>Ga0335072_10010809_pt1 | contig 13113 bp, 5 predicted proteins | sample Lox_Sample_21_FD_206725 | JGI IMG/M metagenome (GOLD analysis project Ga0335072, IMG submission 206725) | Soil microbial communities from Loxahatchee National Wildlife Refuge, Florida, United States - Lox_Sample_2.1 | ecosystem: Environmental > Terrestrial > Soil > Wetlands | place: USA: Florida...
GCGGGACACGCCGTCTCTTGGGAGCCCGTTCCTCTCCGCGGAGTTCGCCAGGACCGCTGGCCGGTTCCGGCCCGCGGCGCGAGTCGCAGTGCTTGCTGACGGGGCGCAGACCGTCGGGTTCTTCCCATTCGAGCGGGGCCGGCTCGGAGCCGGCGCGCCCCTGTGCGGCCTGCCGGGGACGTTCGTCCAGGGCGTCGTGCACGCGCCCGGGGCGGACTGGGATGCCCGGGAACTGCTTCGTGGTTGCGGACTATCGGCCTGGCAGTTCGATCACCTCCTGGCCAGCCAGCACCCGTTCGCCCGCTACCAGGCGGCCATGGCGCCCTCGGCCGTCATGGACCTGAGTGACGGGTACCCGGCGTTTCACGAACGGCTGAGCACCAAGGCGCCGCGTTTCGTCAAGGATCTCGCCCGGAACATGCGCCGGCTGGAACGCGACGTCGGCCCGCTGCGCCTCGAGACCGGCTTCACCGATCCGGCCCCGCTCCAGATGATGATGAAGTGGAAGGGCGAACAGTACCGCCGTAATGGCTGGGTCTTCGACTACGGCCGGCCCTGGGCAAGCGGACTGCTGGAGCAGTTGCAGGCCGCCCGCGGCGAGCAATTCGCCGGGCTGACTGGCGTCACCTATGCGGGCGACGAGCCAGTCGCCGGCCAGTTCGGTCTCCGGTCCGGGGACCTGATGGATGGCTGGTTCATCGCCTACGACCAGCGCTTCGCTCGCTATTCACCTGGACTGATCCACATTCTGCAGATGGCCGAGGCGATCGCCGGGGCAGGCGTGCACTACGTCGAGATGGGCGACGGTGCAGCCAGCTTTAAGGAGAAGCTGCGCAGCCACGACAACGTTGTCTCGAAGGGCATGGTCACCAGCGGCTCTATGCTGGCCGCCGCGCATCGGGCGGGCGGCGCCGTCCGGCGGCGGGTTGGCGACGCGGTCTACCAGCACCCCCGGTTGTACCGGGCCACGCTTCGTGCGCGAAGCGCGTTCCGCTAGCTGACTTGCCTGCGATCGCCCGGTGGCTGGCGGTCCTGGTCACGTCCCGGCAGCCGGCGGGAGGCGGTAGAGCGCCAGGTCCCCGAACGTACGGCCGTGGAAGGAGAACACCTGCCGACCCTGGCCGGTGAGCTGGCGTACCTGCGCCGGGCTCAGGTCCGAGTAGCCCTCGTCGACCTCGGCCCACGGCACCAGCACATAGCTGACGTGTTGCCGCGCGCGGGCGGCCGGCGTCACCCACAGTCCGGCGTGGTAGCCGTAATCGGCTAGCGCGTTCTGGCCGATGTCCCCGGCCGGGCCCACTGCGGCGTCGGTGATATTGGCCCCGCGCGGGACATGCGCGGTGATATAGGCGAGTGCTCGCGCGAATCCGTTGTCGGGCCGCACCAGCCAGTCCACGGAGGTCGCCAGGTTGATGGCCAGGATGACGGCCAGGGCCGCGACGGCCAAGGTACGCACGCCTGGCAGCAGGGTGGCAGCCACCGGGATGATCAGCAGGCTCGGCACTACGAGCAGGTAAAGTTCCTGCTCCTCCAGCGTGCCCAGGGTAAGGGCGTAGCCGAGGGCGAGCACGGCCGAGATGTACACCAGCCCGAGCAGCCTCGCCACCTGGCCACCTCGGCGGAACACCACGAACCCCGCCGCGACGGCCGCAATCAGCAACACGTACGTCGTGCCGAAGTAACTGGCCTCCGAGAGCAGCCGCGCGGTCAGCGAGCCGCCGCCGGCGCTGTGGAAGCCGCTCACCTGGATGAGCCCTAGCATCCGCTGCAGGCCCGTCGTCTTGGCCTGCCAGAAGGCCGTGAAGTAGCCGCAGGCAGCGACAACTGCCACATAGCTGACGTACACCGCGACGGTTGTGCCGACGGTGATCAGGGTCAGGCCCCGGCGGGCACCCCAGCGCAGCCCGGTCGCAGCGAGCAACGGCACCACGGTAAGCAGTGTGCCCTCGTCCTTGGTCAGCGCGGCGCAGCCGAAGAGCAGGCCGGCACCAACGGCACGCAGCCGCCCGCCGCCGGCGGCGGGCGGATGGCTGATCAGGTGGGTGTAGAGGAGGTAGCCCAGCGCTACCCACAGCATCATCGAGGTCTCGAGGAGCGCCCGGTCGTTCTGCCGCGCGCAGAACGGCTCGAGCGCGAAGAGCAGGCCGGCCGCCACGCCTGCCCGCAGCGAGGCGGCCCGCGTCGCCAGCAGCACAAGGGCTGACGCGGTGACCGCTGCGAACAGCGAGTTGAGCGCGCGGGCCTGGAAGACCCGGCCCATCAGGGTGGCCGGGCTGCCCAGCAGGTGCGCCCAGGCCGCCTCCAGGTAGAAGAAGGCCGGCCCGTTCAGGAAGAAGACCTGCCCGGTGTAGCGCGGAAAGCCGCCCGACATGACGCCGCGGCCCATGTCGGCGTAGATGACTTCGTCACCGAACAAGTCAAATGACCGGGTGTGCATGGCCAGCCGGAGCAACAGGGTCAGCAGCCCGGCTGCCGCGGCGACGAGAACGGCCGCGCGGCCCGGCGCCGCGACAAGCGTGATCCGCGCCGGAATGCGGATGGGCTTAGTGACCGTCGTCGCCATCTTCTTCCGTTCTCCGGCAGTAGAAGACCTCCGGGACCAGCGGTATGCGTCCGTCAGGGAACAGTGCGCGTGCCTGGGTGCGGTAAGAGCGGATCAGGTCGGCCTTGGCCTCGGTCGGCTGCGGCCCGCGCACCTCACACAGGCGGTTGCGCCGGATGAACGCCTCGTCCGCGACGTGTCGCTGGTTGTAGGGAAAGTCGCTGTAGTAGATCAGCGGTTCCCCGCTGCGCTGCGCGACCACCCGGGCCAGCACATGGTCCACATGACCCCCCACGGCCAGCGGGGCGAGCATGAGCGCGTGCCTTCGCCCGGCCAGACACCGGACGAACGCGATGGCTGTCCGCAGGGTCCCCGTGTCGGCTGCGGCGAGGCGTCCGGACGTGACGTGCAGCCGATAGACCGGATAAGTATGCACCAGTTCCGGCAGCAGCCCTTCCCACCATGTGCCACGTGCGGGAGGCTTCTTCCGCCTGCGGTGCTGCGCCTCGATCAGCCCGGCATGCGCCCAGCTGACTCCGAGCGACTCGAGGGCGGCTTGGTCCTCATCACGGCGCTGGTTGTACAGCACCTGAGCATCACGCGCCCCGGTCTGACGCAGGTAGCGCCGCGCCGAGAGCGTGTACGGTGGCGGCCCGGCCTCGGTGAATAGCGTCACGACGGTGACGGTTGTCCGGCGTGCGGCAGTGGCGATCAGCGTGCCGCAGGAGAGCGCTGCGTCGTCGAGGTGGGGGGACAGCACCACCAGCGGGACACCGCCGCGGATCGCCTGGGCCAGCGGGTTTGCCTCGGTCACCCACTCCCCCCTGGATGGTCAGCGCTGAGCGCGTCCCGCACTAGCGTGCGGTAGCGGTCCGCCGCCACGGCCGGGTGGTACCGGTGCGCGGCTGCGTAGGCGGCTCGACCAAGCCGGCGCCGCATGTTCTCGTCACCGGCCAGAGCCCGCATCCCGGCGGCCAGCGCGTCGACGTCGAAGCAGGGCACCCGCAGGTCGCCGTCCATCCAGCGCAACCCGGGCAGATCGAAATGCAGCACCGGCTTGGCGCAGGCCATCCCTTCAAGGGCCGCCAGGCCGAACGCCTCGTGCCGTGACGGCAGCACCACGAAGGTGCTGTGGTCGAGCAGCCACTGCCGTTCCGGGCCGGCGACGTGGCCGGCCCGGCGTACGCCGCCACCAGCCCGGTCAAGCAGCGCCCCGAGCCGCGCCTCCTCGCGCCGCGTCCCGCCACCGGCCAGAACCAGGGGCACCCTCAGCCCGCTGCGCTGGTAGGCCGCCAGGAGCAGGTCCAGCCCCTTCTCCTGGACGTCGATACGGCCCAGGAACAAGATGTGCGCGGCTGGGCCAGCCTCACTGTCCCGCGAGGCCACCTCGGTCCAGTTCGGGATTACCCGAACCCGGGCAGCCGGGCTCCAGCGGCGGACCCGGAGCGAGTCCGCCCAGTTGAGCGTGACGATGTCGCGGTAGCAGCGCAGGCCCAGCCGCTCGACCAGGAAGAACGGCAGCCGGTAGCGCTGCCACATCTCCTCACCTGACAGGTTCTGGGCCAGCCCCACTACCGGCGCCCGCGAGAACACCGGCAGGAAACTGGTTGAGAACGGCGGGGTGAAGCTCTCGATCCACAGGTCGTGGGGAATCCGCCGCGCCGTCGCCGGCAGCACGCAGTGGAACAGCAGCTGGCCGCCGCGAGGGCCTGCCCACGCCAGCGGCAGCTGCCGGTAGCGCACTCCGCCGCGGACAACCGTGCCGCCGCGGCGGCCGGCGGTGACAACCGTCACGTCATAGTCGCGGGCCAGCCAGCGGGCGATCTGTTCGGCTACGGCGCCGCCGCCGCCCGAATAGTGCGGGTTCCCCTGACTATCGAAGCTGGAGATGACCACGCGGCGGACCGTCATGCCGTCTGAGCGCTCTGGGCCGTGAGCGCCCTCCTCGTGCGCCCGCGGCTCGGACCTCAGGAACCGCAAGCCGGCCCGCAGCCCGGCGAGCGCCGCGAGCGCGAGCCAGGCCGCCGGGTAGGGCCGGAGCAGCAGCAGCAGACCCCCGGTGACGATCGGCTCGGCAAGCGGGATGCGCGTCAGCGTCCCCGGTCCTTCGCGGCGCGCCAGACGGTACCTGAGCAGCGCGAGCGTGGCCAATGCCCCCGCAGCGGATCCCGTGGCGAGGCCGGTGATGCCACCGAGCCGCCAGCCTGCCAGCAGTGCCGCAACGTAGCCTGTGAGGCCGATCGCGAGCCAGGGGACGCACGAGTAGTCGTCGGCAGCCTGGAAGAACGCAGTGATCAGGAGGATCCCGCCAGCCGCAAGACCCGTGACCGCAGTGAACCTGAGCAGCGTCGCCATTGCCCCGTACTGGGCGGGGAACAGCACCCCGAGGACGGCCGGAGGCATGGTAGCCAGGACAACCGCTACCGGCAGGGCCATGACCGCGTACATCCGGACCGCACGTGCGGCGATCAGTCCCCCGCTCGCGTGCCGGGACAGCGCGGGGAAGAACGCGGTCAGGATCGCTCCGGCGATATACAGCGGTACTCGGGACAGCGTCACGCTGGCCTGATAGCTGGCTGCGCCGTCATGGCTGACGCCCGGCAGGACGGCGACAAGGACCACGTCAGCCACCGCGAAAAGGGACACCATCCCCTCGATCAGGCTGATCCGGCCGATGCGGTGCCACAGCCCGCGATCGGCCACGGCAGCCAGCCAGTGCCGGGCCTGGCCAGGCGGCGGGCGCGGCCAGCGAGTCAGCATCACGATCCCGCCGATTCCGAATGCCGCCAGCGCGCCTGCTTGGCGCAGCCCCGCTGCCAGCACGAGGAGGAGCCCGGCGACGTTCTTGACCAGGTTCTCGCCGACATAAAGGAACGACAGGGTTCGCATCCGCTGCCGGCCCTGCAGATAGCCGGTGCTCACCATGCTCAGGAAGATCACCAGGGTGGCGAGCGCGATCACCAGCGCGGTGGCCGGGCCGGCGAACCGCAGCGCGATGAGGCCGATGATGAGGGCGGTGACGGCGCCAGTGCCGACGCTGGCCAGCATCGCAAACCGGACGGCGGTGTCCTGCTCGGCCCGGCTACGGGCCCGTGCCACCCCCTGGACCAGAACCCAGGGTATCGAGACGCTCGCGACAGCCGACGCCCACACAAGCAGGCTCTGGCCGGCCGCGAAAGCGGAATAGGCCGTGACGTCAAGCAGCCGGGTCTGGATCAGCCCGTAGGCATAATTGAGTACGCCAATGACCAGGAATGCGGCTGTGATCCAGCGCGCTCCGCGTGCGGCTGCGGACTCCTCCTGGCGCGTTCCCGCCAGGATTGTGCTCTGCTCCTGCGTCACCAGCACTCGTCCTCGTCGGATCCGCTGAGCACCGCGGTGCTGGTAGCCGGACGGAGTCTTGCTGGCGGGACCTGGGCCCGGCGCAGCGCGGCCGCTGCGGCTACCTCGTCGCAGCCGCACAGCAGCACGCTGAGACCGCGCGCGTGCCGGGTGATCACGTCGTTCATCCCGAGGGCCTTGCGAAGCCGGCGCTCCAGGTCATCGTCGGCCTGGTCGGACGGCCAGGATGCGATGGTGCACAGGTCCACCACGCTGCGCCGGCCGGGCCGGCCCACCTCCCGGTCTTTGATCTCGGAAAGCAGCAGGCCGGCGAGGCGTTCCGCGCTGGAATCCCACGAGAACGAGGCCGCCCACCGGCGGCACTGGTCCGCCATGAAGTTCCTGCGGACCGGGTCCTGCACTTCGTCCAGCGCTTTGGCGAGCACGGAGGCCAGGTCGGCGCCGGCAGGCACCAGCCACCCCGTCCGGCCGTCGCGGATGGAGTCACGCAGGCCCGGCACGTTGTAACCGACGGCGGGCGTTCCGAGCGTGTTCGCCTCGATGACGGTGAGGCCCCAGCCCTCTGCTAGCGAAGGCATCGCCGTCAGCCAGGCCGCACCGAGAAGGTCGCTCTTGGCCTGCTCGCTTACCCGGCCGGGCAGGCTCACGGCACGTTCCACTCCGAGATCCCTCGCCAGGGTGCCCAGCGCCTCGCGGGCCGGGCCGGTGCCGCCGATATGCAGGCGCAGGCCCGGCCAGCGTCGCAGCAAGGGCGGCATCGCCTCCACCAGCAGGTGCAGCTGCTTATGCGGCACGAGCCTGGTCACCACGGCAATGGCCGGGTCGGGAGAGCGGGGAATGCCGCTGGCCGCCAGTGGCTGGACGCCGTTAGGCACGATGTGGATCGGCCCGCGGAGGCCCAGCTGCGTCCGCATCTCGGTGCGGGTGGACGGCGACACGGCAACGAACGGGCGCCACCCGTAGATCCGCCGGCTGGCCGTGCCCTCGAGGAACCGCCCGACGTGGTTGACCGGCCAGCGGAAATAGAGGTCGAACTGCTCCTGGTGCACGTGGTGCACGACGCAGACGACCACGGTGTCTTTCGGCGCCCACAGGGGGCTGAAGAAAGGGATGCCGTTCTGGAAGTCAACGACAGCGTCGTAGCGGCGCGCGTAGCGCCTGAGATGATGCGCAGCCGCGGCATACACCCCGAAACGGCCGCCCCGGCGCACGACCAGGTAATCATTCTCCCAGTCATGCGGCTGGGCGTTGTCGTACTCGGACGTAAACAGCGTCACCGCGGCGCCCGCAGCGGCGAACCGCTGGGCGATCTGCTCGGCATAGGCCTCGGCACCGCCTGCTGCGGGGTTGGTTAGGTCGCGCCAGTTCAGGAACAGGAGCCGGCGTCCGGCCAATTGCTGCAGCGCCGACATCAGCGGGCCGAAGCTGAGGTCAGCCGGATCAGTTTGAACAGGTCGGCCAGCGCGCGTCGGCCATCAGTCAGCACCCGCAGCGTGGAGCCCTCCTGGTCTGACCACTGGACGGGGATCTCGGTCACCAGAACGCCCTGCCGGGCGATAGCACACAGCAGCTCTACATCGAACGCGAAACCGTCGATGCTGAGCTGGCGAGCGACGGTACGGGCAAGGTCGCCGGCGAAGAATTTGAAGCCGCACTGGGTGTCCTCGATCCCGTGCAGCAACATGGCCGTCATCATGCGGAAGGCCAGGCCGGCCGCGCTGCGGAGGAAAGGCTGCCGTCGTGCCAGCACAGCGCCATCGATCCGCCGTGATCCGACCACGGCTTGCGACCCGGCTTCGAGCAACGGCATGACCACGTCGAGCGTCTCAACGGGGGTCGCCAGGTCAGCGTCCATGTAGCCGACGAACCGGGCCCGCGAGGTGTCAATCCCGCGCCTGACGGCGGCCCCCTTGCCCCGCTGCGCGCAGCCGATGACGCTGACCGGTACCCGGCCGCACGGAGTGCTGCTAGCCACGTCGACCGTCCGGTCGACGCTGCCGTTGTCGATGACGACGATGGACGACGAGTAGGGTTGCGCCTCCAGGTAGGCGACCGTCCGGGTGAGTGTGCCCGGCAGCCGCTGAGCCTCATTGAGGCTCGGCATCAGCACCTCGAGGTAGCAAGGAGGACGTCGCAGCTCATCAGGAATCTCGCGGTCCTCTGGCGGCGGCTCCGTCGGCCAGGCCGCCGAGTTCCGCTCAGTGATTAGGTGTGGACGCGCGTATTGGACGCTCGCCTGCACAGATGCCTCCCGCTGGATGTCTTTCCGACTCCGCCTGGGCCGTGCACCACGTGCGCAGCGGGCAGCAAGCCCGCTGCCCCCGAAGGGGATGCAAGCCGTTGCAGGCACGCGGTTGCGGGACGGGCTTCCTCCATCCCTTAGCGACCGGTAGCAAAGGGTGGAAGCCTCACCCGCGGTCGCCTCATGTTCGCAACTCAGCGTCACCGTGCGTACCCGAGCTGACAGCGCGCAAAGCCAAGGGACCAGCAAACGATCAGTAAGAAAAGCACGGAAAACTGTTCCTACTGGGGCCAGTGCGGGTGGCCCGGCCGCGCATGATCAGCGAGCAGGCCAGTCCGATGTCGCATAATCCCGACCTCGGCATGGCCGGAGTGTCGGCGGGACCAGGCAGTATGGAACCGTGATTAGCGCTCCGGACACCGGGCTCGACGGCTTCAGTGAGGTAACGAGGTCATGGTTTACCTCAGCCTTCGCCGAGCCCACGCCTGCACAGGCACAGGCCTGGAGCGCGATCGGCAACGGCGATCACACTCTCGTCATCGCCCCGACCGGCTCAGGCAAGACCCTGGCCGCGTTCTTGTGGGCCATTGACAAGCTGGCAGGCGAGCCCGTGCCGGCCGATCCCAAACGGCGCTGCCGTGTGCTGTACGTCTCGCCCCTCAAGGCCCTCGCTACCGACGTCCAGCGCAACCTGCGCTCGCCCCTGACCGGGGTCACGCATGCCGCCCGGCGGCTTGGCCAGCCAGAGCCAGACATAACGGTCGCAGTCCGGACCGGCGACACCGCCGCTGACGAGCGCAGGAAGCTCGCCAGCAAGCCGCCGGACATCCTGATCACTACCCCCGAGTCGCTGTTCCTGATGCTGACGTCGCAGGCGCGCGAAGGCTTGCGCGGCGTCGAGACTGTCATCGTCGACGAGGTGCATGCGCTGGCCGGCGGCAAGCGAGGCGCGCACCTCGCGCTGTCGCTGGAGCGTCTCGACGCGCTCCGCACCAGCGAGCGGGCGGACCCAGTGCTGGCAGACACCGTGCTGGCAGACACAGTGCTGGCAGACACCGGGCTGGGGAGCACCGTACGGCCTGCCCAGCGCATCGGGTTGTCGGCCACGGTGCGGCCGCCGGAAGAGGTTGCCGCGTTCCTGGGCGGGGCGCTGCCAGTTACCATCGTGGCGCCGCCGAGCCAGAAGCGGCTTGACCTGCAGATCGTCGTCCCGGTCGAGGACATGGCCGACCTGCAGGGAGCGGATGAGGTTACCGCTGCCCGCGTCCCGATGGCCGACGGGAGGGTCCTTCGGGCTGCCGCGCCAGGCGGCGGGCCGGCCAGCCAGCCGCCATCCGGTGACGGCGACCCGGTCCGGCAGCATTCAATCTGGCCGCACGTCGAGGAGCGGGTGCTCGATCTGATCCAGAGTCACCGGTCGACTATTGTGTTCGCCAACTCCAGGCGGCTGGCCGAGCGGCTCTGCGCACGGCTCAACGACCTGGCGGCCGAACGGGCCGCCGAGAATCCGGGTGAGCTCTCGCCCGGCTACACGCAGCCGCCCGCGCAGCTCATCGGTCAGGCCGGGACAACCGCCGGGGCGCCCACTATCGTGGCGCGTGCCCACCATGGCTCGGTCTCCCGCCAGGAACGCACACAGATCGAGGAATCTCTCAAGAACGGGACGCTGCCTGCCGTCGTCGCCACCTCCAGCCTCGAACTCGGCATCGACATGGGCGCTGTCGACCTGGTGATCCAGGTCGAGTCGCCGCCATCGGTTGCCAGCGGGCTGCAGCGAACCGGACGGGCAGGGCATCACGTCGGTGACGAGTCCCGTGGCATCTTCTTCCCGAAATATCAGGGCGATCTGGTCCAGACCGCAGTCGTCACGCAGCGCATGCGCGCCGGGCAGATCGAGGAAGTGCGCATGCCGCGCAACCCCCTCGACGTACTCGCCCAGCAGATCGTCGCGATGACGGCCATGGACGACTGGGAGGTCGGCGAGCTCGAGCAGGTGATCCGCCGGGCTGCCCCGTTCAGCGGGCTCACCCGGCCTGTGCTGAACGCGGTGCTGGACATGCTGTCCGGCCGGTACCCGAGCGAGGACTTCGCCGGCCTGCGGCCCCGGCTGGTCTGGGATCGCACCACCGGAATGCTGACCGGCCGGCCTGGCAGTCAGCGACTGGCCGTCAGCAACGCCGGCACAATCCCCGACCGCGGGCTCTTCGGAGTGTTCCTGGCGAGCGGGCAAACCGACCGGTCCGGCCGGCACTCCCGGCGGGTCGGCGAACTGGACGAGGAGATGGTCTACGAGTCCCGGGTCGGTGACGTCTTCGTGCTCGGGGCGACGTCATGGCGGATCGAGGACATTACCGCTGACCAGGTACTCGTCTCGCCTGCTGCCGGGCAGCCGGGCAGGCTGCCGTTCTGGAAGGGCGACGCGCCCGGCCGCCCTGCCGAGTTGGGCGCGGCGATCGGTGCGTTCTGCCGTGAACTCGGCGCAGTGCCCCGCAGCGAGGCCATCGCCCGGCTCCGCAATGCCAGCCTGGACGAGCTGGCCGCCGCGAACCTGGTCTCCTACCTCCATCAGCAACGCGAGGCGACCGGATACCTGCCGGACGACAGAACCCTGGTGCTCGAGAGGTTCAGGGACGAGCTCGGCGACTGGCGGCTGGTCTTGCACAGCCCGTACGGCGCTCAGCTGCACGCCCCCTGGGCACTGGCGATCGCGGCCCGGCTCCGCGACCGGTACGGCGGCATGGACGTGCAAGCTCAGCACACCGACGACGGCATCGTGATCCGGGTTCCGGACGCCGACGACCCGCCACCAGCCGGCATCGCGATGCTCGACCCGGAGGAGGTCGCGCAACTGGTGACTGCCGAGGTGGGCTCGTCCGCGCTGTTCGCGTCGAGATTCAGGGAGTGCGCGGCTCGCGCGCTGCTGCTGCCGCGGCGGCAGCCGGGCCGGCGCACGCCGTTGTGGCAGCAGCGCCAGCGATCCGCGCAGCTGCTGGCAGTGGCGAGCCAGTACAGCACGTTCCCGGTCGCGCTGGAGACGATGCGGGAGTGCCTGCAGGACGTGTTCGACGTCCCCGGCCTGACCGCGCTGATGCGCGACATCGCGGCGCGGCGCGTCCGGCTGGTCGAGGTCGAGACACCGACCGCCTCGCCATTCAGTAAGTCACTCCTGTTCCGCTACGTAGGCGCCTTCATGTACGAAGGTGACGCGCCGCTAGCCGAGCGGCGGGCTCAGGCGCTGGCACTGGACTCGGCTCTGCTTGCCGAGCTACTCGGGCAGGCGGAGCTGCGCGAATTGCTCGATCCGCTGGTTGTCGACGAGACCGAGCGCGAGTTGCAGCGGCTCGCCGCCGGCCGGGTGTGCCGCGATGCGGAGGCCGTCGCGGACATGCTGCGCGCGCTTGGCCCGCTGACCACGGCCGAGGTGGCAGATCGCTCGGCCGATCCGGCCCAGGCGCCGTCATGGCTTGCCAGCCTCGCTGAGCAGCGGCGCGTTCTCGAGCTCCGCATCGCCGGCCAGCAGCGCTGGAGCGCCATCGAGGACGCCGGCCGCCTTCGCGACGCGCTCGGAGTGGCGCTGCCCCTGGGCGTGCCCGATGCCTTCACCGAGCCGGTTCCCGATCCGCTCCGGGACCTCGTCCTGCGGTACGCGCGGACGCACGGGCCGTTCGGCGCAGCCGTCGTCGCTGAGCGGTACGGCCTTGGTGTCGCCGTCGTAGCCGGGGCGCTGCACCGGCTCACTGCCGAAGGCACGCTGTCCGAGGGAGACTTCCAGCCGGCCGCTGGCATCCAGTGGTGCGAGGTCGGCATACTGCGGCTGCTGCGCCGCCGGTGCCTGGCCAAGCTGCGCAAGGAAGTCGAGCCGGTACCGCCGTCTGCTTACGCCGCGTTCCTGCCTGCCTGGCAGCGGGCGGACAGGGCGGCTGCCAGGGGCGGGGCCGGCCAGGCAGCCAGCGCCGCGCGTCCGCGGGCGGCCAGCGCCGACGCCGTCTACGACGTGATCGACCAGCTCGCTGGCGCGGCCGTCCCGGCGTCCGCGCTGGAGACGCTGGTGCTGCCTGAGCGCGTGCCGGGCTACTCTCCCGCCTTGCTCGACGAGCTGACCGCTGCAGGCGAGATCGTCTGGGCAGGCGCGGGAGCCCTGCCCGGAAGTGACGGCTGGATCGTGCTGGCACCGGCCGCTGCCGCACCACTGCTGCTGCCGGAGCCAGCGGAAATCACGACCACGCTGGTGCACGAAGCCGTGCTCGATGTTCTCGCGGGTGGCGGCGCATTGTTCTTCCGCGCGATCGCCCAGCGTGTGCAGGCCGCTTTTGGCGCTGAGCCGGGCAAACCTGCCGCGGTCAGCGACCGCGATGTCGCGAGCGCGATCTGGGACCTGGTCTGGGGTGGCCGGCTTACCAACGACACGCTCGCGCCGCTGCGCACCGTGCTCGGTTCCGGGCGGCCGGTGACAACTGACGGCGATGGTGGCCAGCGGCAGGCGCCGGCCCGGCCTGGCTCCGTCGTATCGAGGAGGCCGCATTTCGGCCGCGGCGCAATGCCGTCCCATACCGGGCCACCCACGGTGAGCGGCCGATGGTCGGCCGTACCGCTGCCGGCGCGGGACCCAACGCGGCGCTTGCACGCCCAGGCGCTCGTGCTGCTGGAGCGGTACGGCATCCTGATCCGCGGCGCGGTTGCCGCCGAGCGCATCGAAGGCGGATTCGGCGCCTTGTACCCGGTGCTGCGCGCGCTCGAAGACGGTGGCCAGTGTCGGCGCGGGTACTTCGTGGAGGGCCTCGGCGCAGCGCAGTTCGCGCTCGCCGGCGCGGTCGACAGGATGCGCGCCATGGCCGATGCCGCGCGCACACCGGACCAGCCGACCGACCCCTGGGACACCCAGCAGGGCACTGTCGGCAAGCAGGGGCCGCAGGTCACGGTTCTTGCTGCCACGGATCCGGCTAATGCCTATGGCGCCGCTCTTCCGTGGCCGGACCGGCCCGGTGAC
>Ga0335072_10010810_pt1 | contig 13112 bp, 8 predicted proteins | sample Lox_Sample_21_FD_206725 | JGI IMG/M metagenome (GOLD analysis project Ga0335072, IMG submission 206725) | Soil microbial communities from Loxahatchee National Wildlife Refuge, Florida, United States - Lox_Sample_2.1 | ecosystem: Environmental > Terrestrial > Soil > Wetlands | place: USA: Florida...
ACTTCGAGGCGGAGGAGCTTGTCGGCTTTGGGGACGCGCTCAGCGACTTTGACCTGACCGACGCGGAGCTCCACTTTGGAGAAGTCATCGATGGAGATTTTGCCTTCGGACAGGGCTGGCGCGGTAGCCGGGAGGGAAGCACCGGGAGCGGGCCCCGTTCTGACCGGCGCAACCGCGGCGGCCGGCGGCGCGACGACGGTGCCGGTGACGGGGGCAGGGGGAAGGGTTGGCGCGCCGGGAAGTTTTCGGGCGTCATCCGGACCGCTGGGAGCAGGCTGCGGGCCGGTTCGAACGGAGGACGCGGAGGGCGCAGGCGGGCGGGCACCGAGGGTTTCGCGCACGGTTTCGGCAATGGCGCCTTCAAAGGCGGCGACGGCGGCGGTTTCGTTCGTCGACTCGGCCATGGCGACGGCCAGGCCTTCGATGGCGGACTTGAGTTTCGAGGTGTGTGCCGGGGACGGGGTGGAGAGCCCGGGATCGGGAGTCGAAACGGTCGCGGGTGCGTTCTTCTGCTCGAGTTCACTCATCTGCGTGATGACCTCCTTGTCGGCGCGAGGGAAGAGAGGGGTGAGTTCGCCGAGTTTGGTTCCGGGTTTCAGGCCACCCCATTCGAGGCTTGTGAGATCAGCCTGGGCGATGTCGCCGAGGCCGAGCTGGGCCCAGACGCGAGCGGCGCTATAGGGAATGACGGGATAGACGAGGGCGGTGATGATGCGAATGGCTTCGGCGGCGATGTAGAGGATGGTGGAGCGGTAGGCCTGCTGCTGTTCCTCGGTGACGTCATCGTCTTTCTTCCAGGGCGCGGTGGCGGTGAGGAAGCCGTCGACGGAGGCGACCAGAGCCCAGGCGGTTTCGAGGGCGCGGGAGAAGTCGCAGGCGTCGAATTGGGCGGCAAAGGAGGCGATGGCCAGAGGGATTTCTTTGCGGAGTTCACCGGCGCGAGGCGTTGCTCCGCCGCCGGTAGCGGGCAGCGGGACGAGGCCGTCGAAGTAGCGGCCGATCATGCTGAGGGTGCGGCTAACCAGATTGCCGTAGCCATTGGCCAGGTCGGAGTTGTAGCGCTGGACGAGCGCGTCGAAAGAGAAGCCGCCGTCCTGGCCGAAGACGATTTCGCGCAGGAGGAAATAGCGGAGGGCATCGGCGCCGAAGAGGTCCTGTTCGGCCTTCGCGAGGTCGGGCTTGAGGGCGGCGAATCCTTCGAGGATGGTTTCCGCGCGCACGATGTTGCCGCGGGATTTGGACATCTTGCTCTCTTCGAAGAGCAGCCAGCCGTGCGCCTGGACGGTTTTGGGCAAGGGCAGTCCGGCGGCCATGAGAAAGGCGGGCCAGTAGACGCAGTGGAAGCGGATGATCTCCTTGCCAACGAGGTGGAGGTCGGCGGGCCAGAACTTTTTGTATCTTGAGTCGTCGGAGGAGCCGTAGCCGAGGGCGGTGATGTAGTTGGCGAGGGCGTCGAACCAGACGTAGATGATGTGCCTCTCGTCGCCGGGGACAGGAATGCCCCAGTTGAATGCGGTGCGGGAGGCGGAGAGGTCGCGGAGGCCGGATTTGACGAAGGCAATGACTTCGTTGCGGCGGGTCTCGGGGCGGATGAAATCCGGATGCTGCTCATAGAACTCGAGGAGCGGCCGTTCAAACGCTGAGAGCTTGAAGAAGTAGTTTTCCTCGCTCAGAGTTTCGGTGGGGCGGCCGCAGTCAGGGCAGGGCGCGCCGGGCGGGGCATCGACGAAGAGCTCGTCGAAGACGCAATATTGGCCGGTGTAAGAGCCCTTGTAGATGTAGCCGCGATCGCGCAGCTGAGCGAAGAGGCGCTGCGTGCCCTGCTGGTGGCGGGGCTCGGTCGTGCGAATGAAGTCGTCGTAGGTGAGACCCATACGGTCCCAGAGGCCGCGGAATTCAGCCGAAACGCGGTCGGCGAATTCCTGGGGAGTGCAGCCGGCGGCCTGGGCCGAGCGCTCGATCTTCTGGCCGTGCTCATCGGTGCCGGTGAGAAACCAGGTGTCGACGCCGAGCGAGCGCTGGCGGCGCGCGATGGCATCGGCGACGACGGTGGTATACGTGTGGCCGATATGCGGGCGCGCGTTGACGTAGTAGATGGGAGTAGTGAGGTAGAACTTGTTGGGCATGATGAGAACAGCTGAAAAGCGGTCAGCTCCGATCCGGTCAGCTAAAAAACGGTTAGCGAAAAAAAGGTTAGCGAAGAGCCGGTCAGCAAAAGCGATCAGCGAAGGGCGATGCTCTTCTCATCTTAAAGGAACGACGTGCGCGGGGTTGCGTGTGCGGGGGCCATGAGGTCATTCGGAGTAGTTCGCGAGGACGCGGATGATTTTGCCCTGGGAATCGAGTTCCATGAACTCGGCGGTGCGGGTGCCGCGCTGATTTTTGAAGACGAGGACAAGCGAGGCGAGACCGGCGAAGACGTCGAGGAGCTCGAAGCGCAGGTTGGGGAAGGCTTCGAGACCGCGCCGGAAGTAGTCGCGGAGGGCGGCGAGGCCGGTGACGGTGCCGGAGGGGTCGTTGAGGAGTTTGGCAGCGGCGGGCGAAGTGAGGGTGATGGTGGGCGCGTAGTGGGCGAGGATGCGGTCGAGATCGTGGCTGTTCCAGGCGGCGATCCAGTCGTGGGCGAAGGCGTGGGGGTCGGGGAGCATGGCGGATGGGGAAGCGTAGCACGGGGGCTGGCCGGTCCAGGCAAGCGCGCCCCGCTGGAAATCAGGTCTTCCATTTCTCCGGACCCGAGTTGGGCCAGGATCCGCCGCCACCGGGCAGCGTGCATGGTGTCCACTGCTAGAATCAAGCTTTTCTGAGGGCAGGTTCGCGCGTGTATTTGAAACAGCAAAGGCAGCTGGCGGAGGCGATTCGGGGTGCGCTCCGGAGCTTGTATGGGATGGAAGTCGAAACGGTGGTGCTGGAGCAGCCGCCGGAGCTGAAGTTTGGAGAGTATGCGACGCCGATTGCATTTGAGCTGGCGCGGAAGCTGCGCAAGGCTCCGAAGAAGATTGCCGAGGAGATTGCAGGGGCACTGACGAGTGGGGGGGCTGGACCGGGCGGCGTGCCGGGATTTGCCGGGTTTGAGGTTGCAGGGGCGGGGTACATTAACGCGCGCATCGAACGCGGCCGGTTTGTGCAGGCGATGGCGCGGTCGGGAGAACCGGAGACTCCGGCGGAGCGGCTGCACTCGCTGGTCGAGCACACGAGCATCAATCCCAACAAAGCGGCGCACGTGGGGCATTTGCGGAACGCGATCCTGGGGGACACGTTTGTGCGGCTGCTGCAGGCGGCCGGGCAGCGTGTGGATGTGCAGAACTACATCGACAACACCGGCGTACAGGTGGCCGATGTGGTGGTGGGGCTGATGCATCTGGAGGCGCTGAACCTGGCCGGCGTCGAGGAGCTGATGACGGAGCTGGCTGTGGAGGGGGAGCGCATCGATTTCTACTGCTGGGATCTGTATGCGCGGGTGTCTCAGTGGTACGAGGCGCAGCCGGAAGAAGCTGGGGCTCGGAAAAAGCTGCGGCTCGACACGCTGCACGCAATTGAGGCGGGCGGGAACGAGACAGCGCAGATTGCGGAGCTGGTGTCGACGGCGATCCTGCGGCGGCATCTGGAAACGATGCTGCGGCTGGGGATCGAATACGATTTGCTGCCGCGGGAGAGCGAGATTCTGCATTTGCACTTCTGGGATCTGGCGTTTGAGCAGCTGAAGCAGAAGGGCGTGCTGTATTTCGAGACGGAGGGGAAGAACAAGGGCTGCTGGGTGATGCAAAGAGCAGGTGCTGGGCGCACGGGCGGGCGCCCTTCGGGCTCTGAGTTCGAGGGAGTCGCTGAGGATGGTGAGGATTCAGCAGGTTGGGATAGTGGCGGCGGTCCAGATGAAGATGCGAAGGTGATCGTGCGGTCGAATGGGACCGTGACGTATGTGGGGAAGGACATCGCGTATCACCTTTGGAAGTTTGGTTTGCTGGGGAAGGACTTCGCGTACCGGAAATTTTTCGAGTACGCGGATCGGTGGTGCTGGATTTCTGCAGAGACGGGGGAGAAGGATCATCCGCACTTTGGCGGGGCGCAGGCGATCTACAACGTCATCGATTCGCGGCAGGCCGATCCGCAGGCGAACGTGATTGAGGCGCTGCGCGGGATGGGGTACACAGAGCAGGCGGCGCATTACACCCACTTCAGCTATGAAATGGTCGCGCTGACGCCGGCATGCGCGGTGGAGCTGGGGTACGAGGTTTCCGAGGAGGATCGGGCGCGGCCGTACATCGAAGTGTCGGGACGGAAGGGTTTTGGGGTGAAGGCCGATGATCTGATCGACGCGCTGATCGCGGCGACGCGCGGCGAGGTGGACGGGCGGCATCCGGAGCTGGAGGAGGCGGAGCGCGACGGGACGGCGAAGGCGATTGCGGTGGGAGCGCTGCGGTACTTCATGCTGCGCTACACGCGGAATTCGGTGATCGCGTTCGACTTCAAGGATGCGTTGAGCTTCGAGGGAGAGACGGGGCCGTATCTGCAGTATGCGGTGGTGCGGGTGCGGAGCATCTTTCGCAAAGCGGGAACGACGGCAGAAGCGGCGCTGGCAGCGATGGAGAGCGTGGATGGGGCGCCGTATCTGACGGGCGAGGGGAGCGAGGGAATCTGGGAGGTGTGGCTGCGGGCAGGGAAGACGACGCTGTTGCTCGAGCAGTGCATCGAGACGGCGGAGCCGGCGTATCTGGCGAAACACGCGTTCCAGCTGGCGCAGGACTTCTCGAATTTTTATCGGCTGCACCACATTTTGAGTGAGGAGGATCCGGCGCGGAAGGCGCTGCTGCTGGCGACGGCGGCGGTGACGGAGCGGGAGCTGGTACGGTGTCTGGCGTGGATGGGAGTAGAAGCGCCCGAGGTGATGTGACGCGTGAGCTGATGAAGCGGTCAGCTGGTGAAGCGGTTCGCTAAAAACCGATCAGCGAAGAACCGGTCAGCGAGCGAATGGATCTGAGTTTCTGGCCGATGGAGATGACAGGGGTATCGAAAGCTGCATGAGTCGATGGTCGGTGTCTCCGGGGCTTGTGTTGTTGATTCTGAGTTCGGGAGCTGCCTTTGCTGTCACGCGGGTTTCGATTGCGCCGATTCCTGAGGAAGTGCGGTCGGGCGAGTTCGTCGTCACGATCGATGGGCAGCGGACGCCGGTGGTGCATGCGGCGTCGAGCTATTACCTTCTGAACTTCGATGTGGATGGTCCGGCGACGGTGACGGTGCGCGCGGCCGATGCGCACTTCTGGGATCGCGGCGTGGAGATTCAGCCGATGCGGTACGGGATCCGGCCGGTGCGGAAGGGCGCGGCGATCACGTTCCGGATTCCGGGGCCGGTGAAGCTGTCCATCGAACGGCCGGGGGATCATTTTGCGGATGCGGAGATGCTGTTTCTGCTGGGGAGCCCGCCGGACGGAAAGCTGGGAGCTGGGAGCCGGGAGCGGGGGGCGGGAGCGCCGGGCGTGCGGTATTACGGCCCCGGGGTGCATCACGAAGACATCGAAGCGGAGTCGGGGGACCGGATTTATCTTGCGCCGGGCGCGGTGGTGTTTGGGTCGCTGAACTTCTTTCAGGTCCACGATGTGCGGGTCGATGGAAGGGGGATGGTGATCTACGACGGGCCGCAGGATGCGCTGGGCGATGAGGGGTGGGAGCATGTGCCGGACTGGCACTGCATTGCGATGGATCAGGCCGAGAACGTGGAGATCGATGGGATTACGTGTGTGACCCGGAGCCGAACGTGGCAGGTACAGATGACCGACAGCCACGAGATCGGGTTCTACGACGTGAACGTGATTGGAGGCGAGGCGCACGACGCCAATCAGGACGGGCTGGACTTCATCGGCACGAGCGACGCGACGGTGCGGAACTGTTTCATTCGCGCGTCGGACGACGATTTCGCGATACAGGGGAACTGGGATGGCTACTCGGACGAAGCGATGCGGGCGCCGGGGAACGACGTCACCAACCTCACGGTGGAAGATTCGGTGGTGTCGACGAGCATCTCGAACACGGTGCGCGTGGGGTGGCCAAAGAAGACGTTTCGCAGCGCGCATGTGACGTTCCGGAATCTGGATGTGATCCACTCGGGGTTTGGCGGATGCGTGGTGCCGTTTGGGTTTGCGGAGATGTGGTCGGACGCGGAGGGACACGAGTCACACACGGACTATCGATTTGAGGACATCCGGCTGGAGGATTTCTATTCACTGGCGCAACTGCGAATGGTGGATCCGCCGGGGGTGCAGGGGGTTTTGTTCTCGAATGTTGCAGCGATGGATGGGCCAGGGATGATGCCGTCGGTGATGGCGGGGCCGGTGGGTGGAGTGGTGTTCGATGGCGTGCGCGTGGCGGGGAAGCTGGCGGCGCGCGATGCGGATGTTCCCGTGGAAGCGAGCGAGGGCGCCGAGGAGCCGGAGTATCGGCCGGGGAAGGTGGATGCGAGCTGGACGTATGCGCCGGGGTTGATCCGGCCGCGGGAGAGGGTGACGTTTCGCGTGACGGCTCCGGTGGTTGGGTGGCGGTATGAATGGCTATTTGGCGATGGAACGCGAGCGGCGGGCGCGGTCGTTCAGCATGCGTTTCCGGATGCGGAAGGGACGCTGCTGGATGGGTCGGGGCGGTTTCGGGTTTTGCTGCACGCGATGCGCGACGGCGATGAGGTTTGGGTATCGCGGGGGGTAGTGGTGGCGGACCGGATGTTGCCAGCGATGATCGAGAATCCCGGATTGTCGCCGCTGCCAAAACCGGGTCCATGTGGGGCACCTGGGTCGCCCGGATTATGTGCTGCAGAGCCGGGCATCGGGGCGCGAGAGACGGAGTACGACGGGTGGGTGCGCGTGCCGGCGGACGGCGGGTACACCCTGACGCTGCTGACGAGCCGGCGGTCGACGCTGACCATCGATGACTTGCCGGCGGCGCGGGGTCCGGAACTGCGGATTCAGGTGTGTGGGTCCATGGGGGATGCGGTGCAGCCGCTGCGGGTGAGCGCGGCTTTGCAGGCCGGGCGGCATCGGATCCGGATTGAACTGGAGCCGGGGGTCGAGAACGAGGCCAACGGGAATTTGGGTGCTGGCGGGCCGATGGTGCTGTGGGAAGGTCCGGGGATTGGGGCAGAGGCGGTGCCGGCGGAGGCGATGGGGCACTGAGGGGGCGGTTCGCAGAGGGGAACGCCACTCAAGCCAACAGAGGGCTTGAATGGGCCACCCGGGTTTCGGGAGCTGGGACTACTGGCGGATGAAGCGGTCGACGGGCTGTACTCGGGGCCAGGCGGGGATGCCCTTTTCGGTTCCGGGGACGGCGCGGGCCTGACCGTCGTTGAAGGGCTGCATGCCATCCGGACCCGCCGCGGTGGGCGAGCCAGGGACGGGAGGAATGCCGGTAGCGATGGAGGCATACTTCGGATTCGGATGGGGAAGCGTGGTGACGTCGGCGACCGACTCAAACGGAGCATGGAGCTTGTTGGTGCGGGTAGTCTCGCAACCGGTAAGGGCGAGCACGGTCATCGCGAAAAGGGCGGCGGCGAGGATCGGAGAAGCGTGTCTCATGAGGCTCCGGAGGACAAGGTACAGAGTGCGGGTACAGGGTGCTGGGGATCCGTGATCAGAGATCGGAAACCGGAAGCGCGCTGACGCGTGTCGATTGTACCGAATCGACAGCAGGCGTGAGACATGCCGGGAAGCGTGCCCCGACATTTGTGATGCTCACTCTTCGAGGCTGGAGCGGATCACGGAGAGATACGGTTCGGGCAGGGGACACTTCTGCAGGTTGCGGTCGACAGAGACGTGGACGGTTTCGGCGTCGGCGAGCAGGACAGGTTCCGGGGAGTCGGGACGCGTGGCGAGCAGGCGGTAAGCGAACTTGATGACGGAGGTGCGGAGGCCGGCGATGCGGGTCTCGATGGTGATGAGGTCGTCGTAGCGGGCAGGGGATTTGTAGCGGCAGGAAGCTTCGACGACGGGGAGATGGCAGTTGTGCTCCAGTTCCATCTGCCTGTACTCGAAGCCGAGCTGGCGGAGGAGCTCGACGCGGCCGATTTCGCACCAGATGAAGTAATTGGCGTAGTAGGCGACGCCCATCTGGTCGGTTTCCGCGTAGCGGACGCGGAGGGTGGTGGTGGAAGGAGGCATGGAGGCAGGGTACAGGGTGCAGGGGACAGGAACCAGGGAGGCGGAGACCGGGAGCAGGAGACGGGGAGCAGGCTCGGAGGAGTTCACTCCGCTACCTACTTCGGGCTCGGTGACTTAGTTCTGAATGGTGTTGGTGGAAGCGAGAGTGCCGGCGGCGGCGTGGGCGGGATTGGGGGCGATCGCCGAGGATGCGTTGGGGGACGGGGCGGTTGCGGCCTGCGCAGCCGGTGCAGCGTCGTCATGCGGGCCGAGGCCCAGCTTGATCAGGGCACGCGAGTCGGGAGTGAGCTTGGTCTGCCAGCCATGATCGGCCTGGTACTTCTGCATGGCCGCTTCGGTGGAGGCATCCCACTGGCCGGAAGCCGGTCCGGGGAGGTAATGCTCGCGGATGAGGGCGTCCTGGATCTCTTTGGCGCGATCGGGCTCGATGCCGCGCTGTCCGGGAACGAAGTGATGCTTTTTCGATTTGTGGTGGCTGACGTGACCTGAGGTCGCAGCCCGGTGCGTCCGCGTGGCAAATGCGGGCAGGGTGGTCAGGAGCGCGGCAAGTATCAGGATTTGCGAGGTTCTGAAGAGAACCATGCAAGAGGTACCTCAGTAGGAACAGTTCGGCAATCTACTGGAGAAGGTTAGCGGGGAGCGCCCGAAAAATCAACCGAAACCGCATGGGCTCCCGGAACTTTCGTGTGGGGAGCCCATGTAGCAAGTGGGATGCGGGGTTACGGCAGTGTGCCGCCCAGGAAGGAGCTTCCCGCATTGGGGTGCTGGGGGTCGATCACTTCGAGGACCACATCATCGCCGGAATGGAGGCCGGCCACGACGGTCTCGAATTCCTGGACGTTGCGAACGGGATGGCGGTTGACCGAGGTGATGACGCCGCCCTGGTAGTCGCCGACGTGGATCTCATCGGCGAAGGAACCGGGCTTCACGGATTCGATGAGAACACCGTGGAGGCTGGCGGGGGCGCCCTGAGGCAGATCCTGGACGGTGATGCCGAGTTTGGCGGGCGAGACGGTGCCGGGCGTGCGGTTCTGATTTTCCTCGCCTTCGTCGTTGCCGGCGGAGTTGATGGCGGCCATCATCTTGTCGCGATCGGCGATGGAGAGGGTGGCATGGAGGGTCTGGCCGTTGCGGATATAGCCGATGTCCACGGTCGATCCGGGCTTGCGCGCCGAGATGACGGCGACGAGATCATCGCCATCCTTGACGGGCTTGCCATCGATGGTCGTGATGATGTCTCCGGGTTTGAGTCCTGCCTTGGCGGCGGGCTGGGCGGGAGTGATGGCGCTGATGATGACGCCGGTCTTGAAGCCGTAGACGCGAGCGACGGCACTATTGGGATTGGGCATGAAGCTGATGCCGATGCTGCCGCGCACGACCTTGTGATCGGGGCCGATGAGCTGGTTGTAGACGTCGACGACCGAATCGGAGGGCATGGCGAAGCCAATGCCTTCGTTCCCCGCGGACTGAGTGTAGATGGCGGTATTGACGCCGATGACTTCGCCGGCCATGTTGAGGAGCGGGCCGCCGGAGTTGCCGGGATTGATGGCAGCGTCGGTCTGGAGGAAGTGCTGGAATTCGCCTGGGGTACCGGGCTCGACGGTGCGGTTCTTGCTGGAGATGATGCCGGCGGTGACGGTCTTGGCGAGGCCGAAGGGCTCACCGATGGCGATGACCCAGTCGCCGACCTCGACGCCGTCGGAATTGCCGACTTTGACGGTGGGGAGGGGGGTGTCGGTCTGGATTTTCAGGACGGCGATGTCGGTCGCTTTGTCGACGCCAACCACTTTCGCAGGGCGGCCCTGGTTGCCATCCGCATCGGAAGCCAGCTTGACGAAGATACGGTCGGCCTTATCGACGACGTGGTTGTTGGTGATGATGTAGCCGCGGGGATCGACGATGAAGCCGGAGCCGAGGGATTCGCGTTCCTGGCCGTCATCGCCGGGGCCACCCATGTCGGGACCCTGGCCGAAGAAGCGGTTGAAGAAATCCTGGAGACCCCCCTGACCGCCCTGTCCTCCCTGCCCCTGGCCCTGGCCACCGTCGGGACCCTGATCGTCGTCATCGCCGTCGGGAGGCTGCTGCTGCTGGGGGGCCGACCAGGGCTGCATATAGTGGGGGCCGCGGCGGCGCTGCTGCTGCTGTTTGGGGAGAATCTGGGTATTGATGTTGACGACAGCAGGTCCGACTTCTTTGGCGATGCGGGTGAAGTCGGTCGGCATTTGGTGTGCCGGAGGGACGGTGAGGGGCCTGGCATCGGCGCTGTTGACCTGGGATTCCTGGCCGCGCACTTTGTGGGTGAGGAAAGAGCCCACCAGAATCCCTGCAGAGAGGGTGGCCAGAATGGTGAAGGTCGAAGCCAGGCGGTTATAGCGGATCCGCCCCAGAAGGGATTTCATTCGAATCGTACCTCGTCAGTCAGTAAAGGTCGGCGCGGAAGCGTCTCCCCACCTTCAGTATAGAACCCGGAAAAGACGGCGGCCGGTGCGGTGCAGATGCCGCGGGGAACGATCTTTTAGACGCATTGGGTTGAGCCGGGGTTACAGATAAGGAGTTCGCTGCTGCTCTTCTAGTTGGGACGCGGGTGGTGGGAGTTGGTTGCTTGAACAAGGCAGGGAACAGGGAACAGGGAAACCCTGACCGCCGCTCCCGGTTTGGGCCTATTGTCTATTGCCCGCTCCCTTATTTTCGCGGCTGACCGAAATGCCTTCGTGGCTGCTGGGCTGGACCGGGAGCGGCAGGAATTCGGTGAGCGCGATGCCGGCGAGGATGAGCAGTGCGCCGGAGCCAGTGCGGCGGCTGAGGCGTTCGCCAAAAAAGAGAAATGAGGTGAGCCAGGCGAAGACGGGTTCGAGGGCGAGGATGAGAGCGGTGTGCGTTGCGGGGAGGTGCTTCTGTGCCCACGACTGCACGGTGAAGGCGGCCGCGGTGGCGAGGACCGCGGTGACGAGCAGAGCCACGACGATGCGGGGCGACCAGCGGATCCAGGGATGTTCGAGCAGAGGCATGCTGGCGGCCATGAACACGGCGCAGAATCCGACCTGAAGGATGGCGAGTTGTTCAAAGTCGACACGGGGCGAGAGGTGGGCGAGGGCGAGGACGTGGAGAGAGAAGCCGAGGGCACAGCCAAAGGTGAGAATGTCGCCGAGGCCGATGGAGCGGAAGTGGAGGCCCGCACCGGATGGGATGGTGAGGAGAACGATGCCGATGAAGGCGACCAGAGCCCCGGCCCAGGTGTTCCAGCGAGGGAGGGGAGCGCTGGGCGGGCGGAGAAGGGGAATCGCAGAGAGGATCGGGACAAGGACGACGACCATGCCGGTGATGAAGGCAGATTTTGACGGCGTCGTGAGACGAAGACCGGCGGTCTGAAATTGATAACCCATGGCAAGGCAGAAGCCGACGGTGACACCGGCGAGGAGGGAGCGACGACTCATGCGTCTGAAATGCCCGCGATAGAAGAGGGCCAGGCAGAGGAAGGCCAGGGTCATACGGATGAGGTTGAAGAGCAACGGGGAGACGCCGGTCAGCGCCCCCTTGACGATGACGAAGGTTGAGCCCCAGACGGCGACGACGGAGATGAGAAGAACGTGGGCGCGGAGCGAGAGGGATCGCCGCGAAGGGGCGCCAGGCATGGGGGAAGAGTAGCAGCGAGGGTGCGGTTGGCTAAAGAGGGGGTCAGCGGAGCAGCCAAGAGGCGGTCAGCTGAAAACCGGTCAGCGGAGAAGCGGTCCGCTGAACAGAGATCAGGGAACTGGGAAAGCGAGATGAAAGGGTTGCAGAGGTCTGCAACGGGGCGGTTCGCGGAAGACATGCGGGGGTGCCAGGGGCGAACGATGGGCCGAGTTGGAGGCACGCAGCGGAGAGATCAGCACCCTGGGGGGCGGGGTGAGAAGCGGTTAAGGAAGATTTGGTGATATTCCTGGATGTGCGATTGATCCCGTCGGGCATCCGTCGTACTCTCAACCGGGACACACGCCGCGCCGGTTTCCCTGAGAGTTACAGCGCCAGGGAAGAAACTCCAATCCATGCAGAACACTCTTCTGGATCTTTTGATCATCGGTCTGCTGGTCATCTTGTTCGGATCGATTTACCGCAGGCATGCGACGGTGCGGGTACGGTTCTGGCTGCTGGGTTGGTTCTTCATCCTGATGCATTTTGGGCTGCTGTTGTTCAATCCCCCGGACGAATGGGGGCAGAAGTTATTGATGGCGGCTGTGGAGAGCGCGCTGCTGTTGTGCGGCGCGGCGTTCGCCCTGTCGTCGGAACTGGTTCGGGACCGGGGCTGGAACTATGCAGCTTCGGCGCTGTTGCTGAGTCTTCCTCCGGTTGCCTATGTGGCGGTGGTGACCCTGGGGGGCGCACCGGGGGCGATATTGCTGGCGCTGGCGGGCGCGGCCCAGGCGGCGTACGCGGTGGTGGTGCTGCGATTCGGACATCGATGGGAAGGAAGCAGAGAGCAGGCCGCAGCGGCTCAGCGATGGGGCGCGGCGATTCTGGTAGCGGGCACGGTGTGGTGGGCTTCCCTGCTGCGGAGCGGGCAGGTGGACAACAGCATTTACCCCCTGCTTGCGGAAATCTATCTGCTGAATGCGGTGCTGTACTGGGAGGATTTTCGGCGAAAGACGGCGGGGGTGCTGGTTTCCGTGTCGGGCCTGGCCGCCTGGGGAGCGGTGTTTCCCTGTGCGCTGCTGATGGCGGCCTATCTGCCGCGGGAGCAGGTGATCGGGGAGATGTGGAATGTGCCGAAGTATTTTGTCGCGTTCGGCATGATCCTGACGCTGCTGGAAGAGCAGAAACGGGAGGCGGATGCGCGGAGCCAGGAGTATCGGGTCCTGTTCGAGAACAATCCGCATCCGATGTGGATTTTCGATACCGAGACGCTGCGGTTTCTGGCGGTGAATGACGCGGCGGTGGCGCGTTACGGCTACAGCGCGGAGGAATTTCGCGGGATGACGCTGCGCGATATTCGTCCATCGG
>Ga0335072_10010811_pt1 | contig 13110 bp, 7 predicted proteins | sample Lox_Sample_21_FD_206725 | JGI IMG/M metagenome (GOLD analysis project Ga0335072, IMG submission 206725) | Soil microbial communities from Loxahatchee National Wildlife Refuge, Florida, United States - Lox_Sample_2.1 | ecosystem: Environmental > Terrestrial > Soil > Wetlands | place: USA: Florida...
TGCTGGCCGGTCCTCGCCCGCCGACGGCGATCCTCTACGACAACGACGTGATGGCGGTGGCCGGGCTGAGCATGGCCCAGCGGATGGGCGTCTGCGTTCCGGCCGACTTGTCCATCGTCTCGTGGGATGATTCGGCCCTCTGCGAGCTCACGCACCCGGCCATTACCTCGGTGGGCCGCGACATCGCGGGGGTCGGCGCGATGGCCGCCCGTATGCTGCGGGAGATGGTCGACGGACAGCGGCCACGGCACGCCAGGGAGCCAGTCGCGGGCCTGCGGGCGCGCGGCAGCACCGGCCCGCTCGCGGTCCGGCCGGCTGATCCGCAGCCGGTGCCCGGTCCTCGCTTATCGCCAGGGTCCCGGCAAAGTCGTGAAGGAGTCTTAGCGTCCGCCGCGGGTCGCGGGCGCGTGCGGGTCCCTCGTCAGCCGGTTTCGATGATGACCGGTGTGGAGCGGGGATGAGCGGTCGGTGTCGTTATGTAGGACGCGTGGGTCAGGCTGCTCGGCGGCGGCGGGATCGTACAGGTCGGGTGGGGCGGCGCGTAGCAGTCCTGCTGCGGGACGGTGGTCGGCTGGGGCTCGCCGGTCGGCGCCGGGACGAGTGAGGGAGTCGGCGTGGTCACCGGGCGCGCGCTGTGAGTGGCCCGGGCCGTTGCCGTCGAGGTACGCAACGGCCTGGCCGAATGCGATGCGGTAGCGCTCGGCCAGACGCTGAGCCGGGCCGCGGGGGTCAGCGAGCTGGACGAGCATCCGCTCAGCGCCAGGGCCAGCGTCGTGGTCGCGGCAACGATGATCGCGGGCGCCAGGCCAGCCACGGCCCAGGCGCGCTTGCGGCGCTGCGACCCAGGCTCGTTTGCCAGGCCGTCCGCACGAAATGCCCGATCTAGTTTGGTCACGCCGGAAATTTAGCAGTCCCGGAAGCCCGGCGGAGTGACCCTTGCACCTTTGCCCGAGGGCGGTGAGAACGCCCCGTGGACTGCTCCGTGTCGGGCGAGAGTCCAGGCTCCGGTCGGATCAGCAGCGACGCCCAAGTATCAGGCAATAGTTACAACCGCGGGCGGGGGATTGTCGTCTATTCGGGTGATGGCTCACATAAAGAGGAGATGATCCAAGATGAGTGCAAGGTTGCTGCGTTGGCGATCGGGTCGGGCGGGGCTGTGGGCGGCTGGTGGCGTCGCCCTGATTGCCGCGCTCCTGACGGCCGGGTGCGCGTCCACGGGCACGTCGGCTAACGCTGGCTTGACGACCAAGGCCTCCGCTTCCGCCTCGGCCCCGGCTAGTTCGGCTCGGCCTAGTTCGGCTCGCGCTAGTTCGGCGGCTCCGGCTAGTTCGGCCCCGGCTAGCGTTGTCCCGACGACGCCCCGTCCCACGACAACCGTCCCCACGGCAGCCGTCCCCACGACAGCCGCCCCCAGGAAGGCGGCACTTGCGCCTGCGTCCTCCACGGCCACAACGCAAGTGAAGACGTTCAATCCGTGGACGGCGGCCGGGACCTTGCTGCCCGGGATCAAGGTGGCCGAGACCATCTCTGGCTCCAGTTGCACGGCGGGGTCGTCATGGGACGTGGGCAGCCCGTATGCCTGGGAATGCGGTGCCTACTTCGCTTGCTTCGCCCCTCCCGGGCGGACCGACGTCAGCCAGGTCGCCTGCATGAGCAGCCCATGGTCCGACGCCTACCTCCTGAAGCTCACCACGCCGCTGGCCAGCAGCTCGTGGGGCACGCCCACAGCGGCCGAACTCAAGTACCCCTGGGCGGTCGCACTCGCCAACGGCCAGGAGTGCGTCGTGCTGCACGGCACCGGCCAGCTGCTGGACGGCCTTGAGCTCAACACCGCGTGCAACGAGGGCTACGTGACGTTCCCCAGCACCGGAACGAGTCCCTGGACGGTCAAGTACGTGGCGAGCGGCTCCAGCTCCCCGGTGACGGTCGCCGTGACGACCGCCTACCACTGAGCAGCGCCCCACTGATACGACCCCGCTAAGCACGGCTCCACCCTGGCCGATCGCGGCCGGGGTGGAGCAGTTTCGGCGCAGATTCGGCCGCGCGCCATTACCGGCGAGTTCCTCGCCGGTTTTCTGGTGCCTCAGGGATAGCATGCGACCAGGCTTTCGCCAGTGACAGGCCGCACGGCAGGTAAAGCGGCTGAATCATCGTATTTACTGCTCATGGGTCATTGCGTAAAGTTTCCTCCAGATTGCTTGAATGCTCGTTATCGCGGTGTAACGTACCGACTTGGAGTACCTCATTGGGGACCTAGCTCGCCTATGAGGCTGGGGGTGGCAATGGCACGGCCAACGACTCCGGAGGTGCGTCAATGCCCGGAAGCTACCCTGACAGAAATCGCCCCCGACACCGGTGGCTGAGCACGAGCCGGTGGCGGCTGCTCGCCGGCGGCGCGACGGCCGTGGCGGTGCTCGGGGCGCTGATCGCGGCCCCGTCCGCCGCGACGGCCGCGCGCAGTGGCGACGCGGACCCGGCGACCTGCCCCTGGGCCACCTCGAAGGCACCCGTCGACCAGCGGGTCGCCCAGCTCCTTGGCCAGATGACGCTGGCCGACAAGATCAGCATGGTCGAGGGCCACGGCACGGCCAACCCGTACGTGTTCTACACCCCGGCGATCCCGTCGCTGTGCATCCCGGCGGTGGGCCTCGAGGACGGCCCGGCCGGGGTGGCTGATGGCCTGACCGGCGTCACCCAGCTCCCGGCGGGCGTTGCCCTCGCGGCCACCTGGGACCCGTCGCTGGCCCAGCAGTACGGCACCGTGATCGGCGCGGAGGAGGCCGGCAAGGGGGCGAGCGCCAACCTCGGCCCGACGGTTAACATCGACCGCGACCCGCGCTGGGGCCGCTCCTTCGAGGCCCTGTCGGAGGATCCGTACCTCAACGGGTCGCTGGACGTGCCCGAGATCGACGGCATCCAGGCCCAGGGCGTCGAGGACCAGGTCAAGCACTACGACGCCTACAACCAGGAGACGTACCGCAATACGCCGGCCGACAACGTCATCATCGACAACCGGGCGCTGCACGAGATCTACATGCCGTCGTTCTACGACGCCGTCACCAAGGCCGACGCGGCCTCGGTGATGTGCGCGTACTCCTACATCAACGGTGACGCCAGCTGCAACGACCCGTACACGGAGGAGACCGTGCTGCGGGATGAGTGGGACTTCCAGGGCTTCGTGATGTCCGACTACGGCGCGCTGCACGGCACCGACGGCGCGCTCGACGGGACGGACCAGGAGCAGCCGTTCAACACCAACTACGGCACGGCGCTGCAGACCGAGGTCAGCAACGGCACGATCCCGGTGAGCGTGCTGAACACCATGGTCTCCAACGTGCTCGGCGAGATGTTCCGCTACAGCCTGCTGCGCCAGCCCCGGACCGGCTCCCCGGGCGACACCGTGACCACCCCGGCCCACGTGGGCGTGGCCACGCAGGTGGCGGAGGACGCCACGACGCTGCTGAAGAACACCGGGCACGCACTGCCGCTGGGCGGCAATGACTCGGTTGCCGTCATCGGGACGGCCGCGTCTGCCTCGCCCACCTACGCCGGCGGCGGCAGCGCCTACGTGCTCCCGTCGTCGACCGTCACGCCGCTGGCGGGAATCCAGGCGGCCGACGCTCACGTCAGCTACGCTCAGGGCCTGCCCGAGGACACCTCGCTCCCGGCGATCCCGGCCAGTAACCTGTCGCCCGCCTACCCGTCGGCCGGCACGCCGTTCGGGGGGAGTTACACCGGGACGCTGACCGCACCGGAGACGGGAACGTACGTCCTGGCCATAACGAACCCGTGTGGCTGCTATACCTCCACCTACCTGTCGGTCAACGGCACCCAGCTGATCGATGACCCGAGCACGCCGCCGGTGCACACCTACTCGGCCGCGATCAAGCTGGTGGCCGGGCAGACGTACACGCTGTCCATCAGCGGCGACTCCTCGCAGCTGCTGTGGGCCACGCCGTCCGACCTCGCGCCCGGCATCAGCGCCGCCGTCGCCGCGGCCAAGACCGCGCGGACCGCGGTCGTGGTCGTCTCCGACGACACCGAGTCCGAGGCGACCGACCGGCTCAGCCTGAACCTGCCCTCGGCGCAGGATGAGCTGATCGCCGCGGTCGCGGCGGCCAACCCGCGCACGGTCGTGGTGGTCAACGCGGGCGCCCCGGTCGCGATGCCGTGGCTGCCCCAGGTCGCCGGCGTGCTGGACGCCTGGTACCCGGGCCAGGTCAGTGGGACGGCGCTGGCCAGCGTGCTGTTCGGCCGCAGCGACCCGAGCGGCCACCTGCCGGTGACGTTCCCCGTCTCGCTGGCCCAGGTTCCCGCGTCCACGACGGCGCAGTTCCCCGGCAACGGCACGCAGGTCGACTACTCCGAGGGAGTCGACGTGGGCTACCGGTGGTATGAGGCCAAGGGCGAGACCCCGCTGTTCCCGTTCGGGTATGGCCTGTCCTACACCAGCTTCCAGTTCAGCGACCTGCGGGTCGACCAGCCCGTGACGACCGGGACCGTCGGCGAGCGGGTGACCGCCACCGTCACCAACACCGGCTCGCGAGCCGGCAGCGAGATCGCTCAGTTGTACGTGGGCGACCCGTCGTCAACCGGAGAGCCGCCCCGGCAACTGGAGGGCTTCGACCGGGTGACCCTGGCCCCGGGCCGGTCGGCGCGGGTCTCGTTTACCCTGACGCCCGCCCAGCTGTCGTGGTGGAGCGACAGCGCCAACGGCTGGACCCAGACCCCCGGTACCTACGGCGTGTACGTGGGTGACTCCTCGGCCCTGGCCGACCTGCCGCTGCGCGGCGCGTTCCGCGTCGCTGTGACACCCGGTGACCGTCAGGTGACGGTGAGCGCTCCGTCAACGGTGACCGCCGGCCAGGCGGCGACGGTCACGGTGACGCTGAGCGCCGGCGGGAACGAGGCGCTGCGCGGCGTGCGGCTGGCCCTGCAACTGCCGCAAGGCTGGACCGCCCGGCCGGCCGGGCCCGCCACCTTCGGGGACGTCGCTCCCGGCCAGCCGGTCACCGCGACGTTCTCGGTGACGCCGCCCGCCGACGCGCCGAACACCAGCGCCGTGATCCACGCGACGGCCACCATGGGCGCCGCCAGCCGGGAGAACGGAGTGACCGTCACGATAGGCGGCTAGCTGCCGCGACCGAGGCGCCCGGCCCGTGGCCGGGCGCCTCTGGCGTGCCCGGGTGCCCCGGGGGCGATTTCCGGTTTGACGAGCTTGCCCTGTCACATGTAAGTTCCATCTGACAGGTGAAAGCAGATGAATGAGAACTTGACCAGTGCGGAGCTCGTGGGCCTACTCACCGCGATCGCACACCCGATGCGACTGGGTGTCATCGCGGAGCTCGCGGGTGGCCGCGTTCACGTCAGCGAACTCGCGCGCCGGCTGGGCATGTCCCGGCCATTGCTCTACATGCACCTCGACCGGCTGGAGAAGGCCGGCCTGGTGCAAGGGCAGCTTGAGCTCTCGGAAGACGGCAAGGCAATGAAGTACTACGAACTGATCCCCTTCGACCTGCGCGTCACGCCGCAGACGGTCCTGGACGCGCTCGCCCGAGATCCTGGCCCCGAGGGGGGCATCGCCCTGGAGGAGGGCACCACATGAACACCATCACCCTCGCCGGAACGCTGGCCTCGGCCAGCGGCACCAACCTCACCCCGACCTGGATCATTCTGTCGATCTTCGTGCCGATTTGCGGGGCCGTCGCGGTGATCGTCGGGAACTACTACCGCCTGCAGCGCCACCGCGCCGACGCCGTCGCGATGGCCTCCTACCGCAAGCTGGCCGAGGAGGCGGTAGCCAACCTGGCCGAGCTGCGCGGCGAGATGGCCAAGCTCACCGAGCACGTCCAGGCGGTCGAGCAGCTCATGCGGGACGTGGGATGAGCCATGAGCGTGCTCAGCCTGCGCCGTGACCCGTTCCGGCTGCTGTTCTCGCGTGCCCCCTGGGCCAGCGCCTGGTACGTGCTCGCCTACCTGTTCACCGGCCCCGCCCTGTTCGCCGTCACCCTGGCGGCGGTGCTGACCGCCGGGGCGCTCAGCATCACCCTGGCCGGGCTGCCGCTGCTGGTCGTCGCGGCGGCGGTGGTCCAGGGCTGCGCGACGGCCGAGCGCTGGCGGCTGCAGGACGTGTCGGCCGAGGCAGTCAGCGGCGGCTACCGCCCCGTCACCCGGCCCGGCCTGCTGGCCCGGCTGGCCACCCAGTGGAAGGACCCGGCGATCTGGCGCGACCTGGCCTACCTGGTCGCGCTGTTCGTCCCGCTCATGGTGCTCAACACGGTGGCCCTCGCCCTGTGGCTGGTCCTGCTGGCCGGGATCACGCTGCCCGCCTGGTACCACTACCCGACCCAGACCTGGACTATCGGCGTCAGCGGTCGCGGCGTCAGCTCGGCCCACGGCGTTCAGCTTGGCTACTTCCCCCACGGCCCGCACGGGTCCGGCGCGTGGGGCCTGTACGTGGACACGCTGCCCAAGGCGATCATCACCGCCGCGGCCTGCCTAGTGGCGTTCCTGCTGTTCAACTACGTCCTGATCGCGGTCGCCCGGCTGCACGCGGCCATCGCCCGCGCCCTGCTCGGCGCACCGCAAGACCCGCTGCGCGAGGCCAAGGAGGTCCTGGCCCGCCCCGGCCCGCTGGCGGACGCCCCGCGCCAGATCTAGATCAGTGTCCTCGCCCGTGAGCTGGTCCCTCACGGGCGAGGACCGACAGCGGCAATCAACACCGAGCCATCCACCCCTTTGGCAAGAGAAGGCAGTCCAATGCGACAACCGCAGAGTTCAGTATTCCCTGAAACACCACTGCCAGGCGACCTGCCTGGCCGGAACCACGCCCATGGCCGCAGGAAGCCCCGGCCCCCGTTCACCGAGCGAGTCGGCGCCTGGAGCGCCCGGCACCGCAAGGCGGTGGTCTTCGGCTGGCTAGTCCTGGTCATAGCCGTCTTCGCCGGAGGCCAGGTCGCCGGCTCACGTAACTTGTACTCCTATGACTCCGGGCAGGCCGGGCAGGCCGAGCGGGTGCTCAACCAGGTCGCGCCCAAGCAGCTCAGCGCGCAGTCGGAGATCGTGCTGATCCAGGCGAAGGCGCCCGGCGCTACCTTTGCCACCGACCCGGAGATGCGCTCGGCGGCCGGCGAGGTAGCGGCGGCCCTGGCGGCGTTCCGCGGTTCCACGCAGGCCGTCCAGTCACCGCTGGCCGGGGGCGCCGCCGGGAAGTCACTGGTGTCACCGGACGGGCGCAGCGCCCTGGTCACGTTCACCATCCCCGGCACCGTCACGGACTCCAACCAGGCGGTCGCCGCCGATCAGCGCGCGGTCGCCGCCGTGCAGGCCCGCCACCCGGACCTGCGCATCGCCGAGTCCGGGGACGCCAGCATCGCCGCGGCCTCCTCGCTGAACTTCGGGCACTCCGAGGAGATCTCGGCCGTCATCACGCTGGTCCTGCTGCTGATCGTGTTCGGCGCGCTGGTCGCGGCGGGCATTCCCGTGCTGCTGGCGGTGACCGCCCTGACCGCCGCCATCGGCCTGCTGACCGTCTTCAGCCACCTGCTGCCGGTCGGCCAGGCCGCCTTCGAGGTCATGGTCATCGTCGGGATGGCGGTCGGCGTCGACTACTCGTTGTTCTACCTGCGCCGCGAGCGGGAGGAACGGGCCGCGGGCAAGTCCTTCGCGGAGGCGCTCCGCATCGCCGCCCGCACGTCCGGACGGACGATCCTGGTGTCAGGTCTGACCGTCATGGCCGCGCTGGCGGGCCTGTTCATCGTGGGGATCAGCGTGCCCACCGGCATGGCTCTCGGTGCGATCAGCGCGGTCGGCATCGCGGTGATCGGCTCGCTGACCGTGCTGCCCGCGCTGCTGGCCTGGCTCGGCCCCAAGGCCGACGCCGGCCGGATCCCGTTCCTCGGCCGTCGGCGGGCCGCCGCCCGCCCGTCCCGGTTCTGGGCCGGGCTGGCCCGGCGGGTCGTGGCCAGGCCCCTGGCCTGGGGCGGAGTCGCCGCCCTCGCCCTGCTGGCGCTGGCCGTCCCGGCTGCGGGCATGCACCTGGGCGAGCCCGCCATCAACGCGCCCAAGTCGGCCGCCACGGCGACGATGACCGCGATCGAGCTTGCCTTCCCGCAGGCCCCGGATCCGGCCGAGATCGTCGTGAGCGGGCCGGGACTATCCGGGCCGAAGGTGACGGCGGCGGTCGGCGCGCTGCGCGCCCGGGTCGCCGCCCAAGGCCCGGGCGGGCCGCTGCACGGGCCGGTGACCACCGACCTGATCGGCCATGGACATGCGCTCGTCGTAGGAGTGACGCTCGCGGGCAACGGGACGGACACCACCACCGCCCGCGCGCTGGCCACCCTCCGCGACCAGGTGCTGCCCGCCACTCTCGGGAAGGTACCGGGGATCAGCTACGCGGTGGGCGGGGCCGCGCCCGGGTACTTCGACAGCCTCCACCAGCTGGACTCCAGCCTGCCTTACGTGTTCGCCTTCGTCGGGGTGCTGGCCCTCCTGCTGCTCCTGGTGGCCTTCCGCTCCATCGCCGTGTCCGTGACGTCGATCGCGCTGAACCTGCTGTCGGTCGGCGCGGCTTACGGGCTGATCACGCTGATCTTCCAGGACGGGCGGCTGCAGGGGCCGCTCGGCTACACGGCGTTCGGCGGGGTCATCTGGTACGTGCCGCTGCTGATGTTCGTGTTCCTGTTCGGGATCAGCATGGACTACCACGTGTTCATCCTCAGCCGCATCCGCGAGCTCTGGACGCAGGGTTCGACGGCCAAGGACGCGGTCGTCACCGGCATCGCCTCCAGCGCGGGCGTGGTGACCAGCGCCGCCCTGATCATGGTGGCCGTGTTCTCGATCTTCGTCTCCATCCCCCTGGTCGACCTGAAGATCCTCGGCGTCGGCACGGCCGCCGCCGTCCTCATCGACGCGACCGTGGTCCGGGGCGTCCTGGTTCCGGCGGCCCTGGCCCTGCTGGGCGACCGGGCCTGGGGCCGCGCCAGGACCACGCCCGCGCCGTCCTAGCCCGGGGGCACCCGCAGCAGGCCGGCGGCCTTCCCGGACCAGCCGTCCGGGAAGGCCGCCGGCTTGACGCGCGGGCCGGCTCTAAGCGAGTCTTCCTGCCATGTCGTCACTGCTTGCCCCCGATGCCTCGCTAGAGCGGCTTTACACCGGTACCGAATGGGGCGAGGGGCCGGTCTGGCTGCCCGAGGCCCGCGCCCTGCGCTGGAGCGACATCCCGAACAACCGGATCCTGCAGTACCACGCCGACGACGGCCAGACCGTCGTCTACCGCCGGGACGTCGAGTTCACCAACGGCCGCACGCTCGACCTGAACGGGGCGGTCGTGCAGTGCTCGCACGGCCGGCGCGCCGTCGAGCGTGAGGCGGGCGGGAAGGTCACTGTCCTCGTCGACCGCTGGCAGGGCCGGCGGCTGAACTCACCCAACGACGTCGTGGTCGCCGCGGACGGATCGATCTGGTTCACCGATCCGCCCTACGGCATCATCTCCAACCGGGAGGGCCGGATCGCCGACCCCGAGTACGGCGGCTGCTACGTGTTCCGGTTCGATGAGCGCCGCGACGAGCTCGTTCCCGTGGTCACCGACATGGTCCACCCGAACGGCCTCGCCTTCAGCCCGGACGAGCGGATCCTCTACGTCTCCGATACCGGGTGGACGCAGGACGCGTCCCACCCGCGGCACATCCGGGCCTACGACGTCGTCGGCGGCGCGTGCGGGCCCGGGCGGGTCTTCGCCGAGATCGACCAAGGCTGGCCGGACGGCTTCCGGGTCGACGAGGCCGGCCGGGTATGGAGCTCCTCGCAAGACGCCGTACGGGTATTCGCGCCCGACGGAGCGCTCCTGGCCCGCATCGAGGTGCCGGAGAGGATTGGCAACCTCTGCTTCGGCGGCCAAGACGGGCGGGACCTCTACATCGCCGCGACGTCCAGCCTCTACCGGATCAAGACCGCCACCCGCCCCGCCCGGGCCGCCCCTCGCCCGGCTATCCCGTCACCGCCGTGAGCTCGGAGATGGCCACGAAGCCGACGCTGGTGCCCGGTGCGGCGCTCGTCATGGTCAGCCGTATCCGGGTGGTCGTGACCGGCTCGAAGCTGATCGAGGTCGGCTCGCTGGATCCGCTGGCCCAGGTGACCTTGGTGTTGCGGGCCGGCACGAGCTCATGACCATTCCAGTAGGACACCGCGACCGCCGCAGGCAGCGCGAGCGCGCCCCCGGTGCCTCCGGTCACGAAGGCGGCCGTCAGCCCCGCGATGCGCCGCGGCGATCCCCATGACAGGGAAACCCAGTCCTCCAGGCTGGCCACGCTGACCGCGAGGATGTTGGCCGTCTGGGCGGCGACGTAGTAGTTCGACCAGTACGTCTCCAGGCTCCCGTCCAGCATCATCGCCGGGAGCGTACTGGGCTGTCCTGAGAAGCTGGCGTCGGCCGTCGGCCCGGCCGCGGGCGCCGTGCCGGCCGATGCCTCGCGGCCAGGCGTGGCCCCTCGGGGGAGGCCCGCCGCGGCTCCCTCGATGGCCACCGCCGGGGCCGGGACGGCGGTCAGCCGCAGCCTGGCCGGCGCCAGGCCGTCGGCCTGCGCGGTGAGCGTGATCTGCCCCGGCTCCCGCAGCGAGCCGACGACCGCCAGGGCCTGCCCGAAGAACGCCGATTGCGTGTCCGACGTGTACCCGCGGGCGTTCTCCTGTCGTCCGTTATCGGTGGCCTTGAGCACGCCCGCCCCGGTCACGGAGAACCGGATGTCGTGCGACGCGTCCGGCACCACCAGGCCGCTTGTGTCGACCACTGACGCGGTGACGTAGGCGAGTGACTTCCCGTCGGCCGCCAGCGTGCCGGACGAATCCGGCAGGGACAACGACAGTGCCCGCGCCGGCCCGGCCGTCACCACTTCGTCTCGGGCGACCTCCTGCCGCCCGCTGCCGGAAGACGCGTACCCCACGGCCACCAGCGTCCCCGGCTCGAACGGCACGGACCAGGTGAGGTGCAACTTTCCGGTCGAGCCATTCGGGGAGGTGTAGCTGCCCGACGGGTAGTTGTAGTCGTCGCCGGTCGGCTCGGTCGTCTCGAGGTACGGCTGGCCGAAGGTCGTCACCTTCGTGGTGAAGCTCTTCTCGCCCAGCGACTGCCCGTTGAGGAACAGCTCGACCGAGGCGACGTTGGCGTACACCCAGACCGATACCGGCGACCCAGCCTCCCAGGTGGTCCAGTCCATCGGCGCGATGTGCACCATCGGCGCCGTCGTCCACTGGCTGGCATACAGGAACCGGGCATCCTTCGCGAAGCCGGCCGTGTCGATCGCGCCGAAGAACGACGCCTTCACCGGGAACTGGGCATAGGGCGTCGGCTCGCCGATGTAGTCCTGCCCGGCCCACAAGAACCCGCCCGTCCAGAACAGCCGGTCCCGGTCCTTCTTCAGCTCGTACTCGCCGCTCATGCACCACGACGACAGGTTGTTGTCGTAGGACGACGTCTCGCACTTGCCCGGGGTGAAGTTCGGCCCGGTGTTGAGCAGTTGCGGGTCCTGGTAGAACCCGCGGGTCGAGGTCTCCGAGGACGTCTCTGAGCAGAAGAAGAACTTGCCGCCGTAGGTGGCGTGCAGCCCGTCCATGGATGTCGCCGTGTTGTAGTTGACGCCGAGACCGTCCAGGGTCGCCGCGATCTGGTCTTGCGGTGACCCCGGTCGCGGGACGCTGCGATACTGGTCGGAGCCCATCACCACCGGCCGGCTGGTGTCGATGGACTGCACGTCGGCCATAAGCCGCGTCGCGATCGGCGGCCCGTCCGGCAGCCCGGTGTCGGGCGTCTCGTTGCCGATTGACCAGAGGATGACGGCGGGCGAGTTACGGTGCGCGAGCACCATCTCCTTGATGTCGCGGTCGCCCCACTGATCGAAGTACAGGTGGTAGTCGTACGGCAGCTTGCCGGTGTGCCAGCAGTCGAAGGCCTCGACCATGAGCAGCAGGCCGAGTTCCTGCGCGGCCGCGACCAGCTCCGGTGCGGGCGGGTTGTGCGCCGTGCGGACCGCGTTGACCCCGTAGCTCTTCATCAGTCGCAGCTGCCGGACGACGGAGTCGGCGTGCACCGCCGCGCCCAGCGGTCCCTGCGTCGCGTGCAGGTCGACCCCGTGCAGCTTCATGTGCTGCCCGTTCAGCGAGAATCCGGTGTCCGGGTCAAATTCGAAGAATCTTATGCCGAACGGGACGGTGGTGCTGTCCGTCGTCGGCCCGCCCGCGCTGACGTGCGTCTCCAGCGTGTACAGCACCGGGTCGCTGACCGACCACAACGCCGGATCGGGGATCCGCAGCACCGTGCCGGCCGTCTGCGTGGAACCCGCGGCCACGTCAACGGTGGCCGATCCGCTGGCCACCACCACGCCGCGGGCATCGCGCGCCCGCAGGCCGACAGTGACGGTCGCGGCAGTGGCGGTTTCGTTCTGGATATCGGTAGTGACCTGGACGTCCGCGTATCCATCCGGGACGGTGACGGCCGCGTCCGGCGTGGTGATGAACGTGCCGTGGCGGGCGATGTGCACCGGCTCGGTGACGACGATCCAGACGTTGCGGTAGATGCCGCTGCCGGAGTACCAGCGGCTGCTGGGGATCTGGTTGCTGGCCTGCACGGCCATCACGTTGGGCGTGCTGCCGTCGGTGTGGACTAGGCCGGTCAGGTCGTAGCTGAAGCCGGTGTAGGCGTAGGGGTGGTTCCCGAGCAGCTGGCCGTTGATGTACACGTTGGAGTTCATGTAGACGCCGTCGAACTCGACGGAGATCCGCTTGCCGGTCATCCACGCCGGAAGGGTGAACGTCTTGCGATACCAGCCGAGACCACCGGGCAGGAAGCCGTTGCCGTTGGCCGTGTAGCTGGCGTCGACCGGGGCCAGCTCAATTGACCAGTCGTGCGGCACGTCGAGGACGCGCCAGCCCGAGTCATCGAAGCCAGGGGTGTAGGCGCTGGTATAGGCGCCCGTCGGGTCGGTGACGCCCTCGGCCGTGACCAGGGCGAACCTCCAGTCCGGGCCGAAGTCATACTCACGAGCGCCCGGCTGCGGCCCGGCCGCGGGCCCCGCCATCGTGCCGCGGATGGCGGCCCGCGCCGGGCTGGGCCGGACA
>Ga0335072_10010812_pt1 | contig 13108 bp, 12 predicted proteins | sample Lox_Sample_21_FD_206725 | JGI IMG/M metagenome (GOLD analysis project Ga0335072, IMG submission 206725) | Soil microbial communities from Loxahatchee National Wildlife Refuge, Florida, United States - Lox_Sample_2.1 | ecosystem: Environmental > Terrestrial > Soil > Wetlands | place: USA...
ACCGCACCTGGGCGCACATCTGCGATTGCCTCAGCGCCGTGGAGGACGGCCGGCCGGACGCCACCCTGCTCGTGCTCGAGGTCAAGGCGGCATCGGGCGAGGCGGCGGCCGAGGCGGCCGACCTGGCGCTGCGGGTCGGCGGCGGGGCCGCGTTCCGCAAGGAGAGCGCGGTCGAACGGCTGTTCCGCGACTCGCGGGCGGCGCGGGTGATGGCGCCGACGACCGACGCGCTCTACGACTTCATCGGGCGGGCGCTGCTCGGCCTGCCGCTGCTCGAGGACGTCTGATGAGCGAGCCTGCGAGCGAATCGATTCCCGCAGTGCTTCCGCGAACGCGGCCGACGAGCGACAGCGAGGAGGTCTCGTGAGCGGCGTGCTGCTCGGCGCGGTCGCCTACGACCCGAAGGTCGTCACGATCTGGGACGGGTTCCGCGCCTGGCTGCGGGACGCGGCCGGACTCGACTTCGACTACGTCCTCTACTCCAACTACGAGCGGCAGGTGTCGGACCTGGTCGACGGCCGGATCGACGTGGCCTGGAACTCGCCGCTGGCCTGGGTCCGCGCCCGCCGCCTGGCCGCGGCCCGCGGGGTAGCGCTGACCCCGGTCACGATGCGCGACACCGACTGCGACCTGCGGTCGGTCGTGGTGGTGCGGGCCGACTCGCCGGTGGCCTCGCTGGCCGACCTGGCGGGCCGGGTGGTGGCGACCGGAGCGGTGGACTCGCCGCAAGCCACCCTGCTGCCGCTGTCGCTGCTGCGGTCGGCCGGACTCTCGCCCGGGACCGACGTGGCGGTGCGGAGGTTCGACATCGGCGTCGGGCTGCACGGCGACCACATCGGCGGGGAGCGCGAGGCGGCCCGCGCGCTGTTCGCCGCCGACCAGGCCGAGCAGGTCGACGCGGCCTGCATGGTCGACTCCAACCTGCTGCTGTTCGGGCGGGAGGGGGTGCTGCCGGTCGGCGCGGTGCGGGTGCTCGCGCAGACGCCGCCGTACGACCACTGCACGATGACCGCCGGGCCGTCGCCGGCGGCGGACTCGGGCGCGGCCGGCGCCGCCGCCGACGCGGTCGAGCGGCTCGGCGAGCTGCTGCTCGGGATGGACTACGCCGACGCCGCGCTGCGGCCGCTGCTCGACCTGGAGGGGCTGAAGGAATGGCGGCCGCCCCGGCTCTCCGGTTACGACCAGCTCGAACGGGCGGTGGACGAGGCCGGGTTCTACGACCGCGACGGCGCGATCACCGCCGCGGATTACCGGCCGTAAGGGGAGCCGCTCGCGGGACTGATCGTCGATGCCGAACGCAGACTCCTCCGCTTCCCCAGTGGACCTGGCCGACCTGGGGCTCGACGAGGGCGGTCACCTGCTGCTCGACCGGGCGCTCGGCCGCGTCGCGCCGGGCCGACGGCTGACGGTGACCGGGCGCCATCCGATGCTGCCCATCCACCTCGGCGCCTGGTGCCGTTCGCACGGGCATCGGCTGATCGCGGGCGATCCGGCGGCCGAGGCGGCCGGTTCTCCCTTGGCGGGCGGGACGCTGATGATCGAGAAGGGCGGCAACCGCGAGCGGCGCTGGGCGGGCGCGGAGCGGGCCGGGTCGGCCGCCGGACCTCCCGACGCGCGGGCCGATGCCCGCTGGGGGCTCGCCGCGCGGGGGGCGCTGGTGGAGGCGGGCGGCCCGCCGATCGGCGCGCACTGGTCGGAGCGCGACCACGTCTGGGCCGATGTCGCGCCGAAACTCTACGCCGCCGCGGCGGCGGCCCAGTGGGATCCGGCGACCGCCGTCGACTGGACCGCGCCCATCGACGCGGTCCCGCCCGAGATCGAGCGGGCCGTCATCCGGATCATGACCTACCTGGTCGAGAACGAGCAGGCCGCGCTCATCATCCCGGCCCGGCTGCTGTCCCAGCTCCACCCGCACTACCGCGAGGTCATGCAGCTGCTGGCGACCCAGGCGGCGGACGAGGCGCGGCATGTCGAGGTGTTCACCCGGCGCGGGCTGCTGTCCGGCGGGCCGCTTGGCACCTCCTCGGCCGGCGGCCGCGCGTCGCTGGCGACGCTGCTGAACGAGCCGGACTTCACCACGGCATCGTTCCTGCTGTCGGTGCTGGGCGAGGGCACCTTCGTCGACCTGCTCCGCTTCCTGCACGGCCATGCCCCGGACCCGGTCACCGCCGACGTGACCAGGCTCGCGCTGCGCGACGAGGCGCGGCATGTGGCGTTCGGCGTCGCGCACACCGCCCACCTGGCCGGGTCCGATCCCGGCTACCTGGGCACGCTCCGCCGGTCGGTCGAACGCCGGCACGCCGCGCTGCAGGACACCGCCGGCCTGAACGCCGAGGTCTTCGACTCCCTGGTGCTGCTCGCGGCCGGCTCGTGGGAGCCCTCCGCGATCCGGCGCGGCTGGCAGGCCGTACGTGCGCTGCAGGCTCGGATGGACGAGGGCCGGCGCAGGCGGCTGGCCGTCATCGGCTTCCCCGATGACGAGGCGGCGGAACTGTCCGCGCTGCACACCAGGAACTTCATGTGACCATTTCGGCGCCACCTCGGCGCTGGCGCCCGGCGCCGGCGCTGACGCCGGCGCCCCGTCCACCGGCGCCCCGTCCGCCGGCGAGGGGCGGGAAAACCGTTGGGCTGGGGATCGGGCGGGTCGTTAAGGTCAGGGGATGAGCGACGGCCGGCCGAGATCGGGCCGGGCGTCGTGGCCGAGCTGTCGGCGCTGTTCGCCGGGACACCGCGGTTCTCCTTCATCCTGGACCGGGTGCGGTGGTTCGGCGAGTCGGTGGTCTGGCTCGGGGTCGCCGCGCGGCAAACGACAAGCACCGGGAGCAAGCATGAGGCAGGACCCCGATCAGCGGACGGCGAGCGAACGGGACGCGCTCGGGCAGTACCTCGACTACCAGCGGGAGACGATCCTGCTCAAGACCGACGGCCTGACCAGGGAGCAGCTGGGGCAGAGGATCCCGACCTCGGACCTCACCCTGGCGGGCATCCTGTACCACCTGGCGCTCAACGAGGAGAATTGGTTCGAGGTCCGCTTCCTCGGCCTGCCCGAGCGGGAGGACTGGCGGGGCATCGACTGGAAGGCCGACCCGGACTACGAGTTCCGCACCGCGCTGACGAAGGAACCCGACTGGCTGCGGCGCCGCTACCGCGACGCGTGCGACCGCGCCCGGCAGGCCGTCGGCTCGGCCGACAGCCTGGACCAGCTCTCGGTCGACACGCTGACCGACGGCAAGCCCTTCACCCTGCGCTGGGTGCTGCTGCATCTCATCGAGGAGACCGCTCGGCACGCGGGGCAGGCCGATTTGCTTCGCGAGGCCATTGACGGCACCGTTGGCGAATAGCGGCCCGGCCATTGCGGCCGGTACCGCCCCATACGACGGTCGATATAACGGCCGCCTCTTAGGAAACCCTCTCCCCTATCACCATTTACCATCCGATAAGGGATATGCGCCGGCAAACCGGAGCCTATGATCGACCCCATGTGGCCGACCGATAACGTCCACCAGTGGCGGGAAACGGCCGACTCACCCCCGCTGCCGACCGGGCCGGCGATGACGACCCTGCGGTCGGTGGTCGCCCCCCTCGCATCGACGATCCGGTCGGCCGGAACCGTCTACGTCGCCGTGCAGGTCGTGATCTGGCACTCGTTCTACGCGGCCGACGCGTGGCGGCTGACGGCTCCCGTCATCGTGGTGGGGTGGGCCACAGCCGTCATCGTCTGCCTGCGCCGACGCTGGCCGTCCCCGTTGCTCGCCTGCGTTGACTCCGGTGTTTACCTGGCGCTCGCGCTCACCGCCCAGCAATGCGTGCCGCCCAATGTCCGCGACGACACGTTCAGCTGGCTCGTTATCACCATGTCGGGGCAGCTCATCGTTCCGGCCTGGTACGCGCCCGCCGCGCTTTCCCTGCTGCTGACGCTCGCCGCCCCGGCTGCCTTCTGGCTCGGCGCGGTCATCGGGCCGGTTACCGATTACCGGACGCTCGCGGGGGCGACGATGATCTTGATCGTCGTCGGACTCGTGCACACCTTTTCCCGGCGGGAGCTGTACCGCCGGGCCGAGGCGGCCGACGCCACCCTGGACGCGGCCGCTCATGCGGCCGGCGAGCAGTACGCCATCCTGGCCAGGAACATCGAGCGCCGCGAGCATGAACGCCTGCTGCACGACACGGTCCTCAACACGCTCACGGCGCTGGCACGGGCCGCCGTCGATGACCCGGCCGTGGTGGTGAGCCGGTGCCGCCAGGACGTCGCCCTGATGGAGGACGCGCTCGGCGACCAGGGCGATCCGGCCGCCGACGCGAGGCGCGCCTCCGGCGACCTGGCCGGTGAGGTGCGGGCCGTTGTCGCCGACATGCGCGGTCGCGGGCTCACCGTCCACGTCGACGTCGACGTCGACGTCGACGGCGTTGCTGTTGTCCCGGCCCGAGTTACGGCCGCGATCGCGAACGCCACCCGCGAGGCGTTGTCCAACGTGGCCGAGCACGCCGGGACCGGGGAAGCGTGGGTCCAGGTTCGGCTGACGGCGCCGGCCGGGGACGCGGACGTCCCGTGCCGCCTGGAGGTGAGCGTGCGCGACCGGGGGGCCGGCTTCGACCTTGACCGGGCCGACCCGGCCCGACTCGGTCTCCGCCGGTCCATCGCCGAGCGCACCGCCGAGTGCGGCGGGCAGGCAGCGGTCTGGTCGGCGCCCGGGCAGGGCGCCGTCGTGCGCATGTCCTGGCCCGCGGTCGCGGGATCGGGTCGACTGGACGGCGAGCCTGATCAGCCGGACGGCCTGCGGGCCGGTCGCGGTCGCACCCAGGAGAGTCCGTCATGGTGAGCCCGCACAAGGTCGTCGGCGACGTGGCCGAGGCCGGGCTGTCGCGCATGGTCGGGACGATCGCCGTCATCTTGCCCGCCGTCGCCCTTCTCCAGGTGCTGGCGAACGCGCATAACTACCGTCAGCCCGCCGCGGTGATCGCGGCCTGGCTCGCGGTCATCGGCGCCGCCGCGTGGCTGACGCCGCGAATGCGCGCGCGGGTGCTGTCCGGGGCCGAGGCGGCGGCGGCGATCGCGCTCGCGATCGCCGCGGTGACCGTGGTCGGGGCGGAGCGGCAGGGGAACGTCATGCCGGGAAGCGTCGACCTTTCCATCCTCGGCACCCTGTGGCTGCTCGTGGTGGTGGTCATGAGCGTTCCCATCTGGGTATCGGTCTCGGCCGCGCTGACCGTCTACGCCGCGCACAGCGCGCTGCTCATCCGGGCGGAGGGGGTAAACCCGCTGACGCTGTCCGAACTCGAGGCGGCCGGGTACATCTGCGCGGCGTTCCTGATCGCCGCCGCCGTGCTCCGCCCGACCATCGCCGTCCACGTCAGCCTGGGCGCCCGCCGCGCCTCGCTGGCGAGCAGGTCGGCGGCCGAACGCGCCGCCGCGGCGGCGATTGGCCAGGAGCGGCAGAGCAGGCTCGCGGTTCTGGAGAGGGAGGCGCTGCCGCTGCTGCGCGGCATCGCCGACGGGACCCTGGACCCGGCCGCCAGCGACGTCCGGGACAGATGCGCCCGGCACGCCGCCGTCCTCCGGCACTCCCTCGCCGAGGGCGCGCCGGGCGTGGGCGACCTGGCGGGCGGGCTCAAGCCGGCATTCCAGGCCGCCCGCGAGCGAGGGCTGCTGGTGACCGTCCAGTTGGTCGGCGATCCGGGACCTGCGCCGCCGGGGCTTGCCGCGGCGGTCCTGGCGACGGTCGACGCGGTCCTCCGGTCGCTTCCCCCGCAGCAGGTCACCCTCACCGTGCTCGCCGTCGGCGATGACGTCGAGCTGTACCTTGCCTTCGACGTGCCGCCGCCGAGCGGACCCGACCCGACTCAACTCCCCCAGCCGAGCGATCTGCCGGCTGCGGCAGGCTGGCGGGCGACCGTGAACGCGGCCGATTCCGGCGGCGGCTACCTGGAAGTCAGCTGGCGGAAGGACGGTGCCGCTTGACCGCGGTCATTGACGTCGCGGTCGTGGACGACCATCCGATCATCCGCGAAAGCGCCGCCAGCTGGATCATGGCCGGCGAGGACGACATCCGGCTGGTCGCGACTGCGGCGACGGTCGGCGCCCTGCTCGCCGGGCCCGGACGGCGGGCCGGCGTCGTCCTGCTCGACCTCGACCTCGGCGACGGTACCACAGTGGACGGCAACGTCGCCGCCGTCGTCGCGGCGGGCCCGGCGGTGCTGGTCCTGTCCGCGTCCGACCGGCCGGTCGCCGTCCGGGCGGCGATGCGGGCCGGGGCGCGCGGTTACGTGCTGAAGAACGAGCAGGCCGATCAGATACGGTCGGCGATCAGAGAGGTCGCCGCGGGCCGGGACTGGATCTCCGCCCGGCTCGCCTATATCTTCGCCACCGATGACACCGCCGACCTGCCGGCCCTCAGCCAGCAGGAGAGACGAACGCTGGAGCTCTACGCGACCGGCCTGCCGTTGAAGTCGGTGGCGAGAAAGCTGGCCATCGGCGAGGACACGGCCAAGCAGTATCTGGCCCGGGTGCGCGAGAAATACGCGAATGCCGGGCGGGCAGCGCCCACGAAAATGGAGCTTTACTACCGAGCAGTCGAGGACGGGTATCTCCCCCCGCCCCCATAAACCGCTGCCACCCCGGTGGCCATGGAGTCCGGATACACCCGTCCTCGGCGCTCGCAAGCACTAAGCTAGCGACGGCCGACGGCCGTGTCATGACGCCCGTTCAGGGGTCATGACCGCGAACCGGGCCGAAACATCGGCGGCCGGCTCCCGTTCACCACCGGTGACCCACGGCGACACACGCGCCTAACATGCCGGTAATCCCAAACGGGAATGCTCAGCCAGGTGGGAGAGACGCAAGCGGACTGGCTCGGGCACGTGATCGTGTGCGGGCTGCCCGGGGTCGGGCTGCCGATCGTCGAGGAGCTGACGCTGTCCGGGGTCCCCGCCGTGGTCATCGACGACGATCCCGCCCCCGCGCTTGCCCGGATGATCGCCGCCTGGGGCGTGCCGCTGATCACCGGGCACGCCCGGGCCGAGGAGACGCTGATATCGGCCGGCCTGGCCGGCGCGATCGCGGTGATCTGCGCTCAGGAGAACGACCTGTCCGCGCTGGAAACCGCGCTGCTGGTCCGACGGCTGCGGGCCGAGGTCCGGGTGATCGCCCAGCTGGCCAACCCGGCCGTCGGCCGCGCGGTCCGCGAGGCCGGGGTGGCGGTTCTCGATGTGGCGGGCCTGTCCGCCCCGTCGGTGGTCGAGGTCTGCCTGGGCGAGGGCGTCCAGGAGCTGTCGCTGTCAGGAATGCGGTTCCTGGCCGCCCGCACCACCGCGCCGCACGCGGCGACGCTGCGGGAACTGTACGGGGCGCTCGCCCCCGTCGCCGTGGTCCCGCCGACCGGTGACGTCCTCGTCTGCCCGGGGCGGGACACGCGGGTGAACGCGGGCGACGAGGTGACGCTCATCGGCACTCCGGACGAACTCGCCGCCGTTTCCGTCATCGACCATCCGGAACGGATCCGCAGGCTCACGGCCACCGCCGGCCCCGCCGCCAACGGGACCCGGGCCGACGGCGGCCCGCAGTCAATCCTCGGGGTCCTCGGCGGCGACGACCCCGAGGGCACCCCGGCCGGGCCCGGCGCCGCCGGGCGGGCGCTGCGCGTGCTGCGCGACCTCGCCGTGTCGCTGGCACGGGCCGGCGATCGGCGGATGGCGATCGCGCTCGGGGCCCTGCTCGGGGTGCTGATCACCGCCACGCTCGTGCTCCACTTCACCTACCGGCTGGCCGGCCCCGGCCACCACATCTCGCTGCTCGAGTCGGTCTACTTCACCATCGAGACCGTGACCACGGTCGGGTACGGCGATTACACGTTCCGCGGCGAGCCGGCCTGGCTGATCATATTCGCGATCGGCCTGATGATCACCGGTGCGCTGTTCGTCGCCGTCTTCTTCGCCCTCGTCACGAACATGCTGGTCAGCCGGCGCATCGAGGAGTCACTGGGGCTGCAGAAGATCGTCGCGCTGCGCGGCCACGTCCTGGTCATCGGCCTCGGGACCATTGGCCTGCGGGTCGTGCGGAAGCTGCACGACGCCGGCCGGGAGGTCGCGGTGATCGAGAAGGACGAGCACAACCGGCACCTCAGCCAGGTTCGCGCGCTCGATGTCCCGGTGATGATCTCCGACGCGACGCTGCCCGAGGTCCTCGCGTCCGCCCGGCTGACCGCCGCCTCGGCCGTCGCGGTGCTGACCAGCGACGACCTGGCCAACCTGGAGACCGGCCTGGCCGTCCGCGACCAGCTCGGCTCGCGCTGGCACGAGGTACCGGTGGTGCTGCGGATCTTCGACCCGCAACTCGCCCATTCGGTCAAGGAGACGTTCGGGTTCAGGAACGTCAGGTCGACCGCCGCCCTGGCCGCGCCCTGGTTCGTGGGCGCCGCGCTCGGCCTCGACGTGCTCTCCACCTTCTACGCCGGCGACGAACCGCTGCTCGTCGCCCGGCTGACGGTCACCCCCGGCGGCGGCCTGCACGGCCTGCAGATGCACGCGCTGGCGGCCAGGACCCGGGTCCTGGCCCTGCGCCGCGCCGCCGACCGAGCCGTCCTCGAGCACCCGCCCCGTCGCGCCACCCGGTTCGAGCCCGCCGACGAGGCGTACCTGATCGGCCCCTACGACGAGCTCCTGACCGTGCTGCGCCGCGACCGCCCGTCCCCCGGCCATCCGACCGACCAGGTCCCGCGGCAGGCAGCGCGACCACCGGACCAGGCCCCGGACCAGACGCCGGGCCCGGATGATCCCGCCGAGCTCACCCAGTCAGACCCCGGCTGACGCCGGAAACCCGCCCAGGGAAACGCCCAGCGCAGTGCGTCCGGGGCACCCCGCGCCTCCGCGCCTCCGCGCTTCTTGCTGTTATCTCCACCAGTTGCGCCCGGGCCGGAGGGTTAGGCGGGCGCGATGTGCGGGGCGAAGCCCGTGGTCTGCCAGGTGTCCCCGCCGGAGGTGATCGCGTACGCCTCGTAGCCCGGCAGGGACTCGGTCCAGGCGCGGGCGCGGGCCGGGCCCATGGCGAAGGCGGCGGTGGCGTAGGCGTCGGCGAGGGCAAGGGACGGGCCGACCACGGTGAGGCTGGCCAGGCCGGCGGCCGGCTGGCCGAGGTGCGGGTCGATGATGTGCGCGCCGCGTTCCGCGGTGCCGGAGGTGGCGACCGCGCTGCCTGCCGCCTCGACGACCAGGGCCAGGCCGCCCCGGTGGAAGGGATCGGCGATGCCCACCCGCCACGGCTCCTCGCCCGACGACGCACCCGACGCACCTGACGCACCCGACGCACCCGACCCGGCAGGCCCGGGCGGCCCCTGCCACCCGGGGGCGTTGGCCTGGATAAGGTTGCCGCGCGGCCGGCCGCCGGCGCACTGGACGTCGCCGCCCCCGTTGACCAGGTGGTTCGTCGACCCGGCGGCGGACAAGATCGCCGCCGCGCGCTCGACCGCCCAGCCCTTGACGTAGCCCGACGGGTCGAAGACGCCGCCCGGGGCGGCGGTGAAGTAGCCGCCGGAGCACAGCCGGACCGCCGTGCACGCGCTGATCACCTCGGCGACCTCGGGCGCGCAGCCGTCGACGGTGACCTCGGCCGCGGCGAGCAGCGACACGTCGCTGTCGGGTCGGTAGGGCGAGAAGATCCGGTCCACCCAGTGCAGCCAGCGCACCGCGGCCTCTAGCGATCCGCCGGCGACGGCGGCGGCCGGCACGTCGAACGAGACCACGGTCCCCATCACAGGCTCGGCGTGCCGGACCCGGGCGCTGACGTCCGGAACCGCCGGCAGCAGCGGAAAGGTAGAAAGCACGCGCCCCCCCGTTAGGCCCGATTGTCGAGTGCGCCCTTCTCATCGAGAGCACTCTGCAGAGAAGAAATGTACCCCTTGCTCGTATATGTGGCCCCCGATACAGAATCGATTCTCGCACTTTGCGCGGTCAAAGTCTCGCCCACCAACCGGGGGAAGGCGAACTGGCCAATCTGGATATCCATGGTGGTCTCGGCCGGGTGCTGGAGGATATTGACCCCGACAATGGTCCGCGACCGCTCCACGACCCGAACCTGGACCGGCCCGTAGACGGTCGGGACGGCGCGACCGGTGAGGGCGTGCTCGCCTGCCAGCAGCGGCGGAACGGACTGTGGGGAACCAACGGTCCGTTCGGACGAATTCATGTGGGTTTTGAATGACAGCAGCGCGACGAGGCCCGCCACCGTCACGACCACCGCCACCAGCACTCTGCGCACGTCAGCCCCCTCAGAACTCGAACGCCTCGACGTGGATGCGCCGCCGCGGCGCGCCCGCCGCCCGCAGCGCGGCCACGGCGGCCGCCGTCATCCCCGGCGGGCCGCAGACATAGGCGTCCATCGCCGCCAGGCCCGGCGCGAGCTCGCGCAGCGCGTCCGCCGTGAGCGGGTCGCCGCCGAGCTCCGCCCTGGTGCCGATGACGTAGTGCACGCGCCCGCCGCGCTCGGCCGCGAGCGTGTCGAGTTCGGACCGCAGGGCCACGTCCTGCCAGCTCGACGCCCGGTAGACGAGCGTCACCGAGCCGGTCAGGGCGGCCATCATCGCCCGCAGCGGGGTGATGCCGACGCCCCCGGCCAGCAGCAGGGCCGGCCGGCCGCGACGCGAGCGGGCCGGGAAGAACGCGCCGAACGGCCCCTCCGCGAGCACCCGGGTGCCGGGCCGGAGCGCGCGCAGCATGTTGCTCGGATCGCCGACGTCGCGGACCGTGATGCGCATCAGGTCATCGCTCGGCAGCGCCGACAGCGAGTACGGGTGCGACTGCCACCACAGCCCCCGGGCCAGGAACCGCCAGCGGAAGAACTGGCCGGGGGCGGCGTCGAGCTCGCTCAGGTTCCGGCCGCGGACGTAGACCGACACGGTGCGGTTCGCCTCTTCGCGCACGCCCGCCACCACCCACCGGTGACGGGCGAAGTCACGGACCGGGACGATGACCCGGTACCAGACGATCAGCGCCGCGGTCACGATGTACAGCAGCTCCCAGGCGAAGCGGGCGGCCGCGTTCTCGACGAAGGCGGCCCCGTTGGCGAACTGGTGGCTGAACGCCAGCGCGATCGCCAGGTAGGAGTAGAGGTGCAGGTAGTACCAGGTCTCGTAGCGGAGCCGGCGGCGCAGGGCCCGCAGCGAGGTGAGCCCCACCCCGAGCAGCAGGAAGTAGCCGACGGTGGCCATCAGCACGTCGGGGTAGGTGGTGAGCAGCGTCGCCGTCTCGCTGACCACATTCGCGTGCGCCGCCAGCGCGTAGCCCCAGATGATGAACAGCACGTGCCCGCTGATGACCCAGCACAGCACCCGGCCGAGGGTGGCGTGCCAGCGGGCCAGCCGGTCGGCGCCGACGCCGCGCTCGACCGGCGGCAGGCGCGCCATCAGCAGCACCGCGACCACCACGCCGTACCCAGCCAGCAGGCCGAGGGCCTCGCCGAGGGTGGTCAGCGCGCCGCCGGGTCCGACGATAGCGCGGGTGGAGTGCCACCACAGGACGAGGACCGCGGCCGTGCCGGCGGCGATCAGCGCCAGCGTCGCGGTGGGGCCGACTCTATTCAAGGAAGATGCTGTCTCCCGTTATCTTGATCGTCTTGGCCGGCAGCGGCCTGGGCGCGGGACCGGCCAGCACCGCGCCGTCCGTGATCGAATACTCGCTGCCGTGGCACGGGCAGTCAATTCGGCCGTCCGCGATCTGGTTGACGGTGCAGCCCATGTGCGTGCAGACGGCGCTGAAGGCCTTGAACTCGCCCGCCTTCGGCTGGGTGACCACGGTCAGCTGGGTGTCGAAGATCTTCCCCCCGCCGACCGGGATATCGCTGGTGGCGGCCAGTGCGCCGGCCGCCGTGCCGCCTGCGGCGGACGAGGCGGAGGCCGGCGCCGAGGCGGTCGCGCTGGACGTGGCACCGGTTCCGCCGCTCGTCGCCGGGTCGGCGACGGACGCTGAGATGCTTGAACCGCTTGAGCTGCAGGCGGTGATCGCGCCCGCGAGCCCCACCAGGCCGACGCCGGCCAGCACGCCCCGTCGAGTGGCCAGCGAGTCCTTGCGTGGTTCTTGTGTCACGACTGCTCCTCGTTCTCTGTCGCCGTATGGTCCTTACTCCCCCTTGTATAGGGGAAACGGAGCGCGCCGTGCTCTGGTTCATAGGCTGCCGTAGTCTCTCCGTAAGTACGTGCCAGACACGACAGGAGATTCAGCTGTGCCGCAGGTCACTCTCGCCCCGGGGCTGTGGTTGCGGAGGGTGACCGTCGCCGCAGGGCTGCCGGTCCGCGCGGAAAAATAAAAATCCGTCATCCGAACGGTCCGGGGCGCTCCGGACGGCGGTGAACTGGGTCGATCGTCCGTTATCTATCCATTTAGATAGATAGACCTTCCCGAGCGGTAATATGGATCTGTCCTTACCAAGGGTGGTCATATCCCTACTTAGCGTCCTAATCTTGGCACAGTAGGCATCACGGATGGGATACAGTCAAATGCTGAGAGTGAGCAAGGTCGATGACTGGCTCAGCCGTCAGCCCACCCGCCGGGACCTGCGATGCAGCGACGACTGCGTCATCGTCCGGTCGGCCGACGCTCCCCGCGCCGGGGCGAACGCGGTGTCGGCGGGCGCGCGAGCGCAGGGCGTCAACCTGGCCATGATCCCGCCCGGCAGCCGCGGCAGGCCGCACTACCACGATGGCCGCGAGATCGCGCTGTACCTGGTCAGCGGCGAGACCGAGGTCTGGTACGGCGCGGGCCTGGCCAGGCGGTCCCTGGTGCGGGCCGGTGACTTCATCTACATACCGCCGCGCACCCCGCACCTGGCGGTGAACTCCGGCGACGTTACGTCGATCGCGGTGGTGGCGGAGGGCGACGCCGCCGATCACGCCGACACCGTCGTGATTGAGCTCCCTCGCCACCTGGCCGGCCTGCTCAGCCTGCCGGTCGCCGTTCAAGAATGAGCCACCGACTCCCCCGCGAGCGCCTCCCGCGGGGGCGGCGCGGCGAACCCGGCCCGTCAGCGGCGGCTCCTCCTCCGCCGCCGGCCACCACGGGGCTTCTCTCCCCCCTCCCGCCGGACTAGCCGCGAACGGGCCGCGGCCCCCGCGGGGGGAGCAGC
>Ga0335072_10010813_pt1 | contig 13107 bp, 13 predicted proteins | sample Lox_Sample_21_FD_206725 | JGI IMG/M metagenome (GOLD analysis project Ga0335072, IMG submission 206725) | Soil microbial communities from Loxahatchee National Wildlife Refuge, Florida, United States - Lox_Sample_2.1 | ecosystem: Environmental > Terrestrial > Soil > Wetlands | place: USA...
CCCAAATTATTAGGGCTTGCCTTCATGTGAAGCAATTCTACGATCCTTACGTATTGTGTATCTCATATAGTAGATAAACTTTGGTGACTTCTGATAGGACAAGGTACGATTAGCGAACCCGAAAATTGAAGCTTAAGGCCCTAGCTTGTTTTGCAGTGAGCTCCAAAGCGAATGTAAGCACTAACGGTGTAACGACGCTTGAACTCTCAAGCTCAACACTCACTCTGAACAACTCTACTCTCCATCAAGATATTTGACGTAATTCAAACGCCTAGACTGGCGCATAACAACTCCCGCGATCATGGAGGTTAATACAACATTGAATGCGACAATGAACGTTGACTCGTATGGCCCGTCAGTCACGGCGTTCACAATTACTGTGCCCGCTCTCATCGCTGTCACAGTCCTGGTTTGCTTGAGGTTCTGGCCCTCTGGCCTGGACCCCAAGGAGCCCCAGCTTGTTCCTTCGAACATACCTTTCATTGGTCACGCAGTCGGAATGCTTCGCCATCATGAGAGGTACCTCGAGATATTAAGGTATGGCTATCCTAGGGACAAGGCTCTTTTAGGACTGCTAGTTATCTTTCCTTCCTTCCTTCAGATATGCCTTTGGAGCCTCCGCTATGTACACTCATAGTAGGAGACAGAAAATCGTCTATAACCATCAACAGAGCTGTTTACAATTGAGCCTTATTTTTCTACTTTCCAAGGGCATTCCTGCGCCGAAAAACAGTTTATTTTCAGTCCCCAAAGTATCCTGCAATGATTTATACGTTTCGAAAACTAGTCAGGAAATTATTGCTGACAATTAGTTGCATAGTAAAAAATGCCAGTTGCCCATATATACCCTGAAGATCTTGTCAGGACGCCTCTATATAGTCACGGCACCAGACCTGATAGCAGCTATCTTTCGTAACGCAAAGGCCTTTTCATTTGAGCCATTCCTTCTCCAGTCCACTGAGCACGTTATGGATGTGAAAGGGAACACTCTGGAGATCATTAAGAAGCCTGCAGAGGTAGAGGGCGGCGACTTTTATTTGAATGATGTGCACAAAGCTATGTATGACGGATTGGCGTCACCACAGGCGCTAGTTGATATGGAGAGAGACAGTTTTAAGACTATAGCCATGTACTTCAACCAGATCGGGACTGACGGCATTGAAGTAAAATGGTACAGGTGGTTGCGCGATACGATTAGCAGAGCTGCTGCTGACGCTATGTATGGACCTGACAATCCTGTCGCCTATGATTCCTCTTTGATTGATGCTGTATGGTGAGCCAAGCCTTCCTTTCAGATATCGTCTACATTAACAACATTGTCACATTATCGTGCTAAATTTTTGATAGGGACTTTGACGGTGGCGTTCCGGCGCTGATGCTGGGAGTAGCCCCGTCCTGGCTCGCATCAAAAGCATACAAGGCACGTGGAATTCTGCAAAAGGCCTGGCTTCCATACTATGCAGCCGGCCTGGACAAGAATGCGAGTGCAATCGTACAAGGCCGGCGAGAAGTAGCATTGAAATGGGGCATCCCTGAATCGGAGCTGCAGCGTTGGGAGTATGTGATGTTCTTTGCCCCAACCACAAACTCTGGGCCTACTACATACTGGCTTCTGTCTTACATTCTTGCGGATCCCGAACTTCTGACAGAGATCCGAGAAGAAGTCTCAAAGGTAACCACTATCTCAACATTCAAGGGCGTCAAGAAAGCCTCTTTCGACATCACCCGCATCCAGAAGGAATGCCCACTCTTGGTCGCCGCCTGGGAAGAATCGTTCCGCCTGAGCGCCCCGACCGTCTCTGTCCGCATGGTCATGGAAGACACGATGCTAGCCGAAAAATACCTCCTAAAGAAAGGCGCCGTGATCCAAATGGTGTCCGCCGTCTCCAGTCAATCGGAAGCGATTTGGGGTCCCAACCCAGACAAGTTCAACGCGAAGCGAATGCTGAAATCTACTTACGATGCGCTCTCCAGGGAGGACCGAAAGACGCGCACGCAGGCGTACTTTCCTTGGGGTGGAGGGAAGTATATCTGCCCAGGCAAGCAGTTTGCTAGCACGGAGCTTATCGGCTTTGTGGGAAGTATGCTGTACGCTTTTGATGTCAGGATGAGCAATGGGGAGAGACTCAAGACGCCAAAGCCCGGTAAGAGACAGATTGGCCGTAATGTGGATCTGCCGATCAACGACATAGAAGTCATCATCAAGCGCCGAGAGGAGTTTGAAGGTGTCCAGTTAGCGTATTTTGTGGGCAACGGTGTTGAGGTATAGTTTAGAAGTGGTGGTATGAATCCTAAGGACTTTGTATGCTTTCAGAAACGTGTCGGATCTCGAAGTTATCTTGTAGACTAAAAATTATCCCTACTGTATCGTCCAACAAAATACTCAAATGCACACGACAGGGCCGAGTAGGAAGGAAGACCAAAGCTGAGAGTTAGCACGAACGAAGGGGGTGCTAAGGAAAGAACACAATTTCAACCCTTCTGATGGACAATGCTGTGACACTCCATACGTTACACCTGATCATGAATGTAAAATTATTCTAGTATGTCCTCATCGATTTCTCTTCATCGGCTGATGGTACACCATATGGTCCTCTAGTGACCATTTCCATATCCTTCTTCGCTTCTACCCCTTGTCCTTCACCTCTATTGAATCCCTCTCCATCCTTCAAAGACCAACTCCAGCCAAGTCCTAGCACTGCGATAACAGTCAAATAACCCCACCACACAACCCCTATAATTTCCCTCTCCACCCCCCAAGCATAAACCACTCCCCCAACCGCCGGCCCCACAGCCCGGCTCAAACTACTCAACATGTTCCCTGCCCCATGTATTGTGCTCAATGCCCGAGGCGTTGATGCGGAATTGGTCAGCAAGATAACGGTGCTTGGAATTGCAAAGGTCCTTGCCCCGACCTGCAAGAATAATATGAACGCAATGCCTATAGCCTGAAAAACAAAATGCCAAGATGTCGGGATAAGAGCGAGATATGGAGCCATTATGTAGGCAAAGGGAAACACGGATAGCGCAAGTCGGTAATTCCAGAGAGTGCCGAAGCGGGCTTGAAGACGAGGATAGGCGAAGAGTTGGATGAGGATACCGAAAACTCCAAAGGCGGAGAGGAAGAGCCCAATGGTAGAGGAGGGGAGGCCAAGGCCACCATTGAATTTAATGAGTGACGTGGCGGGAGATTTTGAGATTGGAGTGGAAAGGAAGACCGGGAAAACCTGCATGAAGGCCGCGTTATGGAGAGGTAAAAGGGCGACTGAAAGGAGGGTGTATAGCACTTCGCGAGTCCAAATAGATTTTGAAGGAATCCCTGAATTCCCCGCTGCACCATTGCAAGGCGTACGTTGAGAAGGTTTGGGTTGACCATGCTCCAGTAGCTCGTGTTCCATGCTGTCTCGGTCGTTCGCCTGTACAGCCATATATCCGGATGTTCTGTTTCTCGAAAAGACACCTTTGATGAGACGTCTTACTTTTCTTCCAAGCAACAATCCACAGTCTTTCCTCTCAGTCTTTCCTGGCATGGTTTCTTTCAGGCCACACACTGCTAGTAGCAGACTACATGTTAACACGCCCGCATTGACTATCGTAGGTAGTGCATATGAATATTTCCGCATCCAAGCTACTCCTTCTGGGTCACGGGCGAGGTTCAGCCATCCGTCAGGTCCGAACAGCCAAGGTAAATTGATGACTGGGTCTGCTAGACAGCCTCCCAAGGCAAGCCCGATGACCATGCCCGAGTTGAAGACTAGAGGAAGCAACAGAAACGCGCGACCTTGGTATTTCTTCTCCTTCACAATCTCCGCAGTCATTGTCCGCATAACGCCAATATTGCCATTCCCAATACCCGCGACGACACGCCAACACATGGCCGCCGGTATGCTCTTGGAAAAACCAAACCCAAGATTCGAGATGATTGACAAAGTCAAGCCGATGACGATGCTTGGCTTTCGGCCCCAGTGATTCGCGATCCAAGCCCATGGCATCGAAGTAGCAAATTGTGAGAGAGCAAAGAGCGCAACTAAGAGCCCACCTTGTCGTGAGATGGAACCGGAGGTGCTAGAGGATTGTAATGAGCGGATGAGATAGTAGAGGTACGGAAGGAGGCAGGTGTTCGAAAGTGGTTCGGAGAGGCGGCAGAGAGCGAGGATGAAGAGCTGTGGTTTGTGAGGGAGGGACATCCATGTGACGGGGCCGGAGCCATCTTGCTTGCGTCCTATGTCATTTAAAGGCTTCGAATTGAGGGTGGAAGTGGATGGCTCGCCCTCATGAGAGCAGCGCATTGTGTGGTCAATGTCGGATTTTGCCAGTTGGCGACCGATTGATAGGACTAGAAAAGAAGCATCCGAAAGAAAGTGTGTATATAAAAAAGAATCAACCCCTCCTCAATAATCCATCCACCTCGTGAATAAGAAAAGAGCGACAATGATGATGAAAGAAAAAGGATTGGAGGGCAGACAAGATCTGAGGGGCCGACTGCCAGGCAGTCAGGCAACAATTGGGACGTGCGCGTACTTCGTATGTAAACAGCTATTAACCTTGTCGCAGATGCAGAATGTGGAAAGCGGGCAAGCCAGCAAGCCCCCTGAAAATTAGCAGACGGTAGTGCGATAACACTGCAGGATAGGGCCTAAAGAAGCAGGTTCCACGTCACATCCGTAATTTTATATAGCCATGCTAAAAAGCTAAACCCAGTCTAATATCTAGTTCTGAGCGACCATCACCCAGAACCCGTCGCAAGTCTGGACTTGTTTCCTGATGATAACCTATGATTTCCAAAACAACGCCTGCCCCATCAAGACTCCAAAATCACTTTTGGCCAGAGTTAATTACAATCTGCTCCTCTGCTGCTCCATCAAGCTCCGCTGGTCCAGCTGAACCTGAAAACTTGCCGCCAAGCGTGCCACGCTCGGTATCTATGATCAATCTATCAAACAAGCCATCCAGCTCCTCCAATGTCTTGCCTTTAGTTTCGGGATAGAAGGCAATTAAAAGCTGCAGCAAATATTAATATTTAGTGTGAGGATGCACTCAATACGCGACTTACCACAAGAGATGCGAGATTGGTAGCCATAAATATGAAGTATGTTTTTGAGCCAATATTTTGAATGGCAACAGGCCAGACCTGTGCAACGATTATGGAGCCAATAGCCCCCCCGCTTGCAGAGATATTGAGGCCTTTGGCACGGATGTAAGTCGGGAAGATCTGTTTAAAGGCCCCTGTCAGCTTTGGATGTAGCAAAGCGGTTGCGGAAGGAGTACCTCAGTTCCATAAACCCATGCGTTTGGCCCAAAGCCAATCGAGTAGCCAAAAGAGAAGATGAAGATGAAGACCACACAGACGTAATCAGAGACGTGATTGACATTGTTTGGGTAAGCTTGGGGCAAGGCGCCGTTGAGCTGTGACCACACGGGTTAGCATTGTACTTTAGGGTTTACAGTCCCTAACTTTGCGACTTTTATATTTAGAGATCATGGGCACTTACCAAGAGTGCAATGGCCATGATGGTGGATCCCAAAAGCAGCGTACCCCTCCTTCCGACACGATCAATAATCAACGACTCAATTATGGTACATCCAACCTTCAACGAGCTCTCAATCCCGCTCGCCAGCAAACTTAACTGTTTTCCAAGTCCCAAGGCCAGAAAATTTGTAGGAAGGTAGTATTTCATAGCTGTCGCTCCGCACATCTGTGCCATAAACTGCAGCAATGCGACACGCCAGAGTCGAGCAAACAGATCACGGTCAGTGAAGAGGACGCGCCAAGAGTGGTTGGAGATGGCATTATGTAGCTCAATGTTATCTTTGATTTCATTCAATTCGGCTTCGATGGCTTGGGGGTCGTTTTCGCGGCCTCGGAGATATTGCAGTGATTTCTGGGCCTCGAGTGGGCGGCCTTTTTCGAGGAGCCAGCGAGGACTTGTCAAGAAAGCATTAGCTTGATACATTCCCTTTGTGGCATGTCGGAACTCAATTGCATGGAAAATTCTATCAGGAGGAAAATTTATGCGTTCGAGCCTCACCTCTCTGGGCAAAATGGTAATCCAATGCAGAATATGAGGGCAGGAATTAACTGCACGAGTATTGAAAGTCGCCATGAGAGATCGAATCCTGAGCCGGTGGACCAGAAGGACATTCCGTATCCGACCCTATCGAAAAATAAACATCAGTCTGGCTGCCATCGAGCGTGTTGCAAGCCACTATGCGAAGCACTCACCAGAAAGCAGCACTAAGTCCAGTAACCATTCCAATATGATTCATTACAACCAGGCCGCCCCGCCGCTTGGCTGGAGCAATTTCACTGGGATACATTTGTCAGCCCACTTGCCACAGCAAGAACAAGGGACTTCCAACCTTTGATACAACGGGACAGATGTAGATATGATTGCATTGCCAAATCCACAGATGATTCTCCCTATAATCATTAACGCAAAAGCACCATTGCCTTTTGCGCCCCCTTGCATTGCAGCGCCAACGCATGTCACGACAGTGCCGGTGAGAGCAGAATATCTCCTTCCGAGACGATCACTAATGGGTGCAGAGAGGAAGACATAACTCGTCCATGTGCCCAAGTAGTAGATTGCTGTTATAAGGCCGGTTTGCGAGGCCGTTGGCTTCGAAAGGGCTTCAATGAAGCCGGGAGAGACGTAAACGGTCGCGAGTATACCGATGTTGTATCTGCGAGTAATGGTGAGTATGAGACTGACAGAAGCCCAAAAGATACCAATTGAACAAAATTCTTCTGTAGGAGTCAAAGGAAGAGGAGTCAGGTAGAACGTACCCCCACATGAAAGATCCTAGGCCAAAGAAGACACACAGAACGAGGAGTCGAATGGTGCCTTTGATAGGCATTGGGGAGCCTCTGATTACGATCTGATCCATGGTGCACAGCTGTTGAGTATAATGGCCCGTGGAATTATAGCGACACGACAGCGGCACGCAAGGGCATATATGCGGTTTTCCTGCGAACCATCGATTTTGTTATCTTCACCGCTCCTCCCTGTCAATCTCAGGGTTCACCATGCCGCAACGGAAGGAGGGACATTACTTTAAGGTAGCGCCGTTAGGACCCACACTCTGCCCTAATGTTGGTGTGCATGCCCATCTCACGGCGCCGCAGCGGGGTGTTTAGCCAACCAACCAGGTGGAGCGTACTGTAATCTTACATGCCTGGAACAGCTATGCCCAGGCTGGGACCACCCCACCTGTAGGTAGCCGGATGGCTGGATCAGGAGTAGTGGACGCCGGCAGCAAGAAATTCAATACCAATATAGTAAAGCCCGTACCAGGCGCAAGCCAAGCGACGGGCGAGACCGCATACGGGTAAGGGCGGTGAGGCTACCCTAGCATTATTTGTCTTTCAAGGCACAAAACAGCGCAATACCTAAAGTTAAAAAAAGATGGTAGCATGTACATTTGATTCAATGCAAGGCATTTAATTTCTCTGGACTATCCTACCTTGCCATATCATGCTCAAGGGGTTCTGTCATTCTCGAGGCTGTCGCATAGGAACGATAAAGCAGAAGCTTTCCAAGGACTATCGACGAGATGAACAATAGCCCCATGAACCAAAGATGCTTCGGAAGAGTGTAGTCCGGATGACACCACGCCTCCTCAAGACTTCGATAGTTGAGTAGCTAGGTAAGATAGGCAGAGCTTTTCTAGCCGCACCTCTTTCACGCAGGCAATGCAAGCCACCGCAACTTGCCGCGCCTTTTGACATGTCACATTTTGCAGCGGATGCAAAATTACCAGATAAATCCTCGATTGGTTTTGTTTCGGACAGGAAAAAAACAAGGACAGGTACGATCCAGAATTCTGCTTGGAAAATCGGTTATCTTAGATTGTCTATCCAAGCTAGTCTTGCCATCAAGCTGCATACTGGCGTAGCAGTGTTTCGTATTGCCCTTTGATTTTCTAGTCACTACATACCTTCTTTGTGTCTTTCCTGTATGGAATGGCCTGATTAAGAGCGGCAGAGTTGATCACCATGTCGCCGCCTGCTTAAGAGACAGTTTTTCATGTTTCAACACTGAGGATGTTGGTAGTTTTTTATGGTAATGAGACTCTGTTAACCAGTTTTAAAGCTCATTACGAGTCGCTATAGTGCTGTGCATACGTTATGAAGCTTGGCGAAGTCCGCCATAGGAGCTGCTATCGGGTAACCCATTACACTAAAACGCTTCAGTCCAATCACATATATAGTCCCATTTCTATCTCAAAGAGCTTGCCGTAGGTCATTGATAGAACGTTATACCGCATTAACTGGTGGATAAGACCTGGTCTCATCGGTCAATTACATGCCAGAGCTTCGGATTGAACAGGGTCTTATGCGGAAATTAGGGTCTTGTAAGCCAAATTTCAGGTAAGTTATAATGTAATAGTAACGAATCAATATAACTATACTTAAAGGCCGGATATATGCTTATCTGTTACTTCCGTACCCTCTAAGAGAGTTATAGTAGGTCTGAAGTATGATTAAGCTTAAACATTGACAGTTAATGCTGGTGTGATACTTACTGTACACTTCGCTTGAATCCTACTAGAGCAAAACACACAGAATATACTATATATAGATATAAGACTATGGTCTTAACGCCCAATTCGCACTTTGCATAAGAATCGTTATTTTGGACATGGTCTTATATAAGCTATGGTCTTGTGACTCAAAAGGGTTTTATACACCAGTTAATGCGGTAGTAGATATACAGTTTTGGGCCCATCGCTGTCTTAAAGGAAACAAAACAACGAGAATATATTTATCTGGCAAAAGTACCCTTCAGACATGGTGACCACCAGGGATGCCTGCTTACATATAACTTATCTCAAGTCGCTTGGTTGTGGCTGCATATTGAATACTGTACAGTACTGTCCAACTGAATTGCTAATCCAAGTTCTTGCCGGCAGATAGATACTATGGCTGGAATGGGAGGATTGCGACTCAAGATGGGGAGAATTAGGATATGTGTGACGGTTCGTCACATGCATGCAACAAGTACCGCCTCAAAGTAGCACTGAAACCGCTAAGGGCAGTTAGCTAACAGGCATTTACCCAGGGACGGCTTGTGTATATAAGGAGCTTTCCTCCCTCTTCTTCCCTCCTTAGCTTAGTATCTTCGAATAGTGCAATCTATAAAGCTCCCTTCATCTTCTTTGAATAGCATTTTGTACGTGCTGTCACAATATGTAAAGTGCAGACTGCTTACGTAATGGGATGATTGGCTAATAAATAGGGAGGCTGGGAAGCTGTACTTATAGGGGAGTCCTGTATGGATAATGCAATAATCAATTAATGGTATATATATACTTCATCCGATATAGTAACTTTGACAATATATCAGATAAGAGAGAGGTCACGTGCACTTGAACAATCCTTGTCACTTTTGAGAACCGAGGCTGCGGGGCTTTTCCAGATATACGTACTTCTTATCAATACCCCGCAGGTACGAGACTTTCACGGGCCAGGCTATACCTCTCATTCTTAGTACTCCACATATACATACTCTGAAGTTGAGCATGGATTCGCTCGAGAAGGAAGATGCGCCACTAAGGCAGGATGTTGATCATGTAATGCCAAGTCCCGAGTCTACTGCGGGAACAAACGCTGTGCAACATGCAACCGATGCCGACGAATTAGCCGATCAAGGGGTGGGCAGCGTTGTCGATAATATCAGCACTTTACATCGGCCTGACCAAATCCCGCCTATTGCCGATGTCCAGCTTTCAGCTGGTCAACAGGCTCTCCAAATCAATAATCTTGACGTAAGCTTCCATAATTTTCCTAGTGGCACTAAGACTCTAGCAATAAGTAGGTAGACAGCGGTTGGGATATGGACTCGGCAATCGGAACAGAGGACGTGTATGCATGCACCCCCTTGTTACTCCCCATAATACTAATTGAGCTAGGCCGTCCACACATTCAGTTCGCTCAAGCGTCTATGCTTACATAGAGGAGAATGGACGGCGCTATCATAAATATAAGGAGGGCAGTAAGTTAATCTAGTCACACATGGTGCTGGTTCGGATAATAATCTCGATAGAATACTACTTCCCGAATGATGAGGCATGCCACCTGATCAGGATATTAAGTTCAAGGCAGACGAGAGACTGACCAGCCATTTTCCAGAGAGAACAAGATAGATTAGATTTGCAGCATCATCTTTTCCTTTTGACGTTAGATGGGGAATTGGGCCTGGCGCCCATCGAGGACATCCCAGGCGGCGTCCAAAATGTGCTTGATATTGGAACGGGAACAGGCATCTGGGCGATCGATATGGGTATGACTCTTACCTAGATCTTGTGTTTCCATGTCTGATCGTCACACTGTCTACACATTCGCCACCTCATTTTCAGGCTGTCATACCCCAGCTCCCGTCACTGACTGTTGCCAGCTTGTGCATTCCCATCTGCAAACATCATTGGAACCGATCTAAGCCCCATCCAGCCCGAATTGTACGTAATTCCTCTCCGTACAATGTCATCGCACTTACCTGGGTTCAGTGTCCCTCCTAACTGCCACTTTGAAGTTGATGACGCCGAGGATCCATGGATGTTTTCGCAGCAGTTCGACTACATCCATGGACGCATGCTCGGCTCTTGCTTTGCCTCGCACCTGAACGTGTTCAAATCAGCATTTGATGCCCTGCGACCCGGAGGCTGGATAGAGATGCAGGACTTTGAGTTTCCGTTCCGCTGTATCGATGATTCGATCAAAGGATCAGGCTTTGAGAAGTGGGTAGATGCTGTATCAGAGGGCTGTGCTCGGCTAGGCAGGGACTGGAAGAGGGTACCACTATATAGCAGTTATATGAGAGAATGTGGTTTCGTCGATGTTCAGGAAAAGCTCCTAGCATGGCCTGTTGGGGGTTGGGCAAAGGACGAGAAGATGAAAACGTTGGGGGCTTGGAACAAAGAGAATGTGTTGGAAGGTATGCACGGTTGGAGTTCGGCTGTCCTGACACGCGGTTTAGGAATGTCCGCTGAAGAGGTAGAACTAATGTTAATGGAGGCGCGGAATTCCATCAACTCGAGAAGACTGCACGTTTATGTTCCGATGTAAGTTTCTGTATCTTCTCTGAGTGGAAAAAGAGATAACGCTTGACAGATACATCGTATACGGGAGGAAGCCTAAATAAGTTGAGTCTAGAAAGCACTCGCAGCCATCAATGGTGACCTGTCCGCTATCCTTCACACTGTCATTTACATAGTCAATAGTGTGTATAGGAGACTTTACTTACTTGAAAATATCATATTTGTTGAGACCTCTAATGAACCTCCATTCCACCACTCGTATATGCCACGCCAGCCCTCAATATCTTACCCATAATCTTCACTTCCTCCTCATTCCTTGGCGCATAGATCATGAGATAGCCATGAGTAAACGTCTTTGCCCCTAATTTCTTACCACTCAAACCGTGTCTCTCGCCCCAACCTTTCTCAATGATCTCCTTTGCGTCAGCAAGTGAGAGTTTCACATGGCTAGAACCCTCTGCTTCAAGGTGCACATGACCAATCTCTCCCGTAGCCCAGCTGTCCCAGGGCTGTGTGGTCACACTTGGTGCTAGCCAGAGAGCTGGTCCGTTCATTTCGAGTTGAGATTTCTTTACCACGACTATATCCGGATTATCGGAAGCAATTTGCTCAAACTCTTGTCTTTGCAGCTGGAGATGATTAGCATATCCATGGGCTCAATCAAGCGTACTTACATTTCGGACTACTTTGTCGCTTTCTGTCCCCGGAGCTTGCCGGTGAGGAATTGACCAAGGCAGCAACACAGGCCTCTTTCCATCCCGCTGAGGCAGATCACCAATGATAAAACGCTTCAATCCGAGACTTCCATAGTTTTGGATGACCTTAGGATCCGTATAGCAACCCGTACCCAAAGTATCTTGACTTGCGCAGAGTCGGTAAAGCCATTGTAGCACCCAGCCCTTTACGTTAGGTGGGACACCACCAGGGCCGGCAGATCGCCAGTCTCGGTAGTTCTTCCAGCATGCAATGAAAGTACCGACAAAGATTCCTACTACTACCGTGTTCCGCGGGTAGCTTTGGGTAATGCTTTGAAGGCGGGCGGTCAGTCTCCGAAAGCTAGGTGTCGTAGATGCCATCGCATATTACATATTTGGATTTCAGAGGCACTGTATGAAGTTCCCATATACGAGTAAGATGGTTATAGCATCTCGGTAATAGCTGTCCTCCGGGAACAGAATAAGAAGATGTCAGAGTGATATATAGTCAGCGCGTTATTACCGATGGAGAAATGGGGTACGGTATGCCGGCGCCGGGAGTTTCCGTGCATCACCCGCTAACTAACCGTAGCTAACCCCTATTTTCACCGCATTCTGTCCTAGTACTACATGCAGATAAACGAGATTATATAAATATAACTTGTAAACCATCAAGAGTATGTATTGTCCCCAGCCTAAAATAGCCGTTCTCATCCCAAATCCACCTCGCTTCAATCCGTGACACATCCTGGCATCATTCCCACAAGCAATTCTCCTGCGCGCGGATATAAATTCGTGACCCTATCAGTGGTTACTTTTCTGCTCTAATCTGATATCAGATCGTACTCACCACGGTTAGTCATGAGATATGTCAACGTCTATACCCAACTATCGACGTCTTGCGGTTTGCATACATGTCCATTTACACCGCGTCCGCCGGTTAGTTTGCTAACCAGAACAATGTAAGGCACATTCAGTTTCGCCTCGAGCAAAACTCCAGCATCCGAGGAGATAACGGGGATTCCGCTGATCTGGGCTTCAACGACAACTAGGCCCCAGGCCTCGCGCCAAAGACTGGGTATCAGAAGGACTTGAATCACGTCCCATGTAGCGAGTACCGCCATATATCCTGGATTGGGTTAGCACCACCACGAGTTTTGATTGGAATAGATTCTTACTTCACGTTCGGAAGCGCTTCTAGGTCTCTTTTAATTTGCAGGTTTTCGTCTGTTCCCCAGCCACTCAGTACTGATCTGGAGAGCGACGGCAACTCCAGTCAAGATATCGGATCCTTTCATAGGGCAAGGATTAATCATCGTAGCTAGCCCCATGCCTCAATTTCGGCGCCGACGCGGAAGTTCATGGTCCTCTCTGA
>Ga0335072_10010814_pt1 | contig 13105 bp, 11 predicted proteins | sample Lox_Sample_21_FD_206725 | JGI IMG/M metagenome (GOLD analysis project Ga0335072, IMG submission 206725) | Soil microbial communities from Loxahatchee National Wildlife Refuge, Florida, United States - Lox_Sample_2.1 | ecosystem: Environmental > Terrestrial > Soil > Wetlands | place: USA...
ATTAGCTTTTCATTGAATTGCAGAGCTGTAGTTGCCATTGATGAACTCCTCGTATCTCCTATTTGCATGCAGGATTCCATTTCGCGGTCGTAAGCTTCAGCGCGGTTTGTTGATGGTTCTTTTGGCTCGCGACCTTAGAGTTGTGGGGTGATTTCGCCATTTTTGCGAGAAGGAGCTCTCTGAAATCACACTAGTGGTCCTTACTGTTCCAAGCGTCCGATGACGACCTTGTGTTGCTATCACGACAGCGCGACTACCGGACGACGCATAGGCGGGCGACATCGCGCCGGGTGCGTATCGCGAGATCAAGGCCGGGTTCGACCGTCGGATGCTGCGGCTAGAACGGAAAAACAGCACGTTTCTGACTGAACAACCTGGCCATCCGAACCCAGGCTTAATGGTGACGAGATGGAGGAAGGGCGAAAACGGGTACTAGGAATCATGGCCAGCATTCTTGTCGCTCGTCATCTGAAGACGACAGGCAACGAAGCGCGCTGCGAGGTTGGGTGTGAGATAGCCTGGTACTGAAATCGGTGCACATTTCGGCAGCAAGCCCTGGTCGAAAGCTACGACCAGTGCTCGCCTAAGCCACGTCGTGCAACAGAGATTCCCAGTTGGGAGGCACCTTTCCCTCAGGACCGGGAGCTGACTGAGTCTCTGGGCGCCAACGAGGCGCTAACAGCCGTGGACCCTTTAAGACCTTCTTAGTCCTGTAGTCATAAAACCAATTCTGAAGCGGTTCGAAACTGGCTACGACCGGATGTCCCGTCAGGTCTACGTGCCTTGCAGCGTGCTGACCAGGGGAACTGTCGCAGCAGCCGATGTGGCCGCATTCCGCACACCTGCGAAGGTGGAGCCACCAGCCTCCCGCTTTCAGGCAATCTTCGCAGCCATTTGCTCTGGGCTTTGAATCAGGATTGATCCCCTGCAGAAGTCTCTTCATGGCGGAAACCTCCCCACCAAAATCCTCGGCCAGGTCGTCGCAAATTGGAATCGCCAAATCGTTGTGGATTGATACCCCCCTTTAGGACTGGTCGAAAATCTCACACTTTCTGAGGATTGGTGGTGGAAAAGCTGTAACGGGCAATCTTGAACTTGCCATCTTTCTCTTTGCGGAAAATGAAAAGCTCTTGATTTCCCTCTTTGCTGATAGCTCCAGTCGCATGGTTGAGCGTGGTGCCGACTGAATTTGTTCGCGAAAACACCCAATCGGGGCTCATCTCGACGATCTCTGCGATGTTGAATTTCACGGTAAGCTGGATGGCAGCAAAGACCGCGTCATATGCCTTCCGCACCCCTGCCAAACCAACTGCCGACGGGCTGTACGGCGGCATAAACACGCCATCCTGGGCGTACAGTGGCATTACGGCATTGGTGTCCGACGAATTCAGGGCTTGATTATAGGCAGACAGCACTTCAGCAGCAGCTCGCTCGTTCGCAGTCATGTTTTTATTCCCCTTGATGTCAAGTAATATTTGTCGAGCAGTATAAACCGGAAACAATCAGATGACTAGAGTTGAGCAGTCAAAATGCTGGAGCGTCGGAATTTTGAAACAATGTTGAAGCGCCCTATTCGAAGAGGACGACGGAACTCCGGCAGACTAGGCTCCCGCGATTTCGTCTCGGTCGCCGAGGCGCTTCAAAAGGTCAACCAGCAGTCCCCGCTCTGCGCGCGAAAGATTTGAAACAGCTTTCTCCATGTCGACTCGATGTTGGGCAAAAGCTTTCTCGATTAATTGACGGCCCTTAGTTGTCAACTCGACGATGCGAATCCTGCGATCGGTGGGGTGATGCTTGCGAACGACCAGCCACTTGCTTTCCAGCCGATCGATGGCACTCGTTATGGAGCCGGTGGTCAGATCTACCATCTGTCCGATGATGTTTACCGGCAGCGGCCCTTTGTGCAAGAGCGCTTCCAGGACTCGGAAGTCTGAATCGCAGAGATTGATTCGTTTAATGCTCGCTTGGGCATCCGCCAGCAATGCCCGGTACGCCTTCCAGACCACCAGGAAGACGTGCGTTCCATCACTTTTTGCTTTTCTTGCTACTCCATCCATGTGAGAGGATTGTAGAGGCAAAAGAATCTTGATGCCACGATAATCGAGTCCGGAGAATTAGTTTGCGGGACGTGTTGCGCGAATCGTATCAGATCTCGAAAAAGCCTCGGTGCAAAGCGATCGTTACTGCGTGAGTTCTGTCGTTTGCCTTCAACTTGGAAAGTATATTGCGAACATGTCCCTTGACCGTGTCCTCGCTGATGTTCAAGCGATCCGCCACGAGCTTGTTCGAGCAGCCCTTTGCGATCAGCTTCAAGACTTCGACCTCTCGTTCCGTCAGTGATTGCTCCGCGGCATGCTGACCGAGTTCTGTAGCCACTTCCGCCTGGACGTGACGGAGTCCGGCATGGACTGCTCGAATCGAATCTAAGAGATCACGGCGCAGAGTCGCTTTCAGGAGATAACCCGAGGCGCCCGCACGCAATGCGCGGATCGCCTGAACGTCTCCCAGATAAGTGGTAAGAACAATGATTCGCGCGTCAGGGTGGGTCTCTCGCAGCGTGTGGATCACGTCGATGCCGTTCACATCTGGAAGTCCCAAATCCATCAGCGTGATGTCCGGATGATGCTCTTCGAAGAGTGTAATTGCCTGCCTGCCCGTGCCCGCTTCGGCGACGACTTGGAGGTCGGGTTGGCTTTCGATGATTGTTACCAGGCCTTCCCGCAAAACGGGATGGTCGTCCACAATGAGAATGCGTATGCGGGACGAGGACTGCTTTGGCATTCCGCCGCTCATTTCTCGGGCCCGATCGGCCAGAGCAACGATTTTCGCATCATTCCAGACGCTCCGATACCCTTCTTTCGAGTTGTGTCGGAACTCTGGCGTGGCTAATCTGCGGACATATAATTGAAGGACCGCAATGGCGGGTATCGCCCCCGCGATCTGGCCCGCACCTGCAAATTGTCCTCTGTGGGGGAGCCAAAATCCAGATGAGCCACAATACGAGCAGATCGATTAACAGTTCGAAGTGTCTAGCTGCGATTCTGTTCTTCTTTTGCCTTGGCCTCAAGCCTTTGCTTTACGCCCAGGACGAGACCATCTCGCAAATGGTCCATACTTCATGGACTGGGCTCAAGGGCGCACCACAGGCTATCCGGGCACTCGCGCAGACTCCTGATGGGATGTTGTGGATCGGCACTTTTGCCGGTCTTTACAGCTTCGATGGGGTTTCGTTTTCAGCGTTCAAGCCGCTCCCTGGGGAAGTTCCTTTCCCGGGAACATCCGTTTACTCACTATATGTTTCGAAGACAGGCGATCTCTGGGTAATGTTTCGCCATGGTGGCGCGGTGCGCATTCGCCATGGTCACGGTGCCCTTTTTGATCGTCTCGACATCGCATCCGATCACATCACTTTTGCTCACCTCCAACAGGACTCTAACGGCACGATGTGGGGAGTTCTCAATGAAGAGCGGCTTCTTCAACTTGGTCCAGACGAGATCTGGCATCCAACGGCGGGCCCAATCGAGGGTCCAGAGCATATTACGAGTTTGTCCATTGACTCTGCGGGTACGCAATGGGTTGTCGCGAACGATCGTCTCTACCGACGCTCTTTGGGACAGGTGTCCTTCAGCCCTACCGAGATTCGCGCGGAAGGTCCAACCAAAGTTGCAGAAGCTCCAGATCACACGCTCTGGGTTATCGGGCAGATTCCCGGGACCGGGAAACCTCATCTCGGAGTCGACGTGCAACATATTGATCAATCGGCTAGGCGATTGCCGTGTCCTCGTGTTTGGGGCGAACTCCTGGATGTTCTCCTCACAACGGACGGCTCGGTTTGGTTGTCCAAGGCCGGTGAAGGACTTATTCGTCTGCCGCAAGCGGAGTCGCCGCCAACTGGAAGCCCCGCAGAGGTTCCCGACCGGTACACCATCAGCGACGGGCTGACGTCTACTCACGAGCAGGCTTTGTTAAGCGACGCAGACGGAAACGTTTGGGTTGGCGGAGTCAGCGGGCTCGATCGGTTCGAACGCGCCACGCTGGTTCCCGCCATCGGTGGTGCGCAGTCTGGTGATTGGTACACCTGCACCAACCGGGAGGGCGACATCTGGGGAGGAGGAAGCGAACAAGATCTTCTTTTCTCGTTCGCGCATGGTCGGGCAAATCAGATAAAGGGCGGATCAGACATTCAAGGACTCTTCTGTGGTCTTGATAGAAAGGCCTGGATGATTGACCGTTGGGGGGTCGCCTACATTGAAAATGGAAGCATTAAGCAGTTGCCGCTCATCTCTGGGCAACCGCGCTATCGAGACTACTACGACTTTGTCAGCTTGGCAGAGCTCACGAAAGATCAGCTGATAGCTGTAACCTGGGGGGCGCTGGGCGACGGCCTCTGGATCTTTAGACACGGCAAATGGGAATCGTTTTTGCCCCGCCACGCTGCCAACCGAATTAACGTCGTAAAGGCGGTTGGTGGACTCCTGTATTTGGGCTATCGCGACGGCAAAGTTGAAGTGTTTCAACCGGAAACAGGAGAGAAACTCTGGTCAGCGGACTCCGGCGTCGGCGAAATGATTGCATTTTCGCTAACCCCGCAGGGAGTTTTTGCGCTTGGCTACAAAGGCATTGCCGCAGAACGTGGCCATACCTTTGAACGTCTATCTTTCGTTGATCCCGATTCGGTAACCCTCGTCTCCGGCTTGGTTGAATCGCGAGACGGTGATTTTTGGCTCAACGGAGCGAGGGGAATTGTTCTGATTCCCGGCAGGGAAATGGCTGCGGCTTTAGCCGATTCAAGGCGCAAGATCTCTTCCACAGAAGTGCATGAAGGCAATTTCGTCGGACCTAATTATCCCGGTGCCGGCAGAGAGTCGGCCAGCAGTGACGCGAGCGGAAAACTCTGGTTTGCCACCATGAATGGCGTCGTCTCGCTCGATCCGGAGAGCAGGAGACAACCTCGGCGGCCTCCGCAGCTCTCGATTCGCACCATCACTGCAGACGGGCATCCGTTGGAAGCGAGCGGAACGTTCCCGCCAGACACGCAATATCTCGATATAAATTATTTCGGTTTGGATCTGACAAACTCTAAAGATGTCGTCTACAAGTATCGCCTTGAGGGTCTCGACGCCAACTGGCAGAGCGTGGGAAGTCGGACCGAGGCCATCTATACGCATCTCCGACCAGGCAGCTACAGATTTCAAGTGATGGCGTCCAATGGAACCGATGTGTGGACGACACCGGTCTCTTCCGCGATGTTTAGAATCCTTCCACATCTTTATGAAAGGCCGTGGATTCAGGGACTGTTCGTTTTGGCTGGCGTAGTCCTGGTTTGGGTCGGCATTTCAATGCGAGTTCGTTACGTTTCGAGCGCCATCAGGATACGAGCGGAAGAGCGGGCCGACGAGCGGATTCGAATCGCACGGGATCTACACGACACGCTCCTGCAGGGAGTTCAAGGACTACTGCTTAGTTTTCACGTTGCAGCAGAAAAAGTCCCGCCCGGCCACGAATCGAAACCTGCCCTTGAGAAGGCGCTAACCAGAGCCGACCAGATTATCCTCGAAGGGCGGAATCGGGTCACGAGACTAAGATCAGAGGACCTCACCGATGCCGAGTTGAAGTCATTAATTGAGGGCGTTGCAGCCAATCTCAACATCGCCACTGCAGTCGATTTCGCACTGGAACGCAGGGGAGGAAGCAATGCTCTTCAGAGCCATATCGCGGATGAAGTCTTTTGCATTGCCCGAGAAGCTCTGACGAATTCCTTTCGCCACTCTGCCGCCTCGCAAATCGCCGTAGAGCTTGACTATCAGCAGCGCGCGTTCAGGATGACTTGTCGCGACAACGGCCGTGGCTTTGACCCAACCGCCGTTCGCACGAGCAATGCAAGTGGTCATTGGGGACTACGTGGGATGGCGGAGCGAGCGGAGAGAATGGGAGCAAAGTTCCATTACACGAGTGCGCCCGAGAGGGGTACGGAAGTGTGCGTCACTGTACCCGGTCGCCTGGCTTATGCGAGAACCAGTCGCTTCCGAGACCTCTTCGCGCGAAGCACTGCCGCATAGTGCCGCCCTATCTTTCCAGACCTCGTGTTCTTGTGATCGATGGTCGAGATCGCCAGGATCCACCGAACGACGGGGGAAGTCCGGATTCGCCACCACTCATTTGTACAAATCTAGAGGCCCGGCAGTCATGGTCGTCTGTCCGACTTCAATGAGGTAACCGTCCGGGTCCCGCATGTAGCAGCGCATTTCCGTCGCATGGACTTTAGGCTCAGTAATGAATTTCGCGCCCCGGGAAGACCACAGATCATAATAGCGTCGGATATCGGTCACGCGAAGATTCAGAAAGCTGCTGAGAACATTTTCCTCCCGTGGCGCCGAGGCGATGACGTCAGGCTTATCATCGGTTGGCCCTCCGCCGCGATTAATGGTGAGCCAGATGTTGCCGAATCGCAGGAACGTCGGCTCACCCTCGCGCACCACCGCAGCACCGAGTACATCACGATAGAACGCGACGGACCGTTGGATGTCTCGAACGATCAGCGTATTCGTAACAACAAATTTCAGTTCAGCGTTCTGATCCGGTCGACTCGGCACGCTAGGTTCCTTGTCTAAGGTTGGTATCCGTCCGACATCCATCTGGCAAAGAGCTCAATCCGAGATTGAGGCCAAGGACCTTCTCCTCTCGGTGGCGGGGGCGGCATGACGGCGCCACCAATCCCTCGAATGCGGTCGTAGATGGCGGCCGCGTGTGCTTTCACGTCGTCATAACTTCCGAGATTGAACGCCTTGCTCATTGCGTGAATATCTCGGTCCGTGAAAAGCGGGCGAATGTCTGTCTGAAAGCTCGTCAGTTTAGCCATTGTGCCTCGCAGTCTGGACTGTCTCCATCTATCCTCAATGCAAACGGGACTGCCAGTCTTTAGGGACCCTTCCTTCCGGTCCGGGCGCGGGCTGGTCCTCTGGATGCCAGCGCGGAGGAGCAAGCTTTGGCCCACTGATCATCTCCTGAGTCTCATAGCTCCAGAACCAGCTTTCGCCGGGCTCAAAGCTGGCCGCGACAGGATGGCCCGTCGTGTGAAAATGCTTCGTGGCATGCTGACTGGGAGAGCTGTCACAACAGCCGATATGTCCGCATTGCGCGCAGCGGCGCAAGTGCAGCCACCATCCATTGGAAGCCAGACATTCGGCGCAACCTGTCCCGTTCGGTTTAGCAGTAGGATCAATGCCCGGATGATTGGTTTTGGATTTCATTGTTCACTGTACGATGCCTTGACTTCAAGGATTATTTCTCTCATAGTGGGGGGAGCTTGTCAACCTCGCGATGTTGACGGGTCCAGTCGACAACGATTGGGTTTTCGGCAGATCACCGGCGAGGTTTTCAAGCTATTTCTTGCGGTCCGAACGGGAGCAACCCAGTGCAAGTGCGCTTACCCGACCTCGGCGAATGGCCCGCCCTCGAATGGGAGCAATGGAAGGATACGGCCGATACTCTGCACATGTACACGCAGATCGTCGGCAAGACGCGCCTGGCACTCACGCCAGTTCAGAATCATTGGTGGAACGTGCCCTTGTACGTAACGGCACGAGGACTGTCGACATCCGCAGTTCCGGTTGGAGGCGGTCGTTTGCTGGACATTGAATTCGATTTCCTGTCCCACGAGCTTGTCTGCCGTAAAAGCGACGGAGAAACTCGCAAATTCGCCCTTCGGCCTATGCCTGTGGCCGACTTCTTCGCCGAGTTCCTACGGACGTTGACGGCAATCGGTGTCAAGGTTGAGATCGACCCAACTCCGGTCGAAGTGGTCAATCCCATCCGCTTCGATCGCGATACTGTTCACGCAAGCTACGACCAGGACGCGGTCAATCGCTTTTGGCGAGTCTTGATCATTGCCGACACCCTTTTCAAGCGATTCTCGACCAACTTCTATGGCAAGATCAGTCCGGTGCATTTCTTCTGGGGATCGTTCGATTTAGCCGTTACCCGCTTCAACGGCAGTAAGGCGCCTCCCCGACCCGGCGCCGATCCGATCCAGGCTGAAGCTTACTCTCACGAGGTAATCAGCGCGGGTTTCTGGCCTGGGAATGGCGGCTACGGCCGCGCCGCTTTCTACTCCTATGCGGCGCCCACCCCGGATGGACTCAACAAGACCGTTTTCCGAGGCAAGGGCGCATTCAACCAACAGATGGGTGAGTTCTTACTTGACTATTCCGATGTCCGTGCGGCCGCAGACCCGGTGGCGGACGTTCTCACTTTCTTGCAAGAGACATATTCGGCCGCTGCGGATGTGGCTAAATGGGACCGAGCGGCCCTCGACCGAGACGATCACATATCCCGCGCCGCTTTTGGCAGAAGTTCATAGCCCGTCACAGTCCCTCATAGTTCGACTCCAGTCCGTAGGATCTCCGTTGTCTTGACGATTGCGATACTATCTTGATGTCAAGTAATATCCGATATTCAGGTGCTGATCCTGACGCGATAACGTTCCTTTGCGAGAAAGGCTCTTATGCTGCAAAATCCTGCTTTCTCTTTGAATCGCGACTTTAGTGAGGAGCACGTAGTAGATTCTGTCCAGGACCTAATCAAAGCGACGTCGGACCCTGCCATTCAAACGATCAGGATCGCACAAGACTTAAGCAACGTGCCTGAAATCAGGCTATCACCGGGAACAACTCTGCGCGGGTACCGGGATAGGACGCCTGTTCTTCGATTCGCGGAGAGTAATGGGGTATGCCTCACCAGTGACAGTCTGGTTGAGAATATCGTCCTGCTCGTCTCACCCGAGGGACTAGCCATCTGGAACGATGAATCCGTGGCCAGTCTGGATACGCTGACTTTGCGGTCCATCCTCACAGTTGGACGTGTACGTCTTTTCGCTCGTGGCGCGATCCGCCGGGGCCATGTAGAAGTTCGAGGCCTAGACATCATTGCCGCCGACGCCCGCTCCGAAAACGAGATGCCTCACGCCTACGGCGTTTATGTTTTGCAGGGCGCGTTTACCCTCTGGAACATGCAAAGTGATCCGAACGTCGTAATCACGTCGAATCTAGTTGGGCTGTCGGCTGGCCGAATGGGTGCGCCTGTATTGGGCAGCGGGTTGTTTGTCAGTGGTGCCGGCGAGACGGGAGGGCGTCTGAGAGTCCAACATCTCGAAACGAACGCGGTTTACAGCGATGGGCGCATCGAACCGGGGACCGCCGATCAAATCTCAGGAGGAGTGTTCGTGGCTTATGGGGCAAGCGTCGAATTGGTCGTGCACCGCGGTCCCGTCACCACACACGGAGCCAATGACATGGCCCTCGACAATTGGGGCATCGTCGACCGGTGGATATCCAAGGACAAAGTCACTACCTTTGGTCCGAGCGGCGTAGGGTTCGTAAATTTCGGGACGATCGACTCGCTGGCGATGGAAGCACCGATCGAGACGTACGGACTCGGGGCGCGTGGATTCAATGTCTACACTGGGACGATACGGAGTGGCGATTTTGATCGCATCGTTACTCATGGCGATGGAGCCGTAGGGGTACAGATTAGTCAACCGGTGGGGAGTCTTATTTTTCGCCGTGGCATCGAGACCCACGGAGGCACAGGGAAGTCACTGGTCAAGGGCGTGCTGCAAGATCTTGCTGCCACGGCGTTGAGTATCAAGCCAGGCGGGTCAGCGCGGGAAATCCGGGCGCTCGGGGGATTGCATTCTCACGGGAAAGACGTCCAGGCATTCGAGCAGCACAGCTCCATTGAATCCCTTCACATTGAAGGAGGCTTCTCTTCCGAGGCGGGAACTTCAGCCAGCTCCGGCACAGCGATTTCAGAATCCTGAGTGGAGGAATTCACATGAGCAAAGGTCGACTCGAAGCATTCAGCGATGGCGTGTTTGCAGTAATCATCACGATCATGGTGCTTAACATGAATGTTCCGCGTGGAACAGATCTGCAGGCTCTCAAATCCGTGCTTCCCATCTTTCTCTGCTACGTCTTGAGCTACATCTATGTCGGCATTTACTGGAACAATCACCATCACCTGCTGCATGCGTCGGAACACGTCAGCGGTGGAATTCTGTGGGCCAATCTCGTCCTTGCTTTTCTGTCTTTCCCTCGCGCCATTCACAACTGCCTGGATGGGAGAAAATCACTATGCCCCACTTCCCGTGGCCCTGTATGGAATGATGCTGCTCTTCGCCGGCGTGGCATACTTCATTCTCACCAAAAGTTTGATTGCGCATCATGGCAAGGACTCGGTTCTGGCGAAGTCGATTGGGAACGATTGGAAAGGAACCGTCAGTGTGCTGGTTTATGTGCTCGCGATCCCTTTGGCGTTCGTGAGGCCCTGGATTGCCTGCGCTTGCTATGCGTTCGTGGCGGTTTTGTGGTTATTGCCAGACCGGCGGATTGAGAAACACGTGCATGCGTGAGCCGTGGAAAGAGCTTGCCATCTGAGAAGCGGGGAGTTGAATTCAAACCGTAACGACGATCCGTCCGCGTCGCGTGGGATGTTCCACAAGTTCGTGAGCGCGTGCGATCTCCGCAAGTGGAATTCGCTCGGCGATCTCGAATCCCGACCAACCCGCCTCTAGGGCCACATTCAAGTCACGCGCGGCTGCAATCTTCACCTCCTTCGGGAAGTCGTCACTGCCGAGAAAAAACAGTCGTATATTCTTGAATACCATCAGCCAGAACGGAATTGTGGGCGTCGCGACATTGGTAGCATAGGTCGCGATGGATCCCCCGATTTTCAGCAAATCGACGTCGGCCCCGACATTCGCTCCGAATGCCACTTCGACAATGTGGTCAATTCCATCCGAAGCTAGCGTCTTTAGTCGGGATATCAGTTCATGGTCGTTACGTACAACCTCGTGGGCACCCGCATCGCTGGCGGTTTCTTCCTCCGAAGGCGTCATCACGGTCCCAATCACGTGTGCTCCCGCCTGTCGGGCTAATTGAACCGCGCACATTCCTACGGAACCTGCTGCCCCCTGCACCAATACCGTGCGGCCGTTCACGGATCCCGCCACGTGGACGGCCCTATGAGCCGTAATGCCAGGAATACCGAGACAGGCACCTTGTTCCGGCGACACTTTCGCCGGCATAGGAACGGCTTGTTCAACCGGAACCACTGTGAACTCCGCAGCCGTACCGAAGGGGCGATAGGACTGTGCTCCGTAACACCACACGGAACGTCCCACCCATTCGGAACTGACGCCTTCGCCGACTTGATCCACCCGTCCCGCGCCATCACTGTGGGGAATGATGCGAGGATAAGGCATGCCGTACCCAAAAGCGTTTTCGCGTTTCTTTATGTCGCCAGGATTTACGCCTGATGCAGAGACACGAATACGAACTTCCCCTGACGCTGGCATCGGGTCCGGCATTTCGCCAACCGTGAGGACCTCCCGGGCTGGACCTTGCTTTTCATACCAGGCTGCTTTCATCGAGTTGCCTCACTTTGCACGCGCTGGGAGGTTTATGCAGCAAATTCTTTCATACCGGAAGTCTTGGAAATAGAGTTGGCACCGTCTCAGCCGCGAAGTTCTTGAAGACTCATATGGTTCTCCCTACCGCGGCCCCACATCCCACTCGGCGTAGACCAGAGCCGTGTGGCAGTGACTGGAGGCCCAAATATCAACGCCTTCCAGGCGGTTTGTCCAGCGGTTCTTGATCTGCTCGGCACACTGATTGATTTCGCTGTCGATGAGAACGCTCGCAACCGCCCAGCTGTTTTCGCCATACTTCTGAATAGCACGCGTCTTGAGCGCTTGGTGGTCTTCAGCCAGGATGCGTGTAATCGTGTTGTAGACGTCGGTCACGTAGCTCTTTGCAATCTCCAGGTCCTCTCTGGTGGCCGGTGTGCTGTGATGTCCAGGCACGATCACGTCGAAATCCATTGCCCCCAGTTGATCGAGAAACTTGAGGTACTCGTGCATATTCATCGTCAGGTCAAAATTCATGAAAGGTGTGGCGCCTGAAGAGAAAGCGTCGATCGCAATCACAACCTTCTTGTCCGGAATCGAGATTAATAGGTCTCCCTCGGGCGTATGCCAGTGACCAAGCGTCATCTCCGCTGTCAGTGAGCCCAGCTTTAGCGTGTAGTGATCCTTGAAAGTGCGGGTCGGCGCAGGGCGATGCGGATCATGAATCTCACGCAGGAAGTCGGCCGTGCCCTCCTCCGCCAGGATTTCGAGATCGGGAATCTGCTTCTGAATCAGGCCGGCGCCTCCAATATGGTCGACGTGTAAGTGCGAATACACAAGCTCGACGATCGGTTCGGGTGTCGTATCAGCTACCGCCTGAACAATATGTTGCGCAAAGGATGGGGGAGCATCAAAGAGGACGACGCCCTTTCCTGTGGTCACGAACGCGGATTCATAGGCACCTTCCGTGATCATGTACACGTCTGGCTTCAACTGCTGGACCACATATCCTTTTTTCGAGTCGATATGCGGCGCCTTCGCCTTAATCTGCGGCAATAACGGAACGAAGTCGGGGAGGGTATCACTCGCTTGGGCGCGAACGGTTCCTCGCAACAGACCAAAGAGCAGGATTAGCGCAGCCAACGTTCTGCCTGAATACGTCATGTCCAGCCTCGCTTAGTCGAATCGCATATCTCTTGACATCAAGGTACATTACGCTTTAGACTCTTGCCTGTCAAACCCCCAATGGCAGATTCCAGAGTTGAGAACGAATCGAATAAAACCGGCCGGGTTGCTGAACTAGCTTGGCTTTGGAGGTAGAACATGAGTTTTGCAGATAAGCAGCTTCTCGTGACAGGTGCCAGTGGACACATGGGAAAGGCTGTCGTGGGGGAACTTCGGCGGCTGGGAGCGAAAAAAGTGGTCGCGGCCACGCGTACTCCAGGGAAGCATCCGGAACTTGCCACTTTGGGTGTGGAAGAGCGGGAGGCCGATTTCGATCGGCCCGAGACTTTACAGACAGCATTCCGAGGGGTCGAGCGCTTGCTCCTGATCAGTACCGATTCTCTTCACGCACCGGACGTGAGGATCAAACAGCACCGGACAGCCATTCAAGCCGCGGTGGGTGCCGGTGTGGAGCACGTCGTCTATACATCTCTACCCAACGCCCATCCGACGGAGGGACCCTCGATCCCGGACGAT
>Ga0335072_10010815_pt1 | contig 13104 bp, 13 predicted proteins | sample Lox_Sample_21_FD_206725 | JGI IMG/M metagenome (GOLD analysis project Ga0335072, IMG submission 206725) | Soil microbial communities from Loxahatchee National Wildlife Refuge, Florida, United States - Lox_Sample_2.1 | ecosystem: Environmental > Terrestrial > Soil > Wetlands | place: USA...
AGAATTAAGTTTGAAATTATTTGACTATGAAATGACGGAGATATGGGTCTCTGAAGTAGGTGAGTTTTATTGATTTTTGGTGGGGTTGCGCGCTGCAGTAGCATGCGCGCTGCCGTGAAAACCCGTAAGTTAATAGGCAAAGATCCTTGTCCAGTGGCGTGCGCAGTCCTTGCGGCAGGTCTTCACCACAATTTACCCGACCTCTACCTAGTACATGTACATAGGTACCGCTCTATGGCTGTTCGCTGTTGTGGCTGGAGACGATCTCTCTGTCGGTTTCCCCCTTCATTCCACAAAAAGAGCCTGTTGCCAACCATGGCGCCAAATCTCGCGGCCTTTCAACACCGGCTGATTGGTGACATGATACAGTTCCGTACATGTCAGACTTCCACACTCTTTAATTTAGCCTCCAAAGAACACGGGCGTGAAGAGGGGCGTCCCGGCCGCCGCGTCCCGAACATGAGTTTGGTAGGGCGCCTGCAGCAAACCGGGGCGTTCTTGCCACCGGTCAGATAGGGCGTTCCTTTGTCGTACCCCAATTGCTATTTCTTCTACCTTCCCATATTGCTGCATGGATCATCTGATGATGTAGGATAGGAGCGGCCAATGCCTATCAGCCGTCTAGGGCGAGGGAGTTATCCAGGGCCTTTAGCGCAATGAGAGGGCTCGCAGAGCATACGCGCACATATATAAGATGAAGGTGCACCCCTTTGCGTAGGATGATATACCTATTTTGAACTTCTTTAACCCTCCAATTCCAACTTTCTTTAACTTTCAGCAATTTCGAACGTCTTTGACCTTCAGCAATTTCGAACACCTTAACCTGGATAATTCCAGAGTCCATACCATTTGCAAGTGCCAACAGTACCAGCAGCAACAGCGTTGGCCAGCATAATGGGGCCGGGATCCCCGGAAATATATCATACCAACAGTACTGTGGATTTGCTACCACCGTAGACCAGATCCATACGTAAGCGTCCGTTACTTCGTGCGAATCCCTTCGGTGCCAACCTGCCTTGTGGCTAAAACTATGGCCGCAATGGGCCGTTATAGCAAGAAGGATGATATGAACTGGCGTGATGGGCGGCATAGTATGAACTGGCGTAGTGGGAAGGATGATAGGGGCTGCAACAATGCACGGGATGATATATCTCTATCCTTGCGTTCTTTTCGCCCCTTATCACGTATTAAGAATTTGGTACGTTTAAATTATAATATCCGGAGTGGCAAATCCCCTTCAGGAAACTGAGGTTCCCTTCCCGGCAAAGCGCTTTCGCCCGACGTGTCTTCAAGCCTCTCGCATACAGAACACGATACCGAGCATGACCCACCACCCATTACACATATCGCGCACCATTCACAACCTCCAGCACCCGTTACACACATCGCATATCCTTCACAGCCCCAAGGACATAGCACAAACGATGCGTTGTATGCTACTGCTCTGTATACTAGAGTCTGTGGAGCGTGAGCGCTGTTTGCTGGGGCGGAGCAGATAGGATACGGCGCTCACCTTTCAGCGCCTCAAAAACTCAACGCATGACCTGTAGCGCCTTTGTAGACAGAGCAGGCCCTCCAATTTGACATAGTACAACCACTTTGCACGGCGTTGCTGTGCAGCTGTGGTGGCTTCCGAAAATTCCATTGTGGCAGCTTTCTTGTTACAGCCCAGCATCAGTTAGACCAAGACACGAAGCGTAGACCTTACAGAACATGGAGCGGCTGAGGAGAGTCGCTGTCGGGTTCCCGGGCCAGAAAATGCGCATTCTGCTACAGTTATATGGATAAACTGACGGAAGGATATGGGCTGATTTCGTCCATAGTATTGTTCTTCATTCCTAGCTAAAGCATATCCTAAAGCTTCCTGGATGCGAAATGTACCAAGAATAAATTGTAAGAAAAGGTCCCCACGGATAAGTCGACACATTCTAATTCCAATTGTTTCCTCGATCTCGATCCGACATCTCTTAAAAGAAGTAGTATCAATTTTTTCCCTAACTAGGGACTGGGTAGTAGAGTATTAGATACTCTAGGCGAGAGTATTATGTGTTGCACAACATGCATATAAATGGCCCCCGATAAGTTGTCTCTTGTCCTGGCAGCTTGTAACTGCGCACTTATCTAATAAAGAGCGAAGAAGGTTAGCTTTCACTCATCCGAGTTAAGAACAGTGTAAGTGGTAACGAATTGGGAGACCTACGGTCAGGACAATAGTAGTCGGATCCGTCTTGAATCATTCCGCAACAACCTTCGTAGTTGCAGCAAGTCATTTTGGTTGAGGATTATAGACGCTTTTGATATGGAAGGTAAACGTTGAGCTGAAGTGCAGACTGCCGCTGGATTAAGATTAGAAAGGAGGAGACTATACAGCGGATTAAGCCTTATCTCAACCAATTGCGTGCTTGTGACATGTCAGTCTTTGTCATCTTTTGGTGATAACACACTGGTTGCCTCACTGCTGGGAGGTACGGAGTATCGTAAGGAAGATGGCCCACACTAAACCCGAGGCGGATTTCCAGACAACGAGATTATGGATATCGTATAGGAAGTCACAACCACCCAAAACAGCGGGCATTTTGCCACTCCGACTTTTTAATTTATAAAATTAGTTATGGCAAATAAAATTAACATTATGCTGTCTCAGGTCCAAAGAGGGCATGGCACACGAAGCCATGGACCAGATAACATGGTTCTCTGAGAACCTTCTCGACGAAAACTTTGCAAATTTTGACTTATATGTCTGGGATTACGATCAAACTGTTTCAACCTCTCTGCAACCTGAAAGCTCACAGACACCCCAATTTGACGCCAATTGCTTCGGAATTGAAGCGCCTGAACAATTAGAACTTGTTCCCGAACTGAACTTTGAACCAAGCTCTGAAAACAACTTAACTTCATATCAAACCTCTATAGGTTTGACTGAATCTATTCAACATAGATTTACGCATGCAGTCACATCAGACGGACTAACAGGTACGGTAGCCTCTCGGGAATCTACTTTGTATCCCGCGCAATCTACTAGGCAAAGGCAGGCATTGAAAAGGAGAAAGAGAAACTCTCTGCCTGCTAATACCCCTTCTCCCGTTCCAACTTCCGAAGCGATTCATCGCTGTTCGCGTCCGGGATGTAATGCCGCTGGGTTTAACACAAAAGGAGACTTGCGGTAGGTGATAGTCCCCCGAAATTTAATTTACTAAATTTAACCAAGATTAGGAAACACATACGCCAACACCCACGCCCATACAATTGTACCAATTGTGATTGGAGGTTTGCCAGAGACTATGATCTACAACGACATCGGAAATGCATTCACGGTGAAGGGGAGCTACTGTACTGTAGTGTGGCTGAATGTTCACGATCAAGATACGGTACCGGACAACCATTTAAACGGAAGGATAAGCTCGACGAACATTATAGGAATTTCCATGGCAACAAGGAACCCGCCACCGTGGAGAGAAGTTTACTACACGCAATGTGCGAGTCTTCCGATATCCTCGATGACGTTCGAATTAGTTTGAGGCCACAGACTAGTCCAATACCTCCACACTCACCGGCGGAAATCCAGGATGTGCGGGCAGATCACAGTTTCATTCAAAACAACCGAAGATTCTGCAGCAGCGAGCAGAGAATTGCACTCCTTGAACAGGAGATTATTGATCTTCGAAATCAGATATGCAATTTAAAGAACAATATTTCGGCAGCCCCTTGATCAACAAGGAGAAATGACGAGTGTTGATTCGGCTGCTTCAACGAGGTATGAATTTTCGTAGATGATAAATCATGTCAAGACACAACGTTGGGGACGCAGGATGATTAAGTCTTTTGCACGTTTAATTATCGTAACTCTAGGTTTAGCTTAACGAAGTAATGAAATATTTCTATGTGTGTATGAACTCGAAATATCATGATTAGTTAGGTACATACAACGCAAAGTAATAAGACGACGGACGATCAGATTAAATTTTGACGAGTCCTTACTGACACTGATGCGGCAGCGAATATTTCTACTTTCCGTACGTTTGTCATAAGAGCAAGGCCGAGGCCGACGATAAGACGATAACCTTAAGTCGAGGTTCATTGTTTTCGACGAAATAGAGGATAATGTAAGTACTGTGAGACTATAGGTCCGTGACGACTGAGAGGCGGCAGCGCTGGGACGGGTAAACGTACGATATGCCCACTACATATATAACACATCACCTTTGAGGAGAACTGCCTTGTTTCCTGTATACAGAGTGTTCCGTTACACCCGGAGGGAGGTTTGACGCGGGGGAGCCGTTTTCGGCGTCGAATTTGCGAGACACCAAGCGTGCATGATAGTGTACAGAAAACAGGATTCTGAGAGCGCCCAAATAGGAACTGGGAGCCGTTTTAGGCACCAGGAGATGGTTGATTGTGCTACATAAAATTCGAGAAGAAGCTTATAAAATCGGCTTCATCCATGAAAACGCTCTTCAATTTTCACATAGAGCGGTACAAATTAGTTACTTCCTAAATCAATCTCTGCAAAAACTTAATACCGTCCCTGCTAAGGAGTTGCGTGTGACAATTCAATTCAATTGAATTCAATCAATTCAAAATGAACCACTTTGTGGCGCTAAAAAAAAAGTAAAAACGTACAGCAGGCCGGATTCTCCACATAGTCCTCAACATTTGTACTTCATGGTCGCAAAACAGGACATAGCATGGTCTCTAAACCGGTATTGTTGTTCCAACGTACTCCGTATTGAAAACATAGTTTGCGCTTATTTTTGAGAGGAAGCTAGGCAAAGATCCTAGTCGTATTTGAGAGCCATTTCGGGCTTCATGATGTAGATGGCGTTAATCTCCCCCCGTACATCTGCAGCCTCCTCCTCGGTGTAAGAGTAATGGAACCCATGTTTTGGAATGCTACGGCCGCTTGCACATTCAGTGTCCGGTTTTTCACACGCATAGACTTACTATATTATGTTATTGAGTAAAAGTTCCAATGGCAGGTGATATACCGATTCTAGCGGCCCCGCCGAGTCCCTCCTACTCATCACTTATGACTTGTCTGCCTTTCCCTCTTCCTTCTGTCCTCGTGTTTTATTTCCACCCAATTCTTTCTAATCCTCCTCAAAATCATCCTGTTCTCCTTATCACCTCATCCCAGCGCCCGTCTGTTACCGTCGCCTTCGCCGTCGCCAATACCACACCGCGCCGTCTCCATAATCTTCCTAGTCTCCAGCCGTCCCCCCAACGCATCGTCGCTCCTCACAGCTTTCGTTGTCTTTCGTTTCCGTCTCACTCGCTTTCGAAGGTCGCAGCCATCTGCCACACTCCCTCTAGCCTCCTCAAATCAAGCCTAGATATACAGCAGTCTCGTTTGCATAGTTTTGTGCCCACGTATTCAAGAAACCGTAATGATCGGCCGGAGCATGTATTTTGAAACAATCGGACCAGCTGGTAAGTGTCGAGTTTGCTTCTACCAAGGGCCCGAGGCTATCAATAACGTATACTGATCGCGGTTTAGCTTCTTGCAAGTAATGCAACGGAATTTCGATGGCTGCAAAGATGAGGATCAATAGTGGAGACGAAGCCTTTTGGCCCAACCCTCCTTCCAGTGCTTCATTGTAAACATTATCGATAGTCTGTGTTGGATTGGCAGGGCCCTCTTGTTGATACTTTGGGTACGACGAAGCTGCTTGTTGCCTGAATGCTACCCGAGCAGTAGAAGAAAATGGAGATGCGATAACGAGCCCCATGTTGACAACGGCCAGAAACAAGAGGGACCCAAACGCGAATAACGAGAGTGGACTGCTGATCCAGAACAATATGGATTCAATATAGCCTTCTGCCCGAATGTAGTTTGCCCAGTGTATGATATTGGGATCTTGAGGGTTTACATAGCTCTTTCCCGCCAGAGTCTTGTTATCAAGGCCACAGCCGACCATCGACGTATCCAAACAAGAGCTAACCACAATCGGACAGTTTCCACCGGACAAATAGCTTTTCGAGTAGTATGGATCCGCAGGCCTCAGAAAGCCAACGAAGGTGATGCATGTTATGACGATAGATATGATGGTGTTGACGGCGGCAACAGCTTGAACAGCTGTCCAGAAGACTTTGGTTCGATAAGAGGTGTCTGGTACGTGGACCCAAACTGAGTTGAGATAAGGAACCATGGAGAGAGTAAGAGTGAGAGATGACAGAGGAGAGGCGAACTTTCCACCATCCACATTTTGCAACGCTGCAATAGAAGACGTGCATACAGAAAAAATTCTGATTGTCTGGGAGCCCAGCATCAAGACCGTTCTGATGACTGTCATCGCAGGCATGGAAGAGTTTCGAAACCGCTTTTTGAGGATACGGTAATCGGATATGAGAGCCCAAAGACTCGTGATGAATGAATACAGGATACTAACAGTTAGAATAGGCCATGGAGTTGGAAAGGTGTTGTTGGCATAAATTAATCCGACGGTAGAGGAATGGTTGTGTAGGCCAACCACCTGCGAAGTGACGTTGAACGGAGATGTGGTGGAGTTGTCCCATGATATTGAGACAGATATTTCTGCTGTATCTCATCAATCAGTCAAGGGGAAAGAAGATTATATGCATCCTTAACTTACGTTTCACTGACGAAGTCATATCGGCGGTGCTGAATGCGTTACCAGATCCGCACCTTTTCGAAAATTATCGATTCGAGAATTGCAGCGCTCGTTGACCTGGCCACAGCCTTGCTTTAAATAACAAAGCACAGCCAGTTCTCCTGGCTTTCAGCTTCTGTTTGCTGAAGCTCCTAATGCGGTTGTGGGCGTATATTGTGGCTGCAAATCGCAAAACTCTCAAAGCCCTTTGTGGATGAATCTTGGCCATAAGCGGAGTATTGTGGCTTCAACTACCTCAGACCTCAATATCGGGCTGAACTCGCACAATGATGCACATCTAAAATAGTGGTTGCTGGGACAAATAAGAGATGCTTTGACTTTGGCAATATCCTGAGACCGAACACACAAAAAAGAATATAAAGTGGCAGAACCCGGCCAGGGGTTGGCGACAAGGCAGCGATTAGAGAGGAACTCGACTGGAATGTCAGGTAGCAGATTTACCACTTAAAAGCGTGTAACAAACAGCCAAAAACGGGGGTCAATCTGCCGTCAGATTCTTTAAGGGAGTAATTCTCTAGATTTACACCCGCTTGCAAATTCAGTGTCGGAATTTCGCACCCTCTCGACTTTATTTCGCTTTACACCCTGGCTGCCAAGAGCTCATGTCATTGCTTTTGATAGAAGCTAACTTTAGTCGGTTAGCGCAGATTGCTGACGCTTAGTACAGTCGACTCTCGTCTGGCGCAATTTGGTGTCTGCGAGGAGCAGTTTTTGAGTTGGAAGTGCTCAAACCTGCCTATTCTCGTACAAATTGGCCTTGATAAAATGATATCTCAAGATGACGATTGCAAAATTAGGCTGTCGCTCCATCATATTGAAACTGATCATGCGCCAGTTTTTGTGGCGTCAAAGCTGAACGATGAGCTGATTTCAATCTTTTCGGGTAATTCCTTCTTCGGCTTGCACTTGAAGTGATATATCGTAGCCTTATTCTCGCAAATGTATATTTATGGGTTCCTTCGTTCTACTTGGATTTGCGCCGTTGGTCTGAATCTTATCACTGCATCGTTTCAACCATTTAGTCATAAGCAGGAGTTATGGCAATGGAAGACCAAATTCTACACAATCGAATGGATGAAGCAACGGTAAATGCAGTTCTCTCTTCGAGTCGGAAATCGTTATTAACGAATGGAAATAGGAGAAAAGAGGCGGCCTGTGGAGATTCATCTTACGCAAGATGAGCTTGGTGTATGCACCTGCTTTTGGTGTCACTTTGGTGGGAGTAGCTCTAGCTTTCACCCTTTGGCTTAGCTGTCAAACGTTGACTTGTCCTGATTGGGCTTTTGACTGCGTGGCAGGAGGCTCTGCCGTTTGGATCAAGAATCATCTCCCACTTGTTCAGGGTATCGTCAGCACAGCGCATGGCATCGGCCTTGCTCTTTTTGCATATCCGTCCTTCGTCTTCGCTGAAGCTGCCGTTTGGCCGATCCTTTCAAAGAGACCGCATTCTTTGAAGTCCTTGGAGATGTATTTGTCCGCCACTCGAGGATCTGTGCCGTCACTCTTCCAAGCCTTTTTTAATGCTGGTACTAGGCGAGCATCGCTTATAATGCTTTTCGTCAGATTTGTGACAACGATGCTTCAAGTCGACCGAATCATCGTTGGTCAAGCGTACAGTCTTGGCAACATCACAAAGACTTATGGAATTCAATACTCGGGAGGGGCCGGAATTGGTCTTCCATTCTATCAGACGAATCCTCCAAGCCCTGTACCCGGCCCTGCCTCCGCGGCGAAGAACATTTACATTTCCTGGGCAAACGGCTTAGCCCAAGAGCCTCTGCCGGCGGCCAGAGACTTCATTGTTGATCGAGTGAACCTTTCCGTGACAGGGAACTTTCAATATCCGGGCTCCAAGTCGTCAAAAGTATCACCTGTAGCGGGCAGGAATTGCAATTTGCCTCAAATACTACCGACGAGCATGGGCACGTCTTTTATGTTCAATCAAGTCTATCGCAACTGGTCTCAGTAAGACTGCAACAACGTTTGACCTCCTGGGTCGATACGGTGGAGTATATTGGCCCCACCAGAACGCTCAGCAATCTTATATTTGCCTGTCCTGATTGCAATATCGAGAATGGCACTTGGACAGACACACCGGTAGCCGTAGCAAACTCCGAATTCGGCATATCTCGGGTGTCGGCGGTGAGGTGTGCAGTAGACGTCAATCTTGTACAAGGGGATATGACTATTGGTACAGGTGGAAGCTCGAATGAGAACGCCAATGTGTCTGCAGTTGAGACCGTATATGGGCCGGGACAATATCTGTCACCATATGGTGATCTAGGAGACGTTGCTGAGTGGATGGCTACCGTTGCGACAACCTACGGCGATAATATCTACGGAGCACAGCCGATGTGGTATAAGCAATCGTTGTTCGCAACCCAAGCACCGGATTCCGAAATTCTCCCTGTAATTTTCACAACTACCGAGACAGAAACTACACCAGACAACTGGACACAGAATGAGCTCAAGAACTTCATCTCAGTCGGCTCTGGAGCACTTGCATTGTCAATCGCGAAGCAGTGGAACTATCAATCCATGATAGTGAATTCTACTATCTATCAGCAACAGATACTGCCTAGAAGAGCATTGCTGCTCCTTGCCCCAGTGTTGTTGGTTTTGACGGCGAATCTTAGTCTTGCTGCCTCGCTTTCAGTTTTATACTCTAGGAACAAATTGCGGGACATACAACAAGCAGGAACGCGCGAGATCATCTGGAACACTCAAAACCACAGTATCGCGGCAGGTGTAGAGAGGCTGCATAGCCGAGTAGCTGGCTATGAAGAGCTGGAGTCATTAATGGTCCAATACGGTTCACTAGCTGATGACCATTCTCACCTAGGGTTACGGTGGGTCACTCATGATGCTGGGGAGCATGATATTACGGGGTTACCAAGACTGGCTGACGAGGGCATGGAGATGAGAGAGGGAGTCATTGAGAATGCACCGCTTCTGTAGGTGATAAAGTCAAATAAACTCTAAATAATCTCAGAAATCGTGGACGCTAGAAAGCTTCAAAAGTGAAGTCGTTTCGCGCGCCCGGCGGCGTTGCAGTGAGTGCGGTGCTACCTGTATATGTAATTCAAATAGCATCCGCTCTAGGCGGTCTTTGCTCCTCGGGTGGTAGAGGGCGCGAAATTCCGACGCCGATTTTGCAAGCGAGTGTACAACGATAGTCACTGACTCGTAAGGTTACGCATGTACCATGATTACGATTAGGACCTGGAATAAACGGTTCAATATGAATCACGGCAGCAAGGAGGCGGCCGCGCTGTGCTGGCTCCATCATTATGGCAAATCTCTGAGAGAGGTGCAGGGAGGAGGTGCGTCCCAAATCCGAGTTTCACACTGGTTATTTTGGGTTGGCAAGGCAAGAAGCTCCGTACCTGATCAGGGTGCAAAGAGACTCCGGAGCGAGGAAAAACTGGATATACATTTTGCAAGCGGCAGTAACGTTGCGCACTACTCCATAGACGTGGAGGAGCTGTTTTCGGCGTCGTATTTTCACGATACTAAGCGTACAAAAGAGCCTGAACGGGATCCCAAAAGCGCCCAAGTAGGAGTTGGAGCCATTTCAAGCGCCCGGAGAGGGCAGATTCTACTTTATCACAATCGGAGACATATAGGCGCTTATAAAACCAGCTTCGCCCTTCGTCCGTTTGAATGCTCTTTAGATTGGAAATAGAAGCAGCAGCCTCCTCGATGTATAGGCGATAACGAAATCTGCGTCACCCCTGAGGCACTGGTGATCCTCCGCCATTGCGGGCGCCTCATTGACGGGTCAAAGCACATGTCAACGCATAAGGAAGAACGAATTGCGTTCTATGGATAATAGACCATGTGTCAGCCAGCTAGCTATTCCTGTTTTGAGCCGCAACGTAGAGTACTAATAGTTTGAAGTCCTTCGCCTTTTTGACTGCTGAGCATTCTCGTGAAAACTATCTCCATCAGCTTGACTATTCATTACTGAATTATTTCTGCTGAAGCCCCATATCTGCCCATGACGGTAATCCTTCTCACTCCTTGAGTATGCCAGGTCAGGTTGGCTTTCAAACTTTTCCGCAACTTTCCTTGCGGTTTCACGCAACATATTGAAGAGCACCGAGCCATAGCCCCATATTATGTTCTCAAAAGTATTGACCACCTTTTGTCGTTCATATCCACTGCCGTCGGCAACGACGACGGCACTCTCAAAGTCTTCGTACTCAAACGCCAATGGGTAATCAGAAACAATTCGTTGGTACCCGGCTTCGCTTGGCTTCTGGTCAATGAAAACCGCTCGATGGATGCGTATTTTGATTCCTGTGGACATTGCAGCAGCCGAGAAGAACCGGACTTTTTCGAAGAATATCTCGTCGCTTCCAGCCTCGTGGAAAAATTCGTACAGGATGTGCAATGCTTGGCTGGCATTGTTGAGGCTTTGATAAAGAGCAGTTCGGTCATCTGGAGCAGTAAATGACTTTTTGGCCTCGATAGTTAGAAAAGGAAATATGCGATGCTCTCCACCTGCGTTCATGCCCTCAAAGTGTATAAGGCGCCAGGTGACAATTGGAATATGAGCCATCAACGAGCGTTCTAACAGCTGCTCCCTTCGGAAAGACACGCAAAGATCGGGTTTGGGTCTCGCAGGAACTTTTTCGCGTTGTCCAAATGCTCTTGTTGGCATTGGCCACGTTTTCCAAAGCTTTTCTACACTAAAATCATAACGATTTGGAGTGGCAGTTTTCTTGTCGAAAAAGAAGCGATGTCGGTCAATCATTGCCATCATAAGTGTCCGCTGAAACAGAGCTTCATTGGCCTCGTTACACTTGAGCAAGTCATGTTTCCACACTGCTGCCTGGAGATTTTTTTCCTCAACGCTCTCTTTGCTTTCGTCAGGTAACTTTGACGGCAATCTTCTGATCTCATCTGCATATAGGTCCCTCTCAGCGCTCGGTTTTGGGTTTACATTGCGGTTAATTTCGAGTTCGAGCGGTAGTCCTTCGCTAGCCATTAGCACTAATTCTGCCAAGGTAGAGTCTGCGAGGACAGCTTTGAGCAGGTCTAAAATTTCTTCATCCCACGGGCACAAATATGCCTCTCGCTGATCGATACCCTGCGCAATAGCTAATGAATCCTCGTCGGTAGAATCCACAACTGAAACGGAATCTGCAATTGGAGCTAGAAGGGACCGCTCGGCTGTTAACCCGACAGCTGCTCGAAGGCCGGCGGAGCTTGCAGATGGATCACTTGTGACCTGTCTCTCTTTTTTGCGATTTTTCTTCCACAAAGCCTCCTGAGCATCTAAAGCACTCGTATCGTATTCAGGGACAGACCGTTGTAGCCGCCTACTGTGTCTAGTGAAATTGGCTGAGGGATTCGCTAGGACCTTGTAAAAATCTCATCAGCTTCAAATTCGAGGAAATATCTGGCCAAAACGGGTGTCAAACCTTGGTGCTCTTGGTTTTCTTCGTTCTCTTCCGAATAGCCATCAGATTTCCAATGTCAGAATTTTGTTGCGAGCGGTTCGCATGACAGAATGAGGGTGCGGCGCCGCCAAGGACGTCTCAAATCCTACGTTATCACCAAGTCCAGGCGCTTCCGAATCTTCGGTTTCACCGGCCGCGCCCACTCCAAACGGGCGGCAGATGCTGCAGGGTTGGTTGGATCTGGAAAGCTGTGCATCATATGATCCAAGCCAGCATCAAGATTTCCCAACCCGCCGCAACGTCATCCCCAAGCCTTAAGTGCTCAAGTTTCACCACATCACTGCACCATCATCACCATCCAATCCCATTTGCCAACCCCGTAACTCCCTGCGCAATGCCTTCGGACACCGCCAAAGTGCCCGAAGAATTCGTGGTCAACATAGGTTGATTGGGCTTAAGTACGACCGATAATTTACATACATAAACCTACATGGCTGTGTACGCGATTGCTGGTGAGGATTGACCCACCCTATGTAGCAACGATTGGTTGGAATGTACGGAGGTGGTAGTTTAAAGCAGCAACGTAATTCTGTCTCGTTGGGCACGAGCTTAACTAACGTAATTAAGCTAATACAAATTTCTAGTACAAATTCAAACAGCGAGTACAATAAAGTCGAAGGTGACCATACACCTCAGCTGACTCCGCGATTTATTTAAATCTATCACTCATACGTAAATCTACCACTTCCAAATTAGGCGAGAAATAGGGGGAGCCTAAGTTTAGCGACCCCCTACTAATATTCGCTGTATATCCCACTAATTCTAGGTGGTTCTCCACTAATTTCAAGTGGTTATCCGCGAATTTCAAGTGGTTATCCGCGAATTTCAAGTCATTTTCCACGAATCTCAAGTGGCTCTTCACCATCGTTACTTTCAACGAATTTTAGGGGATATTCAACGAATTTTAGGTGAGTTTCCGCGTATTTCAGGTGGTTATTCACTAATTCCAGGTGATTATTCGCGAATTCCAGGTGAGTATTCACGAATTCCAGGTGTATTATCCATTA
>Ga0335072_10010816_pt1 | contig 13103 bp, 9 predicted proteins | sample Lox_Sample_21_FD_206725 | JGI IMG/M metagenome (GOLD analysis project Ga0335072, IMG submission 206725) | Soil microbial communities from Loxahatchee National Wildlife Refuge, Florida, United States - Lox_Sample_2.1 | ecosystem: Environmental > Terrestrial > Soil > Wetlands | place: USA: Florida...
AGCCGAAGATCGCCCAGTCCTGCTCGTCGTAGATCATCTTCACGGCTTCGTCGAGCGCCGCGCCCCAGATGGCCGAATCGGTGGGCCTGGTCGCCCCACCCTCGGCGCCGAACTGCCAGTTCGTGTAGTCGTCGTGGATCATGAGCCGGAACGGCGTGCCGCCGTAGCCGCCGCGCGCGTTGGCCTCATCCAAGGCGAGCTGTGCGCCGTGGAGCATGCGCAGGCCGAAGACCTGATCGGCCTGCTTCTCGACCGGCCCCAGGAAGCCGATGCGGACTTCGCCGATGTTCTTGGGATCGGGGATGTCGCGTCCGGAGCCCGCGTAGATGCTCGGCGTGGTGTAGTTGCGGAAGTAAGGCTGCGCGAAATTCTCGTAGGGCTCGAGATCCTTCGGCGTTCCGGCATAGGGTTCGACGGTCCGGTTGGGGGGCGGTCCAGGCGGATGCGCTCCGCACGAGCAACCCGGCCCGGGCGTCATCGCGCCAGGACCGTCGATGACCTGCGCCGCGAGCGCGACGGGCAGACACAGCCCTGCCGCGAGCGCCAGCACGGCTCGGGCCGCGAGCCTGCTCGTCCATGCGGTTCCCCGCTTCATGGCCGCTACTCTTCTTTCTTCGGGGTGAGAATCATCGCGATGGCTTCGATCTCCACCAGCAGCTCCGGGCGGCACAATTTTGCCTGGATGCCGGTCGAAGCCGGCAGAGGATCGAGTCCCTGCTCCCTGTAGAACGCCGTCCGCTCCTCGTTGAAGGCTTCGTAGTCGCGGTCGATGTCGCGCAGATAGCAACTGGTGCGCACGATGTCCTTCCAGGTGCAGCCTTCGCTCGCGAGCAGCCCGGTGATGTTGGCGAAGGTGCGCCGGCACTGCGCGCGCAGATCGCCGATGTGAACGCTGGTCCCGCTCTCGTCGATGCTCGCGGTACCCGAAATCAGCAGGATGGTCAGGCCGTTCAGGTCGATACGCATTCCACGGGAAAACGAACTGGGCTTTGCATAGGCATAGGCCTCGTTCAAAACGCCGTGATTCGTCATCGCCCGCTTCTGAATCGGAGCGTGGGCCAGACCCTCCAGTAACTCTGCAATTGCACTCATAACTCTCTCCTATGGTTGATGAATTCCGTGACTAAGCCCTTTTGCGGTCGCGACCCAGATATCGCGGCCCTGAAAATCAATTCCGAGGATGTAGTTATGCGCGGGCGCCGTGGCGACGGGAATTTCGGTGACTGCACCTGCGGCGTCGCGCACCATCATTTCCGGCTTACCGGTCGCGAGGGAGGGCCGGTAGACGGCCCAGTTCGTGCCGTCGTAGTAAGCCAGGCCCTTGTCCGTGCAGAACCAGGCGCGGTTGCGATCGACTCCTTTTACGTAGTTGGTGAAATTGCTCGGCAGACCGCTGTCTTTCGTGAGGAAGTTATGCCAGTAGCGTCCGTCGTAGCGGCTGTCGCCGAAATAGGTCGACACCCACACGATGCCGTCGACATAACTCACCGAGCTGGTGATCTCGTGGATAAGTCCCTGGTCCCGGAGCAGGACGATCTCGTTTTCGCCGTCGGGGTCTTCGTATTTATCCCACACGCCGGTTCTCTGGTTGTACTCGAGCAACCCGCTGCCCCAGATCGCGTAATAGACCTTGTCCGGCGCTGCGGAGACGCCGTACGCCCAGATTTCAATCATGGGCGTGTTGCGCTCGTTATAGAGCGACCACTCGCCGGTGCGCGTATTGAGCCGGCAGGCGCCGGCGGCCGTAGCAACCCAGACGTTCTCTCCCTCGACGGAGACACCGTAGACGACGTCGTTGCTGAGGCCGGAGTTCAGCTGTGTGTAGGTGTCGATGCGTCCGGCGGAAATGCGGCTGAGTCCTCCCATGGTTCCGGCCCACACGGCGCCCGTGCGTTTATCGAGCGCAAGAGAAAGCACCGCCCGATGCGCCAGGCCGTCCGCTGTGGTGTACACCTTCCAGCGGCCGTTCTCGTATTCGGCGAGTCCGTTGTCGGTGCCGGCCCAGATGCGGTCGCCATCCACCAGGACGGCATAGACGTGATCGTCCGGCAGCCCGTTCGCCGTGGTGAAGTTCTCGAAGCGGAAGCGCGGTATTGCGGGAGGGGCCGCTTGTTGTGCGACAGCACGAATGTGATTTACGGGCCGGGGCCTGCTTTGCCCGGCAAGCCCGGGTGAGCTCGCCACCGTCGCCAATAGCGCGATCCCGATTGCCCTGTTCATCGCGTCCTCAGATACTCAATCAGGTCGTTGAGTTCGTCTTTGGTCAGATCGTTGGTCCGGCCGTGGCGGTCGTGAGGGTTGTACATGGTCCAGATCTCTTCCAGCGTCTGCGCCGATCCGTCGTGCAGATAAGGCGCGGTGAGCGCGATGTTGCTCAGCTGTGGGGTGTCGAGCAGGCCGGTGTTGTCGGTATTTTTTTTCGTCCCGACATCGAAGGACTTCTGGCTGGTGCCCTTCGGCCCGCTGTGGCAGTAGGCGCACTGGTCGCTTTGCGGGATCGGCAGCCCGAGTTTGTCCACGGTACGATTGAAGATCGCGCGCCCTCGCTCCTGGGCCGGCGTCAGCTCGCCGTTGGTTGAGCGCCAGCGATTGGGCCTTGAGGGAAGACTGCGAATGTAGAGAACGAGGTCGGTCAGCTGCAGGTCGTCATAGTTCTGTGAGCGCCAAAAGTACATCTCCGTGCGGATGCCGCACTCTTTCACCAGCGTCGGGTTGCCGCCGTTCCACTTGAAGGGCTCGGTACCGCGCAGGTCTTCGATCAGCCGGTTGTCGACGATATCGCGGCCGAAACCGTCCGGCTCCAGATCCCACTGCAAGCCGTCGAAGGTCGAGTCGATGTGGCAGTTGGCGCAGCCGAACTGTCCCTGGAAGGCATACCGGGCGGAGTAAAAGATTTGCTCCCCGCGACGCAGGGGCGAGATGGACTCAGGACCCGCCAGCCGGATGGTCTGCGTTACTCGCAGCGTTCGCGTATCGACCACGCTGATGGTGTCGTCGAGGCGATTCGCGACATAGAGGCGCGCGCCATCGCGGCTCAGCAGGATCCCGCGAGGGTTTTTACCCACTGCAATGCGAGTTACGACATAATGCGCACTGGCCGCGAGGTCTTCGGCAAAAGGCGCAGGATGCATGTGGATATAAGCCAGCATGCGGTGGACATCAATGACGGAGACGCAGTCGGCGCCGCCGTGGCTGACATAGATGCGCGATTTGTCGGGAGCAATCGCGACGCCGAAGGGGCGAGCGTAGTAGCGATCGAGTTCGTCCAGCGGCACCTCGACCGGCTTGCCGACGTCGGCCCCAAAGACGGTCAGCGTGTCGACGAAGGCCCACCCGTGTTCCACATGCGCCAGGGGGACGAGGTTCTTCGGATGCAGCTCGGCGGCGACGCCGAGTCGTCCGTCGCGCGACAGCGCTATGTGGAAACCGCCGGCGATGTACGGCAAAGGGATCCGGCCGATCACCTGGGCACGCTGCGGATCGATCACGGTGATCTCCGAGCGCGGCGGCGTACGGTGCGGCGTGGAATTGGGATAGACGTGAGTCGCGTAGAGGCGGCTGCCATCCGCGCTCATGGCCAGATAGCTGGCTCCGCGCCCCGCTTCCAGCGTTTCCTGTTCGGCTCCGGTCGACGCATTGAGGACCGTGATGTCGTTGCCGATGCGGTCGGCCACGTAGAGCAGCGTGCCGCTTCGGTTCTCTTCCACACTCGACGGCTCGTAGCCTGCCGGCCAGGCAGCCTGCACCGTTTCAGAATTCGTATCAATGACGGTGACCGTATCGTCCCAGGAGTTCGCGACGAAGAGAAGCCTGCCGTCGGGGGACAGAGAGACGCCGCGCGGAACCCGGCCAACGGGGATGGTGCGCAGCGTCTGGCCGCTCTTTGTATCCAGAATGCGGATGTCGCCGGTTCCCTGGCAGAGGACATACAGGCGCGCGCCGTCGGGAGAGAGCAGAAGTTCGAGAGGCGAGGCATACGGTTCGGTGGCGTCGAGTGAGGGATAGCCGGTGCCGCTTGCGATAGGCGGGCGCCCCAGTGCCGCAGCGGCCAGAAGCAGGGCGGATCCGAAGCCGAGGACGGCGCGACGCGTCATTGCGGCTCCTCGACGGTGAGCACGCGGTCGACGCTCTGGTTTTCCAGGATTTGTTGCCGGCCGCTCGGCCAGCGCACGACGATCTTGTCCACCCTGGCGGCCGCACCAAGTCCGAAGTGCAGACGCCCGTCATTCTGGGAGAGATACCCGGAGGAGGCGACGCGTTCGGCGATCTGTTCGCGGCCGCCGGCCCAGACTTCGACGCGCGCGCCGATGCCGTCGCGGTTGCTGCCGGTTTTGGTCTTATCCGTCCTCGCGCCCTGGAGACGAATCGCGATCCAGTGCCCGCTTGCAGTCGAGACGTTGTGCAGGAGCGTGCCTCGCGCGCCGAGGTTCACGACCCAGGCGTCGACCTTGCCGTCGTTGTCGTAATCGGCGAAACAGGCGCCACGGGCCACGGTGCGGGCATTGAGAACCGGTCCAGCGGTATTGGATACGTCTTCAAACTTGCCCGTTCCGAGGCCGCGAAAGACAGAGTGCTCCTGAGGGATGAGGTGAATGAGGCCGCCATGGAAGACCAGGATGTCGAGCCAGCCATCGTTATCGAAGTCGTAGACGCCGGAGCCCCAGCTCACATACTGCGCATTGGCCTGCGAAAGGCCGGACGCGATGCCAATGTCATCGAATCCGCCCTTGCCGTTGTTTTTCATGAGGCGGTTGTAGTGGGCGTCGCTCACCCACAGATCGAGCCGACCGCTCCCGGTGATGTCGGCGAAGACAGGGCCCATCGACGAAGTCGCCTCGCCATTCTGTCCGTAGGCGACGCCGGCGTCGCCGGCGATCTCCTCGAAAGTGCCGTCGTGCTTATTGCGGAAGAGGAAATTTTCCGTGCGGTCGTTGGCGACGTAGATGTCGGGCCAGCCATCGCCGTCGAAGTCCGCCGCCGTGACGCCCATGGTGCGTCCGATGTAGGCGCCGATGCCCGACTTCTCCGTGACATCGGTGAAAGTGCCATCACAGTTGTTGTGGAATAACTTGTTGGACTCGCCCTCGTAATCGAGCGGGCCGGGGTAGTTATCGGCAGCATAGTAATTGTGGTAGGTGGGATCGAATTTCACGTAGCGGCCGACGAACAGGTCCAGGCAGCCGTCTTTGTCGTAGTCGAGCCAGGTGGAGCTGATCGACCAGCCGTCGACCTTCAGGCCGGCTTTCGCGGTGACATCGGTGAAGGTGCCGTTGCCGTTGTTGTGGTAGAGAATCACTCGTCCGTAACCGGTGACCAGCAAGTCTTCGTAGCCATCATTGTCGTAATCGGCCGCGGTCACGGCGACGGAATACAAATCCGGATTCAGTCCGGCCTGTTCGGTCACATCGGTGAAGGTGCCATCGCCGTTGTTGCGATAGAGGTGATTCTGCGGGGGAGGGCTGGGTGGGGCCGCGAGCGGGTGGGGCGTCATCGAGGCCGGCAGCGTTCGGCCGCTGAGTACGTAAAGGTCCGGCAACCCGTCGTTGTTGTAGTCGAACCACACGCAGCCCGCGCCGGTGCCCTCGAGGAGCGAACCCAGCTGCGCCGATCCAAAGTCGTCGGTGGCGTCGATGCCGGCCTTCGCTGTCGCATCCTCGAAGCGGATTCGGGCTTTCGTCTCTGGTGTCTGGGAGGCGTGGAGCTTCGAGGCAGGGCGAGGAGTCACGGCGGGCATCGGCCTCTGGGCGATGGCAACCGTGGCCATGCCGAAGATCACGAACCAGCGCAGTTGCATCTCAGTGACCTCCCGCGAGCGTGGCTGTCGCCGCCGGACCGTCACCGGTGAGGTCGGCGGGGGTGGTGGTGCGCAGCAGCACGAGGGGAACACGATTCTCCGGCGCGCGCTCCGGCCCGGTATGGCAGCCGACGCAGATGCGTTGTTCCCCGCGGCGCACCCAGAACCAGCCGTGCTCTTCGCGAAGCGGATGGCCCGACGCGTCGAGCAGAATGAAGCGCAGCGGCCGGTCGCCGGCGGCCTGGACGAAGAAGGAACCGTCCTTCTCCACCCTCGCCGCTCCCAGCGAAAGGACGCGGCCGTCGGGGCTGAGGGTCTCGGCCTGCACGAGCGCCGGCGCAACCTGCAGCGCACCGCGGCGCGACTGCCGCGCATCGAGCGCCAGCAGATTGCCGAAGGTCCAGGGGTGAAGCGCGGTGGGATGACGATTCGGCACCGGGCGGGGGACGACGACAACTGGCTCGACCAGATCCTGCTGCGGTGCGCGCGCGAAAACGGTCAGCTTCGCGGAACCTGACTTCCAGACGGTGAGGGCAAAACGGCGTTCTCCGTTGCTGCGGGTTGAAAGGAGCCAGCGGCCATCCGGTAGTTCCGCGACGTCCCCCGCATAGTCCCCCGGGGGGGCTGCAATGGGGGCCTCTTCGGCCAGCGGCGATGTGAACCGGGCCAGGCGATGGCCGTGGGTGAAGACGATGTCGCCGGACTCGATCTGGCGGCCGTGCTCGCGTGCCGTTCCGTGGTCGCAACGCACGCTTTCGACGCCGCTGCCGTCCGCGTAGACGAGGAACATCTCCGGCGTCGCACCCTGGCCGAGGGGGAATCCCGATTCGAACAGCACGCGACCGTCGCGCAGCACATCGTCGGGAATGAAACTGCCGGGCAGATAGCTGAGGGGCTGCGCTGCCGATCCATCGAGCCCGGCCGTCTCCAGCACAAAGCCTGCAGCTGACCGGCGTGCGTCCACCAGACGCCCCTCCGGCATCCAGAGCGGGCGAATGAGATCGGTCTTCGCGGCGCGCGCCAGCAGAGGCGTTCCGCCGTCCGCCGGGATCTGCCAGATTTGCCAGGGGTCGTCGGCATTCTTCCTGCCGGCAAAGAGCACGGTTTTCGCGTCAAAGGAGACGCTGGGGTCAGCACTGGCAGCGAAGCCCGGCACGAGGGGCTGCATCTGGCCGGCACGCAGCACCATCAGCTGCGCGCCCTGAGGAAAGCGCTCGCCGCCATGCAGCGCAGCCAGCGAAACATACTCCGGCGTGGCTGTGACGACGATGGCGGGCAGCGCCGATGGATCCCGAAGAACGGCGGGGTCGTTCTGCGGCAAGGGCAATGCGTAGGCGAGCGCCACCAGCACGACCCCGCCTACCGCGCCCGCGGATGACGCCCGCCATTTCACGCGACGGTCTCCAGCGCGGAACGGCAGGCGGCGCGAAGCTCGCACCAGGCAGCGAGATCGGCCATCATCGTTCCGAAGCCGGTGAAGGTCAGCGACTGCTCGCCGTCGCTCCAGGCCCTATCGGGATCGGGGTGCACTTCGACGATGAGGCCATCGGCGCCGGCGGCCACAGCACTGCGCGCCAAGGCAGGAACGAGACTGCGCCGGCCCGCGGCGTGACTGGGATCGGCGATGACCGGCAGCCGGGAGATTTCCTTCAGCACGACGATTCCGGCGATGTCAAAGGTATTGCGGGTGGCGGTTTCGAAGGTGCGAATCCCGCGCTCGCAAAGAATCACATTGGGGTTGCCGTAGCTGACGATGCATTGCGCCGACTGGAGGAGGTCGGCGACGGTGGCCACCATGCCGCGCTTGAGCAGGATGGGGCGGCCCGTTTTCGCAGCGGCTTCCAGCAGAGCGTAATTCTCCATGCTGCGCGAGCCAATCTGCAGGATGTCGGCGTATTGGGCGACCATGGGCGCGTCGGCCGCTGCCATCACTTCGGTGACGACGGCAAGCCCGGTGAGGGCGCGCGCCTTCGCCAGGAGCTTCAGCCCTTCGAGGCCCAGGCCCTGGAACGCATAAGGCGAACTCCGCGGCTTGAAGGCTCCGCCGCGCAGAACGCGCGCGCCCGCCGCGGCCACGCGGATCGCCGTCTCCATCAGCTGGCGCTCGGTTTCCACCGAACAGGGACCGGCTATGGTGACAAATTCCTCGCCGCCGATGGAAACGTTGCCCGCCCACACCACCGTTCTGTGGTCAGGCTGATTTTTCAGGACATCCGGTGCATTCGCAAACTGATCTTTCCAGCCGCCGCCCACCTCCACTCCACTTCTCCGGGGAACAGGTGAGACTATTGCAGCCGGGCCGGTGCTGCCTCCACCCAAAGATGGAATTTCGCCAGGCCTGTGATCTGCGTCACCATCGGCAGGCGAGCCGGAAGACGGTTCTGCGCGGGTGGCGTTCCGGGTCTGGAGCGTCCGGCTGTGGGGATCGTCGGCCATGGTCGATCTACCGCGCTTAGCGGGGTGTACCGGATCCGCCCTGCGCGTGAGACTCGTAGCGCGCCAGGTTCGCCTCCAGCGATGCGGTCAGGGCGTCGTTCTGCTGCTGCTGCGCGAGGCGCAGAGCCTCCTGCGCGGTCGCAACGGCATCGGCAAACCGGCCGGTCTCCGACTGCATGGCAGCGAGCATCTGCAGGATGGCCGGATCCTGGCGTTGGGTCAGGCTCGCAGCCTGCTCAAACTGCGGCAGAGCGTCGGCAAAACGGCTCTGCGCGGCCAGGACCCTGCCGAGGTTGTAGCGATAGCCGGCATCCCTGGGCGCCAGTGCGACCGCCTTCAGCAGATGATCGGTCGCCTCAGGGAGGTTCCCTTCATGGGCCAGGGCCACGCCCAGACCGTTCTGGCCGTCGGGCGAGTTGGGGAGAGACTCGAGACCTTTCGTCAGCAGTTCGATCGCCTCCTGGGTGTGGCCGCCTTCCGAGGAAATCGTGTTGCCGAGGTTGACTTCCGCCGAAGCGTTGTCGGGGTTGATCTGCAATGCGCGGGCAAAGTGATGCTGCGCCTCCCCGAGATTTCCCTGCTCGGCGAGCGCCGTTCCCAGGTTGTTTTCCGTCTGCGAGTTGTTGGCATTCAGGGCGAGCGATTTCTGATACTCGGCGACAGCGTCGTTCAGCTTGCCTGCCCCGGTGAGAGCAATGCCGAGGTTGTTGTGCGCGCGCGGGTCGGTCGGGTCCATCGAAACGGCCTTTTGCCATGCGGGGACGGCCGCGTCGTACTGATGCTTTTCCGAGAGCTGGACGGCGGCATCGAATTGCCGGTAGAAATCCGTGGCCGGCGTGTCGATGCGCTCGAGGCCGCCTTTCGCGATGTTGACGAACTCGGGGATGTTGACGGCCCGGTTAGAGGCCGTGGCATTCTCCACCAGGATCGCGGGGCTGGCGTTGCCTTCGGCGTCGATGTGGGTGAGATAGAGCTCGGTGTAGAGCGAGGGGCTCTTCGAGGAAAATGCCAGCCAGTGGCCGTTGGGCGACCACGTGTGCCAGGAGTTCATCACGGGCAGGTTCGAAGCCAGCGGCCGCGCCGTTCCGCCCTCGAACGGGACGATGAAGAGCTTGCTGTCGGGGCGCATCAGCAGGCCGTTTTTGCACTCGACGAAGACGATCCACTTCCCGTCCGGAGAAACTTTAGGGAAGTTGTTGCTCATCCCGTTCGCGGAGGCGCCGACGATGCGCTCGGGTGTTCCGCCCTGGCCGCCGTTGAAGGGAATCCGATAGAGGTCGTACTGGATCTGCGTTTCATTGGGATCGTTGGCGTAGGTTGCGGCCTTCTGGCCCGGCGTATAGGGATCCATCGCCGTGGCGCGCGAGAACACCAGATATTTGCCGTCGGGACTCCAGAAGGCGCTGGTTTGCACATAGTTTGGATCGTCGGCGCCGGGCAGGGGCGCCAGCCTGCCACTCTCGCGGCTGTACCAGGCGAGCACGCCGCGCGTGGGAAAGAAGACCTGGCCGAATCCGTAGTTGCGATAGAAGCCGTTGTAGAGACGATCGACCACGCGCGTACCGTGGGCATTCGGCACGTCGATGCCGGTGATCACATAGCTTCCGTCGGGCGAAACCTGGGACATGAACCCGAAGCGCTTCTGGGCGCGCTCTTCGCTGAAGGCGCTCCAGTGGATCACATAGTCGTTGCTCATGGTGCTGACCGGCTTCACGGGGATCAGCGCGTAGAGCCCCTTGTCGTTCTGCGGACCGTCGACGTCGATGCCCAGCGTTTTGCCGTCGCGCGAGAGCGAGTGGCAGTTCGCGCAGGTGGGCAGGCCGGTCATCACGGTTTTGCTCTCCGTATCGGAGACATAGCGGAGCTGCCACCTGATCATGGGCAGCACGGAGTCGGGCAGCGGCTTGATCACGCCGCGCTCCTCGGATTCCGGCGGAGGCGGGATCAGGGGGACATCGCGATACATGATGGGCGCGCCTACCGGATCCGGCGAGGTGGCTATCGTGACCTGCCCGGACGAAACCGGCTCACGCGCCTCCCTATTCCGGTAGCCGATGAAGCGGAGGATGGCGGCCTGCCGCTGGGAGTGCTTTTTGATCTGCTCCCACGTCTTCGGGTCGGGCCGCCAGGTATGGGAGGCGGCCTGCTCCGGCGTGAGGGTTGGCGGGACGTAGCCCACGAGGGACGCGTCCACGGGACCCACCTGCATCAACGGGCCCGGGGACCACGCGCGAATCTTCGGACCGTGCTCGCCGAAGATCACCTCCACGCGCCAGATGGTGGCATCGGGGTTCGGGTCCCGCCACTGGAAGAGCGGCGCAATGATGTCCGAGGGAAAGAGCGATCCCTCGCGCGGGTATTCGACGGTGATCCCGCTCGCTTCCGGAACCGTGGCCGTCACCTCCGCGCGGTGCATCGCCAGAAATTGCGCGAACGCCGCGACGCTGGGGGCGATGGCGACGGGGGAGCGTTGCTGCCCATACGCCGCAAACAAGGCGAGCGCGGAGCACGGCACAATCATCCGTTGGATTGCCGCTCTGATCGGGACCTCGCGTCCGGGCCTGACTCTGATCCACGCATCCCGGAAACTACCCGAACTCTAGCGGCCGGCAACAGGCTTGGCTGTGAGCGCCGTCACAAAAAGGGTTACGCGGCGGTATGGATTCGGCGTTTCGACAATCCCGGCTGCCTCCCTCTACGATTGGCACATGACAATGAAGACCGATACCGCACAGGTTCACGACAAGGTGCAGGCGCAGTTCGGTGCGACCGCCGCTGCCTATACAACCAGCGCAGGGCATGGCGACCGAACCGCCCTGGCCGCCCTGGTCGCGCTGGCCGCACCGAAGGCGAGCGACACCGTCCTCGACATCGCCACCGGCGCGGGCCATACCGCGTTGGCCTTTGCACCGCACGTGCGCGAGGTGGTGGCTTACGACCTGACCGAGGAGATGCTCGGCGAGACGGCCAGAAACGCGGCGCAGCGCGGGCTCACCAACGTGGTCACGCGGCGCGGTCCTGCCGAGAAGCTCCCCTTCTCCGACGGCGAGTTCGACATTGTGACCGTGCGTCTGGCGTCGCACCACTTCGCCGATAATGGGGCGGCGGTACGCGAGATGGCGCGGGTTACGAAATCCGACGGCTGCGTTGCGGTCGTGGATAACTACGGACCGGAAGACGAAGGGCTCGACGCAAGCTACCAGCACATGGAGACTCTGCGCGACGCCTCGCACGTGCGCGGGTATCGGCTGAGCGTGTGGAGGAAATTCCTGCAGGACGCCGGCCTGACGATCGAGCGCGTGGTAACCGATCACTACAGCGAAAGCGAGCGCGGCATGGATTTCGATGACTGGGTGCGGCGGGCAAAGACGCCGCCGGATCGGGTCGCCGCGCTGCGCCGTCTCTTCACCACGGCTTCGCCCGACCTGCGCGACCTCCTCAGCATCCGGATCGAAGGCGATGCGATCTGGTTCCGCATCCCGCAGGCGACGTTCATCGCGCGGCGTTGATCCAGGAAGCGCCCATCAGGGGTCGGAGATCAGGAATAAGGAATCAGGCGATCAGAAGGTTGGAGCCGCAAACTCCAGGCAGCGACCGCGGACCACGGTTCGCAGCTACCGCGGCGAGGCCGAAGCAGCGCTCTTCGGCGTCATCTGCTGGACGAGGCTCCTGTCTTCCTTTTCGTGCAGGGCGCGCGCCTTCGCAAATTCCGCTCTGGCTTCTTCGGTCCTGCCCATGGCCTGATCAAGGCGCGCCAGGCGCCAGTGGGCGTCCACGCCGGTGGGATCCATCCTGATGGCCTGCTGGAAATCCGCGGCGGCTTCGTCGTTCTTCCCTTCACCGGCGAGCACGATGCCGAGGTCCAGCCAAGCCAGCTGGATCGCGCCCGCCTGATGCACGGCGCGCCGCAGAATTGGCTCCGCCTCGGCGGGATGCTCGAGTTTGATCTCGCAGTCGCCCAGATAAGCAAGGGCCTGAGCGTGGGTTGGCTCGTTTTCGATTTCCCGGCGAAACTCCTGGGCGGCCTCGTCGTAACGATGCTGCTTCCACAGCAGATACCCGAGACCGAAGTGCACGTTGGGCTCGGTCGGCGCCACCTTTTCCGCCGCCTGGAATTCGGTGGTCGCCTGGGCGGTTTCGTTCATGCCGTCGAGCGCCTCGCCGGCGAGCATGTGGGCCTGCGCTGAATTCGGGTTAACGGTCAGAATCTGCTTATATTGCTCCAGCACGCAGGTGTATTGCTTCGCATAGAGGCAGCTTTGCGCCAGGACGGCGCGCATCTCCACGTTGGCCGGCGTTTTTTCGACGGCGGCACGCAGGTACGGGACCGCCCGTGCGAACTGCGACGTGCCGTAGTAGCTCATGCCCAGCAGGATGCTGGCCTGGACACCGCCTGGATCCGCCGCAGCCGCTCTCTGCAGCGGCGGAATCGCCTCCTGCAGCTTGCCCTGTTTAAACAGTGCGAGCCCCAGATCGAGTTCGAGGCCATGAATGTGCGGGTTGAGCCTGAGAGCCCTCTGGTAGGCGGTGACGGCCTCGCCATAGTCGCCCTGTCTGGCCAGATCCAGACCGAGGCTGGCCAGCGCGGCACCATCCCGCGGGTTGCGCTCAGCCACCGCGCGCCAGGCCTGCGCAGCTTCCGCGTAGCGGCCCTGCTGGTCGAGCGCGATCGCCTGGGCGGCGCCGGTGGACTGCTGCGCGGCGTGCGCGAGCAGTGTGGAGGCGAGGATGATGGGTGCCAGTGTCCTGTACAGCATCGAAGAGTGCAACCAACGATCTTAGCTCACCGCACAGGAACAGGGACCGGCTCCATGTCTTGCGGCTCTTCCCGCTTTCAGAAAAGATGTTCTTCGTCGTGCTGCAGCACGGCGCC
>Ga0335072_10010817_pt1 | contig 13103 bp, 11 predicted proteins | sample Lox_Sample_21_FD_206725 | JGI IMG/M metagenome (GOLD analysis project Ga0335072, IMG submission 206725) | Soil microbial communities from Loxahatchee National Wildlife Refuge, Florida, United States - Lox_Sample_2.1 | ecosystem: Environmental > Terrestrial > Soil > Wetlands | place: USA...
CCATCCGCACCTACATCCAACACCACAACAAAGACCCAAAACCGTTCATCTGGCACAAAACCGCAGACCAGATCCTCGATTCCGTCGCCAGATTTTGTACAAGAACTTCAGACTCAGGACACTAGATACGGAGCACGCCGGACCTTGACAGGGAGATTTCGAGCTGAGCGATTGATGCTGGTTGGCTCGGTTCAGACCGAGGGGGGGGACAAACGGCGGGGGGCTTTCATCCCGTGATCCAGGATGAAGGCGCCCCGGCGATTTTTAGTAACCCGGGCGGCAATCCCTGCGATCAGCGATGGTCGCCCCAATCATCCCAGTCGTGATCGTGGCCACCGTGTGAATCGGCCTGGATAATTTCGACCGCGTTGTAGAGCGCCTGGCCGAGCGTAAAACCATCTCCGGAGCCAGCAACGTGCACGAAGTACAAGTGGGGCTGGTCGCCGAAGTAGTGGCTGCTCTGGGAGGTGACCGTGAATCCGCCAGCGCGCAGCGCATCTTCGACTGCCTGTACTTCGCCGGCGCGGAGAGCAAAATCGACGTTCAGCGTTGCGTTGGTGCCGCCATTGAAATCGATCTGGATGTAAAAGGTCTGGCCCACGCCCAGGCCGGTCTCCGCCCTGGCGCCGTCGAGCCAGATCTGGTGCTCGTCGGGCCGGGGAAGATAGAAGACGAAGATGCCATTGAGTTGTTCCACATAGCCTTCGTCGTACAGCTTGAGGTATTGCGGAGGAAGAATGCTCGCCGGGTTGAAGACGGTATTGGTTCCCGGAACCACGAGAACATTCTCCTGGGGGTTGTTGATGGTCTGGAGGGCAGAGGCCAGCGCGGTGGCCAGCGAGGCCCCGTCCCCTGTAGCCTCAAAGTGCACCCAGATGAGGGCCGGAGTCTCCTCAATGACATGGTTGACGACGGCGGTGATGCGGATGGCCTTGTCGGCGCGAAGAGCGGCCTCGAGGCTGGCCAGCTCGGTTTCCTGGGCGGGCAACGATCCATCCACGAAGTACTGCCCGCTGTACATGTGCTCGAAGGCGATAAATCCGTTGGCTACGGCCGCAATTTCGAATCCCGGCACGGGTTGGCCGTTGACTGCGAGGGAAGTGAGGTCTTGCCGGACCAGTTCGAAGCGAAGCACGTTGCCCGGCATGACGTTTCCGGTGGCGTTGAGGGCGCTTTGAATGGCGCTCCAGTCTGTGGCGGCATAGATCTTTCCGGCGAACGTGAGGGAAAACACAAAGGCCAAAGCGAGAGCCTTGACCACTGAGCTGCGCATCGACCGCAGAAAAACAAATGTCGACATGGGGGATGCCTCCAGGGGGATTTGCTATCTGCCGCGGCGAAGACGGAGTTTCACCGCGCCCGCATGATAACCCCGATTTTGATGCTCGTGAAGAAAAATTCCGATGAAAGTTACTTTGGCGGCTTTCCATTGTTGAGTTTGCCATGTGGAGTGCCGGGCTCATGGCGGCTTTGCCGAGGTCCCACACCCGTTACTCTCCGGGCTGTTTCAACTCTGTCACGGAAAGCCGCCGGTTGGTATACTTAGGCTTGTGACAGCCGCCGTTTTAGAACCCGCTCCCGCTTCGGCCACAGCCTCAACAAGCGCTCAACCTGCCGCTCCTGCCCGCGTAAAGCGCGTCCTCCTGCTCAAGCCGCGGGGATTCTGTGCCGGCGTGGTGCGGGCGATTGACATTGTCAGGATAGCCCTTGAAACCTTTGGCGCGCCCATCTATGTTCGCCGGGAGATTGTGCACAACCGTTATGTTGTCAATGAGCTGGCGGAGAAGGGCGCGATCTTTGTTCATGAGATTGAAGAGGTTCCCGACGGTCAGCGCGTGATCTTCTCGGCCCACGGGGTTTCGCCTGCCGTCCGCGACGTGAGCAAGGAGCGTCATCTGAAGGTGATCGACGCCACCTGCCCTCTTGTCACCAAGGTCCACATCGAGGCCGTTAAATTCGCCAGGCAGGGTTACTCGCTGGTGCTCATCGGCCACCGCGATCACGACGAGATCGAGGGGACGCTGGGCGAGGCGCCCGACGTGACGCAGGTCGTCTCCAGCGCCGAGGAGGTCGAAGACCTCGTCGTGCCCGATCCCGACCGCGTGGCTTACCTGACGCAGACCACCCTTTCGCTGGACGAGGCGCGCGACATTATTCACGCTCTCAAGATCAAGTTCCCGAACATCGTCGGGCCGCACTCGCAGGACATCTGCTACGCGACGGAGAACCGCCAGGTAGCGGTACGCAACGTGGCGCATAAGGCCGGCCTTGTCCTCGTGGTCGGTTCGACGAACAGTTCAAACTCGAATCGACTTGTGGAAGTGTCACGCAATCTTGGCACCAACGGCCATCTCATTGACAACTCGCAGGCGATCGACCCGGCCTGGCTCAAGGATGTGGAAAACGTAGCTGTGACTGCAGGCGCTTCAGCCCCCGAGGTCCTTGTCGAAGATGTCGTGAAATATTTGCGTCAAAACGGTTTCGAAAGCGTCGAAGAAGTAGAGGTGATGCCGGAGAACGTTCGCTTCGGACTGCCTCCGGAGATTGTGCAGGCCATCGGCGGCGCGGACGGTAGCGCCTCTGTGCAGGTTCGATAGTTTTATTGCCCCAGATCCTGCCACCCACGGCTGGGTATCTGGGGTGTTTCGTATTCGGGATGGTTTGATCTGCCGCTTCTTCCACGGCGGGAGCGGTTCCGCGAGTAGAAGTGAGCCGAAGCGGGTTTGAGCTTTTTTGAGCGCATGAGTACCGAGTATCGTAAGACCCAAACCGAACCCCGTTATGGCCGCCTCGATGCGGACCTTAGAGACGTCGAGTCGGTGATGGCACGTTCCCGCGATTACCTCTTCTCCCGTCAGCACCCGGACGGCTACTGGTGCGGCGAGCTCGAAGCCGACTCAATGCTCGAGGCCGACTACATCTTCCTCCACAAGCTGCTCGATTCGGGTGATCCGGGCAGGCTGCGGCGCGCTCTTGTGGAGATGTTCCGGTTCCAGAAGCGGGACGGCAGCTGGAGCCTCTACCCTGGCGGACCGGGTAACATCTCGCTCTCGGTGAAGTGCTACTTCGCGGCGAAGCTGATGGGCATCGGCGCGGACGACCCGCGTCTGGCTGTCTGCCGCGAATGGATTCTGGACCATGGCGGAGTGGTTGCGTGCAATACATTCACGAAGCTGTATCTCTGCGGCCTGGGCCAGTACGATTACGACGCCGTGCCGGCGATTCCGCCCGAGATCGTACTCTTTCCGCGCTGGTTCTACTTCAACATCTACGAGATTTCTTCCTGGTCGCGGTCGATTCTGGTGCCGCTCGCGATCATTTACGCAAAAAAGCCGTTCCGGAAGATTCCGCCGGAGCAGGGGATCGACGAGCTTTTCGTCGATGGACGCACCAGCTCCAACCTTCGCCTACCCATGGACCGCAAGAAGCTCTTCTCCTGGCGCAACTTCTTTCTTGTCACCGACCGCATGATCCACTGGTTCGAAGGCGTGCATATTCGCCCGCTGCGCCGGCTGGCCCTCAAACGTGCGGAAAAGTGGATGCTGGAGCGGCTGGAGATGAGCGATGGCCTGGGAGCTATTTACCCGGCCATGCTGAATGCGATCATCGCGCTGCGCTGCCTGGGTTACTCGGAAGACGATCCGCAGGTGATCCGGGCGCGGGATGAGTTCGAGAAGCTGGGCATCGAGCAGGCGGCGACGGAAGCAGTTCCCGAAGCTACGTTCCGGATGCAGCCCTGCGTCTCGCCGGTGTGGGATACGGCGCAGGCCGCGTTCGTGCTGGGTGAAGCGGGTGTGCCGCGCGACCATCCGGCCATGATCAAGGCTGCGGATTGGATCCTCTCGAAAGAAGTGCGGCACAAGGGCGACTGGGTGGTGAAGGCCAAGGCCGAGCCCGGCGGCTGGTACTTCGAGTTCAACAACGAGTTCTATCCCGACACCGACGATACGGCGCAGGTGTTGCTGGCGCTCAGCAAGGTCGATAATCCGCGGGAGCGCTACCAGCACCAGGTGGCTCAGCGCGCTGTGGAGTGGGTGCTCGCCATGCAGTGCAGAAACGGGGGCTGGGGAAGCTTCGACAAGGACAACACCAAGATGATCTTCCAGTACATCCCGTTCGCGGACCACAATGCGATGCTCGATCCGCCCACGGCCGATATTACGGGAAGAATCCTGGAGATGCTGGCTACCTACGGCTACACGCGCGACGACCGCCGGGTGGAAAAGGCCGTGAAGTTCATCTTCAGCGAGCAGGAGCCGGACGGGAGCTGGTTTGGACGCTGGGGTGTCAACTATCTCTACGGCACATACCTGGTGCTGCGCGGACTGGAAGCGATCGGAGTCGACCACCACGAGCCACAGATCCAGCAGGCGGCGGAGTGGGTGCGAATGATCCAGAATCCTGACGGTGGCTGGGGCGAGACCGCGGGCAGCTACGACGACCCGAATACGCGCGGCATTGGTTCAAGCACGCCCTCGCAGACGGCGTGGGCGCTGCTGGGGCTGCTGGCCGCCGGCGACGACCGCTCCGACTCGATTGCCAAGGGGGTTCGCTGGCTGCTGACGCGGCAGCGCGCGGACGGCAGCTGGGACGAATCCACCGGTGCGGGCGCAACCCGCCAGGCACTGTACACTGGAACGGGGTTCCCGCGCGTCTTTTATCTGGCCTATACCTTGTATCGCCAGTACTTCCCGCTGTTGGCGCTTACCACCTACAAGCGGGCTATGGAACGCGCCGCGTAGGCGCCGGAGGTTAAACGCAAAGATGGCTGTTCCGATCTCCCAGATGTGGACGGTTGCCACCTATGTCCTGAAGAAGCGCTTCACCGGCGAGAAGCGGTACCCGCTTGTGCTCATGCTCGAGCCGCTCTTTCGCTGCAACCTGGCGTGCGCAGGCTGCGGCAAGGTGCAGTATCCGCCCCATGTGCTGAAGCGCATGTTGACGCCTGAGGAGTGCTTCGCGGCGGCAGAGGAGTGCGGAGCGCCCATGGTCTCGATCCCTGGCGGCGAGCCGCTGCTGCACCCGCAGATCGTGGAGATCGTCAACGGCCTGGTTGCGCGCAAGAAGTACATCTATCTGTGCACAAACGCTCTGGAACTGAAGCGGCGGCTTCCGGAGTTTACGCCGTCGAAATTTCTGACTTTCTCTGTCCACCTCGACGGCCAGCGCGAGCATCACGATTTCTCGGTGTGCCGCGAGGGCGGGTACGATCTGGCCGTGGAGGGCATCAAAGAGGCGGTCAAGCGGGGTTTTCGCGTGACCACCAACGCGACGTTTTTTGACGGCACCGATCCCAACAGCGTCCGCGCCTTTTTCGACGAGGTGATGGCGATGGGCGTCGAGGGCGTGGTGCTTTCGCCCGGCTACAGTTACGAGAAGGCTCCGGACCAGCACCGTTTCCTGGGACGCGCGCGCGTGCGGCGGCTCTTCCGCGCCATTCTGTCAAACCGCAAGAAGTCATGGAAGTTCAACATGTCGCCCCTTTTCCTGGAATTCCTGATGGGCGACCGGAGTTATGAGTGCACGCCTTGGGGTTCGCCGGCTTATAACATCTTCGGCTGGCAGCGGCCTTGCTATCTGCTCCAGGATGGCTATGCCGAGAGCTTTAAGGAACTGATGGAAACCACGCGCTGGGAGGAGTACGGCGCGGCGAGCGGCAACCCGAAGTGCGCCAACTGCATGGTCAGTTGCGGCTACGAGCCCACGGCGGTGATGGACGGCTTTGGGTCGCTCAAAGGGTTCTGGGCCATGGTCAGGGGCACGTTCTCGCTGTACCCGGACCAGCACGCGCTCAATCTGCTGAACGAGCCGGTGCCTCACGGTGCTGCGTCTCTTGTGAAGATCGAGCAGCCGGCGCCTGCCTTCGAGGAGACCCGCGCATGACGGCCGAGGTGCTTAAATACACGCTCGCGGAGGTTGAAGCGTTGGAGCTTGCGCCCGGCTCCGAACACGAGCGTCTCGAAGGCTGGGTTCCCGAGCTTGCCGGCGACGAAGACTTGCGCCGGGCGCTCGAAAAAGCCTTCGACTATCGCGGCGACGTGACTCTGACGCTCAAATCGGGCGAAAAGATTGAGGCTTTCATCTTCAACCGGCACACCGGCCAGACGCTGGCCGACTCCTGGGTGCAATACTTTGCGCCCAACGCGCCCGAGAAGCGCAAGGTCAGCTACGCCGAGATTGCGCGCCTGGAGTTCAGCGGCAAAGACCGCGCTGCCGGCAAGCACTGGGAAGACTGGGTGAAGGCTTACAACGAAAAGAAGGCCGCCGGCGAGAAGAACATCGCGCTGCATCCGGAAGCGCTGGAATAGGCTGCTGCTGACTCGGCCATGAAAGTCTTTCTTACCGGCGCCACCGGCTTTGTGGGGCATCACGTCGCGAAGGCTCTGGCCGCTGAAGGTGCTGGACTGCATCTTCTTGTCCGCAAATCGAGCAATCTCTCCAATCTTGAAGGCATCGCCGGCGAAGTCGTCGTGGGCGATCTTGCCGACCCGGAAGCGTTGAGACCGGCACTGGCTGGGTGCGATGCGGTTGTCCACGTTGCCGCCGATTACCGGTTGTGGATTCCCGATCCGGCTGCAATGTATCGCGCCAATGTTGACGGCACGCGCGCGCTTCTGCGCATGGCACGCGAGGCCGGCGTGCCCCGCTTTGTCTACACATCCAGCGTCGCCACCATGCACTTCCGCACCGATGGCATCGTCATCAACGAAGAGACGCCGGTGACTCTCGGCGACATGGTTGGCCACTACAAGCGCTCCAAGTTCCTGGCCGAGCAGGAGGCACTGCGTGCGGCGGCGGCCGGGCAGCAGGTGGTGATATTGAATCCCACCAGCCCGATCGGCCCGAACGACCGCAAGCCGACGCCGACGGGGAGGATCATCCTCGACTTTATGAGTGGCAAGTTTCCGGCGTATATGGACACGGGCCTCAACCTGGTGGACGTGACAGAGGTCGCGCGCACACACGCGGCGGCGCTCACTGTCGGCCAGCCCGGCCGCCGCTACATCCTTGGGGGCGAAAATCTGACTCTCAAGCAGATTCTCGACAAGATGTCGGCTATAACGGGCATCCCTTCGCCTACAGTGAAGATTCCGTTCGCCGTCGCCGCTAGCTACGCGTTTTTCGAGGGGTGGATCACCGGGCGCATCCGGGGCAGGGAGCCGAGGGCAACTCTCGAAGAAGTGCGAATGGGGCGCAAGAAGATGTTTGCCTCGAGCGCGCGGGCCCAGCAGGAGCTTGGATTTCGTATCGCACCTGTGTATCCTGCCTTGCGCGCGGCCATTGAGTGGTTTCGCGCCAACGGCTATGCGCCGGCCGGCAAGCAACAGGCGGGACCATGACGCGCGTCGCCATCGTCGCCGCCTTTCCGGGCGAACTGAAGCCCCTGGTCCACGGCTGGCCACACTCCACCCGCAACGGCATTCACTTCTGGGCGCAGCGGAACGAAGAGGAAGAGTGGATGGCCGTCTGCGCCGGCGCCGGTCTTGGCGCCGCAACGCGCGCGTTCGCCGCGATCGAGGACGGCGGCCCTATCGACCTGGTGTTTTCGGTCGGGTGGGCGGGCGCGCTCTCAGCGCAATCTGAGGGCGGGAAGGCCTATAACCTGGCTGGAGTGATCGACGTCCGCACCGGAGAGCGATTCCATTGCGACGCCGGCGCCGGTTCTCAGTGGCTTGTGACCAGTCCGAAGGTCGCAGGCCGCGATGAGAAGCGCCGCCTTGCGGCGACTTATTCAGCCGCGCTGGTCGACATGGAGGCGGCAGCGATCGCCCGTCTGGCCCAGATGCGCGGCATTCCCTTCTATTGCATCAAGGGCGTGAGCGACGGGCTTAACGAGCATCTGCCCGACTTGAATCCGTTCCTCGCCACGGACGGGAGCTTTCGCTCGGGGCGGTTCATCCTGTCGGTGATTCCGCGCCCGTGGTACTGGCCCGCCCTCGTGCGTTTAGGCGAAAATAGCAGGAGGGCTTCCCAGGGTATTGCGGAGCTGCTGCTTGATTTTCTTCAGGAATGAGGTCATACAAGAAGACCCGATGGCTACCCAGGTATCCGGCGCCGCGCCGCTGACTGCACCGCACATCCCGGCGACCATGCGCGCCGCCGTTTACCGTGGCATTGACGACGTACGCGTGGAGACGGTTCCCGTTCCGCGGATCGGTCCCGGCGAGCTGCTCATCAAGGTCGCCACCTGCGGCGTGTGCGGCACCGACTTGAAAAAGATTCACACGGGCTCCCACTCGGCACCGCGGATTTTCGGCCATGAGATGGCAGGGGTGGTCGCCGCCGTGGGCGAGGGGGTTTCACGCTACACCGTTGGCGACCGCGTCATGACCTTCCATCATGTGCCGTGCGGCGAGTGCTACTACTGCCGCAAGAACACGCCTGCCCAGTGTCCGCTCTACAAGAAGACCGGCGTCACCGCCGGCTTCGAGCCCGCCGGAGGCGGCTTTGCCGAGTACATCCGGGTTATGGATTTCGTCGTGGCAAACGGCGGTGTGGTGCGGATTCCGGATGAAGTTCCTTTTGAACAGGCGGCCTTTGTCGAGCCGGTGAATACGGTCCTCAAGGGGGTCAAGATGCTCGATCTTGCCCGCGACGACACGGTTCTGGTGATTGGCCAGGGGCCCATCGGCCTGATGCACGCGGTGCTGGCCAGCCGCATCGGCTGCCGCGTACTCACCTCCGACCTATATGCGGAGCGGCACGCGGTCGCTGCACGCTATGGCCTCTCCCATCCTATCCACGCGGCAACGGAGAACGTCGTCGAACGCGTGTTGGCGGGGACAGAGGGCCGGGGAGCGGACGCTGTTATCCTCGCCGTCGGCGGCAATGCGCTGATCCGGACGGCCATGGACGCGGTACGTCCCGGCGGCAAGGTCATGCTCTTCGCGCAGACCCAGCATGGCGAGGCTACGATCGACCCGGCCGCGGTCTGTGTGGACGAAAAGACACTTCTCGGCTCATACTCATCTTCGTTCCCGATTCTCGGTGAGGTTACGGATCTCGTCTTTGGCGGCCACTGCAACGGGTTCGATCTGACGCAGCTTATCTCGCATCGCTTCCCGCTGGAAGACGCGGTTGCGGCGATCGACATCGCCTCTCATCCCCAGCCCGGCTCCATGAAGATCATGATTGAGCCGGTCGCGGGCGGAGGGCGGCAGCAGGAGCAAAGAAGGAGCTGAGATGGCAAGCCCGGTTAAAGCCGCAATCAGCCGCAGCCGCCAGACGGTCGGGACCGCTGTTGTCGAGGGCCGCAAGAAGGTCGAGACGGTCGTCGAAGAGGGCCGCAAGAAGGTGGAGAACGTGGTTGAGGCGGGTCTGAACACCGTCGAGACCGTGGTCGAGGCAGGCCTGAATACAGTCGAGACGGTGGTTGTGGAGGGCCGCAGGAAGGTCGAAACCGCGGTTCAGCAGGGCCGTAAGACCATCGAGAATGCTTTTTTCCCCGGGCGTGTAACCATGCGCGCCGCTATCCTCCACGGCCGCGAAGACGTGCGCATCGAGAATGTTCCTGTTCCCACGGCCGCGCCCGGCGAGCTGGTGCTGCGCGTGGGCGCCGCGCTCACCTGCGGAACCGATCTTAAGGTCTTTCGCCGCGGCTATCACGCCCGCATGATCGTCCCTCCGGCGCTCTTCGGCCACGAGCTGGCGGGCACTGTCGTCCAGGCCGGCGAAGGCGTCTCTGCGTTCGCTCCGGGCGACCGGGTTGTCGCGCTCAACTCCGCTCCCTGCGGCGAGTGTTATTTCTGCCAGCGCGCCCAGGAGAACCTCTGCGACGACCTGCTCTTCAACAACGGGGCTTACGCTGAGTACATCCGCATCCCGGCGCGTATCGTCGCGAAAAACACCCTGCGCGTCCCCGACCAAGTTCCTCTCGAGCATGCCGCGCTCACCGAGCCGCTGGCCTGCGCCGTGCACGGCTTTGTGGACTCGAATCCGCGCGCGGGCGACACCGTGGCGGTAATCGGCGGAGGCCCGCTTGGCCTCATGATCCTCCATGTTGCCGCTCTTGCGGGCTACAATGTCATCGCTCTCGTCAAGCACGACGGGCAGGTCGAAGCGGCGCGCCAGCTGGGCGCCGCCCAGGTGGTCCAGACCAGCTCCATCCGCAGGGCCATCCGGGAGACCCGCGCCCTCACGCCCAACGACCGCGGCGTGGACATCGCGATTGAGGCCGTCGGCGTTCCCGATGCCTGGCAGGAGGCGGTAGAGCTCGTGCGCAAAGGGGGCACGGTGAACTTCTTCGGCGGCTGCGCGGCCGACACCCATGTCAACCTCGACACCAACCGGATTCACTACAACGACATTACCCTCCGCGCCACCTTCCACCACACGCCGGAGTTCTGCCGGAGGGCGCTCGACCTCATCGCCGGCGGCCGTTTCCAGGCGGGCGCCTTCATTACCGGCCACGCCCGGCTCTACGAGCTGAACCGGGTCTTCGAAAAGCTGATGAAGCGCAGCACCGAGATCAAGACCGCCATCGTGCCGTAGCCTTTCTGCCCGTTCCGGCGAATTTTGCAGGTCTCGCGCAAACCGGCGCGCCAGCGCAATAAAATGGATTGCGGCGGGTGTCTCCGCCCGGCGGACAAGGGATGAACGCAACGGCGGCCAACCAACTGGACACGGAAACGCTGCTCGCCCGCGGCTGGGCTGCGCTCCCGGCGGCCTATCGCATTCCTGAGACCGCGCCAACGCTGGCCGAGGCCCTGGATTATTGCCGCCGTCTCGCCGAATCCCACTACGAAAACTTCCACGTGGCCACGTGGTTCTTGCCGAAGGCGCTACGGCCGCACTTCCACGCCATCTACGCCTACTGCCGCATCTCAGACGATCTCGGCGACGAGGTGGGCGACCGCGCGGCGGCTTTAGCTCTACTTGAGTTATGGGGACGGGAGCTGGATGCCTGTTACGAAGGCCGTGCCCGCCACCCGGTGTTTGTAGCGCTGGCTGAGACGATTCGGGCATGCTCGATTCCCAAGCAGCCGTTCGCCGATCTGCTTATGGCCTTTCGACAGGATCAGACGGTGACGCGGTACGCGACGATGCAGGATGTTCTCGGCTACTGCCACTACTCGGCGAATCCGGTAGGCCGACTTGTGCTCTACGCCTGCGAGGAAGCGAGTGAAGAGAACTTCCGGCTCTCGGATTTCACGTGCACCGCGCTCCAACTCGCCAACTTCTGGCAGGATGTTCGAGTCGACTACGAGAAGGGCCGCGTCTACCTTCCGCAGGACGATATGCACCGCTACGGCGTCAGCGACGAGACCATCGCCGCGGGTGTTGCCACGCCTGAGTTCCGCGCCCTGCTGCGTCATGAGGTCGCTTATGCCCGGAGCCTCTTCGAGCAGGGCCTGCCGCTGATCGTCCGGGTCAGCCGCGAGCTGGCCGTCGATCTGGACCTTTTCAGCCGCGGTGGCCTCGAAATCCTGCGCGCCATTGAGCGGTGCGGCTACGATGTTCTCTCTGCGCACCCGTCAATCTCGAAACGGACCAAGCTGGCACTGGCGCTGCGCGCCCTGGGTGGCAAGGCGCTGCCATTTCTTCGTCTCGGAACACCAACCACAGGAAAGGCAGCTTGACCGAGACGGCTGCAATCGTCGAACCGCCGCCCCGCGCCGATCTCAACCAGGCCTACGCGGTGTGCCGCGCCATTGCCAAACGCGAAGCGCGCAACTTCTACTATGCTTTTGTTGCGCTGCCGGGGCCGCGCCGCAACGCCATCTGTGCCATCTACGCCTTTATGCGCCAGGCCGACGACCTCACGGACGATGAGTCTCTACCGCACGCCGAGCGCCGCGTACGTCTGGATCGTTGGCTCGCGTCCTGGCACGAGGCCGCGGAACTCGGCCACTCCTCCGACCTTGTCTTTACCGCCGTCCTCGACGCGACGCGCCGGTTCGCGATTCCGTTGAGCCTCCTCGATGAGCTTGTCGCGGGTACGGCGATGGATCTGAAGCCGGCCACAGCGCAGCAGCCGGACACGTATGCCACCTTTGCCGATCTTTACCGATATTGCTACCTGGTAGCGTCAGTGGTCGGCCTGGTCTGCATCCGCATCTTCGGTTACACGGACCCCCGCGCTGAGAGATTCGCTGAAGAGACGGGCATCGCCTTTCAGCTCACCAATATCCTGCGCGACGTAGCCGAGGACGCGGAGCGCAACAGGGTCTATCTGCCACTGGAGGATCTGGCTTGCCATCACCTGACGGTGGAGGGACTGTTGCACCGAAGACCGGGCACCCCGCCCACCGCAGCCGAGCGCGCCTTGCTTGCCGTCATCGCTCGGCGCGCCGAAGGATTCTACGCCTCCGCACGGGAGCTGTTGCCGCTCATCGATCATGAGAGCCGACCCGCGCTATGGGTGCTGGTGAGCATCTACCATGAGCTGCTGGTGCGTATCCGGCGGGCTGACTATGACGTCTTCACCCGGCGGGCCTCTGTCTCTACCGCGCACAAGCTCGCGATTCTCGGGGCCGGCGTCGTCCGCGTGGCCTGGGTGCGCATCTTCGGTTGACATATGGGCGTTGGCGTTGGGAAAGCTCGGATCGAAATCGCACGCGGCAAGGGGTTCTAACGCGGGCGCAATGGGACGCGACTGATTTGCAGACAGCTGCCGACAAATCCGTCATCATCGTGGGAGGCGGCGTTGCCGGGATGAGCGCTGCGTGCGCGCTGTCCGAAGCCGGCTTCCGCGTCCACCTGGTCGAGCGTCGCGGCTATCTGGGCGGCCGGGCCAGTTCCTATCTGCATCCCGGCGTCAACGAAGTCCTCGACAACTGCCAGCATGTGCTGTTCGGCTGCTGCACGAACCTGATCGGCTTCTACCGGCGCATCGGCGCGCTCGATCAAATCCACTGGTCGAACGAGATGACGATGATTGAGCCGGTCACGCGGCGCCGCACGCGGCTGGGCCCGTCGACCCTTGGGCCCTTCGGGCTTCCGGCGCCACTGCACGCCCTGCCCCGCCTGCTGGGTGCACGCGCCTTCACGGGAGCGGACAAGCTGGCGCTGGCGCGGGGTTTCTGGGCACTGATGCGGCCGGTTGCGGAGGAGTCGACCGAAAACCTGGCGGCCTGGCTTGCTCGTCACAACCAGACGCCGGG
>Ga0335072_10010818_pt1 | contig 13103 bp, 9 predicted proteins | sample Lox_Sample_21_FD_206725 | JGI IMG/M metagenome (GOLD analysis project Ga0335072, IMG submission 206725) | Soil microbial communities from Loxahatchee National Wildlife Refuge, Florida, United States - Lox_Sample_2.1 | ecosystem: Environmental > Terrestrial > Soil > Wetlands | place: USA: Florida...
CTGGCCCGGGCCGCCATCACCTCGAACGTCCTGCCCAGATGCCCGCGCACCGCCCGGACGTGCCCGGCGTCGATCGATACCGTCATCGTCTCCGCGGGCGGCACCGCCCGCGGCGTTTTCGCCCGCGACAGGGTTTCGCGTTCCAGGGCCGCCCCAACCTTGGCGGTCCGGCGGCGGATCGTCTCGTGCCATGGCAGATCATCGCCGATCGGGAAGAACTCGGACAGGAACCGCCGGGCGCGGCGGTAGGGCAACCACGCCCCCATCTTCGCCAATGTCCGCTCGTACTCCGGAGTACAGCGGTCTGGCATGAGTTCCGATGCCGGGGAAAGTGTCGATCGCACCGCGATCGCGCATCGGCAGGGCTTGAACCGCGGCGCCGGCACCTCGACCGTGCCGAACAACGAGTTCAGCCGCCGTGTGCGCGCGTCCTTCAGTGGGCGGAGGCTCCGGCAGTGCGAGCAGCGGCGGCGCAGCGCGCTGTACTCCGCGACGCGGGCCTCAACCAGGCGCCGCTGCACGCCGGCCAGCAGCAACTTGCCATCGTCCAGTGTCAGGCCGAGCGGATCGAAGGTCGAAAGGGGGTCGGCGCCACCACCGCGGGCAACCTCGTGGGTCCGCTTCGTTCCATCGGCGCCGCTCAGTTCGATCGTCACCCGCCATTCCATTCCCGCCCCCTGGTCTTCCAAGCGCCGAGGTTAGCACCCCCATGTTTGGGACGGTCTCATCTGTCAAATCCGAGCGTTTCGTGCGTTCTGGCCTACATCATCAATCGACGCAGGAAGCGAGACCAAAACTGCGACCGTGGACGCGAGTTTGCGGCTACCGAGGACAAAGTTTAGACCGTTGCCATCCTGGCAGGTTTCTCGGTTGCTGGTGTACTACGCCAGCCGGTGACCGGATCAGACACGCCGCCAACCCGGCCACCAACTGTCGGCTGGCTGGCTCTGGTTGAAGAGCTGTGTCATTGCTCACGCTGGCGCGCATCGGCGATCAGTTCGGCGCGGCAGGCAGCCGTGAATTCCTCCAGCGGATTGTAGGGAGCGTGCTCTCGGCGTGGGCCCTCCTGTATGTTCAGGTTCGGGGAAAAATACGTATCGACGATCCGCCACATGACTTCGTCCGCCCTGTCCACCGTCTCCCGGCTGTTCGCGAACACGCCAATTTGGGCCTTGAGCGCATAAAGCGGCGCTATCACCGCGACATCCGACATTTGGTGAGTGAGAGCGTCGGCATATAGCTTTGTCGCGGCGTTGATAAAATCTGTAAACAGCCGCTCGCGGCGCGCCGTATCCTGCGCCCGCCGCTGGGACGCGTCCTGGTAATGCTGTGTCAGCCACGTCGTTATGATTGACGCGAAAGCGCCAAGAACCGCACCTCCGAGCGCGGAACAGGCCGAGATGAGTGCTGAATTCAGTCTGTTCAACGCCCCATAAAATCAGCTCAGCCGAGTTCGACCTTCCGCACAACGAACCCAAGCGGGGCAGCAGCACCCGAGATGCCAATTGGCAGGCACGCGTTGGCTCGCGCGTGGCAACCTTCGAGATGATCTACCTGGTCCACGATCCAGGCAATTACCTGGCGCTGCGGATCCGTCGGCAAACTGAAATGGTGAACGGAATGCCGCACTTGCGCCGCGTCGCGCCAATGCCTTGCGAACCGCGGCAGCAACGGGTACGGCGAGATCATCGACCGCCCGGCTCATTCCCATCACCATTGCTGCATCCGAGCTCCCTGTACTCGGCTCGATCAACGACACATGCTCGCCCGCAAGTAAGGTCTGCCTGACAGGGTTAAGCAGCCGCCAACGTGCCTGGAGGACGACGCTGCCGTCCGCCTGGGGCTCGAAAGCCTCGATTTCTATCAGTATTTGTAACGCGGGCCGGTCTAGCGGGACGAGCCCGGTGACTACCAGCCCCGGCAATCGCCGCTGCAAGTCCAGAGCCAGCGCGCGCGTGACGCCAACGGACAGGCGCTCGCCCCAACGGCCTGTCAGGCTGGGTGCGACCACGTTATCCGAAAGGCGCACCATGAGATCGGAGACATCCAGGTAGTCCGGTACCAGCACCGGTTTCACTTCCACCACCGGCCGCCCGGTCAAGGGCTCGACACCGTCAGTCCCTGCGGGCGGCGGCCCAATCACGTACGTCACTGGCGGAGGACCGCCCGTGCCGCATGCAGTCAGGAGCAGCACAAAAGCGGTGGTTAGGGCGCCGGCGACCCACCGCAACGAGCGTCCAGCGCGGCTCATGGCCCGCTCCTGCCGCGAAGTACAAGACTGGGATCGCGTTCCAGCGCTCTTGCCAACTCGCGCAGAGAGGCCGAGGCGGCAGCAAGGTCTCGCAACGACGCTTCCAGATTGCCCCTGAACTCCGAACGCGTCTCAGTCAGACTGCTCAACGCCACAAGCAATTCGTCTGCGTGTTGCGCTGCCCGATCTGCCGATTGCACCAGATGCCCCACTTCGTCACCACGGTCGTCGATCTGGTGTCTTGTGTCCGTCAGTAGCGCGACGGCTTCCGCAAGGATGTGCGACACCTCGGGACGGAGTTGGTCGATCGTCGCCTGAACAGACTCCAGGGTGCGCGTGGCGGTGTCGATTCCCCGCGTAGCGCTGCCCACCAGCGGATCGACCCGCTCATCCAGGTGGTTGCTAAGCCGCTCGAACGCCTGAAGGGTGCCAAGCAACCTTTGGCTCAACTCGCGGAAGGGAATTTCGGCAATCGACGTGCGAAGACGCTCGAGATCGGATGGCAGCGTGGGTATTTGGGGCAAGCCGCCGGTATCGACACGTTCCAGGTGCACCGGCGTGTTCGGAAGGAAATCGAGATCGACGCGCAGTTGCCCGGTGACGAAGCTTTGAAGGTTGAGCTGCGCGCGAAGTCCTTGTTTCACAAGCTCCTCGGTGCTCAGCGCGCCAATCTGTACACTCTTTCCATTCAGTATCACGGTGTCGGACGTGAATTGCAGGACGACCGGGATCCGCGCCCGGCCGGTGGACAGAAGTTCCAGTCCGATATGCTGCACCGATCCCACATGCACGCCGCGAAACGTGACCGGCGCACCGATGTCGAGCCCGGCGACGGAGTCTTCGAAGAACGCCACCACACGGTATTTGCGTGTAAGCAAGTTTGAGCCGCCAAAGAACAGGATGGCTGCGACTGCAAGCGTCAAGGCGCCCAGCACGAAACCGCCGACGATTGCAGACCTATTCGCGGCCATCCCTCGTCTCCTTCGGATTGGCCGGGTCCGAACTGCCGCGAGTCATGAAGGCACGCACGGTCGGATGGTCGCACGAATCCCGCAGCATTTGTGGAGCGCCATGCGCGATGGCCGTCTGCGCCTCGGCATCCAGAAACACGCCGTCGTCGCAAATGGCAAACAAGCTCGCCAACTCGTGGCTAACGATGACGATCGTAGCACCGAGTCCGTCGCGCAGTTCCAGGATCAGGTCGTCCAGCCGCCTGGATGTCACCGGATCCAACCCGGCTGAAGGTTCGTCAAAGAACAGTACGTCGGGATCGAGTGCAAGCGCCCGCGCGAGGCCGGCGCGCTTGCGCATGCCGCCGGACAGTTCCGCCGGCATCCGCACGCCGGAGTCCGCCATTCCGACCAACGACAGCTTCAGCCCGACCAGCGCATCGATTTCACGCGCATGCAGCCTGGTAAACATCTGCATCGGCAGTGCTACGTTCTCCGCGACGGTCATCGAGCTCCATAGCGCGCCGCTTTGAAACAGTACACCGAAGCGCCGGCCGATTTCGATCCGGCGCGTCCCGGTGGCAGCCCAATAGTCCTCGCCTTCCACCAGCACGGTGCCCGCAAAAGGGCGCAGCAGGCCGATCATGGACCGCAGCACCGTGCTCTTGCCGCAGCCGCTACCCCCCATGATCGCAAACACGGATCGGTGGCGGACAGAAAAGCACAGATCGCGCTGAACCGCCCTGTCGCCGTAGCCCACGGTCAGGTTCCGCGCCTGCAGACAAGGTTCGGCCTGCGCCGTAGTCACGCGTCATACCCCGAGTGCATTGGTGCACACGGCAAAAACCGCGTCGAGAGCAATGATGCCGATGATGCCTACAACCACTGCCGCGGTGGCGGCACGTCCAACATCGGCGGCGCTGCGTCCGGCGCGCAGGCCGATATGGCAGGCGGCCAAGGCGATCAGCGCACCGAACGCGACGCTCTTCGTCAGCCCAATGATGAACTGCCGCCCGGCGATGGCGTTGCGCGTCTCCTCTATGTAGCTGGTGGCGCTCAGATCCAGAATTGAAACACTGACGGCGAGCCCTCCGATCAACCCGACCGCGCAGGCATAGCCGTAGAGCAATGGCAGCATGCCGACGAGCGCGGCAATCCTCGGCAGCACAAGGTAGTCGAAAACCGGAATGCCGAACACTTCCAGGGCATCGATTTCCTCATTGCCTTGCATGGTCGCGATCTGTGCAGCGTAGGCGCCGCCAGTGCGGCCGGCCATGACGATTGCCGTCATGATAGCGGCCAGTTCCCGCGTCAGGGCAATGCCGACCAGATCGGCGACGTAAATCTGGGCGCCGAAACGTCGCAGCTGCACCGCGCCGACAAAGGCCAGGATGGCTCCGACCAGAACGTTCACAATGGTGATGATGATCAGTGCGCCGGGCCCGGTTTCCCGCATCAGATCCAGCACATCCCCGGCCCGGGTCCATACCTGCCCGCCCAATGCAGCCAAGCCACGCAGGACCGTCTCGCCGATCAGCGTGTTGATCGCGGTCATGCCGCCCACAACCGAAAGGGTGATGCGGCCGACCTGTTCAGGCAGCGATGCGTGGTGGGCCAGAGCGGACGGCGTTGTTTCGGTCTCGGCTGCCAGGGCCAACAGGCGGCGGGCGGCAGCGGGCAGGCTGCCCTCATCGAGTTCGATGTGCTGATTGGCGCTGGCTTGGCGCAGGTCCTGCAAAAATACGATCAGGGCGCTGTCCCAGCGGCCGAGCTGGGACGTGTCAATATGAATGCGCTTGAGCGGCTTGGGCTCAGCGACAAGAGCGCTAATCGTTGCTGGATCGCGCAGGCCGGTTTGGCGCGCAATCCAGTGGCCGGAGAGGTGTAAACGGGCATCTGCGCCGAACCGTTCCAAGCGCCAGTCGGGGTTGGCATCGATGTCTGAGGCGTTCAAGCTCATGTGGAGGAATCGACGAATTTACCAACGCACGCGACAAAAAAGCACCGAAACGCGGGAAGGACGGCGCCAATGCCCTCGGATCTGTTGTTACGCATGTGCCGCGACATGGGACGCCTCTCGGAGGATATCGCGTGGTGCCGGCTCCTTGATCTGGAACCACGCGACATAGAGGGCGGGCAAGAAGATCAGCGTCAGAACGGTCGCCACGGCCAGCCCGCCGATAATCGCAAACGCCATCGGGCCCCAGAATACGGTTGGCGCGATCGGGATCATGCCTAGCGTGGCCGCGGATGCGGTGAGCAGGATCGGACGCGTACGGTGGATCGCGGCGGTAACGACGGCATCCCACGGATGCTGGCCGGCCGCTCTTTCGTGCTCCACTTGGTCGATCAGGATGACCGAGTTGCGCGCGATCATGCCGGTCAGCGCCAGCACGCCCAGCATAGCAACGAAGCCCATCGGAGCCTGGGCGATCAGCAAGGCCGCGACCACGCCGATCAGACCCAGCGGTGCGACGCTCAGCACCAACACCACGCGCTGGAAGCTCTGCAACTGGAACATCAGGATGGTCAGCACCAGCAACAGCATGAGCGGCAGAACCGCTTGCACCGATGCCTGAGCCTTGCCGCTTTCTTCTACGGACCCACCGGTTTCGATCCTGTAGCCATTCGGCAATGTTGCTGAGAGCTGGTCAATGGCCTGTTGAACCTGCTGCGTCACGGTGGCCGGCAGCACACCTTGCGCCGCATCCGCCTGCACCGTCAGGGTTGGCACGCGATTGCGCCGCCAAACGATTGGGTATTCCTGCTTGTATTCGAACGTAGCAATCTGCCGCAATGGCACAACTTGCCCATTGTGTAGCGGAATTTGCAGCGATCGGATCGACTCGAGCGACGTCCTCTGTTCCTGCACGGCACGCTCGACTACGTCGATCAGGTATATGCTGTCACGCACCTGCGTGATTGTGCTGCCGGACACGACCGCATTCAGCGCCTGCGCGACGTCCTGCGAACTCAGGCCAAGCTGCCGTGCCTGCTCCTGGTCGATGTTGATTCGCATCGACCGTGCCGGCTCGACCCAGTCGAAGTTGACAAAGCGTGCCAGCGGACTGGCCCCAAGCCGGTCGGCAACCTGCATGGCAATGGCATGCACGCGGGACAGGTCCGGGCCGCTCACCCGGAATTTGACGGGCCATCCGACCGGCGGGCCGAGTTCAAGCGGATAGACGCGGGCGACCACCCAGGGGAAGCGCTCGGCAAGCGTCTGCTCCAGCCGCTTGCGCACCTGGTCGCGTTGCTTCAGCCCCTTCGTCACCACCACCGATTGGGCAAAAAAGTCGTTCGGTAGCGCGACATCAAGCGGCAGATAGAAGCGGATCGCACCCTGCCCGACATAGGTGGAGAACCGCGTGATATCCGGATCCTCGGCAAGGACCGCGTCAAACGCCGTGGCCGTGTCGCGCGTGGCGTAGATCGAGGCATTATCCTGCAGTTTCAGATCCACCAGCAGCTCCGGCCGGTCGGATGACGGGAAGAATTGCTCGGGTATGAAGCGCACCCCGTACAATGCGGCCACGAATAGGCAGGTCGTCGCGAAGATGGTGATCCATTTCGCCCGCATCGCCACTAGTAGGCAGTTTCGGTACATGCGCATGGCGGGCCCCAGGGTCTCGCCGCGCGGATGAGTGGGCGGACGCAACAGTGCCAAGCCGGCCACCGGCGCGCAGATGCCCGACACCACCCAGGAGGCCAGCAGCGCCAGCGCCACTACAGCGAACAGCGAAAATGTGTACTCCCCGGCGTCGCTGCGGGCGAAGCCAACCGGCACGAAGCCCGCGATGGTAACCAGCGTGCCTGTCAACCGAGGATACGCCGTCGACTCATAAGCGAAAATCGCCGCCTGCTCCTTGGCGTCGCCGCGTTCCAGGCGGAACACCATGCTCTCGATGGTGATCATCGCATCGTCCACCAAAAGGCCGAGCGCAATAATAAGTGCGCCAAGCGAGATGCGCTGCAAATCGATGGAAAGGACGCCCATGGATGCGAACACGATCGCCAGTACCAGCGGGATGGATACCACCACGATCGCACCCGCACGCAGACCGAGGCTGACCATGCTCACCACCAGGACGATGCCGATCGCCTCCCACAGAGCCTCCATGAAGTCAGCGATCGAATGCTCCACGGTATCGGGCTGGTTGGCCACCAGCACCGGTTCAATGCCGATCGGCAGATTGACCTTCAGCTTTTCCATGGTCTGCTGGATGTTTTTGCCCAGCGCGAGTACGTCGCCGCCGTCGCGCATGGAGATTGCCAGACCAAGGCCTGGCTTGCCGTTGATGCGGAAGATCGGCTGGGGCGGGTCATCAACACCCCGATGGACCTCGGCGATGTCGGCCAGCCGCACGATGCGGCTGCCCACCGCGAAGTTCATCGCCAGGATGTCCTTCTCCGATTTGAAGGCACCGCTGACCCTAAGCATGATGGATTCGTGATTAGTCGTGATCACGCCCGAGGGGGCAACGGCATTCTGCGCCTCCAACACAGCCGCAAGCTCTGAGGGATTGAGTCCGTAGCCAGCCAGCTTCGTGGGCGAGAATTCGATGTAGATTCGTTCGGGCTGGTCGCCGATCAGGTCCACCTTGGAGACGTCCGGCACCTGTAGCAGCCGAGACCGGATATCTTCCACGTAGTCGCGCAGTTCGCGGCTTGTGAACCCGTCGGCGGTGAACCCATAGATGATGCCATAGGTGTCACCGAATTCGTCATTGGCGACCGGCCCGATGACGCCCTGCGGCAGGGTCAGCTCGATGTCCTTGATCTTCTTGCGTACCTGGTACCAGGTATCGGAAACCGCCTTCGGCCCGGCCGAGCCTTTCAGATACACGAAGACGGTCGATTGCCCCGCCTTAGTATAGCTTTTCAGGTAATCCAGGTGCGGCGTTTCCTGCAGCTTGCGCTCGATCCGTTCGGTGACTTGTAGCAACGTGTCGTCCAGCGTCGCACCAGGCCATTGCGTCTGGACCACCATGGTCTTGATGGTGAAGGTTGGATCCTCATTGCGCCCCAACCGCATGTAGGATCCGATGCCGATCACCGCTAGCACCAGCATAAAGTAATAGACGAGCGGGCGATGGGTAATCGCCCAACCCGAGAGGTTGAAGCCCTTCATGACGCGTCTTCCAACAGGCGCACCTTCTGCCCGGGCCGTAGCGCATGCACACCGGCGGTCACCACCCTCTCGCCATCTTTCAGACCGTCGGATACAAGGATTGTGTCGGACCCGCCCCGCCGGATCGTTACTGCGCGCAACACCACTTCGTGCGTTCGGGTATCAACCACCCAGACAACCGGCTTGTTGTCCGCGGTGGTCAAGGCAGTGGCCGGCAGCTCGAAACCGCGTTCCGCCACCATATGCGCCTGCCCCAACACCGTTGCGCCCAGACGCATGGCGGCGGGCGGTGCGTTCAGTTCGATCTTCACAAGGAAGCTGCGGGTCACCGGATCTGCCTGCGGTGAGGTTTCGCGCACGTGCCCCGTGGTCCATATGTTCGGAGCGTCGGTGAGTGCGACGGTGACGGTCACGTCCGGCCGCAGCCGCCGCATCAGGCTATCGGGAACGTCGAAGACCGCGTCGAGCCCGTTGTGCTGCGCGACGGTCACAATCGCCTGCCCGGCCCGCACGACCTCGCCAGGTTCGGCGCCAGTGGCAATGACCACGCCCGCGGCATCTGCGGACAGTTGGGTGTAGCCGAGTTGGTCTTCGGCGTTGTGCACCTGGGCCGCCGCGGCATCGACAGATGCCCTAGCGGTCAGAAGTGTTTTTTGCGCCGCGTCGTACTCGACGTGAGTGGACCACCCCTCGTTCACAAGCGTCTGCTGGCGCTGGAAATTGTTGTTGGCTTCGTGAAGCGCGGCCACTGCGGCCGCGAGCAACGCTTGTGTTGTGCGAAGTGCATCCTCCTGCGGTTTTCGGTCGAGCTCAGCAACCAGGTCACCGGGCCGCAGCTCCTGGCCCAAGTTGACGCGGCGCGTCAGCATCCGGCCGTCGATACGAAACGCGAGGTTCTCCTCCGTGTGCGCACGGATGTGGCCAGTGAGCGTGACCGGTTCGCCCTCCGATTGCAGGGTGGCCACAACGGTCCGCACCGGCCGGATTTCCGCGGCGGGCGGCGGTTTCCTGTTGCAAGCGCTCAACCAGACCGCGAGGCAGGCAAGTGCAATCAGCCGTATCATTCGAAGCCTCATGCTCATCCGTGGCCCGCCGTGTGCGAGCCGAATGCGACGTCCTATTTCATCGCAGCGACTGTTTCGCGGCGTGCGGTACGCGCTGCGGGCGGGGCCAGCAGGTTTTCCACCTTGGAAAGTCTGCGCCGTTGTTCCTCAGTCAGATCAGGCCGCCTCAGCCGTTCCATACGGCGGAGGCTGTCAAGCACAAGGCGGCGGTCCTCCGCGGTGGCTGCCATTTTGGGTAGAGCCTCGGCCGCACGAGTTTTGTCCAGGCGCACGATGAGAAATTGCCGACGCACGATTTCGCGGAACTGTGCAAAGCCAGGGTGATGCTCGCGAGGAACCATGCGCCCGACTTCATGCAATGCAGCGAACGCCCGATCATCGACCTCCCCGACCGGCTCCAGGATATACGCGAGCGAGCGCACGAAAGCCTCAACCACGCCGCCTTCGTCGATCGCGTTCTCCAGCTCGGCATGAACACGATTGGCCGTGGCCTCGCGTGTCACGTCGCGGTCGATGTGTCGGCGCAAGCCGGTATTCTCGGCATTGAGGCCTACCATCGATTGCAGCAGGGGCGAGCCGTAGAGATTAAGAAAAGTCTGCTCAGCCAGAGAGTCGCGTGCGTGCCCCCATAGCTTCAGGCTCATCTCGATGCAGCCGGATGCCCAGCTCTGGATTGCAGATAAGGGGTTATCTGGCGCGGCGGCGCGCCGATCCTGCCGGATGGCTTTGGCAAGCGGCGCGACCGCCGCAACGAATGGATTGCGATCGGAGAAAAGGGCGAAGCCAAGCCGGTTAGGATGCATCTGGCGGATGGCATCCGCCGTGGCTGGTGTCACGGCGGCGCGTACTGCCGGCTGGACGAAGGTCCGATACAGACTCTCATTTACCTCGGACAGCCTTGCGACGGTGGCAAAGCGACGATCATCCTCCGCATCGTTGCAGCCGAGCGTGCGTATGTCGTTCAGGGTACGCCGCTCCAGCGCGAAGCGGTAGCGGCCTTGCACGAGCTTCGAATCTCCCTCCGTTGCCGGATCTGGCTCCGTGATCACGGCCTCGTAGAGGCCTGGTGGCAAAAGATCGATCAGGTCCATGCACTGAACGAGCTCGGCGTCTTGCTTGGCCGCGACCTGTCCGGAGACGAAAATGCCCAGGTGTCCGATCGTCTGATGCATTGTGTAAACGATCGTCTGTCCGTTGGCCATGATCTCATCTTCGTGATTGTAAAGATCGAGAATCCAGTCAAGTGCCTGTGGTGGCGGGGTGATGTCGTCGCCCCAAGAGCAGAAGACGATGATCGGCGAGGTGATGTTGCGCAGATCGATACGCAGGCCGTCCGACGTTCGGAGCTGGCCAGTGGAGAGCTTGTTGCCGATGAAGAGGTTGTCGGTGATGTACTGCATTTCCTCGGCATTCAGCAAAATAGGGCATCCCCACCATTTTTCGAATTCGAGGAAACGGGGCGGCTCGGTGTCGATGTTGGCATAAACATGATAAAGTTTCTTCCAGAACGTGTTGTCCGGATGCATCGACTCGAAATTGGCCACGAGGCTGGCGCCATCGAACAGGCCATTGCCAAGATCGCCTGCCAGGGATGTCAGCCAGGTTCCGCCGAGAAGGCCGCCCGAATAGCGCATGGGCGCCTTGCCGTGGATGCCGGCCCAATATGACAGCGGCGAGCCGGCGAGCAGGATGGGGCCAGGCAGGTCCGGACGGATGGCGCACGCCATCATGATCTGCCAACCGGCCTGACAGTTGCCGATCAGCGCGGGCTTGCCGTTGGTGTTGTTGTGCCGGGCCGCGACCGCCTCGATAAACTGCGCTTCCGCACGGCACACGTCTTCCACCGTCTGGCCGGGAACGGGGTTTGGCAGGAAGCCGACGAAATAACACGGATGACCCGCTGAGAGCGCTTCGCCGATCTCGCTATCATGCTTCATGCCGCCGATTCCGGGCGCTTGGCCGGCCCGCGGATCGAACACGATGAACGGACGCTTGGCGTCGTCCACTAGCATGTTCGGCGGCGGGATGATCCGTGCCAAGCCATAGTTGACGGGCCGTTCCAGCGTTCGTCCGTCAATCAGTACCTCCGCCTGGAAGCTGAGGACATTGGGAACATCGCGCGCATTCTGCTCGAAGTAGGTGTTGCCCCGCTGACGAAGCACGTCGATAAACAGAATGGCACGCTGAAAGGCGTCGATGCAGTACTCCGTTACGGGATCGGCCAGTGACAGGGACGGCATTGCGGTTGGGGCTGGCGTATCCATCGTCAATCTCCGATCACTGATACCGATAAACGCCACGCCCAGTCTTGCGACCGAGATATCCGGCATCGACCATTTCCCGCAGATTTGGGGCGGGGCGGTATTTGTCGTCGCCAAGCTCGCGATGCATCACTTCCATGACCGACAGCAGCACGTCCAGGCCGATCAGATCCGCAAGCGCCAGCGGCCCCATCGGATGATTGCATCCGAGCTTCATCCCTTGGTCGATTTCGTCGGCGCTTGCATCGCCCTCGGACAGCGCGAAGAATGCCTCATTGATCATCGGGAGCAGCAGGCGATTCACTACGAAACCGGGCATGTTCTTGACCGTGATCGGGGTCTTGCCCAGCGCTTTCGCAAGGTCGATCGCCGCATCATGCGTCTCGTCAGTGGTCTGCAGGCCGCGCACCACCTCGATAAGCTTCATGACCGGCACTGGGTTGAAGAAATGTAGCCCGATGAAGCGACCAGAATTGGAGATGCAGGCGGCGAGTCTGGTAATGGAAACCGAAGACGTGTTGGTGCCGATAATGGTATCCGGCCGTACCACCTTGTCCGCGACTTGCATGATCTTTTCTTTGACTTCAACGTTTTCGGTCGCGGCTTCAACAACAAGATCGGCCGATACGAGCGCGGCATAATCCGTCGCCGTGGCGATAAGGCCAAGTGCCGACTGCTTGGCGTCCGCGCTCATCTGCCCCTTCTGGATCAGCCGGTCGTAACCCGAGGCGATCCGTGCTCGCGCCTTGCTGAGAAGGCTTTCATTCAGGTCGATGAGGATTATCTGGAATCCCGCGCCGGCTGCCACCTGCGCTATGCCAGTACCCATCGTTCCAGCGCCAACTACTCCGACCGTACGAACAGACATCATCGTGCTCCTTCGCTTTTCGGGCTGGCCGTTTCCAAAACCCGCAGCTCACGGCGGAAGCCACTGGCAAAATTCGTGGCGTCCTGCCGGACGGCCGAACGATCGTGGTGTTGCTTGCGTCTTGCCGGATCGTCGTCAGGTGCCGGCCCACTATACGTAGTGCCAAACAGGAGACAGGACGTTGATCTGGATCAATTGGCATATGTTCAGAATGGTCGACGCGAGTCGCCAGGCGAATTCCGCCGGAGCCGGACCGGCAGTGTGATGCTACAGCGACTCGAGCTTCTCCAGTTCGTCCCGTGCAAGGTCGGCGAATTCTTCCATCGGATCCATCTTCCTACCCCTCCTGATCATCTCATGGATTCCGTGAAGCGTTTGCTGGGTGCCCCATGTCCTGCCCGGCAGCACCATCGACTGACGCTATTACGAGCTTTGCGACTTGTCGGAGCTACGGGGAGTGTCCAGAAACTGGTGGGATCACGCGGCGATTGCGACAGCTGCATCTGGACGGCCGACGGGTTCGAACCGTTGACCGAAGCCGGAACCAAGTGTCCCGTTGTAAACTGCGCAACGGACTT
>Ga0335072_10010819_pt1 | contig 13102 bp, 8 predicted proteins | sample Lox_Sample_21_FD_206725 | JGI IMG/M metagenome (GOLD analysis project Ga0335072, IMG submission 206725) | Soil microbial communities from Loxahatchee National Wildlife Refuge, Florida, United States - Lox_Sample_2.1 | ecosystem: Environmental > Terrestrial > Soil > Wetlands | place: USA: Florida...
TCCGGCCGACGGCCGGGATCGCCGAACTCCCGGTCACGGTAGTCGCTGGTCGTTCCCCGTCCCCCGAGAGAAGCGGCACCGCTCTCAGTCCAGTCGCCCTGGCCGCGCCACTCGGGCGACGACGGCTCGGCCGACTGCCCCGGCGACGCCGACTGGCTCGACGAGGACTCGCCCGACGGCGACTGCCGTGGGGGCGTGAACCAGGACGCGGCGCCGCCGAAGTCCGGTTCCCTCGCCCCGTGGGCGGAATCCGGGTCCTGTGGAGGAGACTTCCTGGCCGGGGTAAACCACCCTCCGGTACCGGTATCGTCCTCAATCTCGCCGAACGTCAAGCCCCCCGCCCTCCCCGCCGCGCAGCATTCAGGTGTCCGGCTTAAATAGCCTTTCTCCTGTAAAAATGTACCGACATGGTGCGGGCTACTCAGCCTAAATCGGGCAAGCGCGAGCCTGACCCCGCGATATTTGAAAAGTCAGTCGCCGTAACCGCCGCCGGGGCCGCCCGGCCAGCCGCCATGACCGCCGTCGCCATGACCGCGGTGCCCGTCGCCATGACCACGGTATCCGCCGCCATTGTCGCGATGTCCGCCGCCATGACCGTGGTATCCGGCGCCGGAACCGCGGTGACCGCCGACCGGCTGACCGGCCGGGCCGTATCCGCCTCTCGCGCGGGGATCAGCGCGGTGGCCGTGGGAGCCAGGGTCGTTACCCTCGCGGCCCAGATGCACGGTGTGAGCGGTGGTGCTGGCGGAACTAGTTGGCGAGGTGGCGGGCGGATGCGGGGCGGGAACGTAGCCTCGAACCTTGACGCCGTAGACGTGCTCCTGGAAGGTACCCCAGGTGTCGAGGGGCAGCTTGGTGAACCATATCTGCACGTAGCGCCCGGTCACGGCGTGGCCGAGGTCCTGCGACACCCAGCCGCCGACGTCGGTCGCGGTGGCCACCGGCGCGGTACCGGTGAGGTTGGGCGTGTCGCCGATGCGGATCTGCAAGTCCGCGCCCCAGAAGCCGGGGCTGCCGCCAAGGGCCAGCTCGACTTGCCTGATCGTCACCGTCTTGCCCATGTCCAGCAGCAGCCCGGTGCCCTTCTGGAGGTTGCCGAAGTGGGCCGTCGTATACCAGTGGGTCACCCAGGACATCCCCGAGTGCGGGTCGATGGCATACGGTGCCAGCTCTGGGTGGTCACCGTCGGCGGCTCCGCTAGGGCCGATCGCGACCGCGCTCACCGCGGTCAGCGGGTCGATCGCGGGCGGCGGGGTCGCCGCCTGCGGGGCTGACTGGCCGGCGTACCGCCGGGCGGCGGACATGCCACCCCGCGAGCTGCTGGCCTTCGGAGCGGCCGCCGACTCGGTGGATGACGAACCGCTCTCCACTGTCGGCTGGGCCAGCGCGGCGGCCACGCTCCGGCTGACGCCCTCGGGGTGGGCTGATCCGTCCGACCGCGCCAGTGGCGACCCGGCACCGCCGCCCAGGGTCGTGGCCACACAGTAGGTGCCGAGGCCCGCGTAGACAACCAGCAGCCCGGCCATCCCCCACTTGGTCAGCGACGACGGCTCCCTGACCTCGTCCGGGTCAACCTCGACACCATCGCGCGTGGTCTGCTCGGCCGCCTCCTCGTCATGGTCCTCACTGATGCTCAAGGCCGCCTCCCCCGCCCTTACCGCCCTGCAGTCAAGTCTTCTCTTGTAAGACGCCTAGGCCGCCCTCCTAATCGTAACGTTTCCATTGCAAGATCAACTAGGGGCGCGGACGGCCCCTTTTCAGTCCATCACGGCTTCCTCGCCCAGCTGGCTGAGCAGGCTGCAGGCGATGGCCGCGGCCGCGACGACGTTCAGCGAGTCGACTCCGGCGGCCCGTGCGCCGGTACTCATCGGGATCCGCACCGCCTCGTCGGCCTCGTGCAGCCAGCGGGAGGACAGGCCGTCTCCCTCGGTTCCAAGTAGCAGGGCCACCCGCTGCCCGGACCGGCTGGCCAGCACCGGCCCGATCGGTGCGGCCTGGTCGTCAGGGGTCAGCGCGAGCACGCTGAAGCCCGCGGCCCGGAGCCCGGACAGGCCGTCGTACCACTCGGTCATCCGCGCGCAGGGGATGGCGAACACGGCCCCCATCGAGACCTTGACCGAGCGGCGGTACAGCGGATCGGCGCATCGGGGCGACAAGATCACCGCGTCGATGCCGAGCGCCGCCGCGCACCGGAAGATCGCCCCGACGTTCCCGTGGTCGACGAGGTCCTCAAGCACGACCACGCGCCGGGCGGTCGCGAGCACGGAGGCGACCGACGGCAGCTCGGCCCGCTGCAGCGACGCCAGCGCGCCTCGGTGCACGCGGTATCCCGTCAGTCGCTCGGCGACCGTGTCGGGCACGACGTAGACGGGAACGTCAGGGCCGCCCTCGGTTAGGTCCACCAGCGTGCTCAGGTCCGCGACCCGCGACTCCCCCAATAGGACAGAACGGACCCGATACCCGGCCCCGACGGCCCGGCTGATGACCTTGCCGCCCTCGGCGATGAACAGCCCGTGCTCCGCTTCCAGGCTGGTGCGCAGGGAGATGTCGGTCAGCTGGGTGTAGTCGGCCAGCCGGGGATCCTCGGCATCACCGATCGTGATGGTCCTTAGCACCCGTCCAGTTTGCCAGGCATGAGAAACGGGCCGTGGCGCTGAGCGCCACGGCCCGTTCTGGCCGGTAATCAGCCGATGTTCTCGTTGTCGCTGACGGCGAGCTCCAGGTTTGCCGTCGCGGACTGTCCGGCGCCGTCGGTGACGGTGACTGTGACCGGGAACGTGTGCGGAAGGTTGTAGTCAGGATCGGGAGTACCGCTGATTGTTGCAGTCGACCCATCAGAGCTGTAGTCCAGCCCAATCGTCGATAGTCCGGAAATCGACCACGTGTAGGTGCCGTCACCACCGGTCACGCTGAGCGGAGTCGAATAGGACACACCACGGGTGGCATCAGGCAGCGAGCCCGAGCCCGGGCTGATGTTCACCGCGGCGTCTTTGATGACCAGGGTGAGCGTCTGCGAGGCCGTGTCGGCAGGCGACTGGCTGTCGGCGGCCGTCACGGTGACCATGTAGGTTCCCGGAGTGGTCGGCGTTCCGCTGAGGCCACCGTCGTGACTCAGCTGCAGCCCCGAGTTACCGAGGCCTGACTCCGTCCACGAGTAGGGGGCCTTGCCACCAGTGGCGGCCAGCGACCCGCTGTACGGCGTGCCCACCGTACCGTTAGGCAGTTCCGACGTGCTGACTTCCAGTGGCGGGTAGCTGCACGACACCGCGATCGGCAGGGACTCCTTGGTGACGAACGGCGCGGTGATCTCCAGTTCATCGCTGCCGGTGAAGGGGTTCGACGGTGGCGTGAAGCTGTCGGTCACCGTCTTGGACTTGCCGGCCGCCAGCGAGAGCGTCCCGGAGCTGCCCGTGGTCCCGTTCGACCGCAGCCACTCGTACTTGACCCCGCTGAGCGCCTGGTTCGACGTCAGCGAGCCGGTCAGGGTGAAGGCGGGCGCCGCGGTGCCGCAGGCCACGCTGTCCGGTGAGGCCGGCGAGCTGCTGAGCGACAGGGTGATGTTGGCCTGGACGCAGGTCAGGTTGAACGTCGCCGAACCGGACGTGACACCCATCGGGCTGGTGATGATGATCATCCCCGACCCGCTGGCGGTATCCCCTGGTGGCGTGTACGCAGCCGTCGCGACGGCCAGGGTGCCGGCCTTGCTGAAGGTCAGCGTCCGGGTGGGCCCGTTACCGCTGGGCAACCTCCAGTGGTAGCTGACGGTCGTGGCCCGGTTGGCGGTGATCGTGCCGGTGAGGGTGAAGGTCGGCGGGGCCGCCGAGCAGCTCACCGTGTCCATGGCCGGGCTGATGCTCGCCCCGGCCGCCAGGTGCAGGGTCGGTGGCGCCGCTCCGCCGCCGTTAGTGCAGGTCAGCGAGTAGGACGCCGGGCTAGAGGTCTCCGTGCCCGGGCTGGTAACGACGAGCATGCCCGCGCCGCTGGCGGTATCGGCGGGCGGCGTTGTGCTCAGCAGCTGCACGTTCTGGGTGCCGGGGGTGGCAAACGTGAGGGTCTGCGGCATCGAGGTCGCGCCGTCCGACAGTGCCCAGTAGTAGGTGACCTTTCCGGTCTTGGTGTCGGAGATCAGCCCGGAGAAGGTGAACGTCGGCGGGGCCGAGCCGCAGGCAACGGTCTGCGAGGCCGGCGTCACGAAGGCCGACAGGCCAATCGACCCGTTGCCCGGCGCGGCGCAGATCAGCTTGTAGGTCGCCTTGTTGGACAGCACCCCGCCCGCGCTGAGGATCTGGATGGCCCCCCACCCGCTGCTGGCCTTCTTGGTCGACACGGTGCCGCCGGAGACCTGCTGGGTGCCGGCCGCCGCGAAGTGCGCGGTCTGCACCGGGCCGGACTTGCCGGTGGAGTAAACCCACTTGTAGCTGACCGTCCCTGGTCCAGTCGAGGAGAGGTCGGCGCTGTAGGTGAACGTGGTCGGCGTGGAGCACGCTGAGGTCGCGACGGGCGGCATGGCGCTGACCATGGCGTCGAACGTGGCCGCCGTGGTCGGGGTGGTGGGTGTCGAGGACGCCGACGGTGACGCCACCCCGTTTCCGGCCTGGTTGATGGCTATGGTCGACTTGGCGCTGCCGCCGCCCCCGGTCAGCGCGACCGCGGTCACGGCGACCGTCACGAGCGCGGCCGTCGCGACCGCGGCCGTGGCGATGGCCGCGGCCCGGTGTGAGGCCAGCCAGCTAGTCGCGGCAGCGGCGCCGACGCCTCCGGCGACGGCGCTCGTGCCCAGCAGCAACAGCAGCAGGGCGGCGGCGCGCTCGGCGAGATGCCTGCGGCCGCGCTCCTCCCAGTCTGGTCCGTAGGCCGCGGCGGCGGTCGACTCAAGCTCGGTGACGAACGACATGGCATTGGCCGGCCGGGCGGCCGGGCTCTTGGCCATGCCCCGCTCGATCAGCCCCCGCAGTGGCTCGTCAACCAGCTCAATCGGCACGGCCGCGGCGGCGTGCTGTGCGTGCAGCTGGCCAAGCCGTCCGGAGAACGGCGTCTTGCCGGTCAGGCACTCAAAGAACACCGCGGAGGCGGCGTAGATGTCGGTGGCCGGGCTCGATGGCATCCCGTCCCACTGCTCCGGGGCCATGTAGAGCGGGGTGCCCGCCGACGGGACCTGCCGCCCTTCCTTGACGGCCACGCCGAAGTCCGAGAGCTTGCTTGTGCCCTCCCGGTCGACGAGCACGTTCTCCGGCTTGTAGTCGCGGTGGACAATGCCGAGCGCGTGGGCGGCGGCTAGCCCAAGCAGCGATCCCTTCAGCACCACGAGCGCCGACTCTGGGGTCGTCGCGCCGCGCCGCGAGATCATCTCGTGCAGCGAGACACCGTCGACCAGTTCCATCACGATCGCGGCGCCCTGCCCGGGCTCCTCAATGTAGTCAAACAGCCGGACCACATAGGGAACGTCAAGGGATCTCAGCAGCTCAGCCTCGGCCCGGAAGCCGGTCAGGAAGTCGGGATCACGAAAGAGCTTGGGCGCGAGGTACTTGATCGCGACCCGCTGTCCACTCGCCTGGTGGACCGCGGCCACCACCCGTCCTGATGCTCCGCGCCCGAGCTGTTTTTCTTCGGTATAGCCAGGCACAACCCACGGCATGGGTAATCTCCTCACTCGGCGGTCACGTGCCGCCCCCTGGTCAGTTGGGAGACGCCATTAGCGGGTTGGCGTCGGTGGGCCCCGTCGCCGACGAGGCCTGCGCAGATCTATGTAGGTGTTGCAGTCTTCTCGTTGGTAGCTAGCTGGGTGTGGCGGTCAGGGGCATGGCGTCGAGTTGCCCCGCGAACTCCTCGGCGGTTGGCCGCTGCTCCGCCGGGCCGATGCACGCGGCGATCAGTTCCGCCGCGTCGCCCGGCAGGTCCGGGGCGAGCTGCGGCTCGGATACCAGGGCCTTGCGCAGGGCCAGCAGGCCATCGTCGGTCGGCAGGTCGGTGCCGTAGATGCTCTGGCCGGACAGCACGCGGTGCAGGGTGACGCCCAGCGACCAGACGTCGGTGGCCCGGTTGGCCGGGCCGCCCTGCAGGAGGGCCGGGTCGGTGTACTCGATCGAGGCGATGGGCCCCATGCCGGTCAGTGAGACACCGGGCATCATCACGTGGGCCAGGCCGAGGTCCGAGAGCTTGGCGACGCCGTCACCGAGCAGGATGTTGCCCGGCTTGATGTCCCGGTGGGCCAGGCCGCCGGCGTGCATGGCCGCCACGCCAAGCGCGGCGTCCCTGACGGCCCGCGCGGCGGCGGGCACCATGACGGGCGCGGCCGGGTTGGCCAGCGACCCGCCCGGCAGGTACTCCATCGAGTAGTAAATGACGCCGTCGTGCCGGCCGGCGTCATAGAGGGTGACGATGTAGGGAGAGCGCACGGACGCGAACGCCTTCAGCTCGCGCGTCGCCCGCCGGAAGATGTCAGCCGTCGACGTGCCGGCGAACACCTTGACCGCCACGTACTCAACGTCCACGGGCAGCCGGGAGGGCTTGCGTGCGAGGAAGAACTGCCCGTGGCTGCCGTAACCGAGGGACTTGATCAGCTCGTAGTCCGCGATTGTCTGCACTGGGGGTTCCTTGTCTGCCGGCCAGGCCATCACGGCCTACCCGGCCCGGTAGGACTGGTACTGGAGGCTGCGGTGCCCGACGGCGATCTTGGTGCCCGGCGGGATCAGCGTCGAGTCACCCGCCAGGAGCCGCTGCTCATGGCCGTCGGGGAAGTGCACCACAGACCCGTTGGACGAGTTGATGTCCCGGACCTCGACCTGCCAGCCAATCAGGGATATCCGCAAGTGCAGTCGCGAGACCGTGCCACCGGGGTCAGGAATCCGCAGCGGCCGGGCGCGGCCGGCCGCCACGTCGCCGTCGAGTACGGGCTCGCGCCCGACGACGTAGTCCTTGTCCAGGGTGAACCCGGTTCCGTCGTCGAGGAGCAGGACGCCGAGCGGGGGCCGCGGCCCCTTCTGGATCCGCTGGGTGAGCTGGACCATCGCGATCCCGCACTGCCGGCAGTACTGAACGTCCGGGTCGTTGAAGTGATTGCGCGCGCACAGCACGCCATCGACCAGCGCCGGGTCAGCCACGTACAGGTCCTGGCCGGGTGGACCGTCCAGCCCGAGTTCCTGCTCGGCCGGGCCGTGGTCGTGGTCGTGGTCGTGCAGGCCTGGCCCGTCGTCCGCAGGCGTGCCGTCGGGCTGAAGGAACAGCTCGAACTCGAAGTCGGCACCCTGCGGGTTGTGCAGTGGCGGCTCGCGGCCCGGGGCGGCCGGGCCGGTAGCGGGCACGACGAACGTCGGCGGACGCCATTCGTCGCCCGGACCCGAGATCGCCTCCTGGCCGGCCGTGAACCAGAACTCGGCCGACCCGGATATCTCGGTGGGCTCTGGCACTGGCGCCGGTGTGGCGAACGGCGGCAGGGTATCGGCGCGGCCCGCGTCGCCGCTGAACGGCGTCTCGGGGCCGCCCGGACCCGGCTGAACATCGTCGTCGGCCCACGGCCCCGAGCTGGTGCCGACGGGTAGCCTGTCCTCCGGCCCGCCCGCAGCACCCGTGTCCGGATAGACCGGGCCGGGCATGGCCAGGTTCCCCGCCTGGTCATCGCGGGGGGCGAGGTCGTCAGCCACCTCCGAGCCGGGGGCGAGCATGTCCGTTCGGGCCGGGCCCGCGACGGCCCCGCTGGCCAGCTCGGCGACGGATGCCACCGTCAGGGCCACCCCGCCGCCGTAGACCACGCCGCCGTCGAGCCGCAGCCGGTCGTCGGAGGTTACCGGACCGCCCGAGCGCAGCCAGACCCGGACGACGCTGCCGCTGAACGTCCGGTTGACGGGCAGCATCGAGCCGCGCGCGTCGAGTTGCTCGTCAGGGCCATCGTCGGAGACGACGGTCACCCCGGCATTTCCGTGGACGAGCACCGCCACCTCGCCGCTGGCGGTGACCCCAGCGCACGCGCCGGAGAACTGACCAGGGTGGGTGAGCATCGCCCGGGCGGCGGCGAGGATGAGCGCCCCGCCGTCCCCGGTGACCTCATCGAGCGCGCCGATTAGCGGGTCCGGCCCGTCGGCCTGGCCATCGGTCACGACGACGAGGTCACCGCGCCGGGCGACCAGGCCCTCACCGGGCAGCGGAACGCAGGCGGTGATCGCCATGTCGGTCATACGAGCCTCCCACCGTGAAACCGCCAGCGGATGAACGGAATGCGCATCGGGCCCTGCGTGACCAGCCACACGCACAGCCAGACGACGATGAAGTCAGTCAGGAACGCACCACCGGGCACCGTCCCGCTGATCCCTGGCACGGCGCGGGCCGCCAGCAGGAGCCAGACCACCACGCCCTCGGGAATGCCGGTCAGCAGGCCGAACATCGACGGCCAGTCCTTCTCCCAGCGCCACTGCATGAGCAGGTGGTAGATGAATTCCCAGACGATCCCGAGCACCGCGACGGTGGCCAGGATGAGGAAGGTCGTCTGGTAGGCCGCGCTGAGTGAGCCTGGCAGGCCGAGGAGCGGCGTGATGATCGCCGTAACGATGACGCCAACGGTGGCGAGCATGAAAATGCGGGTCTGGATGCGACCGACGAGCGTGGGGACCATGAGAGCCTCCTTTAGGTGATCAGCCGGTCAGACCGGGGAGTTGAAGATCCACTTGAACCACTGAATCGTCGACCGAACCGGGCCGATCTTCTTGCCGAAGCCGCGGCGGGCCAGGTCATCGGTGATCTCCTGGGCGGCGACCTGGAGACCGAGGAAGGTGTCCACGCCGGGGAAGTATCCGCCGAGCGTGGCCGCGCCCGAGGCGTACAGGGCGCCGTCGCCGTTGGCCGTCCCCTTGACCTCGAAGTGCCGCTCGACTTCGAGGCGACCCTTCGGGTTGCGGTAGGCGCCGCCGTTCTTCAGCAGGTCGGCCAGGACCCGGTGCTCGGAGATGTCGGCTTCAAGACCGGTGCAGTCGATGATGAAGTCGGCCTCGATGCGTTGCTCCTGCCCGTTCTTGCTCTTGACGTGGCTGATGACCTTGCCGTTCTGCCCAGGCTCTACTTTTTCTACGACGCCCTGCATGTCGTGGTAGTAGCCCCCGGCCCGCCCGTCGGCCATCTGCTTTTGCCAGACCCGGCGCTTGGGGGTGTTCGTGCCGCCCATCAGGTCGTAGAGCTTGGCCCGCTCATCGCCGTCAAGCCTGCGCATCTGGGCCTTGAGCTGACCGCCCCAGACCGACTTGGGGTAGTTGAACCCCTGGTAGGCCCAGCCGTGCCCGCCCTTGCGGCGCATCCACGGGTGCGGGCCGTGCGGGCCTTCCACGTAGGTGCGGAAGATGTGGATGATGTTGGTCGGTAGCTTGTTCTTCTCGCGGTCGTCAAACAGGCGCTGCAGGACGCGGGAGGCGACGATGCCGCCACCGCGGATGACTACCGTGCCCGGCCGGTTCTTCAGCGTCTCGTAGACGTGCTCGTGCGGCTCGTAAGCGGCGACGACGCGCTCGTAGTCCTGGTGCGTCTCCCGGTAGGCCTGAAGGTCAGGCAGGTAGCGCAGGCCGGGGTAGCCAACCGCGAGGTGCACAAACCGGGCCCGGTAGGCGACTCGCTTGGTCCTGCTCGTCCCGGCGTCCGGGGTGAGCAGCACGAAGTAGCCACCGCCGAACCGGCGCCTTACCATCCGGACGGCCCCGCGGGCCAGCAGCTTCTCGTAGCCGATCCGCTTGGACTCGCGATCGAGGCTGTTGAAGACGGTGGTCCGCAGCGGCGTCCAGTAGTCAGCGAAGACCGGCTCGATCAGCACGTGCCACAGGTGGGCCAGCGTCTTCTGCTGCCAGGCCTCCTGCAGGGCGTACGACGGGAACCCCCAGATGTTGTCCGGGCGGGAGGAGGAGTCGGAGCGGATCCGCGAGTGGTCAGGGATCTGCGACACCCGGGTCAGGTACTCATAGGTCTGCCACGGGAAGCCGATGTTGGTCAGCACCTTGATCTGCTCGGGCTTCACGCCCGCGATGCGCAGGTAGTCCACGGTGACGAACGACCCCATGCCGCCGCCGACGGTCACGAACGGCACGTCAATGATGGGGATTCCCGCCGAGGCGAGCATGGACTCGGTCCAGACCGGCGTCTCAAGCAGCTCGTTGGTAAGGTCCCCGCCGCCCTCTCCGGGCATCACGTCTGGCACCAGCTGGGCCAGCTCGGCGCCAAAGCCGCCAATTACGGTCTTTCGCTGCCACTCTTCAGTCATCTTCCACCGCCGCGCAGGTCAGAGGGTTTGGTCAGCGCGCTCATGTCTCTTAGTCAGCTCCCCGGGGTACTCGTTACGCTCGCCAGGCCGCCAAGTCCGGCGTCACTTGCAGGAATAGGTGAACTGGGTGTTTCCCACCGCGGAGGTCGGCGTGAGGACCTGCAACTGGGCTTCAGCCTGCTGGGTCCCCTTGCCGTGGAACACCCACCGGAGCGTCACCTGGACGCTGTCCGTGCCGGTTGCGTCGGTGACGGTGGCGGCCTTCTGCACGCTGCCGTTCTCGGTCCACTGGTAGGTGACCGGGCCACCCTTGCCGTTGGTCACGATCGTTCCGACCAGGTTGACGGTGCCCGCGCAGTTGGCCGGCTGGCTGGCCAGTGCCACCGCGACCGAGCTGACCTTCAGGGGCTGCTGCTGGTTCCTGTGCCATACGTAGAAGCCGATGCCGCCCACGATGGCCAGGGTGATCAGCGTGCTGACCAGCCCGCGCCAGCGGGGCTTGCGCCGCCTGGTGCGGGCCTTGACCGCGTCTGGCCAGGCCGGACCGCCGACCTCCTGGGTCCCCGGGTGCTGGGTCGCCGGGTACTGCGCGGCCGGGCTGGTGGCCGGGTGCTGGGTCGGCGGCTGGCCGTAGTCCGGCCGGGTGCCGGGGTAGCCGGGGCCGCCGCCCGGATAGCCAGGGCCTGAGCTCGGGTAGCCCCCGCCCGAGGGCCCGGCCCCGCCGGACAGTTCTTCGAGCCGCTGGGGGGTGAGCTGGGTTCCCCGGCCCGCCTCCGCCGTGGGCTGCTGCTGGCGGCCAAGGACATCGGCGGCGAAGATGGTCGCCCGGTCAGCCTCGGGCGCGAAGGGCCGCTGCCCTGGAGCGCCCTGGGTGGCCGGCCCGCCGATGGAGGTGACCCTGCTGATCGTCTGCCGGTCCGCCTCCTGCTCGGGGGTCACCTGGCCCATCCCGGCGTTGATGGCCTGGATGTGGCGCAGCACCTCGCCCGCGTCGGCGGGCCGTCGCGTCCTGTCCTTCTCCATCATGGCGTCGACCAGGTCCGACAGCCCGGCGGGCAGGTCAGGCCGGATGGAGTCAAGCGGGACCGCGCGCTCTTGGAGCTGCATCCGCAGCAGCGCCGTCGGCACCTCAGCCATGAACGGCGGCCGGCCGGCCAGCAGCTCGTACATCACGCAGCCGAGCGAGTACAGGTCGGCTCGTCCGTCGACGTCGACCCCGCCGAGTTGCTCGGGCGAGATGTAGGCGAGCGTGCCGATCGCCTGGGTGGGCAGGGTCAGCCGCGGCGAGTTGTCATGCAGCAGCCGGGCGATGCCGAAGTCGATGATCTTGATGTGCAGCCGGGTCGCCACCATCAGGTTGCTCGGCTTGATATCGCGGTGCACCACGCCAGCGGCGTGCGCGACCGACAGTCCCGCGCAGGCTTGCTCGATGATCCTCAGCACGCTGGGGACGGGGAACAGGCCCAGGTTGTTGGCGCGCCGCTGTTCCAGCATGCTGGACAGGGCCACGCCCTCGGCCAGTTCCATGACCAGGAACAGCTCGTTGCCGATTCGCCCCGCCTCAAGCGCGGCGACGATGTTCGGGTGCCGCAGCCGGGCCAGCGTGGCCGCCTCCCGCCGGAAGCGGGCGATGGTCTCGGCCAGCATCGCCGAGTCTTCCGAGATCTCCTCAAGCTCAACGAGCTTGACGGCGACTGGCTTACGCGTCGAGATGTCCCGTCCGCGCCAGACTTCCCCCGAAGCCCCTCGGCCGAGCGGGACCTCTAGTTCGTAACGTCCCGCAAGTACACGGGCCACGTGGATCTCACCTGTCCTCTTGACCTAGGTCAGCGACCGCGAGGGGCGCTGACTCTGCTGGTGTGTAACTGGGGCCGGCCCTGACGATCACGTGCGCGCCTGCAACCGGCCCATCCCCCCTGGTGACGACCAGCGCGCCGTCCGGCGCCTGGCCCGAGATCTCTGTGCTCAGGCCCGCATCCCTCAGCAGGCCAACGAAGCGGTCAAGCCCCCGCCCGCCCTGCCCGGCGGGATCGATGATCACCCCGGTGCCTGAGCCGGCCGCGAGCAGGCCCGCGACCTCGGCCGCGGCCGCGCTGGCGGCCGTGCCCGTGCCTGCCCTGACGACGACGGAAGACCACTGCTCGGGGGCCTCGGCCGCCACGGTGACCTCGACGGGAACCGCCGTGGCCTCGGTGATCTCCCCGTGGCCCGGGTGGTCGGCCGCGATGACCAGCACGCTGGCCGACGAGGCGAGGTCGGCCAGCTCGGCCGCCGGGTCGGCGGCTAGCCGGGCCGTGGGCTTGGCCTTGATGCCCCTCGCCTCCAGGGTCCCGCGGGCCTCCTCAAGCCGCGCCATCTCCTCGGTCAGCTCGAGCATTTCCTGGGCGATGCCCCCGCCGACCTCAAGCCGCGGCGTCCGGTAGGGCAGCACGGCCCCGATGATGACCTCGGCGTGCTCGCGCGCAGCGGCTAGCGCCGCACCGACGGCCAGCACGGCGTCGTCGGCCCTTGATGGCAGGGTGCTCGAGCCGACCCCGGAGGCCACCGGGGTCTGGGTCGATGACACGGTGGCGGCCAGGACCCGGTAGACGGCGGACTCGCCGAGCGCGGCCTGATTGGCCTCGGCGATGTCGCGGCGCACGAACCGCGCCGGGTAGATCACGTTCAGCACGGGCCCGGCCATCGCGGTGGTCACGAGGGCCATGACCACCATCAGCGAGTACAGCCTGACGCTGACGATGCCTAGTTGCAGGCCAGTGGTCAGGATGACGATCTCGGTCAGCCCGCGGGTGTTCATCAGCGTGGCCAGCGCGCCGGCCTGCCGGGGCAGGATGCCGGTCAGCCGCCCGGAGACGTAGGCGCCGCCGAACT
>Ga0335072_10010820_pt1 | contig 13102 bp, 12 predicted proteins | sample Lox_Sample_21_FD_206725 | JGI IMG/M metagenome (GOLD analysis project Ga0335072, IMG submission 206725) | Soil microbial communities from Loxahatchee National Wildlife Refuge, Florida, United States - Lox_Sample_2.1 | ecosystem: Environmental > Terrestrial > Soil > Wetlands | place: USA...
GCCAATGGGGCGCGGCCGAGCCAAGGCCAAGCAGGTAAAGGTTGCCCGCCAGCTCAAGTACAGCGGTGGAGGCATGGACCTTGATCAGCTGCGGGCTGAGTTTGGTGTCGGCACGGACCGGCATGAAGCGGACGAGCACGACCCGTACGCGGACTTCGCGAGCCGCTATTCCGTGGACGACGAAGACGACGAGGACGAGGACGACGACGAAGACGACCTCGACGACGAGGACGGCGACTTCGACGACGAAGACGATTTCGACGACGAAGACGACCTCGACGACGAGGACGAGGACTTCGACGACGAAGACGACCTCGATGAGGACTTCGACGACGCGGACGAGGGCGACCCGGCGTATCCGCGGTCTGGCGCCGCTGGCCTCCGGGTGAGCAGGGCTAACGGCAGCTGAGCCTGCGGTCAGGCGGGATGGCGTCCGAACAGGCGGGTGACGCCCGCGCCTTCGGTGATCTCGCCTGCCAGCCAGGCCGGCAGGCCTCGGGACGCCAGCAGGCCGAGCGCCGCGTCGGCGTCCGAGGCGGCGACGACGGCGGCCATGCCGACGCCCATGTTGAAGACCCGCTCCAGCTCGTCGTCGGCGATCCCGCCGTGCCCCGCTAGCAGGCCGAACACCGGCTGCGGTCGCCAGGTTGCGCGGTCCAGCACGGCGTCGGCGTGCGGCGGGAGCACCCGGGACAGGTTCAGCGCGAGGCCGCCCCCGGTCACGTGCGCGAACGCGTGTACCTCGCAGCCCTCGGCCAGGGCCAGGCAGTCGCGGGCGTAGATGCGGGTCGGGGTCAGCAGCTCCTCGCCGAGCGGCCGCCGCAGACCGGCCGGCGCCTGGTCCAGGCTCAGTCCCGGCCCGGCCTCCCGCAGTACCCGCCTGACCAGCGAGAACCCGTTCGAGTGCAGGCCCGACGAGGCCATCGCGATCACGACGTCGCCGGGCCGGACCCGGTCCGGGCCTAGCAGCCGGTCGGCCTCGACGACCCCGGTCGCCGCGCCGGCCAGGTCAAAGTCGCCCGGCGCCAGGTGCCCGGGATGCTCGGCCGTCTCCCCGCCGATCAGCGCGCAGCCGGCCCGGACGCATCCCTCGGCGACCCCGCCGACGATCGCCGCCACCCGCTCCGGCTCCACCCGGCCGCACACCACGTAGTCGGTCAGGAACAGCGGCTCGGCCCCGCACACCACGAGATCGTCGGCGACCATCGCCACCAGGTCGATCCCGATCGTGTCGTAGACGCCGAGCTCGCGGGCGATCATCACCTTGGTGCCGACGCCGTCGGTCGCCGAGGCCAGCAGCGGGCGCCGGTACCGGGTCAGCCGGGAGGCGTCGAACAGGCCGGCGAAGCCGCCGATGCCCCCGATGACCTCGGGCCGCGCGGTGCGGGCCACGGCGGCGCGGATCAGGCCGACGGCGCGGTCGCCGGCCTCGATGTCCACCCCGGCCTGGGCGTAGCTCAGGTCCGGGGGCGCGCCGGCGGGGCGGCCCGCGTCGTTCGTCACGAGCCGGTCCGCGCCGAGCTCACCACCACGTCTTCCAGCAGGAATTTGCCCTGCTCGCCCACGGCGACCCCGAGCGGGTACTCGCCGTCGAAACAGGCCCGGCACAGCCGCTGCCGCGGCAGCGTGGTCGCCGCGATCAGGCCGTCCAGCGAGACGTGGCCGAGTGAATCGGCACCGATCGATACCCGGATCTCCTCGACCGACAGGCTGCCCGCGATCAGCTCGGCCCGGGTCGCGAAATCGATCCCGTAGAAGCACGGCCAGGCCACCGGCGGGCTGGAGATCCGCACGTGCACCTCGGCCGCGCCCGCCTCGCGCAGCATGGCCACGATCGCGCGCTGGGTGTTGCCGCGGACGATCGAGTCGTCCACCACGACCACCCGCTTGCCCGCGATGACGTCCCGGAGCGGGTTCAGCTTGAGCCGGATACCGCGCTGCCGGATGGTCTGGCTCGGCTGAATGAACGTCCGGCCGACGTAGGAGTTCTTGACCAGCCCCTGCCCGTACGGGATCCCGCTGGCCTCGGCGTAGCCGATCGCGGCCGGGGTGCCGGACTCCGGCACCGGGATGACCAGGTCGGCCTCGACCGGGTGCTCGGCCGCGAGCCTGCGGCCGACCTGGACCCGGGTGGCCTGGACGCCGCGGCCCGCGATCGTGGTGTCGGGGCGGGCCAGGTACACGTACTCGAACAGGCATCCCCGGGGCTGCGCCGGGGCGAAGGTGCGCGATCGCAGGCCGCGCTCGTCGATCGCGATCAGCTCGCCCGGCTCGACCTCCCGCACGAAGGCCGCGCCGACGATGTCCAGCGCCGCGGTCTCGCTGGCCACCACCCAGCCGTTGTCCAGCCGCCCGATCACCAGCGGCCGGAACCCCTGCGGGTCGCGCGCGGCGTACAGGGTTCGCTCGTCCATGAACACCAGCGAGTACGCGCCGCGTACCAGCGGCAGCGCGGCCATCGCGCCCGCCTCGACGCCGGGAGTGGCGCCGTCGCCGTCGGCGCTGAGCGGCCGCGCGAACAGGGCGGTGAGCACGTCGGTGTCGGACGTCGCCCCGCCGTTGACCTCGGGGCCGCCGGGCCCGGCCGACGCCTTCACCAGGGCGGCGAGCTCCAGGGTGTTGATCAGGTTGCCGTTGTGGCCGAGGGCCAGGCTGGCCGATGCGGTGGCGCGGAACGTCGGCTGGGCGTTATGCCAGACCGATGAGCCGCTGGTGGAGTACCGGCAGTGCCCGATCGCGATGTGACCGCGCAGGGTGTTGAGCACGGACTCGTCAAAAACCTGCGGGACCAGGCCCATGTCCTTGAACACGACGATCCTGGCGCCGTCGCTGACCGCGATCCCGGCCGACTCCTGGCCGCGGTGCTGCAACGCGTACAGGCCGAAATAGGCGAGCTTCGCGACCTCTTCGTGGGTGGCCCAGACGCCGAACACACCGCAGGCGTCCCGTGGCGGCCGGTCGGTGGGGTGCAGATCATCCGTCAGGCCACCGTCAGGCTTGATCACCACGACAGTCTATGGCAGCAACCGCCCTGATCAGGCCTATCTCGCTCCCGCGGCGACGAGCGGCAGATAACCGGACAGATCCGCGCGCGGGCCGCTGGCCCGCAGGCGGCCGTCGCCGGCCGCGCTGGCCCACGACATCCGCCCGGCCGCGAGTTCGATCCAGGTGACCGGGTCGGTCTCCACCACGTTCGGCGGGGTGCCCCGGGTGTGCCGGGGACCCGGCACGCACTGGATCGCCGCGTAGGGCGGGATGCGCACCTCGACCGCGCGGCCGGGCGCGCGGGCCTCCAGCACGCCGAGCAGATACCGCACGGCGCCGCGCAGCGCCTCGGGCTCGGGCCGCAGGCCCGCGTCGATCGCGCCGGTCACCGCGGCCACCAGGCCGACCCCGAGCGCGTCCGCGCCCAGCCCGCCCGACCACGGCTCGCGGCCGAGCGCCGCGCGCTGCGCGTTCACCGCGGCCACCAGCCGGGCCGGATCAGGTCGTCGCACCGCCACCCAGCGAACCTAGCCCAGTCCCCCGCTGCCCGCATTCCGCCGCGGTACCCAGCTGACAACGCGCTAGCGGGTGTCGTTGCACATTTAGGCCCCCTGGCGGGTGCCCGGAGGTGCAGCCATGCCATGCGGAGTGGTCGCGCCAGCGGGCCGGACCGCGGTTGTCAACGGATGAACCGGATAAATCCGGCGGTGGCTCACCTTCTGGTCGGTAACTTTTCGAAACATCCGCTGGCAGAACGGGCAAGACAGCGGTAAGCGTTCGGTATGCGTGGTAAGCGCAACGCCCGGGCGCGGGTGCGCGGATCCGGGATGGCCAGGCTCACCGGCGCTGGCCTGGCCATACTGCTGGCCGGAATCGGGGTGGCCACGTACCTCATCGTGGGCGGGAGCCACGCCAAGCAGGACGCCTCCGAGCTGCCGACCAAGGTGCTGAGCACGCAGGCCGTCGGGCTGGTCAACCCCGGCCCGGGGCAGGCGGGCGGCCAGCCCGAGGTGCTGCTGGCCACGCGCGGCCGCCTCAGCTTCACCGGCGCCGGGCAGGTCGGGGCCAACTGGACGGCCGACCAGATGAGCGGGGGCACCGACATCTTCATCTACCTGCCCAACGGGCTGTGCCTGGGCTCCGGGCCCGCCGCGACCGCCGCCCTGCAGCGGTGCAGCCTCCAGGCGGGCCAGCGCTGGGTGTCGCAGCGCCAGACCACGGGCACCAACGGGGTTGAGTACTCGCAGTTGCGCAACCTGTCCGATGGCCGTTGCCTGACCGCCGTGGCCGGCCCGGCCAGCCCGGCGCCGACCGCCGCGCGGCTGGAGCGCTGCCAGGCCGCCCCCGACTGGCACCAGCTGATCGCGTTCGTCACCGCGTCCTGATTCGGCGCCGACGGGGCGTAAAAGACCCTTGATCTAGTCGAACAGGGCGGGCAGCGTGCCCCGGTGCGCGGCGGCGAGCTCGTCGAGCGGGATCGCGAACAGGCCGGTCACCTCGAGGCTCACGCCGCCGGTGACGCCGAGGCCGGCGGACGGCACGCCGTGCTCCGCGCACAGCGCGGCGAACTCGGCCTCGGCGCCGGGCGAGACCGCGACCACGGCCCGCGCGGCCGACTCGGCGAACAGGCCGGTGAACGCGTCGCCGGGCGGCGCCGCCGTGCAACCCTGGCCGCCGGCCAGGCAGGACTCGGCCAGCGCGACCGCCAGCCCGCCGTCGGACAGGTCGTGCGCGGCGGCCAGCAGGCCGAGCCGGGCGCCCGCGACCAGCACGGCCGCCAGCGAGCGCTCGGCGGCCAGGTCCACCGCGGGCGGGCGGCCGCCGAGGTGCCCGTGCGCGACCCGGGCCCACAGCGACCCGCCGAACTCCGCCTCGGTCCGGCCCAGCAGCACCAGGCGCAGGCCCGCCGCGGCGAAGCCGATCGGCAGCCGTCGGCGCACGTCGTCGTGCACACCCAGCACGCCGACCACCGGGGTCGGGTGGATCGCCGCCTCGCCCGTCTGGTTGTAGAAGCTGACGTTCCCGCCGGTCACCGGCACGCCGAGGGCCAGGCAGCCGTCGGCCAGGCCGCGCACCGCCTCGGTGAACTGCCACATGACCGCGGGGTCGGTCGGGGCGCCGAAGTTGAGGCAGTTGGTGACGGCCAGCGGCCGCGCTCCGGTCGCGGCCACGTTGCGGTAGGCCTCGGCCAGCGCCAGCTGCGTGCCCGCGTACGGGTCCAGCCGGCAGTAACGCCCGTTGCCGTCCACGGCCAGCGCGACGCCGAGCGAGGTCCGCTCGTCGACCCGGACCAGCCCCGCGTCGTGCGGCGTCGCGAGCACGGTCTCGCCCCGTACATACCGGTCGTACTGCTCGGTCACCCAGCTCTTGTCGGCCGCGTCCGGCGCGGACAGCAGGTCCAGCAGGGCGGCGCGCAGCTGCGGGCCGGCACCCGGCCTGGGCAGCCGGGCCGGGTCGTCGGCGGCCAGCGCGTCCTGGGCGGCCGGGCGCTGCGCCGGGCGGTGATAGACCGGGCCCTCGGCGGCGGTGCCCGGCGGGATGTCCACGACCAGGTCGCCGTGCCAGGTCATCTCCAGCCGCCCGGTGCCGGTGACCTCGCCGATCACGGTGGCCTCGACGTCCCACCGGGCGCAGATGGCCAGGAACCGGTCGAGCCCGCCCGGCTCGACGATCGCCATCATGCGCTCCTGCGACTCGCTCATCAGGATCTCGGGCGGGCCGAGCGAGGCGTCCCGCAGCGGCACCGTGTCCAGCCGGACCCGCATGCCCACGCCCGCGCCGCCGCCCGCGGCCAGCTCGGTGGTGGCGCAGGCCACGCCGGCCGCGCCGAGGTCCTGGATGCCGAGCACCAGGCCGGCCGCGTACAGCTCCAGGCAGCACTCGATCAGCAGCTTCTCCATGAACGGGTCGCCGACCTGGACGCTGGGCCGCTTGTTCTTGCTGCCCGCGCCGAACGACGCGCTGGCCAGCACCGATGCCCCGCCGATGCCGTCCGGCCCGGTCCGGGATCCGAACAGGACCACCTTGTTGCCCGGCCCGCTGGCCGCGGCCAGCTTGAGGTCCTCGCGGCGCATGACGCCCAGGCAGAGCGCGTTGACCAGCGGGTTGCCCGCGTAGCAGGGGTCGAAGGCCAGCTCGCCGCCGATGTTGGGCAGGCCCAGGCAGTTGCCGTAGAACGAGATGCCGCCGACCACGCCGGGCAGCACCCGCCGGGTGTCCGGCGCGTCGGCCGGGCCGAACCGCAGCGCGTCCATCACCGCCACCGGCCGCGCGCCCATGGCCAGGATGTCGCGGACGATCCCGCCCACGCCGGTCGCCGCGCCCTGGAACGGCTCCACGTAGGACGGGTGGTTGTGCGACTCGAGCTTGAACGTCACGGCGTAGCCCTGGCCGATGTCGACGACGCCGGCGTTCTGCCCGATGCCCGCCAGCAGCGCGTCGCCCGGCGGCGCCTTCTCGGCGAACTGGCGCAGGTGCGCGCGCGACGACTTGTACGAGCAGTGCTCGCTCCACATCACCGAGTAGAGCGCGAGCTCGGCGTCGGTCGGCCGGCGGCCGAGCGTCCGCGTGATCGCCGCGTACTCCTCGCCGGTCAGGCCCAATTCGGCGTGCGGCTGGGCCCGCCCCGGGGTGGCGGCGGCCGCGGCCACCGTATCCTGGGCGCCCGCCTCCTGAGTGCCGGTGTCCTGGATCGTCACGCGGAGACCAGCGCCCGCACGGCGGAGGTGAAGAAGCCGAGCCCGTCCTCGCCCGGCCCGGTGAGCGGGTCGATGGCGTGCTCTGGGTGCGGCATCAGCCCGGCGACGTTGCCGTCGGGGTTGCAGATTCCGGCGATGCCCGCCGCGGAGCCGTTCGGCGCGGTCCCGTCGTAGCGGGCCAGCACCAGGCCGGACGCCTCCAGCCCGGCCAGCGTGGCCGCGTCGGCCACGTAGGCGCCCTCGCCGCTCTTCAGCACCAGGGTGAGCTCCTGGCCCGGAGCGTAGTCGCGGGTCCACGGGGTGCGGGCGTTCTCGACCCGGACCCGGACCTCGCGGCTGATGAAGCGCAGGCCGCTGTTGCGGTTCAGCGCCCCGGGCAGCAGGTGCGCCTCGCACAGGATCTGGAACCCGTTGCAGATGCCGAGCACCGGCAGGCCCTTTCTGGCCGCGGGCACGAGCTCCGCCATCACCGGCGCGAACCGCGCGATCGCCCCGCAGCGCAGGTAGTCGCCGTAGGAGAAGCCCCCCGGCAGCACCGCCGCGTCGACCCCGCGCAGATCGGCTTCCCCGTGCCAGAGCGGGACCGCGGTGCCGCCGGCGCGCCGGACGGCCCGGGCCGCGTCCTGGTCGTCGAGTGACCCAGGAAACGTGATGACCCCGATGCGGGCGGTCATGAGCGTCCTCGTGCTGCCGCCATGCTGGCAGGTTACCGGCTCCGGGTTACCGCCTCAGCCGGCCTCAGCCGGCCTCAGCCGGCGTCGCGGAGCGGGATCGCCTCGAGCTGCGCCAGCGGCGCGTCGCTGCGCAGCTCGATCCGCTTCTGCAGCGAGACGACGGTTCCGCTGCCCGGCCGGCTGCGCAGCGTGACGTCGTCGACGCACGCCCGCATGATGGCCAGGCCCCGCCCGGACTCGGGCAGCTGGGCCAGGACCCGCGCCTCGTCCCGCCGCCGGCCGCGGGACAGGCGGTTGCGCATGGCCGACGACGCCGACGGCGCGGGGAAGGTCCACTGGGCCGGCGCGCGACGGCGTCGAAGCCGTACGTTACGCACCGTCTCGCCGTTGACCGGCAGCATGGCGGTATCGAAGCCGCGGCCGTTGTCGACCACCTCGAGCATGCAGTGATGCCGGCCGACCACGGCGGTGACCTCGTACCGGTACCCGGGACCGCTGTGGCGCAGCACGTTCGTGCAGGCCTCGGTCACGGCGAGGAGCAGGTCGGCCACGCATTCCGGGTCCACGCCCAGCCGGTCGAGGGTCTCGCCGAGCACGCGGCGGACGACGGGGACGCTGATGGTCTCGCGGGGAAACACGAGGCAGAACCGAACATCAACGGTCGGCTCCTCGGCGGCTGTCACCCGCGTACGCATCCGCTCCTAAACTCCCCGGATCTGTACCTCACGCTCACCACATTGTGAAGGGTTTCCCGTGGAGGCCCGTGGTAACCATGAACTTGGGCGATCTCTGGACGAACAGTGTTGTTCTTCGTCGTTAACCGGCACGCTGACCGGTCCGGTTCAGCCGGCCCGGCTCACGCGAGGCGGACGGAGAACTCCTCGATCACGGGGTTCGCCAGCAGCTCACCAGCAAGCTCAGCCACCTGAGCCACGGCCGCCTCATCGGCCTCGCCGCCCGGCCCGCTGAGCTCGACCTCGAACCTCTTGCCCTGGCGGACCCCGACCACCTGGCCGAAGCCCAGGCGCTGGCAGGCGCTGGCGATCGCCTCGCCCTGCGGATCGTGGATCTCCGGCTTGAGCATCACCTCGACGACGACTCTGGCCACGTGAGGCAGCGTACGCCAGCGGCGGCCCGGTTAGATCCGCTTGGATCCGCGCGCCGCGGGCAGGGCTTGTGGCGCGGGCATTCGGTGACGTCTGTCACGATGGTTTTGTATCGGGCTGCGACCGCTTGACCTCCGGCGACTCCCGCCGGGTACTGTCACAGCGGGACGCCAGGTCAGCACCACCGGCCGGTCAGCGTCCCCGGACCGGCCCCGAACGAAGCGAGGAGTGGCATGGCCGTCAACGACGCCGGGCGAGCTACTTCAGCTGATTCCTCCCGCGGCGGCGGGCAACCAGAGTCAGCCGAGTTCATTCAGCTCCTGACGCCCGAGGGCGAACGGATCGAACACCCCGACTACCCGCTGGAGATATCGGCCGAGGAGATCCGCGGTCTGTACCGCGACCTCGTGCTGGTCCGCCGGATCGACTTCGAGGCGATCGCCCTGCAGCGCCAGGGCGAGCTGGGCCTGTGGGCCTCGCTGCTCGGCCAGGAGGCGGCGCAGATCGGCTCGGGCCGGGCCCTGAAGCCGGCCGACATGGCCTTTCCCACCTACCGCGAGCACGGGGTGGCCTGGTGCCGCGGGCTCGACCCGACGAGGCTGCTGGAGCTGTTCCGGGGCGTGAGCAACGGGGGCTGGGACCCCGCGGCGCACAACTTTCACCTGTACACGATCGTGATCGGCAGCCAGACGCTGCACGCCACGGGCTACGCCATGGGCATCCAGCGCGACGGCGCGGTGGGCGGCGAGAACGGCGAGGCCGTCATCGCCTACTTCGGCGACGGCGCGACCAGCCAGGGCGACGTGAACGAGGCGTTCATCTGGGCCTCGGTCACCAACGCGCCGATCGTGTTCTTCTGCCAGAACAATCAGTGGGCGATCTCCGCGCCGCTGGAGCGGCAGAGCCGGGTCCCGCTGTACCTGCGGGCGCCGGGCTTCGGGTTCCCCGGCGTCCGGGTGGACGGCAACGACGTGCTGGCCTGCCTGGCCGTGACCAGGAAGGCGATGCAGGCCGCCCGGGACGGCCAGGGGCCGACGATGATCGAGGCGTTCACCTACCGGATGGGCGCCCACACCACGACCGACGACCCGACCCGGTACCGGCTGGCGGCCGAGCTGGAGACGTGGAAGCTCAAGGACCCGATCGAGCGGGTCAAGGCGTACCTGATCCGCAACGAGCTGGCCGACGAGTCGTTCTTCACCGAGCTCGACGCGGAGGCGGCGGAGCTCGGCGCGCGGATCAGGAAGGCCTGCCTGGAGATGCCCGACCCGGGCCCGCTGGCGATATTCGACAACGTCTACGCCGAGCCGAACGCGCTGCTGGAGGCGGAGCGCGATCAGTACGCCGCCTACCTCGAGTCGTTCGAGGAGGCCGTCCGATGACCAGGCTGACCCTGTCCAAGGCCCTGAACGAGGGCCTGCGCAAGGCCATGGAGGACGACCCCAAGGTCCTGATCATGGGCGAGGACGTCGGCAAGCTCGGCGGGGTGTTCCGGGTCACCGACGGGCTGCAGAAGGACTTCGGCGAGGCGCGGGTGGTGGACACCCCGCTGGCCGAGTCCGGCATCGTCGGCACCGCGATCGGCCTGGCGCTGCGCGGCTACCGCCCGGTGTGCGAGATCCAGTTCGACGGCTTCGTGTTCCCGGCCTTCAACCAGATCACCACGCAGCTGGCCAAGATGCGGCTCCGCTCGCTGGGCAACCTGATCCTGCCCGTGGTGATCAGGATCCCGTGCGGCGGCGGCATCGGCGCCGTCGAGCACCACAGCGAGTCGCCCGAGGCGCTGTTCACCCACACCGGCGGGCTGCGCGTCGTCGCCTGCGGCGACCCCGCCGACGCCTACGCGATGATCCAGCTCGCGATCAAGAACGACGACCCGGTGATCTTCTTCGAGCCCAAGCGCCGTTACTGGGAGCGGGCCGAGGTGGACACCGCGGGCGGCCTGGCCGGCGCGCTGCCGCTGGACCGGGCGCGCGTCCTGATCGGCGGCACCGACGTGACCCTGCTGTGCTACGGCCCCATGGTCAAGACGTGCGCCGCCGCGGCGGCCGCGGCGGGCGAGGAGGGGCGCTCGGTGGAGGTGATCGACCTGCGCTCGCTCGCGCCGCTGGACACCGAAACGATCTTCGAGTCGGTGCGGCGGACCGGACGGTGCGTGGTCGCGCACGAGGCGCCGGTCACCAGCGGCCTCGGTGCCGAGATCGCGGCCCGGGTGACCGAGGAGTGCTTCTACCACCTGGAGGCCCCCGTGCTGCGGGTCGGCGGCTTCTCCACCCCGTACCCGCCGTCGCGGCTGGAGGAGCACTACATCCCGGACCTGGATCGGGTGCTGGACGCCGTCGACCGCACCTTCGGCTACTGAGGGGACCGCATGTCAGAGCTCAAGCAGTTCAAGCTCCCCGACGTGGGTGAGGGGCTGACCGAGGCCGACATCGTCAAGTGGCACGTCCAGCCGGGCGACAAGGTGACGATCAACCAGATCATCGTGGAGATCGAGACGGCCAAGGCGGTGGTCGAGCTGCCGTCGCCGTACGAGGGCGTGGTGGCCGGGCTGCTGGTGCCGGAGGGCACGACCGCCGACGTCGGGACGCCGATCATCTCCGTCGAGGTGGGGCCGGACGCGGGCATCACCACGCCGCCCGCCCCGCGCGGCAGCACCAGCGCGGACCTGGTGCCTCCGCCTCCGCCTGAATCCCCGTCCCCGTCCCCGTCCTCGTCTCCGGCGGAGGGCGGGACCGAGCCGGGCATCGAGGGGACCCTGACGCCCAAGGAGGACGAGCGGCATGCGGTGCTGGTCGGCTACGGCGTCAAGGCGGGCTCGACGGCCCGGCGGCCGCGAAAGGCCGCCGCCGGCAGCGGCGCGGCCGCGGCCCTGGCCGGGTCGCGACCCGCCGTGCTGGCCAAGCCGCCGGTGCGCAAGCTGGCCCGGGACCTGGGCGTCGACCTGACTCTGCTGTCCGGCACCGGCCCGGGCGGCTCGATCACGCGCGACGACGTGCAGTCGGCCGTGCGCGGGCTCGAAACGGCCGGGCCGGCGGCCGCCGAGGGCCCGGCGCCCGCCGCTCCGAACCGGTTCGCGCCGGTGACCGCGGTGGCCCGCGAGGAGCGCATTCCCATCCGCGGGGTGCGCAAGCACATGGCGGCGGCCATGGTCGGCAGCGCCTTCTCCGCGCCGCACGTCACCGAGTTCCTGCAGATCGACATGACCGAGACCATGGCCGCCACGGCCCGCCTGCGGACGCTGCCCGAGTTCAGCGAGATCAGGGTGTCGCCGCTGCTGCTGGTCGCCCGGGCGCTGATGGTGGCGGTGGCCCGGCACCCGATGATCAATTCGTCCTGGGACGAGGACGCCCAGGAGATCGTGGTCAAGCACTACGTGAATCTGGGCATCGCCGCCGCGACCGAGCGCGGGCTGGTTGTCCCGAACGTCAAGGACGCCCACGCGCTCTCGCTGCCCGGCCTGGGCCGCGCCCTGGCCGAACTGGCCGAGACCGCGCGGGCCGGCCAGGCGACCCCGGCCGACCTGCGCGGCGGGACGATCACGATCACGAACGTCGGCGTGTTCGGCGTGGACACCGGGACGCCGATACTCACGCCCGGCGAGGCCGCGATCCTCGCGTTCGGACGGGTCAAGGACGCACCCTGGGTCCACCAGGGACAGCTGGCGGTGCGGAAGGTCACCACGCTGGGCCTGTCCTTCGATCACCGCATCGTCGACGGCGAGCTGGGCTCGGCCGTGCTCCGCGACATCGGCGCCATGCTGGAGGACCCGCTGCGGATGCTCGCCTGGTCCTGACCCCGCCCGCCACCGCTAACGAAGGGATCGCCATGTTGCGGCACGTGGTGCTGTTCGCCTGGGTCCCGGAGGCGACCGACGAGCAGAAGCAGCAGGTGCTCGACGAGCTCCGGACGCTGCCGCCGCTGATGAGCGGGCTGCGCGGGTATGACATCGGCCCCGACGCGGGCGTGGTGCAAGCCAGCAACTTCGACTGCGCCCTGGTGGCCGACTTCGATGACACGGAGAGCTACCTGGCCTACCGTCAGCACCCGGCCCACCGGGAGATCATCGAGCGGGTGATCGACCCGATCTCCCGGCAGCGCGTCGCGGTTCAGTACGAGATCTGACCGCCGGGCGAATCAGAACGCCGCTTCGGGCAGGTCCATGAGGTCGAGGGTGGTTGCCTCGGCAACCTCGCGCTCGGCGGCCAGGCGGGGCAGCACCGTCGCGGCGAAGAACCGCGCCGCGCCGATCTTGCCCTCGTAGAACGCCTGGTCGGCGGCTGACGCGCCGCCCTCGTCCAGCCGGACCTGGGCGATCACCGCCTGCCTGGCCAGCAGCCAGCCGATGATCAGGTCACCGAGCGCCAGCAGCAGTCGCGTGGTGTTGAAGCCCACCCGGTAGAGCTCGGCCGGCTGCTCGGTGCTGCCGACCAGGAAGCCGTGCAGCGCGGTCACGATGGCCTCGACGTCGTCGGCCGCCCTTGCCAGCGCGGCGCGCTCGGCCTTGAGCCTTCCGTTGCCGGACTCGGCGGCGGCGAACTCCCTGATCTGGCCGAGCAGGTAGCCGAGGGCCTTGCCCTCGCCGCGGACGATCTTGCGGAAGTACAGGTCCATGCCCTGGATGGCGGTGGTGCCCTCG
>Ga0335072_10010821_pt1 | contig 13102 bp, 13 predicted proteins | sample Lox_Sample_21_FD_206725 | JGI IMG/M metagenome (GOLD analysis project Ga0335072, IMG submission 206725) | Soil microbial communities from Loxahatchee National Wildlife Refuge, Florida, United States - Lox_Sample_2.1 | ecosystem: Environmental > Terrestrial > Soil > Wetlands | place: USA...
ACCACCATTACTTGAGTTTGAATTGACGTGATAGATCCAACGCAACATGGTGAAGTAAATGCTATTCAACGATGCGTTAGAGTTCTCGCCGAACGAGGTCTCAACGCAACCGAAATCCGCGCCTCATTCCGTCAACTCTCACTCTACACTGTACCTCCCCTCTCTCCCTCCCAAACTGTATTGTATGTATTTACATGTGTAGAACGCAGAACCATGTCCAATGTGTGCCTCTGCAATCCGCTACGCAGGATTCAAAGAATACATCTACGGCACCTCAATAGACCATCTCGTCAAAAGCGGATGGTCGCAAATCCTCATCTCAAGTCAAGAAGTCCAAGCCCAATCGTGGCTTTATGGAACGGGCGTTAAAGTCATTGGGAGTGTGGGGACGGAGTTTACCAATCCGTTGTATGAGTGGCAGTATCAGGATTATAAGCCTTGTCCCGCTGGGTGTGGGAGGGTTAATGTTACTGGTGGTGTGTCGACTTGTGTTCCTAAGTAGAGGTAGGTGGGGAGGAGGATGGAGAGAGGTGAGTAAGATTAGTGATTGAGAAAATGAAGGTGAGGTCAGATGAGAGATTCTTTTATGTCCCCCTCGCGCGAATCGCTTCCTCTGACTCTGCTTTGTCTATCGGATTACAATTTACATTGTGTCAACTGTCGTGAATAAATCTCCGGGTTCTTATCCACTTGAGTTACATTCCTGAAAAGAAAGTACGATAATTTGCCCTGCCCGACCATGGAACCGTCTATTCTCGAGAATTGTCTCCACTCCTTGACGATGCGAATAAGATCAGATTATTGACTTTGACTCCACCTTTCTTCCAGTAACAATCATACGTGAGCACGACCCCGAATCTGTGAAGTTTGCTCTCTTCCTTGGGATAATTGTCTTCCATCTTGAAATGAGGTTGAACAATTCTGTAGACCGTCGGCGGACAATGCCGCAATGAATCGAACCCAGTCTGAGTATTGGTACTTGCTCAAGCGTTTGACGATGGCCGTGTCTGTGACTTCGGCATGAGAATCTCCTCAATGCATGACCGCAATTCTGAATGACGTACCTGAAAGTATTCTAGTTGAGCACAAATGAAAGGATTCGGACCCGATCATGCTCCGATACAGTTATCCTGGCCTTCCAGGTTCCTATATCAGAAACGAGCCCCACATCGGCAATAAGTAAAGCTGGTTAGAAAAGCGACTTCATTCAATCGTTTGGTAGTGACATCTTCTGCAATTCAGTCCTATGCCCGCGAAGTCATGAGATCTTTTGCCCAACGGAATGGACTAAGAAGAATTGTGGAAGAGCTCGGGACGGTGAACAATCCTCTTCTTTTTCAACGAGAGCGTTCAGGAAGAGATTCCAACGGAGAAAGTCTCCTTTTCTGTAACTTTGAGGCTCGGCCCTTTTGTCGAACCTGCATTGCGATGCGGAATGAGATGGGTCGGTTTCAATTCATGAGATTCGAAAGTGATTGCAATCCCTCCTCCAATGCCCAAAACATGGCGACGCATCGCAATCTGAATGCCACAGTTATCGTACGTTGAATTTGTCGACAATATTTTACTACTTTCAATGAGACAAAAGTCCAATGCGCGGTAATAACATCCCGATGTCGATGTCGAAGTCAATCGGAGCATTGTTCCCATCGTATCTCTCTTCTTCAATAACGGTGAAGTTGGAAATCCTTTCCCAGTTGGTTGGTGCACATTAGAGCGAGATCCTGTGTGTCGAGGAAGAGTTCGAAAAGGATGAGTCCAATAAAGTCATGTTCCTTGCTTTAAGTAATATCGAGGGTGGAGGCCGAAGACTACTTCCCAAAATAAAGGACCCGGGCGGTTGTGGACCCGGCGACAACCGTCTGAATAGACTGTGCGGATGTCGTCCAAGGAATGAGGTTTTCGTTTGCTAACTTTTGAGGTTCGAGTGTTTCCGCAAAGCTGGCTGGGCTAACTCAAGATTAGCTATTTCTGAAAAACATGCGGTACCTTTCCCAGGAAGAACAACACAATGTAACAGCTCCGCTAGATGAATCATTCAAAGGACAAGTTTCAGAAATTGACTTGTATTAAACTCTCCAACTTGTTGGGCACACTGGGATCCGCACGTCGGAACATCTGAAACACCCAATTTAGCGGACTGGATCTCAAGCACCGTTTGCTCATCGTTCGAATCGAAAAGACTTATCTGCCATGGAATCTCATGAAAATTGAGATTTCGTTCCTACCCGTGGCTTGAGATGGGAGTGTCGACGAGTCCAAGGGCCATGGAAGGACAGCACCAGAATCGTTGATGACTCGTTGGTTTCCTCGAGATGTCGTGATAGCTCTCTTTGGATAGCTTTCTTGCTGTGGCGAATAGCGGTGTTATGGAAAGGGTTTATTCAATCTGCAGCATCTGACTTCAATTGAGTCGAACCGTCAGATGAGCGGTTGCCGGAGCTGGAGGACGGAAAGGGGTTGAATTCTGATGTATTTCATCATAGACAGTGATACAGTTCTGACTGAGACCTTGGGGTAGATCTCCTGGGATTCCGATACGGAAATACTCTGCTGCCATGCTCCCGATAATTGAATATATTCATCTCTTCTGCTTTCTGCATTTTGCTGGATCGCCCCTGAGATGGGAATAAACAGTCTGCTCAAGGGTGACGATTAATAAGTGCGGGAAAACATGGATTCGTGAGGGAAGAAATTTTCAGGACGGATTCACGCAAGAAATGTGCGATCAGGGAGGTGGGAAGAGAAGGCGAGGGGTCGCGACCTGAAAACGCTCGCTTAGAAGACCGTAGCCTGTCCGGACCCCAGTTTTCATCTGACGTGCATCAACTTCGAGCCTTAAGCGAGACTGGAATCAATCCCATTTGTTCTAATTATGAGTAAGATTCTGAGATTGAATGAAACGGTCTTCTTCGAGTACCGGCTCGGTGTGAACACTTCTCGTCTCGCTTTTTGGCAATCTTAGAATATATGTGATAAAATTTTTGTCATTTTATGTCTCCTAAATTGTCTCAAATCCAGAGATTGCACGAAAGCAATACCGCGGTTGTTAACGCTAGCTATTTAGAAACTCGTCTGCGAAGTACGGTCTTCATTATTCTCCTCTATCCACTTATAGACATCTTCGTCAACCCACTGCCACATAACTCTGAAACAGTTGCAAATCCACATGCAAATGATGATCGCTCGAATCAGAAGCCAAGTTGGGAAATGCACTGAAGTAGTGCAGAGAAGATAAATTGACGATGTAAAATTGATTAACCAATAGATGATCTTGATCAACCAAGCGACCGGAATAACTGTATCCCGGAAGTAAAATGCAACCCCGCCGCCAATGATATTCAATGCCCCAAACAGGGGAACCAGGGAGTTTAGAGTTCGGTTGGATAACGGGGGAGAAAGGAGGGAAACGCCAGACAGCGAGGCCAGACTCTCAATGACAAAAACCACAGAAAGTAATAGGCCGAACAATCTTCCAATTGCAGTTGTGTGGAAGTCGTATACACAGCTCATGTGGTACATCCCTTCCCTGTTATGGTGTCGCCTAAACTAGAGACGGTCAGCCATGAAAAAAGGGCGTAATACAAGACTTAGAATAGTTCTGATAATGATGTCGAACTCCCATGTAAATTTGTCCGAGACCTGAGCACACGAAAAGTCGACGAAAACTGCCCGATTGGACCGAGGCAGAACCATTATGTTCCGAAGGTACAAATCGTCATGCAGAACACCAGCCCCATGGATTTCGTTCAGACCTTTGATAAATTTGCAAGCGTTATCGAGATTAATGTTGTCAATGGATACTTGCTCACCCCCCTCTAACCATTCCATTACAATGCCATAATACAGGTCATCAGATGCATCTTCTCCCTCCTCCACAAGACCCCATCCGACTAGAGTCCGACAGTCATAACCATACACATCTGGGATGCAGTCCTCAACGCCAGCTAATTTGAGTAATTCGTAGGCGGTTTTTTCTTGGTTGAATGATTCAATCCAACGTTGTCGAAATAGCTTTATACAGACAGATCGACCTTCATCCGCGTCTCTGGCCTTGACTACGCATCCGTGAGTTCCCGCGGTTATAAATAGGCAGTCTTGAAAGTGCATTGTATCCTCAAGCCTGGAAAGGGGTGGGATTTCTATTTCAGAAGACTGGGACTCGTCGGACGAGCTTTCTATCTCGGCACCGACTGCTTGCAGAAGATCGGCTTTCGATAGGTCTGTCTAGCCTGTGAATACTTACTTCATCACTAAATGTGTCCATACCCATTGTGCGAAATAATCCGCAGCTCGGTCCATCTCCCAAGATATATGACGAGCTCCACGAGTCCAGGAAGAAGAAAAGTCAATCCAAACAACATTGATTATCCCACCTTCGTTATGGACAAGGGCATTGCCTTCCGAAATATCTCCATGAATTACACCCGCATTGTGTATTTTAGCCAAAGCTGACAGTGCCGCAACTGCCATCTCTACAGAGACATTCAAATGAGACAGAGGAGTCCCTTCCACGTATTCAAGCATCAGAACCAATATTTCATTCGCTTCACTGTCTCCAGCCTGTTCCTGACCTGCTCTGACCAATGAATCGATTCCCCGGCCAATTGTTTTGGAATATTTCGCGATGGGCCAAGACGCAAAGCCGAGAGGCCGAGGTGTGAAAGCTTCTGTGGGAATTGGATCGGGGGTGTTATCGTAATCAAATTCTTGTCTCTCGGAGAAGCGATTGTATGCATCAATCTCTTTCTCGAAACGCAAACGAAAACCGGGCGGAAAGAATTTGAGAATGCATTTCCCCGTTATTCCGTCAGGGATTTTGTAATTGTAACGCACTACCTGACTCCATGAATGTGAGCTCAGCAAGAGTGGACGCGAAAACTTTGTGCGATCATCAATCTCGAGCATCTGGCTTACTGAGGCTGGACTGTCATTGATTGTTTTGCTGGGCGACGTGATGAGCGAAACCAAATTTGATGCGAAATTGGGACGGGTTGGGTGGGATCAAAGGAAACACAGCCCCAAAATAAACTTTTTGTACCTTCCGGGCTCACATTGTTTAACGTCTTGATTTCGACACACGTTTCATCAACATTCTTTGTGCTGACGACTCCTAAACTGCAGGGGCATTCTCAAGAGCAATGTAAGGCCGTTACAGTAATTCAGAATCTGCGACTCGTTTCATGTTTCTTTGCTATCTCCAAATTTTGTACAAAGGAATGCTTTACGAAATGGAGAATTTGTTTCCCTATATTACCTTAGGCTCTATGCATTCTCGAATGTCCAACCGGTGCAGTCGCCAGCAGGAATTGGCTACACGGACCGAGTGCAATGTGGCCCTTCACAGACAAATCGAAGCCAAAGGCTAATAGAGATTGGCTGCGGCAACTGTTCAGCAGAATACTTCGAAAATCACTTCGAAAACCCGCACAAACGAAAGCGGCCTCCGACGACTTGAAGACTTTAAAACAGATGCTACAAGAAGGGATAACCCTTCCAATCTCACTGGTGAAAAAGACAGGTAATTCCGACTCTTCTGGTCTTGAGTTCGACTTGAAAGGCGTGAAAGTATGGGATGACTTTTTCACTGTCGAGGAGATCGAAGCGTTGTGGCACGACGACCCAAAGCTTACAGAGATTCTATCAGCAGGGTTCGGTGATGACGAGATGAGAAGTTGCATTACCGGCAAGCCGCCATTGACCCGACGCATAATGCGGAATGAGATGTGTGTAGAGAATTGGTGGGCAACAGTACAGGACCATCTTAATCTCATCTTCCAATGTTGCGCAAAGGGAATGTCCTTAGACGACGTTGTTTTAATGGGTAACGGGGACAATGCTACGTGGATATCTCCCAACGCTCAAACAAATGCCCATAGAAAGAAGCCTGACCTTGCGGGATTTCAAATGCAGGCCGATCTTACCGGAGTCATTGACAACGAGCGTGCGTCGTCAGATCAGGATACCTTACGATCAGCCACACCAGTCGAGGTTCGAATCGAGAACAAGATCAGAGCACTCGATCCAGACAGTATCTTTAACCGTATTCCTGGGGATGTTAAGCCTAGCAGCAAAGTTTTTCGAGATTTATTACCCCCAGATGGCACAAAGTTTCTGGCAGGTGGCGATAATGTGAACTCCGAAGCTCGCAAAGTACTGAAGCAAATTCACGGTTACATGGACCGACACGAAGCGCGATATGGTTACATTGTCACTGACAAGGAGCTCATCTGCTTCCGTCGTCGCGGTACTGGTTGGGGACAACTTGATATAGGACCTTCGATTCCTCACGACGTTCATGTGGATCGCGACAACAACACCTTAAATTCAAAATACGTTCTCTTTTATTTACATTGGAAAGTTGCCAACGATGATTCACCGACACATGGCTGGCGATTGAAGTCATTTGGAAAAGAAGAGGAGAAAAAGAACGCCAACATTCTGAATAAAGTAGCCAGAAAACTGAAGTCCGTAAGGTCGAAAGGTGCCAAAAAGGGCAAAAAGAAGTCAAAGACAATGAAACGGCAGAAGTAGGATCGGTGGTTATCAATCTCTGGGATCACTATTTTGAAGTGAAGAATCGTATCGTATTATCATAGCAATCAATCTGGCCTGTATCATTAATTATGTCCTCATGCTGTCATACCACATCGTTACACTGAAATTTTCGTCGATGGTCGTGATCTCTGGTAGAATTTTTCGAAATCGTATCTCAAGGTCATACATACTCTGGTTGGGCCCGCCCCTCGTCCTACCGGTCATATAAGCACATGGTACCGAAGCCCATGCGTACCAGACTGCCAAAACCATTGTAGATGTGACGGACCAAGGAAATACCTTTCCCGCACTTGTGAACGTCTTTTCGAAGGAGCTGAAGAAACGCTGCGGGGAAGAAACAAAAGCCTATCGATACTTACAGGATTATGAAGTCATCTCGCAAGGTGTGGTTCTCAAACTTTAGGGGATTCTGCCCTCCCACGACAAGAAGAAATTGTATGCGATTTCTCGGGCTTCGGTCCCTGACGACGGGCCAATAAAATTCCCCGCCTCCACAATATTCATGGAGTACTTGGAAGGCGCCCCGAAAGACCGTCGGCGGTGAATATGACTCCAGAGCTTGCCGAAGAGGCTCTCCGTGGTCTACGATTAATGTACAATGCCCGCGTATTACACAGGGATACCGAGCTCCGAAATTTGTTGATATCTCCTGCCACAAACAAGGCAATTTGGATAGATTTCTCCATTGCCGAGGTAATCTTTGGGAAGTTGCGGATGAAAGAGATGAAGTGAGAGCCAGACTCTATCGAAGAGTCGTCTTTCCCCATCACAATGCTCCTTGACCGTATAGCTGGGCATGGAGGTACCTCCGCTCGAAGGTGAGGAGGGTCTTAATCAATCGGACGAAGAACATCAGGTTCAACCCTCGCCGTTTCCCACATCGGATTCATGCTTTCATCACCTGCAGCGGATTTCGTTCCAGAACGTTCGGTCATGGAGACAGACTTTATCGCGAAAACTGCCCTTCAAACTTTGATCTTTCTGAACTTCCTCGATTCTTCAGCTCTAATATGTCCCCCAAAATTGGTGGGATACTATTCGAGACACGTTCCTCGAGACACTATCTTCCGCTCTCAGGGTATTGTACTGGCCACTGTTTCTTTTCTTGTTGCCGGAACTCAGCAAGACACCCAGTTACAAAGGCTCTTGTTTTTTCTATTGTATTTTATAGCATTGGGTCAATGCTAAATTTGTTAATGCATCTTGTCAACAATTCAGAAGGGACATTATCAATGTTGGACTAGATTTTTCTTCAACGTCTTCTGGTTGCTTAACATTGTCGGGGTGAGATTTGACGCAAGATAGGGAACCTTCAAAAGGAGATGTAATCACCAATTATACTATAGCAATGCCAATAGCCTTGATTGACACTGAAAGTATGATTTAAGCCCGGAAAGGATATCTCCCTTCCTCACCGTCTAGATGCCATGCTCGTGACATATAAATAAGGTGTTCGACTCGATTTGAAGTGAGGAACGTCAGATACGGTGGGGCCGGGGGCCGTCCGCAGGGAACTGGAAAAAGGAGACTAACTACTGAAATTCTGAATTGAGTTCATTGCAAAACTTTAACCTCGGGAATCAGACAATCAATAATCACCATTTTTGGCACGAACTACTTGGAGCACTTAAAGTCTGGTTAAGCAGCACTTTTTTGTTATGAAAGGCTGTCTGGAAAGACAATCGTACTGGAAGTCTTTGTCCTCAAACCTTAATGCACCACACCCGCGACATACCAACCTTAATTGCATTGGAAACCATCATCATACAAAGGGGACGAAACCCGTACGGGATATTTATACATAAAACGAGACTAAAATTCGGAGTTCCCTTTGAACGCGCAATTCTACCGCAACAGAGTCGTCATGGCGGGAAGGTGGGATAAAACACTTGGACAGCATTCTTAAAACTCTCACGGCGCGGAGCGGGCCCTGACATGCTCTTTGCGGGTCTTGAAACTAAAAAAGCAAGTAAAAAAGCTATAAGGTCCATGGGTTCTACAACGCCAATGTCAATTTGGGAAACAAGAACCAGGTTGAATATCGACAAAAGAACCGGACACGGGAAGTGCTTTCAGAAGTGAGTATCCTTCACCTCGTGGAGGGAGAATTATGGTTGATACATTAGGAAATATGAAAGTTGATGTCGCGCAGCTCCCTGAACATTGCAAACCGACTTACTGGGAAGCTCTTATGGCCTTTGAAGAGCCCATTGAGTCCTTATGTCTTGGCAGCACTTCTAACACCGAACCTACCAAGGACAAAGTATATATACCACGCGAACTTATGGGTGAATGGGCAGAATCTGATGTGGACCCGTTTCCTGACTTTAACAAACTGAAATGGTATACGCAGCAACACAGACAAGCTTGGAGAAAACTTCAACAGAAAGTCAATGACAAAGATATTCCAGGGGTTATGACTCCTCATGCCGATCCTATTGTCAGCGAAGTTGACCTTGAAGCAAGGCTTAAAGTGCATTTCAACATAGTTAACCTGGCGCTTGAGGCTGCGCGTTGCGCGGGTACACATCTCATGATTGCCGGCGGCAGGTGTGCCACGGCAGGGAACGCTGAGGCAAACATCAAGTCAGAACCCGACAAGGCATCTTTCGTGGCGCCAACGAAGATCGATCCATGCTCTGGGGCTCTCATTTATTGTTTTCAAGAACTGGACCACGAGAACGCCAAAAACGTCCAAAACATCATCCCTGGTGAGGTTAAGATTTGGTACAAGTTCCGGCGAAGTTTCCTTGAGGCTGACGACAATTTCGACGATTACGACGAATTCAATAAAGACCAAAGAATAATTGAAGCTAGGAAAGTTTTCACTCAGATTTATCAATACATGAACGAACGCGACGCAGCAATTGGCTATGTCATCACCGATTATGAGCTTATCTGTGTTCGACGAATTCGTAAAGAACGGTATGGGATTCGTTATGGAGTCCTTGATATCTCTCCGTCAATTCCTTTATCGATCGAACAGGGACAATTGAACGCCAAATTGGCTTTATTTTACATCCACCTCAAGTATGGAGTGCTCGAACCGCGTCTGGGACTGATGCCTCGAACTCCGAAACCTCCCAAGTGGAGAGGCCTCGTAAAGGACATACGTTGCGCGAGGATTCTTCGAAATTCGGTTCAGAGCCGTGACTACAATTTGAGAGGAGGACGTGTCCAGCGTGAGCAACTGAATTTGGATGATAAAAGGGAGTCTATGTACGAAGACGACAACTGAAAACCTGTAGTCTAATCTCAAATCCCCGTCAAACTGGGCACTGAGATCTGCAAGGGAATTGTATCTTTTATGTGGGCGTGCAGATCTCGAAAATGGTTTATAATCTTGTTTGGATCTTGTTTGTGTATCTCCATAGCGTTTATCTAGGTGGTCAATGTACATGTTATAGCATCCGGCTTTTCTTGGACAATGCCTCTTCGTTCACAAGCTAATGTCATCAAACGAAGGCATCAGCCACGAACAAAGAGAATGTAGGGAATTAAGGTTTCGACTAAGGAGCAGTAGAGGCTCGAGCGTCACTACCCGACGGACGGCTTTGTTTTCAACCTAATGATCGTCTTTTCCAAATCCTCTTCGTCATGCCCCGGAAGAGCTCCAAGTACTCTGTTCCCGATCCCTTGAAGTCAGAAAGAGATTGGACCGACGTTTCGTTATCAGAAATCCCCTCTTTGCCCGAATTGCGCAAATTGTCAGTTTCCAATGTCCGTTTCGTGCACCTGAGCTATCACTCGCAGGTGTACCTCGTGGATTTCAAGCACCAAGGACAACAAGTGAGGGCGATTTTCAAAGTCTTCTCGAAAGACATGGATGAGCGATATATCGACGAGGTCAATGCTTATCGTTTATTGAACCATTACGATGTTACGTCAAAGGGGGTCGTTCCCAAGATATACGGTGTTCTGCCAACCATCACACAAAAGGAGTTGGAGTCGTTGTTAGGGGGGGCCCAACCAGATGAAGCAAAAGTGACTTTTCCCGCATCTGCGGTGTTGATTGAGTACATCGAAGGAGGACAAAGGCCCAGTAAGGAGAATATGACAGTTCAGCTTGCTGAAGAGATTCTACATGGACTCCGTCTTATCCACAATGCTCATGTTATTCATTATGATCCTGAACCTCGGAATATTCTCATCTATCCGGATGCCGGAAGAGCGGTGTGGATAGATTTTTCCAATGCTGAATCTACGCCCGAATGGTGGGAACCAATTGAGGAAAGAAACCTTGTTCGAGGACTGGTGTATCGACAACTGGTATGACCCCGTCTAGAAACGGTAGAATGACAGAGTAGCTTGGTGTGAAAGAACCACCTCTTGATACCCCTGTCGACGAAACCAAACTGGTGCCTTTGCCTAAACCCCAGACGACTTTTGCAACGACCTCTGGCGTCGCGGATCCTCTCAAAAATCCCGTGGCGTCCTGGAGGCAAAATCTCGCGATGTTGGCAACCAATCGTCGATGGAGATCAATATTAAATCATATCGCCGTATCTACCTTCATCATTATGACTCTCATCGACGGAGCTGTTGAAACTCTGTTTCCGCGAGTAGCAGCAGATTTCAACCATCTATCAATTGCCATGACTTTCCGTTCACGCGGCGTTCTTCTTTTAACCCTCTCTGCCCTTTCAGCAAGCTTCATGAGGCCTGCTGAGAAGGACAAGAAGCTCGAGTATTTTGCTGTTAATACCATCGCCTTCTACTGTGTTGCGGCAATTGCAAATCTCTTGCATCACACTCTGGTTTCTTCGCCCCAGCGATTCGATCCGTATTGCTGGATTCGCATTATGTTCCATGTATTTTGGGTGGTTGGAACGTAGTACGAGAAAACATGTCTTCTGGAGGATCAGAGGACAATAGCAGACTCATTTCGAATGGCTTTCTTCATTGTCTTTTGGTTAGTGGGCTTAGCTTCAGAGCGATTTAAGACAAGGCAGAGATATACTAGTGAATGTAAATTGTATTCATAGCTTTTCAATTCATTGTTCATATCAATTCAAGCGATGTGGTCAGATGAACTTTTCTCACACAGAATATGGATCAGATGGCACGTTTGAAAACCACGATTGCTATGGAATGCTTGAAGGCCCCCATCTGGCTTAGAAACCAATAAACGAATGCTCTCCACGAGAAACAACAGTCACCAGATCGCCAAGTTTAATCTGTCCCTCTACCACATGAGATTTGAGGCAATTGCAAGATATACCAATTTTGTCAGTTACAGCACACATCCCAAGACACGGATGATACTTTGCACCAGGGTCAATTCTCCTATACTTTGTCATCGTCTTATAAGGCTGATTAGGATCCTTGACACCAGTCGCCGGATTAACACTACAATCAGAACTAGGAGTTGGGGATGGGTACTTTGGCAATTGACATCTGGGCATTCTTGCAACACAATAAATCTTCCCCACAGTACCAACTTCAATTTCTTTCCAGCCGTCTTCATCGTAAGCTCCATCAACACCCTTAACCACAATATTTGGTCTGAATCGGGTGACGCCCTCCAATTTGCCGTCTGTGGGCAAGCGCTCTTGTAAATCATCAAAACTCTCCTGGCTTAGAAGTAAGTAAGGTGCGCAATCGGCGAAGCTGGTTGTTACCAGACGACCACCTTGAGCGGAAGGGGGTGCTTGGTTGATGATTGATGGTCGGGGATCTGGACCGAGGTAGACTAGTTTGCAGGTTGGCACGTTGAGGAAGTGCGCGAAGAAGGAAGAATGATCAGGAAGGATCCGAGGACGGATGTCAGTGCCGAAGAGATCGATTGTTGGAGTGGTTTGCAATGTCGAAAGGAAGTCGGGACTATTACACTTGTAAGTTTGGTGTAGAAGGAAGTACCTTGGAGATAAGGGGATGGTGACTTGTTCTGGGAATCCATCTGCGCTTGCGATGATATTGTCACCTTCAATCACCGTATTAATCAACAACATCTATGCATTTCAGCGCTAATTATCGGGAGAAGTACTTTTGGATGTTCCCTGATCGTCATGGGGATCCATTTATCTTCCTTCAATCCATCTTTATCGTCAGGTTTTCCTTCCTTCTTTTCGATAAGCATGTAATTGCGATCGTATTTGAATCCGAGAGCAGTCAATTCGGCGGAGAAGACGGGGATTCCTCGACAAGATTTGATGGGATAAATGAACAATCCAGAGATGGTGATAGCCATGGTTCACTGGAGAGGAATGAGAATGAGAAAGCAAGGAGATGGAGAAGGTTGAAAGGGTGCATTGTTGAGCCATTTATTAAGGTCCACCCCCGCACCGGAAGAGGATCGCCCGTCGACTCAGCAGCAGCTGATGACGATGCCGATAAATCATCTTCACGTGCAATTCATCTCAACTAGTTCACAAACAACAGAATTCGATTATGCAAATGCAATCGCAATTAGGGTATCATAACAACTACTCTACTATACCTCTTTAATCCACCATAGTATCTTCCCATCTAAACAATCCTGCACCACAATCTGAGCAGCAGCCTCCAAATTCGGCCCATGTTTACTAATCCTACCAAACTTCCT
>Ga0335072_10010824_pt1 | contig 13102 bp, 9 predicted proteins | sample Lox_Sample_21_FD_206725 | JGI IMG/M metagenome (GOLD analysis project Ga0335072, IMG submission 206725) | Soil microbial communities from Loxahatchee National Wildlife Refuge, Florida, United States - Lox_Sample_2.1 | ecosystem: Environmental > Terrestrial > Soil > Wetlands | place: USA: Florida...
CAGTTGCGCATATCGTCAGCGCCAAAGCGAAGCAACCTAGTTCAGCCAGGTTGACGAACTTCCCGACCACCAACCGCTCTGCTTCCCCGGTGAGGAAGTAGGTGGAGGTTGAAAGAAAGATTCCAGCGCCAAATGCCAGGATCTCCTTCGCCGCCTTTGAATCCCATTTCAGAGATACCGGGTTTTCCGATACCAGATGCGTCCCGGTCACAAACACCAGGGAGCTGGCAACCTTCCCGATTACGAGCGCCCAGGCGCTCGGCGAGACGAGCGCCCAGACTACAGCAACTACAAAACCGGCAGTCTCTCCACTCACCGTCAACAATGTGAGCTTTCGGAGCTGCACATGTCTTGTCATTGTCCAGACGGAGCTGCTGGTAAAACCCCGAAGCCCTGTGGACGTTGCGCCGACTATCAACAGCCACAAAACCGCAGGCTGTTTGTAAAATGCCGCAAAGGGATATGCCAGAGCCGTAGCGAGAAGCCAGAGGATCATGCCGCGGCTGCATTGAATCAGGAACGCAGTGTTGACAAACACCGGGTCGTCTCCCCGCCGGTGCTGAACAACATCCAAGCCCACGCCCAGGTCGGAAAGCATCTCCAGACCGCTGAGGAAGACATTTACCAGAGCGACTAACCCGAAGGCCTGCGGCCCCAACAGAAGGCGCGCAAGCAATACGGTGGTCGCCAGCCGTGCGAGTTGCGTGGACCCGTATCCTATAAGAGTCCATGTAGAACCACCGACGGCCCTGTGGAATGTTGCCGAGGTCGAGACCGTTTTCAGGCCAGGAATAAATCGAACTGCCGCCGAAGCCGGCTTCTCCCACCAAAGCTTTTCGCCTGTTAAGGCGACGGATTCGGATTCAATGACCGTGTCGCTCAATCAACCTCCCATCGAAACATTGCGTGCCTCTTCGCGGCCGCACGGAGAATTCAGATATGCCCTAAAATATGACCTCTCCGCTTGACGATCAGCTGGCGCTGTTCGCGCGGCCCGAATCGGGGTTTTCGGCCGAAGATGCTCTGATTGCTGCGACATTCCCTACATTCCGACCCGTTGAGGCTACAGCTTTCAGCTCAGGCAATGCGACGGGCCAGTACATCGCCGAAGTACTCGTTCCCGGTGCCGGAAGCCAGCCGTTCGCGCAGCGCCTCTGCAGACACCCAGGACTCCCAGGCAACCTGGGTTTTTCCTTCCGGCAAGTAGTTGTACTGGTAGCGGCCGGCGAGAGCCGCCGATTCCAGGCAACGCATTGCCACTTCCGGCGCAAGAGGTACATATTCAAAACTCAACGCCTGAGGTAGAAATGACATGCCGCGAAGCACGTGGTCGTCGTAGCCTTCCACATCGATCTTTACGAAACTCGGGATCCCATAGCGATGCGCAAGCTGGTCGAGAGTGACCATGTTTACCTCGAGGGCTCCAAGCCAATTGGCATCTCGCAGAAGCGGAGACTGCTTTGATACTTCATACCAACGGTCGGTCAAGGTACTAAGCGTGCTTGACTCGCAGACGCGCAGGTTTGCTTTGCCTGGCGCATCTCCCACGGCACATTCTTCCACGTGCACCGGGCGGGCGCGGGCCAACCGGCGGAGGTTCTCGCAGCAGCGCGGATTTGGCTCCACGGCGACCACCCTGGCTCCCAATTCGGTAAACACCTCGGAATAGTTTCCGACATTTGCACCTACGTCGAAAACGAGATCGCCTTGACGAACAAATGGGGCATAAAGCTCCCTCATCTCACGACGATGAGCCCGCTTCCGACGGTTGAACAAGCTCTGGTAACAGGACCGAAGCGGATAGAATGCCTTGGTGCCGTATAAGAGTCTTCCCACCGACCGCCCTAACCGGTCGCCAGTGGAATTGCTGTTTTCACGTTTCATGAGAACCTCTAAGGTGTTTTTCGCAGACGCCACCAGTAACGATGTAACATCTGCATTCCGAGGAATAAGGCTTGTACTGTGTATACGGGGAGTAAGTTCTTCGTAACTTTCACAATCTATGAGCGAAGATACCGTCGAATTGGCAGGCTGAATAAGCCGCCGTCCGGGGCTGTATCTGAATCCACGGACAATCATCGCAGCAACTGCTAATGACTGGTTAAACGTTGGGGCCGGTCACCTGTGCATTTCAACCAATTCGCGGCTCGCTCCGACATCAGCCGCATAACTCCACGCAGGCTCCTTCTGTGCTCGATCGCGGAACGCAGGCTTGGTTTCAAAGGGCACGGCCTCAACGGATAGTGCTGAGATCATGGCCAAAAGTGCAAGCCAGGCAAACTGCATTTGGTCAAAATAATCGATCCCGAAATAGGCGACCACATGGGCAAACATAGCAGCGCCAATACACCAGATGAACCATTCCTCTTTGCGATTGCCACTTGCACGCTTCCGCGCGTTTCCAATCATTCCAAAGGCTCGGGATACAAGTGCGATGAACAGAACAAAGGATATCAGGCCGCCACTTATACCATAAGTAACATACTGGTTGGATGTGTCAATCATCTGCCATCCCCACGAGCCATTGTCCCTTGCACCGAGGAGCCACCAGTCGCTGAAGTGCCGGATAAAGGTATCAATCAACTGGTAACGATGATAACTGTCTGACGAGCCCGTGAGATTGATGTGCTCCAGGAGCGACCAGACAGGGCCTTTCATGACTATTTCCAGACCTATCAGGGCGGCAACAATTCCAAAGCGCATTGCGCGCATCTGCCTGCGAAGGGGCCACAAACAAAGCGCAAAAATGCCGGCGGCATAAGTGCCGAGAGTCGTGGAGGAATGGGGAGTGACAACCATGACCAATGTCCCAATCAACGCCAGAGATACATACAACCGGGACTTCTTATCTGACCATAACCACACAAGCAATGGCATAAGGGTAGCGCCGAAAGTTCCGGCCAGAATAGAATGCTGAAAAACGCCCTGCGACCGTATTGCTCCATCGCGAACTTCGGGGGTGGCGGCCGTACCACCGAGCAGTCCAAAAACATTCACTCCCGTACGTTGCTCGTTGAGCATGCAGATGCCCATGACGATGGCAACAAAAGCAAAAACCTCGATAGCCTTTCGAGTATCCTGCCGGTCCCGAATCAGGAACCGCAAGGCAAAGTAGCCTCCCATTGTGTCCAGGAAATCTCCCGAGGCTTTAATTATGGCCTGCGCTTCCCTCCACTGAAGCGAAAAGACGATCAGACAAGAGAAAGCTAAGAGTGTGACCAACCAGTCCATGCGATTGAAACCGCCAATCAGCGGGGACGACCGCCTTGAGATCATCCATCTGGTCAGGCCAGCCAGCAAGATGAGGCGATATACAAAAAAGTGAAGGCCCGCTATAACCAGAACCTGGCCTTTTGGGATCAGGAAGATCGCCAGAAGAAAGGGCACGATGGCTTCCTTGCGGGGTCGCCATAGAATAAGAACGATGGCAAGCACCGTTGCAAGTGCCACCCACAGATTGAGGTCGGTGGAGGCAGGACCGCCGCCAAATCGGTAGTGTAAGTGTAATGGTCCCATAGATGTTGCTCAGATTACGGGCATGCGGCGAATCGTTTCGTTGTCCTCTTGATGTTCTACCGGCCGAAGTCCATGCGTTCCGCCATCAGGGACCTTGCGCTTGCGAGATGCAGTATGTAGGGGCGACACAGAAGGAGTACGACACCGGACATTTTGTTCGGAGAGGAGAGGTTCTACAATCCCGCTGACGATTGACGGGCTGCAGTCTGTTAGATGATCACAGAATAAGAAATAAGAACCGGTGCCCTTATGCCGTAATTCCCTGAACTCGGTAAAAGGGCCCGGAGGTAAGGTTGTCGCTACTGAGGCGGGGCTGTGCCACTCACATTGGTTGGAGAACCCAGCGCCGCGTTGACGAATTGGTACGCTCCCCTGTCTGTGGTGAATGCGTTCCCAGCAGCATCGGTTGTGTAGGGGGCGGCGAGAGATACGCGATTATTCCAGTCGGCATTGTCCGATGCGAGAGTGAAAATCCCGGTGGTCCAGCCTGTGAAGGGATTGGACGCTGACGAGGAGCAGACATCCGATGTGCCGGAGCCGGCGCAGGGAGTGGTGCCGAGGTAGGAGTTATAGCCCTCGGTCCAGGTTCCGTTGCCCAGACTGAATTTCCCACTGTTATAAATAATGTTGTTTTGAATCGTTCCGCTCTGTCCAGAAGAAGCCCCGTACCATCCAGTCGCATTTCCCGCCAGATTGATAAGCGTGTTTTGAACGAACATCATATTCGTCAAGCTGCCCTGCAGGACGCCAATGATTCCATCGTCGAGGCCGGTGGTTGTGTATGCGCCGCCACTGGTTTGCCAGAATACATTGTCATAAAGGTAAAGACCGTTGTGCACGCCGGAACCTGGATTGGTAAATGAAATGACTGCCGATCCATTGATGTCGCGATACACATTCGCAAATTCTGTGTCGTTGCCGGTGGTCGAATCGAAGGACTCGTACTGCGGATGACAGGTATCGGAGGAGCTTGTGTTCGTCATCCACCAGTAGGAGTGTTCGATCACCTGGTTGGCCCCGACCCATTGGATAAAGTCGCACCCCGCGTTCCGTCCGAAAACATGATTAGCCGTGAGGTTTGTAATCGTGTCTCCAATAAGCGCGTTCTCGCTGATATTGTTCCCATTTCCTGCAACTTCCACATACTCCAGGGTGATGTTACTCGCCCCCCCGGCATGGATCGCATAATTGCATGCGCCGGTCCCGCTTGAGCTGCATGAACTGTTGTCTACCCGGATTCCACAATCACTGGGGGTCGATGGTTCCGAACTAGGTGTAGTGGGAGTCCCACCGCATCCGGCACCCTTCTGCTGGCCGTTTCCGTTCAGGATGAAATAGGAATCACTGATTTTGAACGCTTCGGGGGCGGTTGCAAAAACGGCCTGGGAACTGCCCATGGTTGCCGTGTTCCACCCCGTGCTCGTGCAGTTATCGTAGCTTTGCGCCTTGCGGACCTCTACGGTCGTGGTGCCAGAGGTTGCCGTATTGAAGGTATACGAGCCGTAACTGCCGTCTGCCAGGTAGTAGATGTCCCCCCGCACCAGTGTGGATGGAAGGCCTGCATACGCGTTGTTCCAATCCGCTCCAGTCTTAGCGCCTGAACCGGTAGGCGAAACAGTGTGGCAAGCGGCAAAAGCTGAGGAAAGGGAAAGACCGAAAAGGATTAGGAGAAAAGCTGTCTTCTTTAATAGCGAGGGGAGATGAAGCTGGGCGCTATTTTGCATTCGTACCTCCGGCGAGCATGACAAACAGAGTCCTCAACGATAGGCCAATTGCTCGGTCTGTGAAACTGCGCTGTTATTTGTGCATTCAGGTGATCATCAGCACGCTCTGTCTGTCAAGGCGCCGGCCGACCCCAGCTCCCTTCTCACAAACCCCTGTCTCGGGACAACTTCCCGGTCATGTGGCACTTGGAGGCGATGCCCGCCCCGCGTGGATGGCTTCAAATAGGTGCAGTGTTGCTCGATGCGGCAAGTCTTTTCGGTACTCATCCTCTTCGCTTGTCGACCGCATATCAGAGGCGTGCCTGGAACGGTTTGAACAACCTTGCCCGCTGCTCTTTTCTCAGATACCTGACGAACTCCGCCGGCACCGGCCTTTCCTCGTTTTGCCGGCACGCCCATGCAAAGCCCGCAAGTCTGGCCAGTGCGCCCGCGACATAGGGTTTCACGCAGATGCGACGCAAGCACTTGATAATCGCAAAAAGCGGGTCGCTTCCAAGTGAAAAATCCATCCGGCCCTGCTGGTACCAATATTTCAGAACCCCAGCCCCGGTTCCGGTAGGCTTGTGGTGGAAAACCTTGAATTCCGGGAATGACTCCACGCGCCATCCCTTCATGCGCGCCATTACCTCAGCGCACCAGTCTTCCCCCCCATACTTGAGGGGCAGAATGCCCCCGACAGACTCATAGCACTCCCGGCGAAACAGCTGAACGGCCCCTGCCACGGATCTGACACCGTTCATCGTACGCGACGTGAACCTCCCATGACGTTTCTCATAGATGAATCCCCCGGCAAGCCCGAGACCCGGATCATGCGCGAATTTATCAATGAGGTTGGCGAAGTAGCAGGCGTCGAAAGAAATATCAGCATCCAGATTGCCGATAAATGCGTAATCCCCGCCTTCCAGGCGTTGCAGGCCGGCATGCAGTGCGCGGACCTTTGAAGCGAAGCTCCGGGAGTGATGCGCTCCGAGACGCAGCAGCTCTATAAACTTGTAGCGCTCGGCATATCGCTTCACAATCCCGTCCGTATTGTCCACCGAGGCGTCGCTTACGATGACCCATTTTTCCGGCAGCACGGTTTGACAGATCACGGACTCGATCGTCTTCGCGATAAACAGCTCTTCGTTGTGGGCCGCCGTGACAAGCGCATACGCAGGTCCGCGTGTCACTTTCGATTCAACTCCTGTTGCTGAGATATTGATTTTGTCCACCATGTCGGCCCCGACACTGCACCAGGCAGATGTTCTCATATACGCATTTCAGCTCGGCAATCGCCGTTCTGCACTATTGCAGATCCTGCACAATGGCGCGCACGCCACCCAGCTCTGGTTCCTTCCCCTCTTCAACCAGTAGAACCGGATCAACGCGCCTGTTCCATTCCGCAGCGGCCCGGTAAACCTCCAGCCGTTTCTTCAATCGATCCGACGGCTTGACAAGCGAAACGAGCCCATATCCGATCTGTCGAACCCGGATGCGCGCCAACGAATACCGGCGGCACTGACGCACGCCCTTCTTCCCAAAATACTTATAAAAATAGAGGTAGCGGTTGCGGTACTTGTCCAGCTCGAAGGGAATTGGATATCGCCCTGTTGTCGACTGACCACCGAGATGCGTAATCGTCACATCGGGAGTGTAGAGTATGCGATAACCGGCGTCCCAGATGCGATGGCACAGATCAACATCCTCGTAATAGTAGTAGAACTGGCTGTCAAAACCGCCCAGTTGCTTCAGCAGATCAGAGCGGACTAGGAGACAGCACCCTGAATGCCAGTCGATCGGCCTCTCCGAGTCGCCCTTCCATCGAACATACTTGTCAGAGGTAAAAACGTCAGAGAGATAGCCAAGTGGCCACAGGTAAAGCGCCGCCAGCCACTCGCGCCACACTGTCGGGAAAGGTCGCGCCGAGCCCTGATAAGATCCGTCGAGATTCAAAACCCGGCAGCCAAATCCACCAGCATCAGGATGCCGAGCGGCAAACTGGAGCAAGGCATCCAGCGCCCCTTCGTGAATCACTGTGTCCGGATTCAGGATGAGCACATACTCGCCAGTGCTGGCCTCAATGCCAACGTTGTTGCCCCGCGAAAACCTCAGGTTTGTGCCGTTCTCAATGACCCGCACCTGGGGAAACATCTTCCGTATCCACTCCGGTGACCCATCAGTTGAACCGTTGTCTGAAACGATGACCTCCAGTTCATTCTGGTGCGTGCCAGAGTAAATCGAGGACAAACACTCGGTGATCACTTCACGGTCATTCCAGCACAGAATTACAATCGATAGTTTCACGGCCTAAGTTCCTCTCGTCTGCAAAGCCCGGCACGGCCAACAGACCCTTCAGATGCCTTATTCAGTATTTCTCCGCTTATTCCTCAGGAGAATCCATACAAGAGCTGCAATAAGGAGCAGCACTGCGAAAATCGATGCCAAAACTCGCGCCAGGCTCTTTCCGTGGTGATAGTAGTGTTTGTAGTAGTAAGCGGTCGCCGCTTCTCCAAAACTGAACCGCGATAGCCATATGTCGCGAAAATCGGATGCCTCGCGCAGAAGATAAACACGGAGCGATTTTCTTCTGATGTCTACGGACGCAAGATTCAGGTCGTTTTTATAGGTAACCAGAAGGTTGCGGGTTTGACCTGCTGGGATGGTAACGCTGCAGTTCAGAAACCCCTCGTGAACCTGGAAAGGTGCGGGGCTGCCGTCCACGGTCACCGTTTGTATCATCGAAGCGTCCGGTTCCCGCTTTACAATGTGGTACACCTGCGCGCCTGCGGAGTCATTTTCCAGACGGACGCTGCTGGAAAAGGTGAAGACGTCATAGCCGCCATCGTCGCTCAACCTTAAGAGATATAGATGAGCCGCGATGTCTCCGAGGTTACGCCACCGGGTATCCGGCTCAAGTCGATTTACCTCATCCGCAATAGGGTCAAAAGCATTTATGCCTCGAGCGAAGAAATCCTGATGCGCATAAAAGAAAAGCGGGTTATCGAGAAAGTCATTGATCGCAATGAGGGTGCCCGGCCCGGTCATAATCGCCGGATAACGGAATACGCTTGGAAAATCGCCGAATGATGTCGTCACCGGCCGCAATTGGAAGAGCAGACCGGCGGGAGCTGCACTTTCCATCGGAACATTGGTGGAGTTCACAGTTGCGAGGAAGTTGTAGGCCTTCAGCTTTTCCAGAATCGGCTCTTCACCGATACTGTGAGGAAAAACGAAGACGCGGTCGAATGGAATCCCTGTTAACCTGCTGAACTCGGCCATCCTTGCCAGACCCTGTCTAAGATCGACTTCTTGAACGTTTAGCGGCTTGCTGCGGAAATCTTCAAACTCCTTATGGTCGTGATTATCGCCGTGCACGCAAATCGAGTAACGGTCAGGGCGGGTGCGAAACAGCGAGACGACCGACGCTTCACTGCGGTCATAATTCCAGGGAATGAAGGCAATCGTCGTATGAAAGTTGTGCTTGTCCATTTCCGCAAGCAGGTTTTTGTAGTTCAGGTGTCCGTAGGGCTCGCGGAGCCAGGGATCGTCAATGGTGAAGTTCGCATAATGATGCGGTGAATGCCAGCCGTGGTTCCCGGCAGAATATTTCACAAAGATCATCGCGGGTGCGACTGCCGCAAACGCGTGAACGACGTCCCCAGTGTCACGGCCGCCAGAAGTGATATCCGAGCAGAGGAGAAAGATCTGCTGCTGATTCAGCGTAGCTTCAATAAATGCGGGAGCGACTGTGGCACCACTCCGGACCGCGAGGACGTCCTGAAACTGGCCCTTAGCGCTCAGCGTGAAGTAGTCCGCTTTATCGCCCGGAAAGGGTATGTCGATGCCGCTCAGCTCCTGAGTAATTCCGGGTACTCGTCCAACCACATAGTCCAGCTGGGAAGATCCGCTGAGACGGTTCGCACCAGTTGCCCCACCGCCGGACCAGGCGCGGAGAAGATCCGAATTGGTTTCGGGGGTCACCCCGAGAATAAGCAGCGGAACGTTGTTCCCGGACGCCCGGTGAAGCGCCTGCAAAAGCGCCTGCTGGTGTACCTCGGGGAGAACATTCGCTTCAATGGCCACGCCCAAAGTATCGTTCGCGCTGACCGCTTCAAGCACGCGGGCATCATTGGCGGCGTCAATCGGGACAACGGTGAGATCCAGCCCGTAGAACTGCGCGGCCACATCGAGTTGGCTCTCTTCCTGCGGCGGGGCACCCGAAGCGCGAACAAAAACCAGCCTCGACGCACGGCAACAGGGCGCCGACATCAGGGCTATGAGAAAAACACTGCCCAGCATCCGGCGGCGAAAACGAAGCGCTAAGCGGCATCGCATCACCAAATCCGCGCGGAGGCCATCTCTCAATTTGTGACGTTCTCCGGTGAATCTGCAATGACGGTTGCGAAGCGCGCTCCAGGCAGCGGGAACCCGTAAAAGCTGCGTAACCAACGCGGAGTTCACCAGGCAACACCTTCCTGCAGCGCTGTGTCATAGGCTCGGATCAGGGATTTCTTCTCGGTTTCCCAGTTCAGGCTCTCTTCGATCCGCTTCCGTCCACGCGCTCCAAGTTGCCGCCGAAGCTCACCGCAATCGAGCAAGGTCGTAACTTGCCGGGCAAAATCGACAGGATCGTTCGGAGTTGCATAAAGTGCCGCGGGACCTGCGATGCGCCGCCCCTCCTCGAGATCGAAAAGCACTACCGGAAGACTGAACGCCATGTACTCAAGAATCTTGATCATCGTCAGCTTATCGTTCATGGCGTTTTTGGGGTCGGGCGCCACGCCAAGATCCGCGTCGGAGAGCCAGGCCGCAACTTCGTCGTGTGAAACCTGACCTGTGAGAGTGACATAAGCGCCCAGGTTCTTTTCGGCGATGATCTGTTCCAGCTCCTGCAGGATCGACCCTCCACCCACAAGGACAAAGTGCGTGTCCTCTCGTTTCTCATGATGGACAATATGTTCGATCGATTGGAGCAGTAATTCCAGCCCGTCCTGCGACCCCATAAATCCGACGTAGGCGACCAGAAACGATTTGCCGAATTTGTTGTTCGCGCTGACCTGGGGACCGCGAAACGTAGCGAGATCGGGGCAGTTCCGCACTACAAAAACGTTCTTTGGATGCTTCTTGCCTCGGGTGAGAGCAATGTCCCTGAAGGAGTCGTTCGTTGCGATGCAGGTGTTCGCCACTCGAAACGAGCAATACTCGAGAAGGCGAGACAGGCTATAGAAGATACCGGAACGCTTGCCGAATTTCGCTTCAAAGAGCTCAGGCCCGAGGTCGTGCTGATCGAAGATGAAGCGCACATTGAACAGTTTCAGGAACAATGCGATCAGAAAAATCGTGTCAGGTGGATTGCAGGCCTGCAGGATCTGGAATCGGGTCCGGACAAATACTTTCAGTGTGAGAAAAAACTCGGCGAGCAGAGCCCAGGAATACTCGAGGAGATACCCGGATACGTTTGAAGCTTCCCATGTCCGGTGGCGATAAATCTCAATGCCGTCGAGATTTTCATAGCTCGCCGTAAAGCCTTTCCCCTTCGGGCAGATAACGGATACCTGATATCCCGCATCACGCAGAGCGCGTGCTTCCTTCCACACACGCCTGTCGAGAGGCACCGGCAGGTTCTCGACAACGATGCAAACCGCCGGTTTGAGTTGCTTCTTCATTGGTGGTGACTTAGCTTTTCTACTCGTTTGCAAAGGCAAATGGATGATTGATGGAGACGTTCGATGAGCGATTCCCAGACGATGGGAATCAGTGGCTATGCCGGTTGTTCTGCGGCGATCGGCAGATTCTCTGCGCTGACTGCCCGCTTATAAAGAGTTCTGGAGGTAAAGGCCAGGATCTCCTCGGCGACTCTCGCCTGCTGATCGTCTGTCAGATGCGGGAACATCGGCAGGGAGACAATCTCGGCAGCAGCACGGGTAGCTGCGGGGAAGTCGGCTGGATGATAGTTCAGCCATGAATACGCCTTCTGCAGATGCAGGGGAACGGGGTAATGGATTCCGGTACCGATGCCTTTTGCTTTCAGGTGTCTCATCAGGCCGTCACGGTCATCAGTGCGTACCACATACAGGTGGTATACGGAACGAGACCAGGAAGGCTCAATGGGGCATAGGACTGCGTCATTGTCGGCGAGAAGACGGTTGTATTCAGCTGCCCTCGCGCGGCGCTGCGTATTCCATTTGTCGAGGTGGGCCAGCTTTATGTGAAGCAGGCCGGCCTGGATCGCATCCAGCCTCCCGTTGTAGCCTTCCACTTCGTGGTAGTACTTTTGCGCCTGGCCGTGATCGCGCAGCATCCTGATCTTGTCGGCAACAGCGCTGTTATTCGTAGTTACGGCTCCGGCCTCTCCGCACGCGCCGAGGTTTTTTCCCGGATAAAAACTGAATGCTGCGGCGCGACCCATGGAACCGGCCTTCATCCAGCGATTGAACTTCGCGGAGAAATATTCGGCGCCGTGCGCCTGGCAGGCATCTTCAACCACTGTGAGGCCATACTCCTCAGCAAGTTTCAGAATTGCGTCCATGTCGGCCATCTGGCCATACAAGTGAACAGGCACGACCGCGGTGATCGGCCGATTGCTTCGAAGACTGCAAAGGCGGCCCGACCTGTCCCGGAAGCACTGCTTTTCAAGATAATGCTGCAGCGCTTCGACCGACAGGTTATACGTATCCTCATCGATATCGATGAACTCAGGCATAGCACCTGCCTGCGAGATAGCCTCTGTCGTGGCGATGAACGTGTGCGGCACAGTAAGCACGACGTCGCCGGGCTGTATGCCGCAAGCCATCAGGGCGAAGCGCAGTGCATCGGTCCCGCTGCTCACAGCGATGGAATGGCTTACGCCGCAGAATGTGGCGAACGCCTTTTCGAACTCTTCCACCATGGGTCCGCCGATGAATGCGGCCGAGTAGAGAGCCTGACGAACTACATCGATGAGCTCTTCCTCGAGCTCAACATGAGGAGTAACAAGATCCAGAAAGGGAATGCTGTCAGATATGTACATTTTTTCCTTCCGCACCCTCTTCGAGGTAGCGCAGAATCCTGGCTGGATTTCCGGCTACGATCGAGTTGGGTGGCACCTGCCTGGTGACGACGCTGCCTGCACCGACAATCGCGTTCTCACCTATGTTTATGTTTGGGAGAATTGTGGCGCCCGAGCCGATGGATGCGCCTTTTTTAATGACCGTACGTTCGACTTTCCAGTCGGCTTCACTTTGAAGCTCTCCGCTGGTGGATGTGGCGCGAGGATAACTATCGTTAATAAACGTGACGCCGTGACCGATAAAGACATTGTCCTCAATAAGGACGCCTTCACAAATGAATGTATGACTGGATATCTTGCACCGTTTGCCGACGCTGGCATTTTTCTGAATCTCAACAAACGCTCCGATCTTTGTCTCGTCCCCGATCTCACATCCGTAGAGGTTGATGAATTTCGACAGATAAACATCTGTACCGAGCTTGACGTCGTCTGCAATGCAGTTGAAAGAGCTCATAGATAAACCAGGGCTCCTCTTTGGTTGAGCGACTCCGTGGCAGCTTCCAGCATTCGCACCACCCGCAGTCCGGCGCACCCGTCATTGAACGCATCCTTCCCGCTCGAAATGCAATCGGCGAAGTAGGATAACTCCTGACGGAGAGCCTCGATCTGCTCAAGCTGAGGGGCCCACATATCACCGGACCGGTAGCTGACAAGAAGCTCGTAAACGCCTTCACGATTCTTGATGTCGACCCCCTTGTCGTACACCTTCACCTTCTCATCGGCTTCGAGATCATTCCAGACCAGCATTCGCTTCTCTCCCCCGATCAGCGTCGTCCGCACTTTCACCGGCGAGAGCCAGTTGACATTGACGTGCGCAATGACTTTGTCAGGGAAA
>Ga0335072_10010825_pt1 | contig 13101 bp, 12 predicted proteins | sample Lox_Sample_21_FD_206725 | JGI IMG/M metagenome (GOLD analysis project Ga0335072, IMG submission 206725) | Soil microbial communities from Loxahatchee National Wildlife Refuge, Florida, United States - Lox_Sample_2.1 | ecosystem: Environmental > Terrestrial > Soil > Wetlands | place: USA...
CTTTGCGGCGGCCGCGCACGTGAGGGTGAGGCTGCCGGCCCAGCTGAGGGTACTGGCCGGCGCCCCTGCTGAGGTGACGGTGCCGGTCGAGGGCCTCGTGACCCAGCGTGCCGTGCTCGACGCGCTAGAACGCTCGCACCCGGTGCTCCGCGGGACCGTTCGGGACAGGGCCACGGCCGTGCGGCGAGCGTTCATCCGCTTTTTCGTGGAGGAAACCGACCTTTCGGACGCGGCCCCCGACGACCCGCTGCCGCCCGCCGTCGCTGAGGGTGCGGAGCCCTTCGTCATCGTGGGGGCGATGGCCGGCGGCTAGTGCGGGGACGGCGGTGAACATTGGGGCCTCAGGTCGTCCCCCGGGTGGTCTGTAGCATGATGCGATGCCAGTAGCTTCACCAATTTCGGCCACGGCCGAGCAACTTGCGTCGGTGAGCTACAACGCCGACGGCCTCGTACCGGCGATCGTGCAGGAGGAGGGGACGGGCGAGATCCTCATGATGGCGTGGATGAACCGCGAAACCCTCCTCGAGACCCTCGAGTCGGGACGGACAGTCTTTTGGTCCCGGAGCCGCCAAGAACGTTGGCGTAAGGGCGATTCCTCGGGCGAACGCCAATGGGTCCGGGCCGCTTACTACGACTGCGACGGGGACACCCTCCTGTTCGTGGTGGAACAAGAGGGCGCCGGTGCCTGTCACACGGGCAACCACAGCTGCTTCTACAGAAGTTTTGGCGCGGTTGTAGGCGAAGGGCCTGCCGCCAGCGGCAGCGCCTGAGCCCTTGCCGGCCCACGGCGCTCCCCAGCCGGCTCGCGACGAGTTCGTCGCGCTCGCCCGCGACTGGACGATCGTGCCAGTTTGGCGCGAGGTCCTCGCCGACCTGACAACCCCGGTGGCTGCCTTCGCCCGCCTGGTCGGGGACGGGCCGGGTTTCCTGCTCGAGTCGGTGGCACACGCCGGCACCTGGGGCCGCTGGTCGTTCATCGGCCGCCGGCCCTCGGCCACGATCAGCTTGCGGGACGGTGATCTGGCGGTGGAGGGGCCGCTGCCGGCGGAGATGGACGTGGATCCTGCCGGAGGGATGCTCGGGGCACTCGAGGCCGTGCTTTCCTACTACAAGTCGCCGCCTCTCGAGGGGCTCCCCCCGCTGCATGGCGGCGTCGTCGGCTACCTCGGGTACGACGTGGTGCGCGAGATAGAGCGCTTGACCCTTCCGCCACCCGACGAGCTCGGTTTCCCCGACGCTGTGATGTCCGTGGTCGGCCAGGTCGCCGCCTACGACGCGTGGCGCCAGCGGGTAACGCTCGTCGAGGCCGTGCCCATCGAGCGGGGGAGCACGCGGGCCGACGTCGAGGCAACCTACGACCGGGCCGTCAGCCGGCTCGACGAGTTCGCCGCCGAGGGTGCCAAGCCGCTCGACGAACCGGTTATCTCCCCGCCCAGGCGCGACGACGAGCTCCCCGCCTTCAACCGCAGGACCTCGCCCCAAATGTACGAGGCAGCGGTGGAGGTGGCGCGCGAGCACATCTTCGCGGGCGACATCTTCCAGGTGGTGCTTGCACAACGCTTCGACCTCGATCTCGGTGCGAAGCCGATCGACCTCTACCGTTCGCTCCGCCAGGTCAACCCGAGCCCTTACATGTACCTCCTCCAGTACCCCGAGCTGTCGGTCGTCGGCTCTTCGCCCGAGCCCATGGTGAGAGTGCGCGACGGCAAGGTGATATCCCGGCCGATCGCGGGCACGAGGAGGCGCGGTCGTACCGACGCCGACGACCGGAGGATGGCGGCCGAGCTCACCGAGCACCCCAAGGAACGCGCTGAGCACGTGATGCTGGTCGACCTCGCCCGCAACGACGTCGGCCGCGTCGTCCAGTTCGGTTCGGAGACCGTCGACGAACTGATGACGCTCGAGCGCTACAGCCACGTCATGCACCTGACTTCACAGGTGTCGGGCCGCCTGCGCCAGGGCCTCGGCCCGGTCGACGTCCTTAGGGCGACGCTGCCTGCGGGGACCGTCTCGGGTGCCCCGAAGGTGAGGGCGATGGAGATAATCGACGAGCTCGAGCCGGCGCGGAGGGGGCCGTACGCCGGGGTCGTGGGGTACATCGACTTTTCCGGCAATGTCGACACGGCGATCGCCATCCGCACGATGCTCGTCGGCGCCGACGGCAGAGCGAGCGTCACGGCAGGGGCGGGGATCGTGGCGGACAGCATTGCCGCTACCGAGGACCTCGAATGCGCCAACAAGGCGGCCGCCCTACTGGCTGCAGTCCCGGGCGCCCGGCGGATAGCAGCGGCACGGGCCGAGGGAGCCGGGGCTCGTGAGGACTGACCTGGTTGCGTACGAGGCGCTGTGGGAAGGTGCGGCGGCGGTCGAGCTCCCCCGTGACGTCGTCCGGGTCGCAGGCCCCGACGCCGAGCGCTACCTGCAGGGCCAGCTGAGCCAGGACGTCGCAGCGCTCGCGCCCGGGAGCTGGGCATGGTCCCTCCTTCTCCAGCCCCAGGGCAAGTTGGTGGCGCTGCTCCGTGTGGTACGCACCGGTGCGGACGATTTCATCCTCGATACGGACGCCGGTACGGGGCCAGACGTCGTGGCGAGGCTGTTGCGCTTCAAGCTGCGCACCAAGGCCGATATAAGCCAGCTGGCCTGGCGGGTCGTGGCGGTGCGCGGGCGGGCGGCCGCAGAGGAGGGCGGCGAGGTCGTGCTTGGTGAGGTTCTGCGGGTGCCCTTCCAGTGGCCGGGCTCCGGTCTGGCAGGCTACGACCTGCTCGGCGAGCACCCGGTGGTGCCGGCAGGGGTGACGCAGGTCGATGTGGCCGATTACGAAGTTGCCCGGGTCGAGGCCGGCTTCCCGCGGCACGGCGCCGAGCTCGATGAGCGGACCATCCCAGCCGAAGCCGGCCTGGTGGAAATCTCGGTCAGTTTCACCAAGGGCTGTTATACGGGACAGGAGCTGGTCGCACGGCTCGATGCCCGCGGGAGCAACGTCGCCCGCAACCTTCGCGGCTTTCGTTTGAGCGGTCCTGCGAGCGCCGGCAGCAGGCTGGTTGCACTTGCCCACCAAGGTGACGAGGATGCCGGCCCTGAGGCTGGGGCGGCCCCGGCGCGCGACGCCGGCCGGCTCACGAGCGTTGCGTTGTCGCCCGACCTCGGCTGGGTGGCGCTCGGTTATGCAAGCAGGGCAGTAAAGGTCGGGGACCTGCTCGAGGTCATGCCTCCGCCCGGATCCGGGCCGTCTCGGGAAGAGGGGCCGTCCCACGAAAGTGGAGCGTCTCCCGGAGCTTGGGCGCCGCCCGGAGCTGGGGCGCCGCCGGGAGCCGGAGCCCGACCTGATGGTGGCCGGACGACTGCCGGCGTCGCGCCGTTGCCTCTCCGCCAACGGTGAACCTCCGCCACCGGTGAACATCCGCCGACGATGACCAAAAGCCTCGGAGGCACGAAGGGCGACCCTGGTACATCCTTGCGCGTCACGCCGCGCGGGCGAGCGTTGCCGCAATCGTTCGTGGTGCTGTCGATGTGCACCTTCGTCGCGTTGGGCCTGCCCGATGGGATGATCGGCACGGCGTGGCCCGCGATCCGCCACGGATTTGGCGCTCCGGTCGGGGATCTCGGCATATTCCTCCTCGTCGGGACTGCCGGGGCTCTTGTCTGCTCGCTGGTGGCGGGAGTGCTCCTCAGCCGGCTCGGGGCGCAGCTCACGATGATGTTCGGCGCCGTGGCCGGGGCGCTCGGGATGGCCGGCATCGTGCTTGCGCCGAGCTTGTGGGCGTTCCTCACGTGCAGCGCAGGCATCGGAGCGGCCGCCGGCTTGTACGACAGCACTGTGAACACCTCAGTCGCGATGGCCGGCCGCAACCGGCTGCTCAATTTTCTCCACGGCTGTTACGGGATCGGCAGCAGTACCGGTCCCCTGGTAGTGACGGCGGCGATCCTTTTCAGCTCCTGGCGGGTGGCGTACGGCGCCATGGTGGTTATCGAGGTGTCGCTCATCGCAAGCTGGTGGTTCGCCCACAGGCACCAGGAGGGGGCGCCCGGACCGCCCGACCTTCCCGGACCGCCCGGTGTGCCCGGACCGCCGGGACCGCCCGGACCGCCTGAGCTCGCCGATGCCACCGAGGCACCTGCGGCTCACCCGTTGCGGGCACGGCGCGACAGGCAGCGAACCGTGGTAGTCGTCGCGCTCGGGATCCTCGTCTTCATGGCCTACGTCGGCCTGGAGGTCGGGGCCGGGCAATGGGAACCGAGCTTCGACCGCGGCCCCCTCCACATGACAGCCGGGGCTACGGGTTTTGCCACCTTCGGCTACTGGGGCGCTCTCACGCTTGTGCGGTTCGCCTTGGCGGCACCGCGGCGGCCTGTCCCGCCGGCGTTCATCGTCCGGTGGGGTTCGGCGATAGCGCTGCTCGGGGCGGTCGTGGTTTGGTGGCGCCCGAGCGCCGTCGCAGCGTTGGTCGGGCTGGTCGTGATCGGCGGTTCGCTTGCCGGCGTCTTCCCGGCATTGGTGGCGCTGACTCCCGCTCGCGTCGGTGACGACATTGCGCACCACGTGATCGGCTGGCAGGTCGGGGCGTCTTGGGTTGGCGGGTCGCTCATATCGGCTCTTTTCGGGGCTATTTTCCAGCGGTTCGGGCTGCGCGAGTTCGGGCCGTCGATCGTGGTGGTCGCCGCCGTGCTCATCGTGGGTGTCCTCGTCCTGGAGCGCTTCGCCGTCCCGGGCCACCGGGACCAGACGCCGGGCGGTGCCCTTGGCGAAGGCCTCGCTTGAAGCAGGCCCGTGCAGCCGTTGCAGCTCGCACCCCGGTCACGGGCCCGGGCTCCCGCCCGCCGCTGGTCGTCGTCGTCGCCGGGACGGGGACCGACGTGGGCAAAACCTGGGTCGCCTGCCAACTTGCCGCTCTATGGCGCGGCCAGGGTTTGGCTGTCTCTGCCCGCAAACCGGCGCAGTCGTTTGACCCCCGCACGGGCCAACCGACAGATGCCGACCTTTTGGCTTTGGCTACGGGCCAAACCGCTGCCTCGGTCTGCCCGCCCCAGCGTTGGTACCCCATTGCCCTGGCGCCACCGATGGCAGCCGAGGCGATCGGGGCAGAGCCGTTCGGCCTGGCGCAGCTGGCGGCAGAAATCTCCTGGCCCGCAGGCGCCGCGATCGGGCTGGTCGAAATGGCCGGTGGGCTCGGGTCGCCGCAAGCCTCGGACGGCGACGCCGTCGACTTCGTCCAACTACTGGCACCGGACTGCCTCGTGCTCGTGTCGGGGGCCGGGCTCGGGTGCCTGACCAACATCCGCTTGGCGGAGCGCGCCCTTGGCGAAAGGCAGTTCGTGGTCTACCTCAACTACTTCGACGAGCACGACGCGGCCCACGCTGCCAACCAGCGGTGGCTGGAAAGTCACACGAGCACAGCGGTTTGCACGAGCGTCGGCCAGCTCGCCGGTACCGTCCTGCAGATGGCCTCTGCCGCCCGTACCGGTCAGGCAGGCCGGCCGTGAGAGCGGGGCAGCCTATTGTGCACGGTATGCCCGACGTTGCCGGTGCGGCCTGGTTCGGCGCTCTCGCTGAGCAAGTCCTTGGTGGTCATCAGCTTCGTGCGGGTGAGGCGCTCGCCGTCCTGCGGTCCCCCGACGGTGCCCTCCTCGACCTCGTAGCGGCTGCAGGCCGCGTGCGCAGGGCGTATTTCGGCAACCGTGTCAAACTCAATTACCTCGTGAACATGAAGAGCGGGTTGTGTGGCGAGGACTGCCACTACTGCTCGCAACGGCGAGGTTCGCAAGCCGGGGTGCTGACCTACAACTGGGTGAGCCCCGAGGTCGCCGTGGCCGAGGCGGAGCGGGCGGCGTCCCGAGGCGTGCGCAGGGTCTGCCTCGTGGCGAGCGGGCGAGGGCCGACCGAGCGGGATATCGCCCGTGCCGTAAGCACAGTTGGCGCCATCAAAGACGCCCACCCAGAGCTGGAAATATGCGTATGCCTGGGGATCCTGGAGGAGGGCCAGGCGGCTGCCCTCAAAGCGGCGGGGACGTACGCCTACAACCACAACCTGAATACTTCGGCTTCGTGCTACGAGCAGATCTGCTCCACGCACACCTTCGACGACCGGGTCGCCACCGTGCAAAAGGCTTCGAAAGCCGGCCTTTCCCCGTGCTCCGGGGTGATCGTCGGGATGGGGGAGGACGACGAGGAACTTGTGGACGTGGCCTTTTCGCTCCGGCGGCTCTCGCCCGACTCGGTCCCCGTCAACTTCTTGATGCCCTTCCCAGGCACCCCGCTCGAAGGGCGAGCCGAGTTGACGCCGGCCAAGTGCCTTCGCGTACTGGCGATGTTCCGCTTTGTCTTCCCACGTACGGAGGTGCGCATCGCAGGGGGCCGGGAGATGCACCTCAGGAGCCTCCAGCCCCTCGGCCTGCACATCGCCAACTCGATCTTCCTCGGTGATTACCTGACGTCCGAAGGGGCGCCAGGGACCGCCGACCTGAAAATGATCGAGGACGCCGGCTTTGTCGTCGACTCGCCACTGGCGGCGCCTCCCGTGCCCGGTACTGCCATCGCCCTTGCCGGCGTGGGCCGCCCAGTCGATGGGGCAACCAGGAGCCTTACCTCGTCGCCCGCCGACCGCTCCCCGGCGCCGGTCGTACGTCGTCGTGGCCCGGGCACTTCCCTCCCCGGGAACACTTAGCCCGCACGCTGCCTATGGACCTGGCAACGGCGGCCGCAACCTGGGGCTAATCCGGTGCCGGGCTCCGCGCCGTTCCCTCGGCAGGCACCGCCGTGGGCGCGGGACCGGCCGCGTCGGCCTCGGCGAGAGGCGTCGCCAGCCTGCGCTCGTCCCGCGGGGCCGCAACTCCGGAGGGCCCCGCTGCTGGTCGTGGCGGCCGCAGGGTGACGACGAGCCGTGTGCCCCCGGCCGACGAGACGGGCGACTCCGCGCTCACGTTGCCGCCCATGGCCTCGACCAGTTCCTGCACGATCGCCAGGCCGAGGCCCGAACCCAGTTTCCGGGAGGCGGCCGAGGCCGACTGGTAGAGGCGCTCGAAGACCCTGTCCAGGTCCTCCCTGGCGATCCCGGGGCCGTCGTCCTCCACGGAGAGGGTGGGCTGCCCCCGGCGGGCGCTCGTAATGACCGTCACCTTGGACGAGGCGTACTTCAAGGCGTTCTCGACCACATTTGTGACCACCTGGGCGAGGCGGTCGGGGTCGGCATCGCAAAATAAGGGGCCGGCCTCGGTCGAGGTCATTTCGAGCGAGAGCCCGAGGTGAGCTGCCGCCGGCTCGAAGCCCTGGGTCGCGTCCGAGGCGACGTCCGAAAGGTCGACGGTGACGCAGTTGAGGCTGAACGCGCCCGCCTCCAGCTTGGCGAGCTCGAGCAGGTCGCCCACGAGCCTTTCCAGCCGGCGTGCCTCGGAAAGGATGACGCCGGCGGCGTAGTGGACGTCGCTCGTCGTCCCGTCGGAGAGAGCCTCCGCGAAGCCCCGGATCGACGTGAGCGGCGTCCGCAGGTCGTGCGAGACCGACATGAGGAACTGCCTCTGAGCCCGCTGCGCCCGCGCCAGGCTGGCGGCCATCTGGTTGACGCTGTTCGCCAGTGAAACCAGCTCGTGCCCCTCCCTCTTGGCGAGGCCGACGCGCGCCCCGAGGTCCCCGGCCGCGATGCGCCTCGTGACCACCTCGGTCTGCTGGAGGGGGCGGGCGATGCGCCGCCCGAGCCGGTCGGCGGCGAGCAGCGAGATGAGCACCGTGACTGCAGCAGTTACCGCGAACCAGGTGCCCGCCGCCCCGAGACCGGAAGGGGCTTCGCGGGCGAGGATGACGACGACGTTCAAGTTGATGCCTTGCCCCACGGGGACCGGTGTCGGCAACAGCTCCGCCGCCCACGCCAGCCGGCCCTTGTGGCCGCTCACCGCCTGAGTCCCCGAGATGAACTGGTCGGTCCAGATGTCCTGCGCCGAGAGCCCGCTCGGCAGCTTCGCCGGCTGGCTCGGGTCGAGCGGGTTGTAGAAGGTGCCCGTGCGGCTCACCGCCAGGACCTCGCCTTCTTGTTCTAGCGGTCCCTTCAGGACGCTGACCGTGCTGTGCAGCACGTCGAGCAAGTCGTGGTGCCGACCGGTGGAAAGTTCCGCCTCGACCCCGTTTGCGAGGCCTTCGGTCTCGGCTACGAGCTCGGACTGGGTCTCGTGGACGCTGTCGAGCTGGGTGAGGCCAAGTGTCGCCAGGCCGACGAGCACGAGCGCGCCCACGACCAACGCTGCCATCGTGAGGCTGATCCGCCGGCGCATCTACCGCCCCTGGCCCCTCTTAGCCGAGCCTGTAGCCCATGCCCCAAACGGTCGAAAGAGGGAAGGCTTCGCCGAGTTTTTTGCGTAGCTGGCGGACGTGGGCGTCAACGGTGCGGTCGTCCCCATACCACCCGGTGCCCCAAACCCCGTCGAGCAGCTGTTGGCGGGAAAGCGCCCTGCCGGGGCGCTCGGCGAAAAAGACCAGGAGCTGGAACTCCTTCGACGCAAGCGCCACGACGGCCCCGTCGATGCGCGCCTCGCGCCGCACCAAGTCCACCTCGACCCGGCCTGCCATCAGCACCTCGCTCCGCTCGGCGGCGGTCCCCGCTCCGTCGGAACGGCGCAGGATCGCCTTTACCCTCGCGACGAGCTCTCTCGGCGAGAAAGGCTTTGTGACGTAGTCATCCGCCCCCATCTCGAGGCCGAGCACCCGGTCTACTTCGCTGTCCCGGGCTGTGAGCATCAGGACGGGTAGCGAACGGCTCGCCCTGACACGCCGGCACACCTCGAGGCCGTCCATGCCCCCCGGGAGGCTGACGTCGAGGATTGCCATGCGCGGCCGTTCCCTTTCTATCGCAGCGAGGCCGGCCTCGCCGGTGCCTGCCTGTATGACCCGGAACCCCTCCCCCCGCAGGTACATGTCGACCAGGTCGGCGATATTGGTGTCGTCCTCAACCACGACGATGGTCCCCTGGTCAGCAGGCACATAGCCAGCATGCCAGGTGCCGGTGAAGGATTGGTTAACTCCGCTGGTGGAGACGGGGGCCCGGGCTACGCTGGGCTCCGGTGGCCACCTACCTCGACACGATCTTGCGCCGGCACCGCGCAAGCGCGGCCCGGGATGACCGGGACCTCGAGGCCCTGGTCGCCGGTGCCACCAGCCTCGGCCCTGCCAGGGGCTTTCGCCAAGCACTACGGCCCGGCAACGAGAGCGGGAGGGTGACGGGCGGCGGCGCGAAAGTGATCGCGGAGGTCAAGCGGCGCAGCCCTTCGAAAGGCGACCTAGCGCCCGACCTCGTGCCGGGGGTGCTCGCCAAGGCATATGCGAGCGGCGGCGCCAGCTGTCTTTCGGTCCTGACGGACCACGAGTTCTTCGGGGGTTCGCCGGACGATCTCGCTGAGGCGAGGGCGGCCGTGGAGCTGCCTGTGCTCCGCAAGGATTTCACCATCAGCGCCGCCGATGTCTGCGACGCGCGCCTCATGGGAGCGGACGCTCTCCTCCTCATAGTCAGCGCCCTGGCGGGCCCCGAGCTCGCCGACCTCCTCGCGCTGGCGCACCGGGTCGGGCTGGACGCGCTCGTCGAGGTGCACGACGAAGCCGAGGCCGAATTCGCCCTTTCTGCCGGCGCCGAGTTGATCGGCGTCAACCAAAGAGACCTGATGACGTTCGAAGTGGACCCCACACGAGCTGTCCGGGTGGCCGCGCAGTTGCCGGACAGGGTCGTAAAGGTCGCCGAGTCCGGGATCCGCAGCAGGCAGGACGTGGCGCGCCTCGAGGAGGCCGGCTTCGACGCGGTGCTCGTCGGGGAGGCATTGGTCACTGCGCCAGACCCGGGGGCGGCGCTCGCCGCCTTGGCCAAAGGTGCTCCGTGCTCATAAAGATTTGCGGGACTACTTCAGAGGACGACGCCCTCCTCGCCGTGGCGATGGGTGCCAACGCCGTGGGCTTCGTCTTCGCACCGTCGCCTCGCCAGGTTTCCGCCCAGCGTGTGGCGGACATCGTAAAACGCTTGCCGCGAGAGGACCTCTTGACGGTCGGGGTCTTCAGGGACGACGCCCCGCGCAGGGTCGTAGAGGTCGTTTTCTCTGCCGGCTTGCAAGCCGCCCAGCTGCACGGCCGGGAAACTCCCGAAGAAGTCGGCTGGATCCGCCAAAGAGTGCCCATGGTCATAAAGGCGTTCCCAGCCGGTGACGACCGGGTCCCGCGGGCGGCCGACTACGGTGCCGACGCCATCCTGCTCGATGCGCCCAACCCCGGTTCGGGCCAGGTTTTTGACTGGGCCCTCGCGGGCGACCTGCCCGAGGGGCAACGGCTTTTGATCGCGGGCGGCCTGGGCCCCGGCAACGTCGCCGCGGCGATAATGCGCGTCAAGCCTTGGGGAGTCGACGTAACCTCTGGTGTCGAAGCTTCGCCCGGCCTGAAGGACCCGATGAAATTGAAGGCTTTTGTGGAAGCAGCGCGTCGCGCCGAAGGCCAGATAGCTTCGGCGACGGCCAAGGTGGCGCAAAGCTCTTCCACCGCCCCCTACGACTGGGCCGACGACGAGTGAGCTATCGACCCGGCACCGGCCTGTGACCGAAGAAATAATGGGGGAGCCCGACGAGAGCGGGCGCTTCGGTAGCTTCGGGGGGCGGTTTGTACCCGAAGCGCTCGTGCCGGCTTGCCAGCAACTCGAAGGGCATTTTCGCACCGCCTGGTCGAACCCCGTTTTTCGCAAGCGCTACGACGACGTCCTGCGGGACTACGCGGGCCGCCCGAGCGCCCTTACCGAGTGCCGCAACCTTTCCGAGCACCTTGGCGCCCGGGTGCTGCTCAAGCGTGAAGACCTGAACCATACGGGTAGCCACAAGATAAACAACGTGATCGGGCAAGGCCTGCTCACCTTGGAGATGGGCAAGACCCGCCTGGTCGCCGAGACGGGGGCGGGCCAGCACGGCGTCGCCACCGCCACCGCGGCGGCCCTTTTTGGCCTCTCGTGCACGGTTTATATGGGAGAGGTCGACATGGAGCGCCAGGAGCTCAACGTCTTCCGGATGCGGTTGCTCGGTGCCGAGGTGAAGCCCGTGCGTTCGGGGAGCCGGACGCTGAAGGACGCGGTCAATGAAGCCCTGCGGGACTGGGTGGCGACCGTCGAGACGACCCACTACTGCTTGGGCTCGGTGATGGGCCCGCACCCTTTCCCTTGGATGGTGCGGGAATTCCAGCGGGTCATAGGGTTCGAGGCGAGGCAGCAGTGCTTGCAATTGCTCGGTGGCGACCCGGACTTCGTTGTCGCATGTGTCGGGGGAGGGAGCAACGCTGCCGGGACGTTTTCCGGCTTCGCCGGGACGGGTTCGCGGCTCGTCGGCGTCGAGGCGGCCGGCGGCGCCGCCATGGGCCCCCACGGCGTGCCCGGCGTCCTGCACGGTATGAGGTCGTACCTCCTTCAGGACGAGTTCGGCCAGATCCTCGAGGCGGAGTCGATCTCGGCCGGGCTCGACTACCCGGGCATCGGGCCGGAGCACGCCCACCTGGCCGAGATCGGCCGTGCCCATTACTCGTCGGCAACCGACGAGGAGGTGCTCGAAGCCTTGCAGCTGCTTGCGAGGACCGAAGGCATCATCCCGGCGCTCGAACCCGCCCACGCGCTCGCATGGCTGGTGAAGGCGGTCAAGAGCGGTGAGGTCCCGGCCGGCTCGAGCGTCCTGCTTACCATGTCGGGCCGCGGCGACAAAGACGCCGAGCACGTGATGAAACTCCTTGGGGGCCAGGGGTAAATGCCGCGTCTGGACCAGCGTGTTGCCATCGAGGGGCGTCTGCGCTCGGCGAGAGATGCCGGGCGAAAATTGCTCGTCACCTACGTGACGGGGGGTTTCCGCGCCGACTGGCCGGAGTGCCTCGTCGCTATGGCCGCCGCCGGTGCAGATGCCATCGAGGTCGGGTTGCCCTTTTCCGACCCGATGATGGACGGGCCGACGGTCCAGGAGGCATCCATGCGCGCGCTCGAGCGCGGCACGACGCCCACGAGTGTCCTCGGAGAGCTCCGCGACCTGGACGTCGGGGCCCCGCTCGTCATGATGACTTACGCCAACCTCGTGCTGCGGGCCGGCACCACGCGTTTTGCGAGCGAGCTGGCTGCTGCCGGCGTGAGCGGCGCCATCGTCCCGGACCTGCCGCTCGAAGAATCGGCCCAATGGGAGGCCGACGCGGCCTCGCATGGCATCGAGACCGTCCTGCTCGCCGCCCCGGTAACCCCCGACGACCGTCTCGGCGTTATATGCGAGCGGTCCCATGGCTTTGTCTACGGCGTCAACCTGATGGGTGTCACAGGCGAGCGGGCAACCTTGGCCGGCAGTTCGGCCGTGCTGGCAAAGAGGCTGAAAGCCCTGTCGGATAAGCCGGTCGTGATGGGGTTCGGCGTCTCGGGGCCCAGGCAGGCGGTCGAGGCGGCCCTCCCCTCCGACGGCGTCGTCGTGGCGTCGTGGCTCATGCGGGCTGCCCTAGACGGCGCCGGCCCCGATGACGTTGGACAACTTGTGGGCGCAATCCGAGCGGCGCTCGACTAGCCGGGGCCGGACCGGCGAAAATAGGCCAAACCCAGGCCCGGGAGCGCCGCGGGCTCCTCCCATGTCAACTGGAGCCCCAGTTCGCTCAGCCGGTCCTTGAGCTCGCCTGAATTATGATCTTTGGCTGGGTGGTATTCCAAGAACAAATGTGAAGCGTTGTGCCAAGCCTGACCGGAAGAACTCAGGATAGCGGCGTACTCTCCGCCCTCGCAGTCGATCTTGACTATGTCTGGTGGCCCCCCCGCCAATTGGACGAGCGTGTCGAACGTGTACGTCCGCATCTCAGCAGGTTTGGTCCCTCTCCAGCTGTTCACCGAGGCCCCGGAGTCTCCGGGGGCCTTTTCCCAGAGGGTGCTCATGCCGTCTGTCTCTGCCACTCCGGCTTGGATAACGTTCGCGCGCTCAGATAAGTGGTTACCAGCCAGGTTTTGCTGCAACCAGCCTGCGGTCGTGCCAGAAGGCTCGACACAGGTGAAAGTGGCGCCGGGAAGGTAGCGGGAAAGCATGCATGTGAAGCTGCCTACATGGGCACCGACATCAAGTACACGGTACGAGCGTGCCGCAGCGGCCCACTCA
>Ga0335072_10010826_pt1 | contig 13101 bp, 12 predicted proteins | sample Lox_Sample_21_FD_206725 | JGI IMG/M metagenome (GOLD analysis project Ga0335072, IMG submission 206725) | Soil microbial communities from Loxahatchee National Wildlife Refuge, Florida, United States - Lox_Sample_2.1 | ecosystem: Environmental > Terrestrial > Soil > Wetlands | place: USA...
TGCGTCACCCATCATCATGAAGGCCAGCACCGTAATGGCCAGTGCCCCAGCCGGATAGAACAGTATGGGCGAGCCCGACCGCAGCCGGCTCTGCGCCAAGTTGATGTCACCACCCCAGGACACCACCGAAGTCGGCAGTCCGACGCCAAGGTAAGACAACGAGGCCTCGGTGACGATGAACACGCCGAAGGCGAGGGTGGCCACCGCGAAGACGGGACCTAATGCGTTGGGTAGCGCGTGGCGAAAAAGGGTCTGGAAGTCGCTCAGTCCCAATGCTTTCGCTGCGAGGACATAATCGCTGGACCGCGCCTCGAGCACGGCGCTGCGAGCGATCCTGGCTATTTGCGGCCAGCCGAACACGGCCAGGATCACGATCACCGTCCAAACCCGGCGGTGGTGCATGACGCCCATCAGCACGATCGCGGCCAGCAGCATGGGCAGCCCGAAGAAGATGTCGGTGATGCGAGAGACCACGGCGTCGATCCAGCCCCCGTAGAAGCCGGCCAGCGCGCCGAGTGCTCCCCCGACGATAAAGACCAGCAGGGTGGCACCCAGTCCCACCATGACCGAGGCCCGTGCTCCGTAGATGGTGCGCGCGTAAATGTCGTGGCCCTGCAAATCGGTACCGAACCAGTGAGCGGCCGACGGAGGAAGCAGACTCTGACTGGGATCGCCGTAGGTGGGATCGATTCCGGTGAACCACTCCGGAAAGACCGCGACGACAACGATGAAAACGATCAGCGCGGCGGCGACGACGAATTTTGGGCGGCGGCGCAATTCGCGCCACGTGTCACGCCAAAAGCCATGTTGGTCTGGGATGTGTTCAGCCATATCGGATCCGGGGGTCAAGGGCGGCATAGAGCAAATCCACGGCCAGATTCGCTATCAGATAGACCAGCACCAGCACCGTCACGATGGACACCACCGTCGGCGCCTCCTGCCTGGCGACCGCTTGAAACAACACGCCGCCAACCCCGTGGATGTTGAAGATGCCTTCGGTCACAACCGCTCCGCCCATCAGCGACCCCAGGTCGGCACCCAGGAAAGTCACCACCGGGATCAGCGAGTTGCGCATGATGTGCACAGTCACCACTCGTGGCCGGGTAAGTCCCTTGGCGGTGGCGGTGCGGACGTAGTCGGCATGCGAGTTGGCGGCCACGGCGGATCGGGTCAATCGGACCACATACGCGAATGACACCGAGCCCAAAACGATTCCCGGCAGCAGCAGCCGCTCGAAGGTCGCCCGTTCGCCCACCGTGACGGGTGCGATTCCAAGTCGGACGCCGAATACGAATTGCGCCAGAAACCCCAGAACGAATATCGGGATCGCGACGATGACAAGGCCGGTGAGGAGCACGGTGGAATCGAAGATCCCACCTTGACGCAGGCCGGCGATGACGCCGAACCCGATACCGAGCACCGCCTCCACCGCCACCGCGATCAGGGCGAGCCTGAAGGTAATCGGAAACGCATGAGCCAGAACGGCACTGACCGGCAGCCCGGAAAAGGAGCGTCCCAGGTCGCCGTGCAGGACACCGCCCAGATACCGCAGGTACTGCACTATGAACGGGTCGTCGAGATGGTAACGGGCATGCAGCGCCGCGACTACCGCCGGAGTCAGCGGGCGGTCTCCTGCCATTGCCGCCACCGGATCACCGGGCAGCAGGAAAACCATGCCGTAGATCAGCAACGTGGCGCCGATGAAGACCGGCACCATGATGGCGATTCGGCGCGCGATGTACCAGCCCATCTCAGCCCTTCACGATGTTCTCGTAGTCGGGCAGGCCGTTCCAAGTGACCCCGACGTCTTTGACCTCCATCGACCAGCCCACCACGCTGACGTTGTCCCAGAGTGGGACAACCGGCATGTCGTGGAACAGGATTCGTTGTGCGTCGTTGGTCAGCGCATTGGACTGCGGCAGCGTGGAGGCGGCCTCGGCGGTTGCCAGCGCCGCGTCGAACTCGGGGTTGGAGTAGCCCACATCGTTAGACCCGGCCCCGGTGGCGAACAGCGGAGCAAGAAACTCGATCATGGACGGATAGTCCCCTTGCCAGGCGGCACGAAAGGCGGTCGCGATGGTGTGGTTGGTGATCTGGGTCCGGAATCCGGCGAAAGTAGGCTGCGGTGCGCCAATCGCATCGATGCCCAGCACGTTCTTGATGCTGTTGGCCACCGCGTCCACCCATTCCTGGTTCCCCGCGTCCGCGTTGTAAGCGATTACGTACCGCCCACTCCACGCCGACATCGCGTTGGCTTGCGCCCAAAGTTGTCGCGCACGATCGGGATCGAAGTTCAACACGTCGTTGCCCGGTAAGTTGGGGTCAAAACCCGGCAGCGATCTGGCGGTGAAATCGCGCGACGGGGTGCGGGTTCCCATGAAGATCTGCTGACAGATGTGCTCACGGTCGACGGCGGCCGACAGCGCGAGCCGGCGCAGCCGGCCTTCCTCACCGCCGAAATGCGGCAGTCGCAGCGGTGTATCGAGACTATGTTTGACCGCGACGGGTCCGCTGGTGAAGTTGCTGCCCAAGTCGCGCTTATAGACTGGCAGCGCACTTGGCGGAATCGTGTCCAGCACATCCAGATTGCCCGAAAGCAGGTCGGCGTAGGCGGTGTCCAGGTTGGCGTAGAAATCGAACCTCAGGCCCTTGTTGCGGGGCTTGCGGTTGCCGTGATATTCGGGGTTGGGTCTCAGGTCGATTTTGACATCGTGCTCCCAGGCCGGCCCGTCCGGGCTGTCGGCGAGCTTGTACGGGCCGTTGCCGACGGGGTTGCGGCCGAACGCCGCCATGTCGCGAAACGCTACGTCGGGCAGCGGATAAAAGGCGCTATGGCCCAAACGCAAGGTGAAGTCGATGGTCGGCGCCTTGAGTCGCACAGTGAACTCGAGATCATTGACCACTTGCAGCCCAGACATGGTGGTGCGTCCGGTTTTCGGGGCCGGCTTTCCTTCGCTTGTCATACCGGATACCTCGTCGAACCCGTCGATCGGGCTGAAAAAGCTCTGCTGCAGTTGGGCATTGGTGCTAAGGGCTCCGTAGTTCCACGCATCGACGAACGAGTGGGCCGTCACCGGCGACCCGTCGGTGAACTTCCAGCCCGGCTTGAGGATGATGCGGTAGTTGACGTTGTCTGTGGTCTCGATCGACTGGGCAACCTCTTTCGAGGGGTTTCCGGCGGCGTCATACGACATCAGCCCGGCGAAGAGCCGGTCGATGATCCTGCCACCGTTGCTGTCGTTGGTGCTGGTCGGGACCAGCGGGTAGGGCGGTTCCCCACCGTTCACCACTACCAGATCGGGGCTGAGCATTCCGCCGCCGCACCCGGCCAGCGACGTGACCACCAGCATTCCAGCAGCCAAGGTCGCCATCGCGGTTCGCATCCGACGCATGAGCGCGACCCTAGGGCCTGCGACCGGGCCCAGAGTGTCTCGCCTCGCGTGAAGCGCGAGTTCAGGCTCGGTATTTGGCAGCGCTGATCACCATTCCCGCAATCGGATTGATCTGTCTGATCATTGGCTCCGGCGGCCCCACGCTCTTCGGGGGCACGCCGAAGGGGTCACGACACGATAATGCGTTCACCACCGATACGTCAAAACGGGGGGTGGCACCCATTAGCGAAATGGCTTATGGTGCAATGATTTTCGCGTCACAGCCGCGGCGCGAGTCTGCTAGCCGTATTGGCCGGCGGTGACGGGGTGTACCTGCAGCTTGCAGGTGTCGATGCTGGTCGGCACGGTGGCCGCCTCGACGATGTCGGGAGGGCTGACGGCCAGGTCGGTGTAGGTAGGACACTGGTTGCCGGCGGCGTCGACGGCCAGGCCCTCCACGATGGCCTGCGCCTGTGTCGACAGCGACAGAATGACGGTGGGCGGCACGTCGACGTCGGTCGGCAATCCGCCCATGTACCCGCGCGGTGTGGGTTCGGCATGAATGGGCGGCCCACCGGTGCCGGAGTCGACACCCGGATAACCGGTGAGCGTGCACGGCTCGCCGCCGCCGGCGAGGGTGAATATCAGCATCACCGAGCGGTGGCCCACGGTGGCCTGAGTCGGGGAGGCGCTCACGGCGACCTGCTCTGACCAGCATGGTGTGGGCTGGTCGGAAGTCTCGGCCGGTGCGGCCCACGCTGGTGTCCCCAGCAGCGTGGCGGCTGCGTAGCTGGTTGTCACCGCGGCGAGGCTGGGGACTAATCGGCGGGCGCGCCGCCAATGCCGTCCCGGCATACGCGTGATTATGCGGGACGCGGACGTCATTTGACCCCGGATCGAAGCGGACCAATTCAACTCAGGGTCTAGGCTCACAGACGGTACGAGCCGAAACCATAGGAGACAAGCCAGTGACCGCCACCCACACCGAAGGCCCCTCCTCGTACCCGCCGGCGGCGGAATTCGCCGAACAGGCCAATGCCCGCGAGGACCTATACCACGAAGCCGAGCAGGACCGGCTGGCTTTCTGGGCCAAGCAGGCCAACAGGCTGTCCTGGGCGACGCCGTTCACCGAGGTGCTGGACTGGTCGGAGGCGCCGTTCGCCAAGTGGTTCGCCGACGGCAAGCTCAACGTCGCCTACAACTGCGTGGACCGCCACGTCGAGGCCGGTCACGGGGATCGGGTCGCGATCCACTGGGTGGGCGAGCCGGTCGACGACAGCCGCAGCCTGACCTACGCCGATCTGCAGGCCGAGGTGTGCAAAGCCGCCAACGCGCTGACCGACCTCGGTCTGGTCGCCGGCGACCGAGTCGCCATCTACATGCCGTTGATCCCGGAAGCCGTGATCGCGATGCTGGCCTGTGCACGGCTGGGCATCATGCACAGCGTGGTATTCGGCGGCTTCACCGCCAAGGCTCTGCAAGCTCGGATCGCCGATGCTCAAGCCAAGCTGCTGATCACCAGCGACGGTCAGTTCCGCCGCGGCCAGCCGGCGCCGCTCAAGGACGCCGCCGACGAAGCCGTCGGGCAGCCGGACAGCCCCGTCGAGAAGGTTTTGGTGGTGCGGCGCACCGGAATTGACGTGTCCTGGAAGGACGACCGGGACGTGTGGTGGCACGATGTCGTCGACTCCGCGTCGCCCGAACACACCGCCGAGCCGTTCGATTCCGAGCAGCCGCTGTTTCTGCTGTACACCTCGGGTACCACCGGCAAGCCCAAGGGCATCGTGCACACCAGCGGTGGCTACCTGACCCAGTCCAGCTACACGGTCCACACCATTTTCGACGTGAAGCCGGAAACGGACGTGTTCTGGTGCACCGCCGATATCGGCTGGGTCACCGGGCACACCTACGGCGTGTACGGCCCGCTGTCCAACGGCATCACCGAGGTTCTCTACGAGGGCACGCCCGCTAGCCCAGACCAGCACCGGCATTTCCAGATCATCGAAAAGTACTGCGTCACAATCTATTACACGGCTCCCACGCTCATCCGCACCTTCATGAAGTGGGGACGCGAGATCCCCGACGCCCACGACCTGTCCAGCCTGCGGCTACTGGGATCGGTTGGCGAACCGATCAATCCGGAGGCCTGGCGCTGGTATCGCGAGATCTTCGGCGCCGGCAACCTTCCGGTCGTGGACACCTGGTGGCAGACGGAGACCGGTGCGGCGATGATCTCGCCGCTGCCCGGAATCGCGGCGGCCAAACCCGGTTCGGCGATGACACCGCTGCCGGGGATCTCGGCCAAGATCGTCGACGATCACGGCGATCCACTGCGGCCCGACACCGACAATGCCAAAAACGTCAGCGGATACCTGGTCTTGGACCAGCCGTGGCCGTCGATGCTGCGTGGCATTTGGGGTGACGCCGAGCGGTACCGGGAAACCTACTGGTCCAAATTCGCCGACCAAGGCTTCTACTTCGCCGGTGACGGCGCCCGTTTCGATCCCGACGGCGCGATCTGGGTGCTGGGACGCATCGACGACGTGATGAACGTGTCCGGGCACCGGATCTCCACCGCCGAAGTGGAGTCGGCGGTCGTCGGCCACGACGGTGTCGCCGAGGCGGCGGTGGTCGGAGTCACCGACGACACCACCGGCCAGGCGATTTGCGCGTTCGTCGTCTTGTGCGACAGCGACGACGCGCACCAAGGGACGCTGGATGAGCTGCGCGCTCACGTCGCTCAGGAGATCTCGCCCATCGCCAAGCCGCGGGAGATCCATGTGGTGCCGGAGCTGCCGAAGACCCGCAGCGGCAAGATCATGCGCCGGCTGCTGCGCGACGTCGCCGAAAACCGCGAGCTGGGTGACACGTCGACGCTGCTCGATCCCGGCGTTTTCGACGCGATCAGGGCGGCCGACTAACTCAGGCCGGCTGCGGAACGAATCCCGCGCCGGCCCGGTGCTTCGCGTTGATGTCGGCCAGGATCGAGTTGAACGACATCACGATGGCCGGAGTGTGCAGCGGGATGTACTTGATGATGCAGGTCGGCAGGTTGTCGCTGAACGCGCCGTGGATCATCCCGACCAGCAGGTTGTCGACGGTGACCGGCGCCCCGGAGTCACCGGGGTTACCGCAGACCTGCATGACGATGGTGCCCGGGGTCTGACCCATCCCCCATGTGACGCCACACGAGTTTCCGGTAGTGCGGCCCTGCTTGCACGCGATCTGGCCGAAGGTCGGGTCCGGACCGATGCCGTTGATGGGGAATCCGTTGTAGACGGCCACCGGCGCCACCCTGGCCGGATCGAATTTGATCACGGCGTAATCCAGGTTGTCGTTGCCGGCGACCATCGTCCCCAGCGTGCCCCGGCCCGCCGCGGCCTCGGCGGCGACCGGCGCGCCGGGGCCGCCACAGTGCGCGGAGGTGAAGCCGATGAGATCGCCGGCGGGATCGGTGCCGATCGTGGTCAGGGTGCACATCGTGTCCCCGTTGACGACGATGCCGGCACCGCCACCCAGCGGAACCCTGTCGTCGGCGGCCGCGATAGGGGCAGGCAAACCCTGCGGAGCCACCAGCACGGCCACCATCGCCGCCACAAAGCACCGATGTGCCGTCCGCAATCGAAACTCCCGTCAGCCGATCGGAACGTCGGAGACCAGCTGCGCCAGTCTAAATGATCATCAGAGCCCCGCCGGTGCTGTGCAAATAGCTATGGCCGTCAATTAGTCGGTCAGGCCGTCGCGGTCGTCGGCTGGCCTCGTCTGACACCGCAGCACATGGCAACATAAACCGCGACGACAGCGAACCGAGAGGACCGTCTGTGAGTAACGATCGCAAGAACGGTGTGCCCAGCACGCTGACCACGATTCCGTTGGCCGACCCGCACGCCAGGCCCGCTGAGCCGTCGATCGGTGATCTGATCAAGGACGCGACAACTCAGGTGTCCACGCTGGTGCGCGCGGAAGTCGAACTGGCCCGCGCCGAGATCACCCGCGACGTCAAGAAGGGATTGACCGGCAGCGTCTACTTCATCGCCGCGCTGGTGGTGTTGTTCTACTCCACGTTCTTTTTCTTCTTCTTCCTCGCCGAGCTGCTCGACAACTGGCTGTGGCGTTGGGTGGCGTTCCTGATCGTGTTCGCGATCATGGTCGTTGTCGGCGCGGTGCTGGCGCTGCTCGGTTTCTTGAAGGTCCGCCGAATCCGGGGACCGCGGCAGACCATCGAATCAGTCAGGGAGACACGCACCGCACTCACCCCGGGACACGACAAGGCCGCGCCGCCCAAGCTCGCCGGGCCCCAACGCAGTGCGGACAGCCCCCCGGCCGATCCCTCGGGTTGGTAGATGTCAGCACCGGATCCGTCGATGACGCGCATCGACGGGCCGTGGCGCCATTTGGATGTGCACGCCAACGGCATCCGATTCCATGTCGTCGAGGCACTGCCGGCTGACCCGGACGTCACCGCGCCGGCCTCGGCACGGCCGCTGGTGATGCTGCTGCACGGTTTCGGTTCGTTCTGGTGGTCCTGGCGTCATCAGTTGCGCGGCCTGCGCGGTGCCCGAGTGGTTGCTGTCGACCTGCGCGGCTGTGGCGGCAGTGACAAACCGCCCCGCGGCTACGACGGCTGGACGCTCGCCGGTGACACGGCCGGACTCATTCGCGCGCTTGGACATTCGTCGGCGACGCTGGTCGGCCACGCCGACGGCGGGCTGGCCTGCTGGACCACCGCGTTGCTGCATTCACGGCTGGTGCGTGCCATCGCGCTGATCAGCTCGCCGCATCCGAATGCGTTGCGACGGTCCACTCTGACGCGCCTCGACCAGGGTTATGCTCTGCTGCCCACATTGCTGCGCTCTCAGCTGCCCATCTGGCCCGAGCGCCTGCTGACCCGCGACAACGGGGCAGAGATCGAGCGGCTGGTCCGTAGCCGCAGCTGTGCCAAATGGGTTGCGTCCGAAGACTTCTCTGCGACCATCGGTTATCTGCGGACGGCGATCCAGATTCCCGGGGCCGCGCACTGTGCGTGCGAGTACCAACGCTGGGCGGTGCGCAGCCAGCTGCGCGGCGAAGGCCGGCGATTCATGAGATCGATGTCCCAACGGCTCGGTATGCCGCTGCTCCACCTACGTGGCGACGCCGATCCCTACGTGCTGGCCGACCCCGTCGACCACAGCCAGCGCTACGCGCCGCAGGGGCGCTACATATCTATAAGCGGCGCAGGGCATTTCAGCCACGAAGAGGCGCCCGACGAGATCAACAGACATCTGATGAGGTTTCTCGAGCAGGTGCACGGGCCGCGAGTCAGCTGACGCAGGAGCCGGTGGCGACCTGGTTGGTGTCGCCGATCCTGGACAGCTGACTGGACACCTCGCTGGCCGTCAACACGAAACCGGTGTCGGGGTCGTCGACCGCCGCGCCGAACACCACACCCAGCACATGACCGTTGAGGTCGATCAACGGCCCGCCCGAATTACCTTGCTCCACATTGGCTCTGATGGTGTACACGTCGCGGGTAACCGGTGTCGGGTCCCGGTAGATGTCGGGGCCGCTGAGTTTGATGTTCTCGCGAATCCTAGCCGGGGTGGCGGTGAAGTTGCCGCCGCCGGGATAACCCATCACCACCACGTTGGCGCCGGTCTTCGCCTCGGCGTCGGCGAATTGCAGTGGCGGGGGCGGCAGGTTCGGGACGGACAGAATAGCGATGTCGACCGACGGGTCATAGGACACCACGGTGGCGTCCAGCGGGTTGCCACTGGCATACACCTGCACGCTGCTGGATCCGGCTACCACGTGTGCGTTCGTCATCACCCGATCCGGTGAGATCACGAATCCACTGCCCTCCAACACTTTTTGGCAGCTGGGCGCCAGGCTGCGCACCTTGACGACGCTTGGCGCAGTGTCCGTCACGACCGGATTGTTGGCCAGCGCCGGGTCCGGTGACGCGACCGGAATCACCGGGGTACGGCTGAACGGCTCCAGCACCGCGGGCAGCCCAGAGGTGTTCAGCAGCGCCGAGAGCCGCTTGGGCACCGTCTTGAGCCAAGGCGGCGCGACCTCGTTGACCTTGGCGAGCACCCGCGAACCCCGGACCGCGGCAGCCAGCTCGGGCTGGTCTTTCGACTGTGTCAGCGGCGTCGCCAGCAGCCAGGCCGCCGTCAGCACAACAACGAGCTGCACCGCTACCCCGATGACCGAGTCGACGGATCGGATTGTGCGGCTATGGATCGCGCCGCGAACAGCGCGCCCCAGCACCACCCCGGCGACCTCACCGACGACCACCAGCGCGAGGATGAGGAACAGCGCAGCGAACAGTTTGGCGCGGGGCGCGGCGATGTGGCTGACGATGTGGGGCGCCAACAGCACCCCCGCGATGGCGCCGAGCAGCACACCGACGAACGACAGCAGCGAGCCCAATGCGCCCGAACGCCAGCCCGAGACGGCCGCGATGAAGGCGACCGCCAGCACCGCGACATCCAGCCACTGCGAAGGGGTCATCGAATTCATCGCGAGCCGTCCTCGCCACCAACCAGCACCATCGCCTCGTCCAATTCGCGGATGTCGGTGGTGTCCCAGGGCTGGGCCCAGCCGGCGACGTCAAGCACTGCAGATATCACCTGGCCAGTGAATCCCCATACCAGCATCTGGTTCAACAGAAACGCCGGGCCGCACCAACGACGGCCGAGATTGCCGCGATACACCATCAGCCGGTTCTCCGGATTGATGAAGGCGCGCACCGGAACCCGCGACACGATCGCCGTTTCGGTCTCGTCGACAACCGAAACCGGGCCGGGATCCGGCGAGTAGGCCAGCACCGGCACGACGTGGAACCGCGACGGCGCAATGAACGTCCGCTCCATGGTGGCCAGCGGATGCAGCCTGCTGACGTCGATCCCGGTTTCTTCCTGCGCTTCGCGCAGCGCAGTGGCCACCGGTCCGTCGTCGGTGGGATCGGAGGCGCCGCCGGGGAATGCGGCCTGGCCGGCATGGTGCCGCAATGTCGAGGCCCGCACGGTCAGCAACATGTCGGCATCGTCGGGGATGCCGCCGTTGGCCGGGCCGGACTCCGGACCCGAGAACAGCACCAGAACGGCGGCCTCGCGGCCGTCGCCGCGCAACGATGCCATCGATGACGCAGCCTTGGCCGCGGTCACCATCGCCAGCACGCCGGCCGGCAACCGATGTCGGTACGCCTCGGGGATTTGGCCCACGTTGTCGACCAGCGGACGCAACCAAGGCGGGCAGGTCTCAGGCTCCAGCGGAAGCGCAGCACTCACCAGCGCCTCCTTGCCCTCATCCCGCGTCATTGCCTACCGCGGCCGCGATCTCGTCGGCACTCGCGAAAGGCCGCGGCAGCGTCTGCGCAACGCTACCGTCCGACCGGAGGACAACCGTCGCGGGCATCACATTTGCGACCCGCAGCGCCGCCGCCACCCGACGACGACCGTCCTGCAGGGTCGGCAGCCGAACACCCAACTCCGCCAACCGGAGCAACGCGGCCGTCTCGTTCTCGTCCTGATGCACGGTCACCACCATGACGTCGGCCCCGACCCGGCGTTGATATTCGGCCATCGCGGGCAGTTCGGCCGCACACGGCGCGCACCAATACGCCCACAAGTTGAGGACCACCCGGCGTCCGGCCAGTGCCCGCGCGACGTCAACGGCCGAACCGTCGGCGGCGCATTCCACCGTCACACCGCGCAGCGCCGCCGGACCCGGATCGCTCCCCGCGGCGGGGCAGGGCGGCAGGCCGGCCCGCTCGCGGGGTCCGGCCAGCGCCGCGGCCGTGTCGGCGTCGCGATGTTCCCGGCCGGCCGGCGGATGGGTGGTCGCGGGTGTCGAGGAGCTGTCGCGCAGCTGGGCCAGCAGCGCCGCCGTCAGCGCGACCACCACCGCCAAGATCGCGATAGTCCAACGGGTGGTGCGGGTCACCGGCGCCAGCCCTTGATTCAAAGACCGGCCAGCGCCAGCAAATGCTCGGCTTCCGGACCCTGCACCAGGGGTGCGGCAAGCAGCGGTTGAGTGGGACCGAGGCCGAAGGAGGGGCAGTCCTTGGCGAGCAGGCAGACACCGCACGCCGGTTTTCGGGAGTGACATACCCGACGACCGTGGAAGATCACTCGATGACTCAGCATGGTCCACTCATTGCGCTGGATCAGGTCGCCGACCGCGTGCTCGATCTTGACCGGATCCTTTTCGGCGGTCCAGCGCCACCTGGTTACCAACCGCGCGAAATGGGTGTCGACGGTGATCCCCGGGATGCCAAAAGCGTTTCCCAGGATGACGTTGGCGGTTTTGCGTCCCACCCCGGGCAGCGTCACCAGCTCGGCCATCGTCGACGGCACCTCGCCGTCGAACCGTTCCATCAGTGCCTGACCGAGCCCGATGAGCGAGGCCGCCTTGTTGCGAAAGAATCCAGTGGGGCGGATGAGGCTTTCCAATTCGGTGCGGTCGGCCTGTGCATAATCCAGCGCCGACCGGTATCGCGCGAACACTGCCGGCGTCGTCAGATTCACCCGTTTGTCGGTGCTTTGCGCCGAAAGAATAGTGGCCACCGTCAACTCCAGCGGCGACGTGAAATCCAGCTCGCAGTGCGCGTGCGGAAATGCTTGCGCCAGTGCGCGATTCATGCGGCGAGCGCGTCGCACCAACCCAGTTCGGGATTCTTGCGACCAGCGCCGGGCAACGGCGGCGCCGGGCGTGGCTTGCGTTGACTTGGTACGTCCGGACGGCTTTGCCACTGTCACCTACGACAGAGTACTGATTTCGTGATCTCGCTGAGACCTTGGACCTGTTTACTGCTCCTTGTGTCATGGTTGCTGGTGGCCTGTATTCCAGGGCTTTTGATGCTGGTGACGCTCGGTTTGGGGCGGCTGGAAACCGAGATTGCCCAAAACACGGTCACGACGACCGATGTCGACGAGTTTCTCGAGTATGCCGAGGCCGTCGATGTGCACACGTTGGCCCGGGAAGGTATGCCCGAGGCGCTGGATTACCTGCATCGACGCCAAGCCCAGCAACTAACTCAATCTCCGTCTCCGTCATCGCACGTCGGGAGACATCGCCCCGAGACGATCTTTGCCAGGGACTTCGAAAACGCCCGCGACGCCGGATTGTCGCCACAAATACGCACGCATTCGCGCGTCAATCCGCAATTTAGGGGGACCAGACACGTCAATCGTGTGTAGCGTTGGCACGTTGGACACATTGGCCTGCCTCTAGACTCGTCACACGGGCATGCGGTTGGCCTGCCGATATCACATCGTTGGAAAGCTGAAGAGGCAACGTGGACGAGATCCTGGCAAGGGCAGGAATCTTCCAAGGGGTTGAGCCTGGCGCGGTCGCCGCACTGACCAAGCAACTTCAACCCGTCGACTTCCCCCGCGGGCACACGGTTTTCGCGGAGGGGGAGCCGGGCGATCGGCTGTACATCATCATCTCGGGGAAGGTCAAGATCGGTCGCCGTTCACCGGACGGGCGGGAGAATCTGCTGACGATCATGGGCCCATCGGACATGTTCGGCGAATTGTCGATCTTCGACCCGGGACCACGGACTTCCAGCGCCACGACGATCACCGAGGTGCGCGCGGTGTCGATGGACCGCGACGCACTACGGGCCTGGATCGCCGATCGCCCGGAAATCGCCGAGCAGCTGTTGCGGGTGTTGGCCCGACGGCTGCGCCGAACCAACAACAACCTGGCCGACCTGATCTTCACCGACGTGCCCGGCCGG
>Ga0335072_10010827_pt1 | contig 13100 bp, 9 predicted proteins | sample Lox_Sample_21_FD_206725 | JGI IMG/M metagenome (GOLD analysis project Ga0335072, IMG submission 206725) | Soil microbial communities from Loxahatchee National Wildlife Refuge, Florida, United States - Lox_Sample_2.1 | ecosystem: Environmental > Terrestrial > Soil > Wetlands | place: USA: Florida...
AGTTCCCAGCCAGAGATCGCCATTTGGCGCGTCGGCGATGGACAGGATGATATTGCTAGACAGGCCGTTAGCGGTGGTGAGTGCGGAGAAGCCAGTGGCATTGATGGTGTCGAGATTAGCGCGGTCGAGGCCGCCCCCGCTGGTGCCAAGCCAGACGGTTCCAGCGTGATCCTGCGTGACAGAAAGGATATGGTCGTCGGAGATTCCGTCCGCGGCGGTATAAGTGGTGAAGTCACGGTCGCGCAGGATATCGACGCCACCGGATTCCGTGCCGAACCACAGATTGCCTTCGCGGTCCTCGGCGATAGCCAGGACCAGATTGCTGGAGAAGCCCTCCCGCGGCGTGAAGGATTCGATCTTTCCGTTGATGAAGCGCGCGATACCGCCAGCGGTGCCGATCCACAAAGCGCCTTCGCGGTCGCAGAAGAGCAGGTTGATGCGAGCGGAGGGCAGGCCGTTCTGCTCCGCGTAGGACTGCAACGATGTTTGAGCCTGTTGCTGTGTTCTTACCGCAGGCTCTGCAGAGGCGGTGAACCAGAGGCCGGAGTCGGCTCCGATCCAGATGCCGCCCTGCGGAGTTTCGGCCAGCGCGTGCACGTCTTTGCCGGCGAGCGGAGCAAAAGGCGCGCAGTCGGCCTGGTTCCCCGGCATATTTCCGGGCGTACCTCCGGATGGAGCGCAGATTTCTATGCCATTCTGCGTTCCCGCCCAAACGCGGCCCCTGCGGTCGAGCGTAACAGCCTGAATCTGTGCGGCGGTGCCGGCGAGGGTAAAGTAGGTTGCGTTGCCGGGTGCAGCGTGAAAGAGGCCTTCGGTGGTGGAGAGCCAGAGGGAGCCGTTCAGAGGTTCAAGCATCCGGCTGGTTTCATCGAGCGGCGGGATGCCGGGAACAGCGACGAAGTGCGAGCCCTGCAGGCGCGAGAGCCCGGCTGAGGTTGCGATCCATATGCGGCCTTCGCGGTCCTGGAACAGCGACCAGATGGTGCTCCCGGAAGTGCCGGGAAAGGTATGGAAGACTCCGTTGCGGTAATTGGCCACGCCGTTTGCCGTGCCGATCCACAGCGTGCCGGAGCTGTCCTCCATCAAGGAGTAGATCAGGCTGCTGGCGAGCCGTGGCGAGTTTTTGTGCGTGAAGACGGTGAAGTCGACCGAGTCAAAGCGGGCAAGACCTGCCTCGGTAGCGAACCACAGGTAGCCGTCGCTGGTTTGCAGCACGGCATGCACGGTGTTCTGAGGAAGACCGCTATCGGTCTGCCAGGACTGATAGCCGTAGCGCCGCAGGTTCTGATGCGGGTCGAGCGCGGAGGCCGCTGCCACACAGAACAGCATCGCAGCCAGAGCGACAAAACGGAGGTTGCGGCGGCGGAAATTTCGCATTGCTGCCTGAATACTACACACCCGGAAGGGGAGAAAAATATCCATCCATCGATGGATATTGGCTCGAATTCATGCGCTTTTCTTCCCGGAATTGCGCGGTTTGACCCAGATTTTTTCGGCTGCAGGAGCGCCGAGCGTGGCGGTTCCCAGAGGAGTTTCGATGGCCAGCGTCTGGTCATAGTTCTTTCTGAGCACGCGGACAGAGCCTCCGGGAGCGATGCCGTTTTCGTGCAGGAAGCGCAGCAGCCTGGGGTCGCGCTCGTAAAGGCTGGCCACTGTGTAGTCGGTATTCTCAGCACTTTCGGCGAGGGTGCGGAGGCCGCGCCTGGCCCGTTTGGCGGGACTCTCCGGCAGCACGGAGTTCCCGTGCGGGCAGGTTCCCTGCTGGCCAAGTTTTTCGAGCAAGCGAGCTTCGAAAGCCGGAGAGACAGCGTGTTCGAGGCGCTCAGCCTCGTCGTGAACTTCGTACCACGGCATTCCGAACATCTCCGACAACATGCGTTCGATAAGATGATGCCGCAGGGCGGTGCGGTGGGCAGCCCGTCTGCCTTGCGGCGTAAGGCGCACGATGCCGTCAGCCTTCATGTCGACGTAGCCGTCGCGCCGAAGACGGCGGATGGCCATGGAAACCGCGGGAGGAGACACGCCGAGCCAATGAGCCAGTGTGGCGGAGATGACCGTCTGGCCCTCGCTCTCGGCCTCAAGCACGGCCTTTAAATAATCTTCTTTCGATACGCTGATGGTCGTCTTCACGGCTACTTCAGCATCGCCCTCTGGTGCCGAAGTTGTAAAGCATCTTCGTTTTCGGCACGCGGGTGGTATCGAGAGCAGCAAAGAAGTTGCGTAAATCGCTGAGATCACATGAAGAAATGGTCGGGGAGAGAGGATTTGAACCTCCGACCCCCTGGTCCCGAACCAGGTGCTCTACCAGGCTGAGCCACTCCCCGAACTTGTTGGATGGATGCCTGCAGCGCGGGTTCCTGGTGGCATCCGCTCATTGCCAGCTATTCTTAAATATATCAGAAAAGGCCACTGTTCTCTGAGCGCCGAAGCCATGAAACCCGCTGCCAAACTCGACTTTGCAAAGGTGCATGTTCTTGACGGAGGTATGGCGACGGAGCTGGAGTGGCGCGGGTGCGATATTTCCGGGCCTTTATGGTCGGCGCAGGTGTTGGATACCGCGTCCGATGTAGTGCGACAGGTGCATCTCGATTATCTACGGGCCGGGGCGGACTGCATCTCGACGGTGAGCTATCAGGTTTCGGCACTGGGGTATGCGGAACTGGGACGGCCACGTGAGGATGCCGGGCGGGCATTGAGGCAATCGGTGGTGATTGCCGAGGCTGCGCGCGAGGAATATGCCCGGGAATCAGAGAGACCGGTAATGATTGCGGCTTCGCTGGGACCGTATGGAGCTGCGCTGCACAACGGCGCGGAGTTTCATGGGCGGTATGAGATCGGGTTTGGGGAGCTGGTGGAGTTCCACGCGGAGCGGCTGGCGGTGGTGGCAGAGACGAATGCCGATGTTTTGGCGCTGGAGACGATTCCTTCGCTGGAAGAGGCGCGGGCGATTTTAGCGGCGCTGGCGCGGTTCCCTACGGTTCGGGCGTGGATGTCGTTCGTCTGCCAAGATGCGAAGCAGGTGGTGCATGGCGAGCGGCTTGCGGAGTGCGCCGTGCTCGCGGGGGGCTCGGAACAGATTGTGGCGGTTGGGGTTAACTGCACGCAGCCAGGATTGATTGCTTCGCTCATTCGTGAGGCGCAGGCCGCTACAGGCAAACCGGTGCTTGTGTATCCCAATTCGGGCGAGACGTGGGATGCGAAGGACCGCAGATGGTGCGGCGTATCGGATGTTGCTGAATACGAGGTGTTGGCCGGAGAGTGGTTTGAGGTGGGGGCGCAGGCGGTGGGCGGCTGCTGCCGGACGACTCCGGAGCACATTCGTGCAGTTCACAGGGCGTGGGAGATTGATGCCGCGCAGACCAAGTCGCGGCGCGACGCTGCTGCCGCGGCCATGCGACAATAATGTTTCAACGCCATGAAAACCGAACCCGCAGTGGCCCCTCAAGGGGTCACCGTAACGCCCGAGCTTCTGGCCCAGCACAGCATCACGGCCGAGGAGTATTCGCGTATTCTGGCGGCGCTTGGCCGCACTCCTTCGCTCACTGAACTTGGCATTTACAGCGTGATGTGGAGCGAACACTGCTCTTATAAATCGTCGCGCGTGCATCTGAAGCGGCTGCCCACCAAGAGCGACCGCGTAGTGCAGGGGCCGGGCGAGAACGCGGGCATTATTGACGTGGGCGACGGATGGGCCTGCGCATTCAAGATCGAATCGCACAATCATCCTTCTTATATCGAGCCATACCAGGGCGCGGCGACAGGCGTAGGCGGGATTTTGCGCGACATTTTTACGATGAATGCGCGGCCGCTGGCCGTGATGGATTCGCTCCGGTTTGGGCCAATTGAGCAGGACGGCAAGACTCCAGCGGAGGTGGTGCATAAGAACCACTCCATTATGGAAGGCGTGGTGAGCGGGATTGCTGGATACGGGAACTGCTTTGGGGTTCCGAACCTGGGCGGCGAGACGAAATTTGAGCCGTGCTATTCGGGGAATCCGCTGGTGAATGCGTTTGCACTAGGGCTGGTGAAGCGCGACGAGATTTTTTACGCGAAGGCGTCGGGCGTTGGGAATCCGGTGATTTATGTCGGAGCCAAGACGGGGCGCGATGGCATCCACGGCGCGACGATGGCCAGCGAGGAGTTCAAGGAAGGATCGGAGCAGAAACGGCCCAACGTGCAGATGGGTGATCCGTTTATGGAGAAGTTGCTGCTGGAGGCCTGCCTGGAAGCGATGCAGACGGGCGCGGTGCTGGGCATTCAGGACATGGGCGCGGCGGGGCTAACCTGCTCGACCTGCGAGATGGGCGGACGCGGCGGCGTGGGACTGGAAGTGGAGCTGGACAAGGTTCCGCAGCGCGAGACCGGCATGAGCGCATACGAGATCATGCTGAGCGAGAGCCAGGAGCGAATGCTGCTGGTGGCGGAAAAAGGGCGCGAAAAAGAAGTTTTAGATGTATTCGCCAAGTGGGGGCTGGACGCGAGCATTGTAGGCGCAGTGATTGGCGAGCCTCGGATGCGGATTCTGCATCACGGCGAGGTCGTGGCGGATATTCCGAACCAGTCGCTGACGGATGATGCGCCGCTGTATCACCGCCCGGTGGGGACCTGGAAGGCTCCGGTACCGCTCGATCCTCCGGCGGAGGTGCTGGAAGAGTTGAAGAAGCCGCGCGACTACACGGCGGATTTGAAAAAGCTGCTGGCGTCGTCGAATATCTGCTCGAAGCGCTGGGTGTATGAGCAGTACGACACGATGGTGCAGACGAATACGGTGCAGGGGCCCGGCGGCGAAGCGGGCGTGATGCGCATCAAGGGCACGGGAATACCAGGTCGCGAGCGTGGGCTTGCCATGGCGCTGGCGGGGAACAGCCGCTGGTGTTATCTAGATCCCAAGCTTGGTGCGATGCACGCCGTGGCGGAGGCGGCGCGAAAGGTGGCGTGCACGGGCGCGACCCCGGTGGCGGCGACGAATTGCCTGAACTTTGGAAACCCCGAAAAGCCGGAAATCATGGCACAGTTCTCAGCCACTATCGATGGCATTGCGGAGGCTTGCACGGCGCTGGGAACTCCGATTACAGGCGGGAATGTTTCGCTGTACAACGAAACGAAAGGTGAGGGCATTTATCCGACTCCGGTGATTGGGGTGGTGGGGATTCTGGAGGATGTGAGCAAGGCGGTGCCTACGGGGTTTCGGAAATCGGGAGATGCCATTCTTTTGCTCTCCGGCATAACAACCGTTGTCCCAATCGGAAATATTCGAGCTTTCGGTTCCTCGGAGTTTGCAAAGACAATACTTCATCGGTCTTGGGGTGGCCCGCCTCCTCTCGATCTGGAAGATGATGAGTTAGTCCTCCAGAGAACCTTGATTCGAACGGGCAGCAAGGGTATGCTTCACTCCGCGTGTGACGTTTCGGACGGCGGAATTGCCGTCGCGATTGCGCGCGCCACATTTGCCAATCGAATAGGCGCCGAAGTGGATGTGAGCGACATCGATTCGACTAATATCCGGACCCCTCTTTCGGATAAGACCGTTCCAGCTTCAGTCGTGCTGTTCGCGGAATATAGCTCGCAAGCCATCGTGACCTGTGATCCCTCTCATGCTGATTTCATTTGTAAAGAATTTGGATTATGCGGGGTGAGAATTGGTACAACAGGCGGCGATGCACTGACCATCAGGTACAGAGATGCGGTGATTTCCAGTCCGATGAGTACACTTTCAAAGCTCTGGTCCCAATCCCTCGAATCCACCCTTCACGACCAGACCGCGAACGAGGTGCTGGCGTGAAGCGGCTGCTGATGGAAGGCATTCAGGGCGAGGCGACGCGCATCATCGGCGGAGAGGCTGCTTTTCGCAACGAGCGCGGCACGGACGAAGACCCGAAGCTGCGCGAAGAGTGCGGCGTTGTTGCTATTCATGGCCATCCGGATGCGGCGCGGCAGGTGTATCTGGGGCTGTATGCGTTGCAGCATCGCGGGCAGGAGTCGGCGGGAATTGCCGTTGCCGACGGCAAGAATCTTTCCAACATCAAGGGCATGGGGCTGGTCTCAGAAATCTTCACCGACGATGTTCTGGACAAGCTGAAGGGCGATATGGCGATCGGCCATACGCGATACTCGACGACGGGCGACTCGGCACTGTTGAATGCGCAGCCGATCCGGGTGGAATCGACCAAGGGGCTGATTGCGATTGCACACAATGGCAATCTGGTGAACCTGGGCAACGTGCGGGCGCGGCTGGAGCGCGACGGGGCGTTCTTCCAGACGACGAGCGACTCGGAGATCATTGTTCAGCTGATCGCGCACTCGCGGGCGAACACGCTGGTGGATGCGATTGCCGACTCGCTGAGCCAGGTGGATGGTGCGTTCTCGATTGTGATGATGACGCGGGACCGCGTGTTTGCGGCGCGCGATCCGCGTGGGTTCCGGCCCCTGTCGATGGGACGGATCGAGAATCCAGATGGGCCGGACACGATTGTGTTTGCGTCTGAAACCTGTGCGTTTGACCTGCTGCGGGCGAAGTTTGAGCGTGACGTGGAACCGGGTGAGCTGGTGATGGTGACGCGGGATGGCGTGACCAGCCGGCGGTTTTCGACTGGAGTGGAGCAGTCGAGCTGCATCTTTGAGCACGTCTACTTCGCGCGGCCGGACAGCAAGATTTTTAACCGCTGGGTGCAGGAGAGTCGCGAAGAGATGGGGCGTCAGCTGGCGCGCGAGTCGCATGTGGATGCGGACCTGGTGGTTCCGGTGCCGGACTCGGGCGTGACGGCGGCGATCGGCTATGCGGCGGAGAGCGGGATTCCCTTTCGCTTCGGGCTGATTCGCAACCACTATGTAGGACGCACATTCATCGAGCCGGAGCAGAGAGTGCGTGATTTTGGCGTGAAGCTGAAGCTGAATCCGGTGCGAAATTTGCTCGAAGGCAAGCGGATTATTTTGATCGATGACTCAATTATTCGCGGAACGACGAGCCGCAAGATCGTGCGCATGGTTCGATCGGCGGGAGCGAAGGAAGTGCATTTGCGGATCAGCTGTCCGCCGACCATCTCGCCTTGTTTTTATGGGGTGGATACGCCGAGCAAGCGAGAGTTGATTGCGGCAAATAACTCGGTTGCCGAGATTGAGCGATTTATTGAGGCCGATTCGCTGGCGTATTTATCGATGGATGGCATGCAGCAGGCCTGCGACGGCGGCGAAGGGAACAAGTTCTGCGTAGCCTGCTATACGGGAAACTATCCGACGCAGTGGGTGGATGTGGACGAGATACTGCCGGCCGGACTCGCCGTCCGGGCATAAGCGCTTCGCGCCATTCTGGATCAGACTTTACGGCCCACTGGTCGGAGAGTTGCGTTTTCGCCTTCCTGATCGAAGAGGCTTTCCGCGCCAAAAAGTTTTGAAAAAAGGAGCAGTGACCTGCTCCTCTTTTCTTGCCCGCTACTGCAGAGCTACATATTGGTGTGGCCGTGTCGCATCTCTTCGTTGAAGGCAGGCTTCGTGGCTGCGAGCGCTTTGTCCATTTTTTCGTGGTATTGTGCGGCGCGGTCGAGGAGAGCGGGTGTGGCCGCGGCGGCGTCTCCGTCGAGCTTGAGCAATCCCTGGTGCGATAAATCGCCGGCCATCTGCATCAATTCTTCCGGGGTGGTGTTCAGGTACTGGGCGTCGCGGGGATCGGCGATCCAGACAGGCTGGCTGCCGCCGAGCACGCCGGAGAGCCAGTAGACCTTGAGGGCGAGATAGTCCTGACGGGTGGTGTTGGTGGTGTCAGTAAAGAAGAATTTATTTTGCCAGCGTGAGTAGTAGCGGGTGGTGACAGGAACAGGCTGGCGGTTGCCGCTCTTGAGCAGCTCAAGCTGTCCCTGATCAAGGGTTTTGCGCACAGCATTGTAAATAAAGGTTTCGGCATAGGGCTGCTCGGGCGCGGGCACGATCTCGGCGAAGGTGACGGTCATGCTGGCGGAGACGAGGGCGTGCAGCGGGGAGTTCTGGCCGTCTTCAAGGTGCACGGTTCCGTGAACAATGTAGGTGTCCGCACCGGAGGTAGAACGGTGAAAGGGCCACTTGAAGCCGCTGAAGCGCACGGGCAAGCCGGCGAGCGTGACGTAGACATCCGGATGGGGGTTTTTGAGACGCCGGGCCTCTTCGCGAAGGTGCGCGGTCATCTCCGGCAGCAACTCGGGCTTCTGGAAGTCGAAGCCTTCGCTCAGTTCCAGTGTGAGAGTTTGTTCGGGATCTGCATTCTGGGCCAGAGCGAGACGGAACCTCGATGTAAGATTCTTGTTAAAATCAGTACCAGACTCTGCGGATAGGATGACCAGGTTGGCCGCACGAGCGGCAGTTTCGAGTTTTTGCGTAAGGGCGCTTCCGAGTTGCGATGACATTGTGGCCTTTTCCAATAGGTTGCTCGTCTATTTTACAGGGAACCCCGGACCTGGCGGCTGAGGCACTCGCACGCTGAAGGCTTTTGAAGCTGAGATTGATTGCTCTCGTTCAGAGCAAAGAATTTTTGCACACAGGCAGGCATTATGCAGAGATGGAAACGTTACGCGTGGTATTCATTTAGCCTCTTCCAGATCGTGATATTTCTGGCGGCGGCGGTGAAGCCGGCTAACGCGTATGTTGATCCGGGATCAGGATTGCTCTTTCTCCAGGTGGGCGGCTCGATGCTGGCAGGAGCGATGTTTGCGCTGCGCGCGAAGATTCGCAAGCTGCTCCGTCTGGGCAAGCCAGCTACGGAGACCGTGAGCCCGGCAGAGAACAGCGCTACAGTGGATGAAGCTGTGGGCAAGGCCGGCACTGGACCAAACGCATGACGGCAGGCGCTCCTGCCGCGATTGAAACCTTTCGTGACCCGGCGGGATCCCTTCGGATTGAAGGCGAACTAGTGAAGCGCAGGGTGAGGCCGGAGATGGCACAGGCCGCTCTGCGTTTTCTTCGTTCGCCACTGGCTCAGGAATGGGTATCGCAAGGACGCCTGATCGCAACGGTCGAATCGAGCAGCGCCGAAGCCGGCGCGATTCTTTTGGAGCATCCGCGGGTTTTCTTTCCATCCTATCCGTGGGAATGGACGCCGGAGGCGTGGTTCGCGGCGGCGGAACTGACGCTTGATCTGTGCGAGGCGCTGCTGGGCGAAGGGCTGATTCTGAAAGACGCGACTCCACTGAATGTTCTCTTTGAGGGCACGCGTCCGGTATTTGTCGACGTTCTATCGATCGATGCGCGCGACCCGGGGAGTCCGCTGTGGCTGGCGTATGCGCAGTTTGTGCGTACCTTTCTGCTGCCGCTGACGGCGTACCGCTACCTCGGCTGGCCGCTTGCCACAAGTCTGCAGAAGCGCGACGGCTATGAGCCGGGCGATTTGTATCCGTATCTGGGACGCGTGAGACGCTGGCGGAAGCCGTTCCGGTCGCTGGTGACGCTTCCGTACCTGTTTGAGAAGCGGAGCAAATCGGCAGCAGCTCCCACGACTAAGCTACAGCAGCGGCCAGAGGTGGCGCAGGCGGTGCTGCGCCGCAATCTGCACCGCCTACGCGCCCAGCTCACAAAACTGAAGCCGACGGAGCGCGACTCGCGGTGGAGCGAGTATCCGGAGAGCGCGGACCACTACACGGACGAAGACCACAAGCAAAAGCAGGCGTTTGTGCGCGGGGCGCTGCTTGAGGCGCAGCCTCGGCAGGTGCTCGATCTGGGCGCGAACACGGGTGTTTATTCGCGGATTGCCACCAGCATGGGCGCCAATGTGGTTGCCTGGGATACAGATGTGGGAGCCAGCGAGCGCAACTGGGAGCAGGCGGCGGAGAAGCGGCTTGCGATTCAGCCATTGGTGGCCGACCCGGCGCGACCGACTCCGGCGACGGGCTGGCGCAACCGGGAGTGGCTGAGTCTGCTGGAACGCGCGCAGGGGCGCTTTGACTGCGTGATGATGCTGGGGTTGATTCATCACCTGCTGGTGACGGATCAGATTCCACTGGGCGAAGTAGCCGCACTGCTGCGGGACCTGACGACGCGCTGGGCGATTGTGGAGTGGGTGCCGGCAAACGATCCGCGCTTTGCAGAATTGGTGCGCGGACGCGATGAACTTTACGGGCACTTGAATCAAGCCGTATTTACGGCTGCCATGGAGAAGCATTTTTCTATCAGAACGCAGCAACAACTGAAGAACGGCCGCACTCTGTTTTTGCTGGAAGCAAAATAAAGCAGGATTCTGGACGAGCGTTCACCTGATGGCCACCAATTCCCGCAAGAATACGCTACGAATTCTGCTCGAAGGCTGTGGAGCGGGCGTTCTGCTGATGCTTCGTTATACCTGGCTGCACCTCGCGCCACTGCACGTCGATCTTTACCACCGTCTTTTGCCAATGAATACGGTGTATGGCGCGGTGGCCATTGATCTGGTTGTGGTTTGCGTTTTCTGCGCGGTTGTTCTGTGGCTGCTGGAACGATTTGATCCGGATGGGCGCACGTTGCTTTGGACTGTGGTGGCGACGATTTTTGTCACGGAGACGTGGGCCTTTATCGTCTGGCTCGGATACCTCAATGTGCATCTCATCAAGCCTGCGATTCTGACGGTGATCTGCCTTGCTGCGGGCGGGGGGCTCTGGTATTGGCAGCGACCGTTGTACCGCAAAGCGGTGCAGGGGTTACAAGGCGTCCTCGCGCTGCTGGGTGTCTGCATCGTATGGATGCTGCCGCAACTGGTTTACATGGCGATTCACCCTGAACCACGGGATACCCGGAAGTTTGTACGCGTCATCGCTCCAGTGAAAGAGCCTCAGCGCCGCATCATCTGGATTGTGTTTGATGAGCTTTCGCAGGATCAGATGCTCGATCATCGCCAGCCCGGGATTTCGCTGCCCTCGCTTGACCGATTTCGTTCGCAGAGCGTGATGTTCTCGGACGTCCAGCCAGCAGGTTATTACACAGAATTGGTTCTGCCGTCCCTGCTGTGGGGCAAAACCGTTACAGCCGAACGCAGCGACCTCGCTGGAAATCTTTTTGTTAAAACCTCAACCCACCGATGGCAGCCTTTTCCAGCAGATCAATCCATCTTCGCTCTGGCGCAACAGGCAGGATGGTCGACCGGCGTAGCCGGCTGGTATAACCCCTACTGCCGGACCTACGCGCCGTGGTTGGACTGGTGCGCGTGGACGCTACGGTCGGCGATTCCCGGCAATTATCTGCAGGGCGAATCGCTGTGGTGGAATGTGAATGCGCCTCTGGTCCGCGTGGAATCGAAGCTGGCTGGCCGCAAATATCGAGTTCCGTCAAGCGCAGAGATCCACGCCGCCGACTATAACGAACTGATGCAGTGGGCGCACGAGCTAATTGACGACGAGAACATCGGCTTTGTCTTTCTGCACCTTCCATTGCCTCATCCGGGCGGCTTCTACGATCGACGAACGGGCAGGCTGGGAGTAAGTGGGAGCTACCTCGACAATCTCGTGTTGACGGACCGCTCGCTTGGCAAGCTGATGCAATGGATTGGAGAGACAGACCTTGCCTCCCAGACAAGCGTGATCATTTGCGGAGACCACTCGTGGCGCGTGCCTTTATGGCGCATATCGCCGATGTGGACGAAAGAGGATGAGAGAGTTTCGGGCGGAAGATTCGACCCGCGACCTGTCCTGATGGTGCACTTCGCCGGGGAGACGGCGCCGAAAGTTGTTTCGCAGCCGTTCCCTGCTCTCAGGGAACATGATCTGGTGGGAACTCTGCTGCACAGTCCTATGACGGCGACAGAGCTGGATAGGTGGATCCTTAAGCAGCCGCCACAGCCGTGATGGCAGACGACCCGCTCTTCCCTGCCGAACCAACGCTTTGCCCACAACGCGACAGTGTGGGTATACTCCGCGTGAATGTTCTCCCCCTGCACAAGGAGGGTTGTGGCTTTATGGACCTTATTCTTATTCGATTCGCTTTTATCCTGCTTTTATCCTTTGTTGGCTTTTTCTTCCGACCCTTCGGGCTTTCACCGTGGATTTCCGCTGCAGCCGGAGCGGTCGTCGCCGGTCTGGTTCTTATCTTCGAGCTACGCGTACGCGCTCTCAGCTTGAAAAGGCTGCTGGGCGCGGTCACGGGAAGCATTCTTGGGATTTTCGGTGCGTTTCTCTTTTCGCTGGTGTTACGGAACAGCCTGCCTCAGGGCAGGATGCAGAGTCTGCTGGAGATCTTTGTGCTGCTGCTGATGTCCTATATCGGGCTGGTCGTGGGCGCAAGCAAGGGCGACCTGCTCAATCTAAGTGCATTAGGGAATCTCTTTAATCCGGAGCGCAGTGGCGCGAGGCATGAGGCGAAGATTCTCGATACCAGCTCGATCATCGATGGGCGGATTGCCGATATGGCGGAGACGGGCTTTCTGGAAGGTCCGCTGCTGATACCGGAGTTCGTCCTGCGGGAGTTGCAGATGGTCGCTGACTCACAGGATGGATCAAAGCGCCAGCGCGGGCGGCGGGGGCTGGATGTGCTGCAGCGGATGCAGGGCAATGCCCGGCTGGATGTACAGATTGTGACGACCGATTATCCAACCGTCCGCGAGGTGGACCAGAAGCTGATCGAGCTTGCGAAGGAGCTGGGCGGCAAGATTCTGACGACGGACTTCAACCTGAATAAAGTGGCGCACCTGCATACGGTCGAGGTTCTGAACATCAACGACCTGGCCAACGCGCTGAAGCCGGTCGTGCTGCCGGGCGAGAAGATGAGCATCGCCATTTTGAAAGAGGGCAAGGAACTGAACCAAGGCGTGGGTTACCTGGACGACGGAACCATGGTGGTTGTGGACCACGCGCGGCGCATGATTGGCCGGTCGGTGGAGATTGCGGTGACCTCGGTACTGCAGACGGCGTCTGGCAAGATGATCTTTGGAAAAATGGAGGACCCGCAGGCGCGCGTTGAGCTGTCCTCGCCAATGTAAACGGGTAGAGGCGGGATATTACTCAAGTCTTACAGTTGCATCCTCCGGCCATGGACTAGTTTTGAAGATATAGTCCCTATTCGGAGATGCCCTTGCTGACCGAAGCTGCACCTGTTCTAGAAACGCGTACTATCGACACGCTCGCAACGGAAACCCTTCACGCTGATTCGCATGCGCTCGTCCAGAGCCGGTCGAAGCA
>Ga0335072_10010828_pt1 | contig 13099 bp, 10 predicted proteins | sample Lox_Sample_21_FD_206725 | JGI IMG/M metagenome (GOLD analysis project Ga0335072, IMG submission 206725) | Soil microbial communities from Loxahatchee National Wildlife Refuge, Florida, United States - Lox_Sample_2.1 | ecosystem: Environmental > Terrestrial > Soil > Wetlands | place: USA...
TGGCTGAGATCGACGGTTGCCGCCCGGTAGGCGTCCTGGTGCCTGCTGAATTCGGCCAGCATGGCGCTCAACTGGGCAAGCAGCGGGTCCATCTGCTGCTCGACCAGGTGCTGGAGCGTTTCCCTTGCCTCGGTCGCCGTTCGGTTGATGAACTGCTCGTTGTCCTCGCGCACGGCCGCCAGCGTCTGCTGGATCTCGCGGGAGAACTGAGCGATGAAGTCGCGTCCCTGGTCCTGGATTCCGGCCAGCCGCGCGCCCGCCTCCTCGATGGCCTGCTGGCTGGTCTGGGCGAGCAGTCGGGTCTCCTCCATCGCGCCCGCGATGATCCGCTGCGCCGCCTCGGCCCACTCCTGGGCCGAGGCCGGGGCCGGGACGATGCTCTGCTCGACCGCCACCTCGAGCGTGTCAAGCGCGCCGTAGAGCGAGTCGATCGCCTTGTCCTGCGTACGGGTGGCCCGCCCCTCCGCCTGGTGCACCCAGACGGTGGCCGCCAGCACCAGGACGAGGAGCGCGAAGTCGCCCAGGGCAACCTGAGTGAAGGATGGGAAGCCGCTGCCGAAGCCCTGCGACCACAGCAGCAGGAACGGCTTGGTCGACTGGTCGGGGTGAGCCTGCAGCTCAGCCCGGTAGGCCTGGCTCGCGAACCCGAGCGCGATCCAGGTCAGCAGCAGCGGAACCAGGGCGAGGGAGTTGCGCACTGTGTGCGCGAGCCGCACCTTAGGCTGCTGGGCGGCCGCCAGCTCGTTCTCCGCACGCTGGGGATCGACCAGCGCCTCCAGGGTCGCGTAATCCCCCCTGGTCACCTCCCTGTCGATGTCGACGACCCGCTTGGCCGAGTCAGGCGCGCCCGCCACGCGCAATTGCGCGGAGGCCGCGGTGAGCCGGGTCGCGGCGTCTGGGCCAAAGCGGCCAAGCCGGGCCACGTTCGGAAATGGGCCATGACTTCTGGACAGGGTGTCAGGCGCGGTCATGCGGTCATCCCCCGAAACTCGCGTGAAGCAGTGTGGCACCTGATGACAAACGAGACCATTCGCTGGTCGCCCCCCCGGCAACTAGGCCTGCTTTGCATACATACTGTAGATGCTGTCCGGTAGATGGTGGTTAACTATCGGAACATCAGCTGATGGCAGCGCGCCGCGGCGGTACGGGGTGGGTACGCACCGGATCCGCAGGCGCCCTGTTACTGGGGGAAACGCTTAGGCATGCGGAGACGTTCCGTATTTCGTGGGCGAGGGGGATAGTGGCCGATGCGAAATCGTGCCAGGAAGGTCGCGGTCGCGGGACTCAGCATTGCTGGAATTTCCAGCCTTGCCAAACTTTTTTCTACCCTCACCAGGACGCACTGGACCACCTGGGAGGCGGCGGCGCTTGCCATTTGCCTTGCTATATTCGCCGTGGTCAAGCAAGCGGGCAAGCTGGCGGGCAAGGTCATCGATGCAGGCGGTCCGGCGAAACTGACCTGGGCGGCCGACATCGGGAACTGGATCGACCACCTGGTGAAGGACGGCCTGCGCCGCATCGACCCCAGGTACCGGCACTTTGATGACGAGTACCGCAAGATCATGCTGCGCCACAATCGGATACTCAAGCACGCGATCGTGCTGGACCTTGAGAAGCCGCCGGAGATCGAGGACGTCTACGTCGACCTAGCCCTCGTTCCCCGCCGGCCGAGCCAGGTCGACGGGGGCGCGGTGAGCAGGCCCGGGAGCCGGGACGAGACGACCAGCCAGAAAACCCTAGCGGAAGTCCTCGAAGACAAGCCGGTGGCGGGGGACGGCCTCAAGAGGTTCCACGATGGTCGCCAGCTGATCGTGCTCCTCGGAGGGCCCGGCAGCGGGAAGACTATCTCGCTCCAGCACCTGCTGACCTCCTCGCTGGGCAGGCCCGACTGGCCGGCCGGCAAGCTGCCTGTCCTCCTGCAGTGGCAGGACTGGGCCGGGTTGAATCCCGAGGGCGGCGACTCCCTCATCCAGGTAATCGAATCTGATTACAGCAGGAAAGCCGGCGGCAAGTCGCCGCCACCGGGGTGGGTGCAGCGACGGTTGGATGCAGGCGGCTTCCTGGTCATGTTCGACGGCCTGGACAACATTGCCAGCGCGGACGATCGCAGGCAAGTCATTACCTGGCTTTCCCAGCAGGCCGACAGATACGGTCCCAATCATTACCTGGTCACCTCGCGTCCGCACGCGTACCCGGAGAATCGCCTGTATGCCAGGGTCTTCCAGACCCAGGACCTGACCCAGAAGCAAGTTGGCCTGCTGGCTCATAAGTGGCTGAGCGCGGTCAGCAAGGACAGCAACTCCGACGCCAAGAGGGATGCGGAAAACCTGCTTACCCACCTGGCTCGTAGCCGGGAACTCACCGACCTCGCCACTAATCCGCTGCTGCTGACGTTGACCATTGAGGTCGATCGTTCCCCTGCTCAGGAAAGGAAGCGGTGGGGCCTTCCGGAAACGCGGGCTGACCTGTACGCCGAGGTCTGTCGGGTGCTCCTCGACCAGCCCCAGCCGGGGGCGGTGGAGCCGGGTCCGGTGCCGACGGTGGACAAGGGAGCCGTCTTGCAAGAGTTCGCCTTCCTGATGATGGAGAGCGCCGACCTTGACCTGTCCCGCGATGAGGCGGTCAGCAGGCTGGCGGTGGCACTCGGGACGACAGCGCCGTCTGTGACTCCCAGTGCCTTCCTCAACGAGATCCTGGCGACCGGCCTGCTCGTGCATGACGGGACGGACTACGGGTTTGCTCACCGGACCTTCCAGGAGTATCTCGCGGCCGCCTGCGTGGACCGACGTCGCGAGCCCGGCCTGCTGACCAGGCGGGTCGACGACCCGTGGTGGCGGGAGACCATCCTGCTCTATGCGGCCCAGGCGGGCGCCAACCCGATTGTCGAGGCCTGCCTGAATTACGCGAAGGCCCCCGCGCGACCCTCCGCGACGATCGCCGTGCTGACTCTGGCCCTCGACTGCGGTGACCTGGATCCCGACCTGGACCACGCGCTGCGCGACAAGCTGGACCTCATGCGGGAGGACACCGAGGATGGTGACCCCGATGACCGCAAGATCGCCGCCGCGCTTGAGGCCTGGCATCAGCTGGCTAGGGAGATCCAGCTCAGGGATGGGACCAAGGTCTGTGAGCCGCCTGTTTCCCGGCGCCTTTACCAGCGGTTCATGCACCACCGTGGCATCGGCGATCCCGTTCTGGCCCTTCCGTTCGATGGCGACCGCGACGAGCCAGCGACGGGAGTGACCGCCGTTGAGGCGGCCGACTTCGTGGACTGGATGAACAGCCTCGACGAGCGCGGGCCGCACAGCTACCGGCTGCCAAGCCACACGGAGACGCGGCATCAGCGTTTCTGGGACAGTCAGTCGATCCGGGGGCATGGCGTCTGGACGGCGTCGAAGGGTGACGGCCCCGACCTGTGCTTGTCGGTGGAGCCAGGTACGTCCGACCCGTACGAAGTGACCCTCATGGACCTGCGGCACCGTTCGGCGGCCGACAGGAACGACCGGGCTGAACAGGACCTGGTCGCGCTGCTCGCCATCGCGGCCGCCCATGCCATCGGCGTCGCGGACGCGCTGCTCGCGGCCGCAGCCGTGAGCGGGAGAGGCGCCAGGTCGCTTCCCCGGGCCTGGCGCCTGCGCGCTCAGCAATATGCGGCCCTCGTCGCGAGCTTGCTCTCAGCCGGCGGGGACCTCGGGGACAGTGGCCTCCTAGCCGACGGGAATTGCCTCCGAGAGGCGGCCCGGTCGCTCACCGAGGACCAGCCGACGACCCCGGCCCGCGCTGCCTCGTCATTCGCCCTCGAGCGGGCCAGGGACCTCAGCCGTGATGTCCGGGCGATGCGGGACTGCGTGCCGCTCGCGGCCATTCCTGGCTCGCTCCCTTCCAGGAGGCGCTGGGAACGGCTCCCGGAGGGATCCGTCCAGGCCGAGCTCACCCGGCGCATCGACGGCGCCCTCGACACGTACCTGAGCGAGTCCGCGGGCCGAGGCCAGGCCCTTGTGGCTGACCTGGACCTCGACCTGCTGCTTTGCGTCCTGTTCGCGCGGGACGCGGAACCCGCGAGGGGCAGCAGGCAGTTGCATGACCTGATCTGGGGAAAGAGACTTGACGAGATCGTGGAGGGATGGCTGCCCCGGAGCGTCGTGCCCGAGCTGCTCCGCCGCCGGGCGCGCGACGGTCAGGCCAAGGTTAACGGCCTGACCGGCGCCCCCGAGGCGGACTACATCCGTGGCCGGATGGCCGCGGTAGCGGGCCAGATAGCCGGCCTGGTCTCCCGGATCAGCGAGAGGGAGCCCGTGGATCCGCTGCTCGCGGCGCAGGTCCGGCTCAGGGCGCTCACTGTCGCGTCCTGCGCCTGCTGGCTTGACGGGGGCCGAGAGGTAGCTGAGTGGTATGTGGACATCGCAGCAGGCGTCACGGCGCTTGAGCAGCGCTCGGCGTCTCAGGCGACGCCGAGCGAGGTCATCGTCCTAGTCCGCGTGACCAAGAAGGAGCCGTCACGCCGGACCCGGTCCCGGCGCCGGCGCTGACCGCCCGCGGGCCGCACGGTGACGGCCGGCGACGGTCGCCATGGTCAGCAGGCAGGCTAGGGACAGCAGCAGGTACGGCACGGCGTCGGAGGTCGCCTCGGCCAGCGCCCCGGCACCGGACGCGGCGATGGCCTGTCCCGCCGCCCAGGTCAGGTTGGACAGCCCGAAGCCAAGGCCCTGGTTGAGGCCGATCCGGTTGGCACCCGAGCTGGTCAGGGCGGCCGCCGGGGTGAAGAGCATGCCGAAGAACGGGTTCCCGGCTACCAGGATCACCATTAGTTCCCATGACGTCGTGGGCAGCCAGGCGACGATCCCGTAGGCCGTCCCGACGGCCAGGGCAATGGTGACCGGACGGGCCGCCCCGAGCCGGTCGGTCATCCGGCCCGCCACCGGGGCCAGCCCGCCCTCGGCGGCGGCCGCGCACAGGAACGCGGCCGCGATGGCCGCTCCCGACGCGCCCAGCCGGGCCAGCCGTAGGGGCGCCAGCACGTCAATGACGCCGAAGGCCATCCCCGGCAGCATCATCAGCCACATGCCTGCCAGGACGTGCCGGTCCCGCAGGGCCGGGAGCAGTTCCCTCACCCCTTGCGGCGTCACCACGACCGGCGGCGCGGGCAGCAGGAACGCGCAGCCCATCAGGATGACGCCCAGGACGGCGGCCGCCGAGAAGGCGGGGCCGGCTCCCGCCAGGCTGGCCACCGCCCCCACGGCCGGGCCGAGCAGCGCCCCGACGACCGACAGTCCTAGCGCCGTGCCGAGCAGCTCGCCGCGCCGCGACTCCGGCGCGACGTCCGCCAGCCAGGCTAGCCCGGCCGCCCAGGTGCAGGCCCCGGCGATGCCCTGCACCAGGCGGGCCAGGTCAAGCAGCCACACTGACGACGACCACCCGAACACCAGCGTGGCCACGCTCATGCCGATCAGCCCGAGCAGGACCACCCGGCGCGCGCCCAGCCGCGCGACAAGCAGCCCGCCGGGCAGTGCCCCGGCCAGGGTCCCGGCCGGGTAGCAGGCCACGAGGACGCCGGCCGCCGCCTTGGACAGCCCGGCCGCCATCGTGTAATGGGGGAGTAGCGGGGTGAGGGCCGAGAAGAAGATCGTGTCCACGAGGACGATCGCGCACACAAACCACAGCAGCCGCGTCACACGAGGGTCCAGTCGCTCCCGCTGGCCCGTGCTGATCACTTAAACCACTATAAACCATGAAATAACGTGCATAACGGGCAGTGGCCAGTGTCGCCACACCGGCCACTGCTCGTTATGCCTGGATGGACGGGGCTCAGCCCGTGCGGCCCTCGAGGGCACGACGGGTCAGGACCCGCGCCAGGTGCTCGCGGAAGTCGGCGTCGGCGTGGAAGTCCGATCCCGGTGAGGTGCCCACGGCGGCCAGGGCGGCGGCGTCCTCGGCCGAGGCGCCCGATCGCAGCGCGTCCTCGGTGGCGTGTGCGCGCAGCGGGGTGCCGCCCATACTGGCCAGCGCGACCCGGCCGTCGCAGGCGGCCACGCCGACGATCGCCCAGTCGTTGGCCCGCCGGACAAACTTCTGGTAGCCCCAGGGCTTGCCGGCCCCCCGCGGGACGCGGATGGCCGACAGGATCTCGTCTGGGCCGAGGGCCGTCTCGAAGGGCCCGGCGAAGAAGTCGTCGATCCCGGCCGAGCGGACCCCGGACTGGCCGGTGATCTCGATCGTCGCGCCTAGGGCGAGCAGTGTCATCGGCAGGTCGGCCGACGGGTCGGCGTGCGCGACCGATCCGCCGATCGTGCCCCGGTGCCGGATCTGCGGGTCGCCGACCTGGGCGGCCGCGTAGGCCAGGATCGGTGACTCGGCCCGCAGCAGCTCGGAGCGGGCCAGGTCGGCGTGCCGGGTGGTGGCGCCGATGACGACCTGGTCGCCGTCAAGCCGGATGCCGGACAGCTCGGCCAGGCCGGCGATGTCGATGAGCACCGCCGGCTGGGCCAGCCGGACCTTCATCATCGGCAGCAGTGAGTGGCCGCCCGCCAGCAGCTTGGCGTCCTCGCCGTGCTCAGCAAGCAGCGCCAGCGCGTGCGAGGCCGACTCGGCCACCTCGTAGTCGAAGGATGCGGGGATCATGCGGCCACGTCGCCGTTGGCCGTCCGCAGCTTGGCCGCGGCGTTCAGCGCGGCCCGGACGATGTTGTGGTAGCCGGTGCAGCGGCAGAAGTTGCCCTCGAGGCCCTCACGGACCTCCTGCTCGGTCGGGTCAGGGTTCTCGGCCAGCAGGCTGGTCACCGCCATGACCATCCCCGGCGTGCAGAAGCCGCATTGCAGGCCGTGCTCCTCACGGAACGCCTGCTGTACCAGGCCGAGCTGGCCGTCCGGGCTGACCGCGCCCTCGGCCGTGATCACGCTGCGGCCATTGGCCTGGACGGCCAGGACCGTGCATGACTTGACCGACTCGCCGTCAAGCAGCACCGTGCAGGCGCCGCAGGACGTGGTGTCACAGCCGACATTGGCGGCCCGCAAGCCCAGGGACTCCCGCAGGTAGTGGACAAGCAGCAGCCGAGGCTCGACCTCGTCACCCCGCGCCACCCCGTTGACGGTCAGCTTGATCTCCGTCATCTCGCTAGGCCTCCTTGCCATGGCTGGATCCGGTGCCGGATCCGGCATTGCTGATCGCCCGCCAGACCCGCTGCGGGGAGGTAGGCATGTCGATGTGGGTTACGCCCAGGTGGGACAGCGCGTCGACGACCGCGTTCTGCGTGGCCGGAGTGGCGCCGATCGTCCCGGCCTCGCCGATTCCCTTGGCCCCGAGCGGGTTGTAGGAGGTCGGGGTGGCCATGTCGACGAGCTCGAAGCTCGGCAGCTCGGTCGCCGACGCGAACGGGTAGTCGGCGAACGTCGCGGTGAGCGGGTTGCCGTCGCTGTCGTACACGACCTCCTCGAGCAGCGCCTGGGCCGCGCCCTGGGCGATGCCACCATGCCGCTGGCCCTCGGCCAGCAGCGGGTTGATGACCGTGCCCGCGTCGTCCACGGTCACCACGCGGCGCAGGAACACCTTGCCGGTCTCGGTCTCGACCTCCACCACCGCCACGTGCGTGCCGAACGGGAACGTCGGCCCGGGCGCGGTGAAGACGCTCTTGACGAGGAGCCGCTCGCCCTCGGCCAGCCTGCTCAGCGGGACGGAGGTGTCCGGGTCGCCCTTTACGGCGAAGGCGCTGCGGTCCGTGTCGAACTCCAGGTCGGACGGGCTGATCTCCAGCGTCTGCGCGGCGCGCTCCCTGGCCACGTCGAGCAGTTCCCGGCTGGCCTGCTGGACGGCCGCGCCGCCGAGTTGCAGGCTGCGCGACCCGCCCGTGCCGCCACCGCGCGGCACGAGGTCAGTGTCGCCCCACTTGACGGTGATCTTGTCGACCGGGATGCCGAGCTCCTCGCTAGCCAGCATCGCCCAGACGGTGATGTGGCCCTGGCCATGCGGGGAGGTCCCGGTCAGGATCGTCGCGGTGCCATCCGGGTGGACCTCCACGGTGCCGTTCTCATTGGGGCCGCCGGCCTCGCCGCCCGGCCCGGTGATCTCCACGTAGCTGGACAGGCCGATGCCCAGCTGCAGCGGGGCGCCGGCCTCGCGGCGGCGCTTCTGCTCGGCGCGCAGCTCGTCGTAGCCCGCCGCCTCCAGGGCCTTCTCCAGGGCGACGACATAGTCGCCCGAGTCGTACTTGGCGCCGAACGCGGTGGTGTGCGGCTCGGTGAACTTCGGCAGCAGGTTCTTGCGGCGGACCTCGGCCGGGTCGATCCCGGCCGCCTGGGCGAACATGTCGATCGCCCGGTCCACGGCCGCGGTCGCCTCGGGGCGCCCGGCGCCGCGGTAGGCACCGACGGGGGTCGTATTGGTGACCACGGAGGTGGCGACGGCCTCGGCCCGGGCGATGTTGTACGGGCCTGGGGCCATCAGGATCGTCAGGGATGGCAGGAACGCGCCGATCTTCGGGTAGGCGCCGCAGTCCTGCAGGACCTCGATCCGGTAGGCCAGGACGGTGCCTTCCCTGGTGCCGCCGATCGTGAGCTTCTGCACCTGGGCACGGCCGTGGGTCATCGCCAGCAGGTTCTCGTTGCGGGTCTCGGTCCACCGGACCGGGCGGCCGACTTCCCTGGCCAGCCAGCACACGGTCGCGTGCTCGGGGTCGGCCCCGAACTTGGCGCCGAATGCCCCGCCGACGTCTGGGGTGATGATGCGGACGTCGCTGGGCTCCAGGCCGAGCATGCCGCAGATCGCCCCCTTGGTGCCCTGCGCGCCCTGGTTGGGTATCCAGGCGGTCAGCCGGCCGTCGGCCCAGGTGGCCGCAGCCGCGCGGGTCTCCATCGGAGCCGGGGCGACCCGGTTGTTGATCACCGTCTCGGTGGCCACCACGTCGCAGCCGGCGAACAGGTCGGGGCTGAGCGCCGCGGCGTCACCGAACCGCACGACCACGTTGGACTGTGCCTCAGGGAAGAGGAAGCCATCGGTGGCCGCCTCCGCGTCCTTCGGGTCGACCACGGCCGGCAGGAAGTCATAGTCGATGTCGACCAGCTCGATGGCGTCCTCACCCTGGTAAGGGTGCTCGGTCACGATCACCGCGACCGGCTCGCCAACGAATCGCACCGTATCGGTGGCCAGCCACGGCTGCAGCATCGCCTGGTTCATGCCTGGCATCATCGGCTTCACCGGCCGGACTCCGGCGGCGGCCAGGTCCGCGCCAGTGAATACCGCCACCACGCCGGTCGCCTGCCGGGCGGCCGTGGTGTCGATGCTGGTGATCCGGGCATGGGCCACGGTGGACCGGACGAAGTGCGCGTGCAGCGCACCAGTCAGGCGGTCATCCTGCACGTCTTCGGTGTAGACGGCGCCTGTGGTGAGGAAGCCGGGATCTTCACTCCGCAGGACTCGGGTGCCAAGTATGCTCACCCCCGCTATCTTTCCACCCAAAGCGGCCTGCGTCGCTGGGGGGTGCCACAGAAGCGGAGGGACCTTCCGCTGCGCCCCGGAGCCCTAGTTCTCCTCAAGGATGGCGTTCAGGACATCCTGGGTCCTGGCGACCGGCTCGGCCTGGAGGCAGAGCTGCTCCATGACCTCAAGGTAGCTGTCGACCTCGGTTGGCTTGTCAAGGTAGAGGGCACTGGTGAGCTGCTCGATGTAGACGACGTCACGCAGGTCCGGCTCGGCGAACCGCAAGATCGTGAATGGCCCGCCCAGCGCCCGGTGCCCGCCCGCGCCGAACGGCAGCACCTGCAGCGTCACCGCCGGGTGGTCGGCCATCTTGATCAGGTGCCTGATCTGCTCGCGCATGACGTCCCGGCCGCCGATCGGACGGCGGAGCGCTGCCTCGTCGATGACCGCCCACTTGCGCGGCGGGTCCTCGCGGTCAAGCAGCAGGCGGCGGTTAATCCGCGCCTCGGTGCGTCGGCTGACCTCGTCCTCGTTCACGGCGTTCCCGAGCTTGATGACCGCGCGGGCGTAGTCCTCTGTCTGTAGCAGGCCCGGCACGAACTGCAGCTCATAGCACCTGATGAAGGAGGCGGCCGCCTCAAGCCCGAAGTACGGCTCCAGCCAGTTGGGCAGGATGTCGGAGTAGCCCGCCCACCAGCCCGGCGTGTTGGCCTCCCGCGCCAGGGCCAGCAGCCCCTGCCGCTCGGTCAGGCTGGTCACCCCGTACAGGGTGAGCAGGTCGGCGATGTCGCGCTCCTTGAAGCTGACCCGGCCATGCTCCATCCGGCTGATCTTGGAGTGCGAGGCGCGAATCGCGTCGGCCGCCTGCTCAGTTGTGAACCCAGCCCGCTCCCGCAGGCGCCGCAGGTGCCCGCCGAGCACTAGGCGCTGTACGGACGGACCGGACGCACGGGTGGCGAACATGGCCGCCGACACGTCGTGAGCTTGACCCTGCACTGGCTGCCCGGACGACTCCATCGCCCCTCCTCCGCTGGCCTGTGCCCCCTTCGCGAGGTGGGCATGGGCCAGTGTCCCATGCCGTCATCGTGCGGGGAAGGGGTTCGTATGACGATTCAATAGATGTCTGCGTCGTTCACGTTACCGGCGGCCGTCCCGGAATGGGGACGGTCGCCGGGAATTGGTGCTATAGGTGCATCTAGTGCCTCTGGGGCACTAGTTAAGAACGTGGTCAAACTCCCCGTCTTTAGCGCCCGCCAGGAACGCCGCGATCTCGGCTTGGGTGTAGACCAGCGCGGGGCCATCGGGGAACCGGGAGTTGCGGAACGCGATCTCGCCCTGTGGGAGCAGTGCGACCTCGACGCATGCGCCGTTCGGGTTGCTGTGCGCGCTCTTGCGCCAGGCGGCGTCGGCGAGCTCGGTCGCCGGCATGCCGTTGTAGATATGAGCCATGGGGTTCCTCCTGTGGAGTGGTGGACCGGCTGCCAGGAGGCCGCGACTGTCATCGGCACGCGAGAAGAACGGGCACGTGCGGGGAGGTCGCAGGCTCTGGGGCCAAGATCACATGCGCGACTGTGGCGGCTGGGACGGAAGGGGGCGCCGAGGCGGTCCGTCCCGGTTGGAGCCGACTACCCCTCCATGATGCCATCAGATCCTCGTGTGCACGGGGCGAATGAACGTGCATCCGGTCTTGCATTTGCACAAAACATGAGGCACTATGGCAAGAGTGGCATAACCCCCATACTGCGACAGCACGGCTTTACGGGGCCCAGGACGAGCAGGAAGCGGTTGCGTTGGCTCACTTGAGGGTTGCTTACGAGCCGGACGACGGTGACGGTGACGTCGCCTCGTTCCCGGCCCTCCCGGCGTCTCCTCCGCAACTTCTCCCCATCCCCTCGGCATGGTGGGACACCCCGGCGGTATGCACCCGGGTGCTGCGCCCGGCCGCCGAGGAGGCTAGGACCGCTCGCGCGTTCGTTCGCGACCTCCTGTCCTCCTGGGACCAGGGCGACCTCATCGAGGACGCGGAGCTGATCATCACCGAGCTGGTGGTGAACGCGGTCCTGCACGGCATGCGGGGCGCTCCCCGGCTGGCGCCGGTCAGCTCGTCCACCCCGCCGCCCCTGCGGCTGTGCCTGCTCCGCCGGGCGGCGGAGATCATGCTGGCCGTCACCGACCCGTGCGCCGACGCGCCCGCTCCCCAGTCGCCCGACGTGACCTGGGAATGCGGTCGCGGTCTGCAGATCGTCGGCGCGCTCAGCTATGTCTGGGGCTGGTCCCCCATCGAGGGCCACGGCAAGGCCGTCTGGGCCGTCTTGCGCACTCGCTAGCGCTGCGCGGACTCGGCCAGCGTGGTGCCCGACCCGATAAGGCTAGCCCGCGCGCCGCTGGCCGCGGCGCACGACAGCCGGCCCCCGGGCGGGAGCCGGCCGGTAGCAAGCGAGCCTCAGGGAACGGCAGGCTCATCCGCCTGGGCAAGGACATGCTCCACCAGCGCGATGAGCACCTCCTTGGCCGACTCGCGACTGCGGGCGTCACACAAGATGATGGGCACCCCGCCGTCCAGGTCGAGCGCGACGCGGACATCCTCGACGCTGTAGCGCCGGGCACCCTCGAAGCAGTTCAGCGCCACGATGAACGGAATCTCGCGGCGCTCGAAGTAGTCAATGGCCGGGAAGCAGTCAGCCAGCCGCCGGGTGTCCGCCAGCACCACCGCGCCAAGCGCCCCGATCGCTAGCTCGTCCCACATGAACCAGAACCGCTGCTGCCCAGGCGTGCCGAACAGGTACAGGACCAGATCCTCACGCAGGGTGATCCGGCCAAAGTCCATGGCGACCGTCGTGGTCGTCTTGCGCTCGACGCCGACGATGTTGTCGGTCCGCTTGCTGGTTTCTGTGAGCGGTTCTTCAGTCCGCAGTGGCCGGATCTCGCTGACCGCTCCGACCAGCGTGGTCTTGCCTACCCCGAACCCGCCCGCGAGCAGGATCTTGATCGCGCGGTGCCCGCGCGTGGTGATGACCCCGCCTGCGAACTCAGAGTCCCCGTAGGCCATGAAGGACCTCCCTGAGCGTATTCTTGTCTACCTTCCGTGCCTGCATGGGCACGGGAGCCTTGATCGAGACGAGGCCGAGCTCGCGCAGGTCGCCAAGCAGGATGCGGACCACGCCCAGCGGCAGGTCCACATCCGAGGCGATGTCCACGACGGTCGTCGGCCGCTGGACGAGCTGGAGCACCGACACGTGCTCTGGCCCGAGTGCCGCCGGGTCAGCGACCCGGGCGTTAGTCGTCGTAACGGTCGAGACCAGGTCGAAGGCTTCTCCGGTGTGCCGCGTACGGCCCCTGGTCAGGACGTATGACCGGACCACCGGGCCGGCCTGAGCATCAAGCCACAGCTCGTCGTCGGACGCCATGGCAGTCCTTTCCTGCTTCCCTTACCTGTCATACGAGGGAGTCCGGGCGCCAACACCCAGATGGTCCCCGGTGCGCTGGACGAGGATGGCCATCTCGTAGGCGATGAGGCCCACGTCGGCGTCCGATCCGGTCAGCACGGCCAGGCAGGTGCCCGAACCGGCCGCGCTGACGAACAGGAAGCCGGCGGTCATCTCGATGATGGTCTGGCGGACCTCGCCCCCGCCGAAGTGCCGTCCCGCCCCGCGGGCCAGCGACTGGAACCCGGCGGCCAGCGCGGCTAGGT
>Ga0335072_10010829_pt1 | contig 13099 bp, 10 predicted proteins | sample Lox_Sample_21_FD_206725 | JGI IMG/M metagenome (GOLD analysis project Ga0335072, IMG submission 206725) | Soil microbial communities from Loxahatchee National Wildlife Refuge, Florida, United States - Lox_Sample_2.1 | ecosystem: Environmental > Terrestrial > Soil > Wetlands | place: USA...
TCCGCAACCATCGGCCGCACCTTGGTGCGCAGGAAATGGTCGGGGCAGGACGTGCCGAGCGCGGCGAGCCGGGCATGCTCGGCGCCGGCCAGGAACTCGAGCACCGCCGGAGCGTCGGTGAAGTGCCCGACCTGCGCGTGGTCGGCCGAGGCCAGGCCGCGGATGACCGGCGCCAGCGCCGCCGCGCGGGCGCGCCGCTCGGCGATCGGCAGCGGCGCGTACTCCGGGATATTTTTTCCGAACGCCCCGTCTCGTCCCCGATCATTCAGGAAACGCCCGGCGGTAGCGATGATCTCCAGCGAGTTCGCCTCGCACTCGTCGCTGGAGCGACCCCACGCGGTGATGCCATGGCCGCACAGGATCACTCCGATCAGGTCCGGCTGGTCGCGCTGGACCGCCGCGATGTCCAGGCCGAGCTGGAAGCCCGGCCGCCGCCAGGGCACCCACGCGACCCGGCCGCCGAAGCACTCGGCGGTCAGCCGCTCGCCGTCGGCGGCGGTCGCTAGCGCGATCCCGGAGTCCGGGTGCAGATGGTCCACGTGCGCGGGCTCGAGCAGCCCGTGCATGGCGGTGTCGATCGACGGCGCCGCGCCGCCCTTTCCGTGCAGGCAGTAGTCGAAGGCCTCGACCATCTCGTCCTCGCGCTCAACGCCCGGGTAGACGCCGGTCAGCGCGCGGAGCCGGTCCAGCCGCAGCACCGCGAGGCCGCCGGCCCGCAGCGTGCCGAGGTCGCCGCCGGAGCCCTTGACCCACAGCAGGTCGGCCTGCTCTCCGGTCACCGGGTCGCGGGCGTGGCCCTTGGCCGACGTGTTGCCGCCCGCGTAATTGGTGTTGCGCGGGTCGGACCCGAGCCGGTTGCTGCGCCCGATCAGCTCGTCCACCGGCGCGTGCACCCCGGGCGGTTGCAGCGGCTGCATCGCCGCGCCTCCTGTCGTTGGTTTCGTCGTCCTCAGCTGCCCCAGCTCGCCGGAGTCCCGCCGACCCGGTCGGCGATGATCTTCTCCGGGTAACCGGACCGCAGGTACGCACCGACCGGGTCCGGGTCCAGCCCCATCTCCTCGCGCAGCCCCGCCAGCAGCGGGCGGACGTCGGTGTTGTAGGCGTCCATCAGCGCGGCGTGCGCGCCCAGCACGTCACCGGCCTGCTGCGCCGAGGCCAGCGCGTCCCGGTCGATCAGCAGCGCCTTGGCCGTCGCCTCCTGGACGTTCATCACCGATCGGATCTGGGCCCGGATCTTCGGCTCGATGTTGTGGCACTGGTCGAGCATGAACGCGATCCCGGCCTCCGGTGTGAGCGCATCGGCCGCCACCACCTCGTTCACGATCCGGAACAGCTGGAACGGGTCGGCCGCGCCGACCATGAGATCGTCGTCGGCGTAGAACCGGCTATTGAAGTCGAAGCCGCCGAGCCGCCCGGCCCGCAGCAGGATCGCCACGATGAACTCGATGTTGGTGCCCGGCGCGTGGTGCCCGGTGTCGACCACGACCGCCGCCTGCGGGCCGAGCGCCACGCAGTGCAGCAGCGAGGTGCCCCAGTCGGGGACGTCGGTGGTGTAGAACGACGGCTCGAACAGCTTGTACTCCAGCAGCATCCGCTGGTGCGGCCCGAGCCGCTGGTAGACGGTCGCGAGCGCCTCGGCCATCCGGTCCTGGCGCGCCCTGATGTCGTCCTGGCCGGGATAATTGGTGCCGTCGGCGAACCACAGCTTCAGGTCGCGCGACCCGGTCGCGTCCATGATGTCGATGCATTCCAGCAGGTGATCGACGGCCTTGCGGCGCACGCCCGGGTCCGGATTGGCCACGCTGCCGAGCTTGTAGTCGTCATCCTGGAACACGTTGGCGTTGACGGTCCCGATCCTTAGGCCCGCCGCACGCGCGTAGGCGGCCAGCGCCGCGTAGTCGTCGACCCTGTCCCAGGGGATGTGCACGGCCACGCTCGGCGCGACGCCGGTGAAGGCGTGTACCTGCGCCGCGTCGTCGACTTTCTCGAACGGGGTGCGCGGGACGCCCGGCTGCGCGAACACCTTGAACCTGGTCCCGGTGTTGCCGAACGCCCAGGACGGGGTCTCGATCTGATGCTCCCTCAGGGCGGTCTTTACTGCGGTCAGGTCAGGCATTTCCGGGTCATCTCCAGGTCATCTCCAGGTACGGATCTTTGGCGCTGCTCAGTCAAGGTGGAAGATCTCGTCGATCCTGCGAAAGCCCTCGTCGGGCCGCAGGGCACCGAGATCGGAGAAATAAGGCTGCATTTCCGCCTGCCAGCGGGCGTTGACGTCAGTCTGCGCCATTCGCTGCTGCGCCGCCGCGTAGTCATCGGTCTCCAGGTACCCGATGAGCAGGCCGTCGTCGGTAAGGAAAAGCGTGTAGTTGGCCCAGCCTGACGCGCGCAGTGCCGCGGTCATCTCCGGCCAGACCTCCCGGTGCCGGGCCCGGTACTCGTCCAGCCGGTCCGGCCGGATCCGGCCGACGAAACACGCGCGCTCCAAATGCCGCACCCTTTCGACCAGCGGGGCTGGCGGCGGCCGTTCGAGCCGGCCAGAAGCCGGTTCACGAGACCGCCGCCACCCCGGTGCTGAGCGTTAGAAATGGAATTGGTTGATGTTTGCGGAGTTGAACACGGTCGGCGGCCCGAGAATGATCGTGTGGTCGGGGCCGATCGTGTATTTCCCGAGCTTGCCCGCGGTAAAGCTCTGGCCCTGGGCGTCGGTGATCTTCTTGGACGCGAGGTTGACCGCGGCGTAGGCGGCCAGGTAGCCGAGGTTGGCCGGGTTCCACAGCACGAACTCCGGCGACACGCCGTCGGCCACGTACGCCTTCATCTCGAGCGGCGTGCCCAGGCCGGTGACCAGGACCTTGCCCTTCCACTTCGGGGTGGCCACGACCTGCGCCGCGGCCAGGATGCCCACGGTGGTCGGCGAGATGATGCCCTTGAGGTCCGGGTACTTCTCCAGCAGTCCCTCGGTCACCTGCGTGGCCGTGGGCGGGTCGTCGTTGCCGTACACGATCGACACCAGCTTCATCTTCGGGTACTTGGTCAGCTCCTGCTTCATGTAGCCGATCCAGGCGTTCTGGTTGGTCGCGGTGGCCGCGGCCGACACGATCCCGATCTCGCCGGTGTCGTTCAGTTCCTTGGCCAGGACGTCGACCTCGCTGGTCCCGATCTCCGCCGTGGAGGCCTGGTTGACGAACAGGTCACGGCAGCCCGGCGCGTCCGAGTCGTAGGTGACCACGGTGATGCCCTTGGCCATGGCGTTCTTCAGCGTCGGGCAGAGCGCGGTCGGGTCGGTCGCGGACACGATCAGCACGTTGGCGCCCTTTGCGATCGCCGCCTGGATGGCGGGGATCTGCGACGCGGGCGTGGCCGCGGTCCCGCTCGTCTCCGTGCCGCTCTCGCCCAGGGTGTCCAGCGCGGAGATCGCCCCGCCGGTCTTGACGCTGTCCGCGACCGTGAAGTAGTTGTTGCCGAGGTTCTTCGGGATGACGAAGACCTTCAGCCCTTTCTTGAGCGCGCCAGAGCCCGAGGAGCCGGAAGAGCCCGAACTGCCCGACGAGCCGTTCGAGGCACAGGCCGCGAGGATGGACGTCAGGGCCAGCGCCGCCACGATGGGCAACGCTCTCTTGAGGGGAGCTCTCATCTATGAATCCTTTCAATTGTGGACCCACGTAACTGGCCGAGTAGGTAGTGCGGATAAGGGGAGCCGCCGTGGCGGCCGTGTGCGGTCAGCGCGGATGAACCGGGCCGTCGCCGGCACGGGGCCCGGTCGGCCTCGCTGCACGCACAATGCTCGCGTCGTGTTGTCAGTCATGGCCGGATCCGATCGCCGACGGCGCGGCCCCGCCCCTGCGGGCGGCCACGGCGCGCAGCCGGGCGGTGAGGGCGGCCATGCTGGGCACGAACACGCTGACCAGAAGCAGGCCGCCAACGGGAATGCTGGCCGCCTCCTGGTTGAAGCTCGTCAGCAGCAGCGCGTTCTGGATCCCCGCGAACGCGAGCACTCCCAGCACCACGCCGACGATCGTTCCCTTGCCGCCGAAGATGGAGACGCCGCCGAGCAGCACCACGGCCACGACGTCGAGCTCGAGGCCGAGCCCGTTCGTGTTGACGGCCGTGGACAGGCGGAACGTCAGCAGCGCCCCGGCGATCGCGCAGATCACGCCGGAGACGATGAACAGCATCGTCTTGATCCGCTTGACCCGGATCCCGGCGAACGTGGCGGCCTCGGGGCTGGCTCCCATCGCGTAGATCGACCGGCCGGCGGGCGTGAAGTGCAGGACCACGCCAAAGATGACGGCCAGGACGATGAACACGGCGGCCGAGAACGACAGGTCCGGGCTTACCACGCCGTTGACGCCGAGGTTGGTGTACGCGGTCGGGAAGTTCGAGACCGTGTTGGGGCCGAGAACGATGTTGGCAACGCCGCGGTACAGGCCGAGCGTGCCGATCGTCACCGCCAGCGAGGGCAGGCCGAGCCTGGTGATCAGCAGGCCGTTGATGGCCCCGGCCGCCGCGCCGACACCGATGATGACGACGAAGATGACCGGCATCGACCAGTGCTTGTCCCAGAGGTAGCCGAGCAGCGCGCTGGACATGCCCATGATCGAGGCGACCGACAGGTCGATCTCGCCGCTGATGATGATGAGCGTCATCGGCAGCGCCATGATCGCTATCTCGCCGGACTGCAAGCCGAGGTTGAACATGTTGGTGCCGGTCAGGAACTCCGGCGAGGTCGAGACGCCGAGTATCCCGATGGCGACGACGACGACGGCCAGGCCGGTCTCCCAGCGCAGCACGTTGCGGGCGCCCAGCGCTGACCGCCAGCCGAGCGGGGCGTCGACGGTCGCGGCCAGCGAGGTGTCCTGATCAGGTTCCATCGCGGGCGCTCCTCTTGCGCAGTGCCGCCGCCAGCCGGACCGAGATGCCTCGGTCCAGCGTGATCGCCAGCAGCAGCAGGAACCCGGCGATGGCCTGGTCCCAGAAGTCGGAGATGCCGAGCACATCCAGGGCGACGTTGATGGTCCCGAGCAGCAGTGCGCCGATGGCCGCGCCGACCGCGCTGCCGCTGCCGCCGAAGATCGCCACGCCCCCGACGACGACCGAGGCGATCACGATCAGCGAGAAGTTGGTGCCCCCGGCGCTGGTGTTGATCGTCTGGTACTGGGCGGCCCACAGCACGCCGCCTATCCCGGCGATACCGCCGCACAAGGTGAACGCCGTGAAGACCCGCTTGGCCACGGGAATGCCGGCCAGTTGCGCGCCTTCAGGGTTCGACCCGATCGCGTAGAGTTCGCGGCCCGACCGGTACGAGCGCAGGTAGTAGGCGCCGGCCCCGATCACGGCGGCCACGGCGATCGCGAGCCACGGAATCCCGAGGATCGTCGCGTTCGGGATCGCGACGAATCCCGCGGGCAGCGACGAGGCGACGACCTCGTTGCCGCCGACGACCAGGATGTCGATGCCCTGAATGATGTAGAGGGTGGCGAGCGTGACGACCAGGCTCGGCACCCGGCCGAGCGACACCATCAGCCCGTTCGCCATTCCGAAGGCCAGCCCGATGCCCAGGCCGGCCAGGAACACGACCGGAACCGGAATGCCGTGCACGTGGCCGAACAGGCCGGCCGACAGGTAAGCGGAAAGGGCAAGCACCGACTGCACCGACAGGTCCACGTTCCTGGTGATGATCACCATGGTCTCGCCCAGCGCGACCAGGGCGTAGACGGCCGTGTTGACCAGGATGAACTGTATGTTGGACGAGCTCACGAAACGAGGCTGAATCAGCGCGGTGACCAGCACGAACAGCGCGAGCACCGCGATGATGCCGGACTCCCTTACGCGGAACACGCGTTCGGTCAGCCTTCGGGTGCCGACGTCGGCCGGAGCGCCTGATGGCTCCCGCGGCGGGGCCAGGGTGGTGCTCACTTTGATTCCTGCTCTTGGAGCTGGCCAGTCGCCGCCGACATGATGTTTTCCTCCGTCGCATCCGAGCGGGGGTACTCAGCGACGAGCCGGCCCTCGCGCATGACCAGGATCCGGTCGCCGACGCGCAGCACCTCGGGCAGCTCGGAGGAGATCATCAGGATCGCGACGCCGTCGGCCGCGAGCTGCGTCAGCAGTCGGTGCACCTCGGCTTTGGTCGCGATGTCGATGCCGCGGGTCGGTTCGTCCACGATCAGCAGGCCGGGCTTGCGCCCGAGCCACTTCGCCAGCACGACCTTCTGCTGGTTGCCGCCGGAGAGCTGGGAGACCGGGTCGGTGAGCCGCCCGAACTTGATCCTCAGCTTCAGCGCCCAATCGGCGGCGAAGCTGCGTTCGGTTTTCGACGAGATGATCCCGGCGCGGCGCAGCCTGCCGAGGCTGGCCAGGGCCATGTTCTGCTGCACGGACATATCCATGACCAGACCCTGCTGGCGGCGGTCCTCCGGCACGAAGCCGACGCCGGCCGCCATCGCGCTGGTCGGCGACGATCTTCGCAGGGCCTTTCCGTGGATGGTGACCTGGCCGGCGTCGTAACGGTCGATCCCGAAGACCGCCCTGGCCACCTCGCTGCGGCCGGAGCCGACCAGCCCGGCCAGCGCCACGACCTCGCCTTTACGTACCTCGAATGAGATGTCGGTGAACACGCCCTCCCTGGTCAGGCGGCTGACGCTGAGCACGACATCGCCGGCCTTGTCCCTGGTGTCCTGCGGGCGTTCGCCTAGCTGGCGTCCGACCATCGCGCGGACCAGGTCGTCGGCGGTAAGGCCGGTGACCTTGCTGGTCAGGATCTGGCGGCCGTCGCGCATCACGGTGACCCGCTGGCAGATCTCGAACACTTCCTCCAGACGGTGCGAGATGAACAGCACCGCGGCTCCGTGGGCGCGGAGGGTCTTGGCGACATCGAACAGCCTCGCGACCTCGGCGGCGGACAGCGCTGCCGTCGGCTCGTCCATGACGATGATCCGGGCATCACGCGACAGCGCCTTGGCGATCTCGATGATCTGCTGGTCGGCGATGGACAGGCCGCGGCAGAGCCGTGCCGGGTCGAGACGGACACCGAGGCGCTCGAACAACGCCCGGGCCTCGTCGCGCATCTGCCTGGTGTCAATCCGCCGGCCGCGACGCAGCGGCTGGCGGCCCATGAAGATGTTTTCGGCGGCTGTCAGGTCCGGGAAGAGAGTCGGCTCCTGGTAGATCACGGCGATCCCGGCCTCCTGGGCCGCGGCGGGGCCGTGCAGGGCTTTCTCGGTGCCGTTCACGAGCAGCAGTCCGCTGTCCGGCTGGTACACCCCGGCAAGGATCTTGACCAGCGTCGACTTGCCCGCGCCGTTCTCGCCGACGAGCCCGTGTACCTCACCGCCGTCCAGGTCGATCGACGCGTCCACGATCGCGTGCACGGCGCCGAACGACTTGGCCGCGTGTTGCAGCGACAACAGCGGCGTGTGCCCGTCGCCGTCGGTCGGCGCGTGCCCCGGCGCTGGTCCGTCGCTGGCAACTGGCGCCCTTGGATCGGCTGGCTTTCCGCTGGCAGCCGCCGTCGGCCGTGGCGCAGCGCTCTGCGGCTCGAAGCTCCCCGGCGCCGGGCTCGTGCCGCTGACCCCGCGCCCGTCGGCGTCGCGCCCAGCTTCCATGGACTGACCTCCGCCCTCTCCGCGCTTGGCCGCCGCTGCGTTCGGTCCTGTGCCAACGGCAGGGCCGCCGGCTCAGCAACCACTGGCCCGCCAACCTGCCGCGCTGCACGTGTGCCGCGCCCGGTGGGCGCCGGTTTGCTGGCGCTTCTGGAACGTTTCAAATCTGGGAAGTAGTGTCAGCCGGGCGTTGCCGGCTGTCAAGAGTCCGTGAACTTCTTTAGTTGAGTCGTTATAGAGCCCAATGGCCGGACCTGATCCGCGCCGGCCTGCCGCCGGCGACAGTAGGCTGAATTCTCAGCCGTAGCCGACAGAGCGTGAGGTGTCGATGGTGGCAGGCGATCACCCTGAAGAAGCCGCATCCGATGCCGCGTTCTGGCGGGAATTCCGTGACGGCTGGGGACTGGTGCGCGGAACGGTGCGATTGGCATCCGGCCAGACGGTCGACGGCTGCGGCGTCATCTACTATCCGCTGGGGCCGCCCAGCGACGCGATAAACGACATCCTCTTCCGCACCGACGCCGACGGCGTCTACAGCTACCCGCTGCCAGCCGGGACGTACACGATGGCCGCCAATGGATCGGTCTCCCGAATAGGCACGGCAGGAGGAACGGCCGCCGTTCCGGTGCTCGGAAAGGTCACCGGAGTCACGGTCTCGCCGCGGCAGATCGTGACCGCGGATATCACCGTCATGGAACGGCCTGACCTGATCGACAAGACCGGTGACCTGGCGGAACTTCTGGATATACGGTATTGGCATTACCCGGGATAGTCGCCAATGAAATGGCCTCGTCGCTGCGCGACGCTTTTATGACTGCTGCGGCGGGCGGGAGCGGCGGAACGTCAGCAACGCGACGTGCCGGCGGTCGCGGACGTGGGCAAGGCCGTCCCTGGAGGCTCGGGTCGCCGGGTGGTCGGTGCCGAGCACACGCCGGCGGCCGGCCAGTGCGCGCTTGTAGTAGTCGATCGACTCGCGGAGCTGCCCGGCCCGGGCGTAGGCGCCCGCCAGGTTGTTACACGAGGTCAGGGTCGTCGGGTGGTCGGGGCCGAGCAACCGCTCGCGGTCGGCGAGGGTCTGCTCGTGCAGCGCGATGGCCTCGTTCAGCCGGTCGGCCCGGCCGTAGGCGGTGGCGAGGTTGCCCCTGGCGATCAGCGTGGTCGGGTGATCGGAGCCAAGCACGCGATCCATATCGGCCACGTTTCGCTCGTGCAGTTCGATCGCGTCGGCGAGCTTGCCGGACCGGGCGAGCGCGGCGGCCAGGTCGTTGCGGGACGCGAGCGTGTCCGGGTGGTCGGGGCCGAGCAGCCGCTCACGTTCGGCGCGCACCGGCTCGAGGACGGCGATGGCCTCCTCGGTCCGGCCGGCCCGGTGCAGGGCCGCGCCGAGGTCGTTCCTGAAGGCGAGGGTCAGCGGGTCATCGGGTCCGAGCACGCGCTCGGCATCGGCGGCCGTGCTCTCGTGCAGGGCGATCGCGTCGGCGAACCATCCGGCCGCGCTGTATGCGGCGGCGAGCGCATCGCGAGAAGCCAGGGTGTCCGGGTGGTCGGCGCCGAGGGCCCGTTCACGGCCGCGGTACACATTTTCGAACAGCGGGACCGCGTCGACCAGCCGGCCGGCCGCGGCGAACGACCTAGCGAGGCCGTGCCCGGACGACAGCGTGTCCGGATCGTCGGGGCCGAGGTCGGCCTGGCGCGCGTCCAGGTTCCGCTCGTGCAGCGCGATCGATTCGGGAATGCGCCCGTCCGAGCAATACGCGGTGGCGAGGTTGCTTCGGATGTGCATGGCGACGGGATGCGTGGCGCCCAGCTCCCGCTCGGCATCGCCGAGTGCCTCCCGGTAACCCAGGAGCGCGGCGCCGGGCCGACCCGCTGCCCAGTGTGCGTCGGCCAGCAGTGACCGAGTGACGATGGTGCCGGCATGATCGGCGCCGAGCAGCCGTTCGTGGATCGCGAGGTTCTTCTCGTGCAGCGAGATGGCGTCCCATGCATGTCCGACCGACCGGTACCCGGTCGCCAGGTCGTTGCGGGCCTGCAGTGTGTCCGAGTGATCCGGGCCAAGGAGGTTCTCACAAGCGGGCAGATTCTTCTCTGCCAGGGCGATCGCCTCTGTTGACCGGCCGACGAACAGATAGCCGCGTACGAGCGCGCCCCGCGCGGTCAGCGTGTCCGGGTGCTCGGGGCCGACGGCGTTCTCGCTGTCGGCCAGCGCACGCTCAAGCCTGGTAATCCGCGCGGCCACGGCCGTCGGCGAGATCGGTTGCTCGAAGGGTCCCCGCTCCCTCTCCATGACGCGTAGGTTTTCACCGATCCGGGCCTTATACCAAATGGCGCTACGGGGGAAGCGCGGCGCGGCGGCTGCGGCGGGGAGAAGCGGGGCGCGGCGGAGGGAGAGAGAAGCGGGGCGTGGCGGCGGCGGGGGGACCGGGGCTTGGCCGTCCGCGGGCGGGTGCAGGCGCCTTGGGCGCGAGCCTACAGGCCGGCTGAGCAGGGCGAGGGCGGCGCGGCGGCCGCCAACCGACCGGTGTTCGGGCCGCGCGACGATCTCGCTTACCCTGGTGCTACCCGGGAACGCGGCTCTTGACAGCTCGGCATGTGAACGGTCACAATCGCCTCGCCTCATGGCGCTGCGTCGCGCGGGCCAGGAAGAAGCCGGTGACCGAGGGGACCTGGTGGCGTCTACGGCGAACGGGCCAGCCGCGAGGCCGGTCATGGCGGATGTCGCCCGGCTGGCTGGCGTGTCGCACCAGACCGTTTCCCGCGTCCTGAACGGTCATCCCAACGTCAGGCCGCAGACCAGAGAAGACGTCCTGGCCGCCATCCGGGAGCTCGGCTACCGGCCCAACGCCGCCGCTCGTTCCCTGGTCACCGGGCGCACCCACACGCTGGGCGTGATCAGCTTCGATACCACCCTGTACGGCCCGGCGTCGATGCTGTACGGCATCGAGCGCGCGGCGCACTCCGGTTACTCGGTGACGATCACCAGCCTTCCGGCGTTCGAGAGCCGCTCGATGCAGGAGGCGGTGGACCGGTTCCTGGGACAGGGCGTCGAGGGGATCATCGTGATCGCCTCAGAAATGCCGGCCCTGGAGGCCCTGGTCGCCGTCGCTGCCGACATCCCGCTGGTCGCGGTGGGCTGCGGCACCCGAGCCCCGCTGGACTCGGTGGCGATCGACAACATCTCCGGTGCCTTCCAGGCCACTCGCTACCTGCTCGATCTAGGGCACGAGACCGTCCACTACATCGGCGGTCCAGATTCCACCCTGGACGCGCTCGAGCGCGCGGAAGGCTGGATGCGTGCCCTGAAGGAGGCCGGCGCCACCGAGCCGGAGATCGTTCGCGGGGACTGGTCGGCGCGGTCCGGTTACGAGATCGGCCACCAGCTCGCGATGATGCCCGAGGTCACAGCCGTCTTCTGCGCGAACGACCAGATGGCGCTGGGTGTCCTGCGGGCACTGGGCGAGCACGGGCGCCAGGTGCCCACCGACGCCAGTGTCGTGGGATTTGACGATATCCCCGAATCTGCGTACTTCCTTCCCCCGCTGACCACGGTGCGGCAGGATTTCGGTGAACTAGGACGACAAGCGCTGCGCCTGCTCGTCGACCGGATCAGCGGGCGGCCGGCCCCGGGCGCCCGGCTGCCGGTCGCGCCGGAGCTGATCGTGCGCGCCAGCGCGACCCGGCCGCCCAGGCGCTGACCCCCGACCCCGCAGCCCCCGCCTCCCCCCGGCAGTTAAGGAAAAGCACGTGGACGATCACCAGGCTGTTAGCGCTAACAATCCGGATGCGTGCTTCGTCGGCGTCGATTTCGGCACGCTGTCGGGGCGGGCACTGGTCGTGCGCGCCCGTGACGGCGCGGAGCTCGGCACCGCGGTCCACGAGTACGCACACGGCGTGATGGACGAGGTGCTCGCCGCGACCGGTGAGCCGCTGCCGCCGGACTGGGCTCTGCAGGATCCTGAGGACTACCTCGACGTGCTGCGGCACGCGGTACCGGCCGCCGTCACCAGCGCCGGCGTTGATCCGGCCCAGATCGCCGGGATCGGCACCGACTTCACCGCGTGCACTGTCCTGCCCGCGACCGGCGACGGCACGCCGCTCTGCCGGCTCCCCGGGCTGGGCGGCCGGCCACACGCGTACCCGAAGCTCTGGAAACATCACGCGGCGCAGCCGCAGGCGGACCGGATCAACGCGCTCGCGCACGAGCGCCGCGAGCCATGGATAGCGAGGTACGGCGGAAAGATCTCGTCGGAGTGGGAGTTCGCGAAGGGGCTGCAGCTCCTGGAGGAGGACCCGGAGATCTACGGCATGGCCGACCGCTGGATCGAGGCCGCGGACTGGATCATCTGGCAGCTCACCGGGGTGGAAACCAGGAATGCCTGCACCGCCGGGTACAAGGGCATCTGGCAGGACGGGCACTACCCTTCGCGCGACTACCTCGCCGCACTCGACCCGCGGTTCGGCGGGTTCGCGGCGGACAAGCTCGCCCGCGAGATCCTCCCGCTGGGGGAACGCGCCGGATCGCTGACCGCCCGCGCGGCCGAGTGGACCGGCCTGCCCGAGGGCATAGCGGTCGCGGTCGGCAATGTGGACGCCCACGTCACCCCGCCGGCCGCAGCGGCGATCGCGCCCGGGCAGATGGTCGCGATCATGGGGACGTCGACCTGCCACGTGATGAACGGCACGAAGCTTGCCGAGGTCCCCGGCATGTGCGGCGTGGTGGACGGCGGCATCGTGGCCGGGCGGTGGGGCTACGAGGCCGGGCAGAGCGGCGTGGGCGACCTGTTCGCCTGGTGCGCCGAGCACGTGGCCGGAGCCGAGTACCGGGACGAGGCAGAGCGCCGCGGCATCGGCGTGGAGGAACTGCTCGACGCCGAGGCCGCGCGGCAGCACGCCGGCGCGCACGGGCTGGTCGCGCTCGACTGGCTGAACGGCAACCGGAGCGTGCTGGTCGACCACAGCCTGTCCGGGGTGATCGTCGGCCTGACACTCGCGACCCGGGCACCCGACATCTACCGGGCTCTGGTCGAGTCCACGGCGTTCGGGACCAGGGTCATCATCGACACGTTCAACGCGTCGGGCGTCCCGGTCACCGAGCTCGTGATCGCGGGCGGCCTGACCAAGAGCCGGTTCGTGCTGCAGCTCTACGCCGACGTGACCCGCCGCCCGCTGAGCGTCATCGCGTCGGAGCAGGGGCCGGCCCTCGGGTCGGCGATCCACGCTGCCGTCGCCGCCGGCTGGTACCCCGATGTGCCCGCCGCCGCGAAGGCGATGGGCGGCAAGCGCGAGGCGGTATACGTTCCCGACCCGGCCAGCGCCGACGTGTACGACCGGCTCTATGCCGAGTACTGCCTGCTGCACGACTACTTCGGCCGCGGCGGCAACGAGGTGATGCACCGGCTCCGGGCGATCCGCGACAAGGTGCTGGCGACGGCCGCGGCGACCGACCTCGACGGGAGCCGGTCATGACCGCCCGGGCGGCCGACCTGGCCGGGCTCCGC
>Ga0335072_10010830_pt1 | contig 13099 bp, 10 predicted proteins | sample Lox_Sample_21_FD_206725 | JGI IMG/M metagenome (GOLD analysis project Ga0335072, IMG submission 206725) | Soil microbial communities from Loxahatchee National Wildlife Refuge, Florida, United States - Lox_Sample_2.1 | ecosystem: Environmental > Terrestrial > Soil > Wetlands | place: USA...
TCGGTAAGTGTAAGCGTGGGATTCATGGCGACAGGGTACAGCGACCGGATCGCGCAGGGAATCGGGGTGTATCGACAATAGAGGCGAAAATCCGGCCATCGATCATTGCCGGCCTTGACGAGGGGCCCGCCACACAGCAATTTCCTTACGAGCTCTCCGGCGGAACGCATGTTCGTGCAACCTTTCCTCAAAGAAAGGCTGCGCCATGCGATGCCTCGCTGGAAGATCCGGAGGAGAATTGCTTCAGCCCGGGGCTTCTGCTTCGTCTGGCCGGATTTTCCTCGCAACGCCGCCGCTTCCTCTATTTCGATGCACCCTTGTGACTGCCCTCACTCCCGCCGCCTTCCCCGCTCCTGATCGTGCGATAGTCCGGCGCGTAAACCAGCAGCGCGAAGCCTGGCAGGGATTTGGAGTAGCCATGCTCGAGCTGCTCGTAGTAATGCGTCAGATCGAAGTCGAAGGGAGTTGTCGGATCCATGTCGACCAGTTCCAGATCCACGTTGGACATGGTCAACTTGCCGAATCGCATCACTCCACCGTGGAAATAGATGTAATTCGGCGCGGGGGTGCGGGGCGGAGGGAGCGCGGTATCAGGATTCCCGAACTCCTGCACCAGCGAATCGCCTTCGATCGAGACCGCAGTCAGATTGCCCGAAACGCGCGGCGGCGGAAACAAGGCGTGAATCGGGAAAATGATGTCGTCTCCAACGATGCGGAATCGGCTGATCTTCTGCGGCTGGGCGACCGATGACAGCCTGATGCCCAGGGCATCCATGAGTCCCTTCTTGATAAAGCCAGCGGCGGTGATCGATGTGAAGTGCAGGCGAATCTCGCCTTCCGGCGTCTTGTCGAGCTGGGCTCTGCCTTCGAACGGCACTCTGATTCCTTTTTTCAGATCGCCCTTTACCTCGACCGTCTGACCCTTGAAATGCAGCGAAATATTCGAGATTGGCGCTTTGGCATGCGGCAGCAGGTAGTCGTTCAGCAGCGCGGCAAGGTCCTTGTCCTTGAGGAAGGTCCTGCCATGGAGGATCTGCATCGTGAAAGTCTGCTTGTCGTCGAGAGATACGGTATGGCGAGGCTGGGGCACCATCCACGCATCGAACGTTGGCACGTGGATAATCACGTCGTCGAGCACGTGCAGATCGGCGTTGCTGATTTCAAGCCGCACGGCGCCAGGGTCCGGTGGTTTCGGCTCGGACGCAGGTCCGCTTTGCTGTGCCGTGGCACTCGCGGCCGTTGCAGACAACAGAAGTACCGCTGCCCAAATCCTGCCGATCAAGAGTCCTCGCAAATCACCAGAGGATCGGAGCATAAGGTTGCGCCTCACCTGCATGGATGCGTCCAGAGAGGGTTCGCGCTGGCAGACCTTCGATTTGGCCGCTACTTTTTCTCCTCGTGATACTCCTGCTCGGTATTGATCTGCCAGAGCGCCGTTTTGTCGATTTTCCCGGCGACAATCTGATCAACCGCGGTCATGGCGGTGAGCATGGAGTGGTCCTGATTGTTGTACTTATGCATTCCATTGCGGCCGACGAGGAAGAGATTCCGAAAACGGTCGGTGTAGCGCACAACATCATCGAAGCGATCGTAGGTGCCGAAGTAGGCGGGGTAGGTCTTGGGAACGTGGACGACACAGGTGTCGCGGACGTCCGCCGCACGGAGGATGCCGATCTTCTCCACTTCGGCGACGGCGAAACGCGCGACCTCATCGTTCGGCATGTTCCAGAGCGCATCGGTGTCGTAGCAGAAATACTCGAGGCCGATCCAGATCTTCGACGGATCGGCGACCATGAACGGGCTCCAGTTGTTGAAGATCTGCAGGCGTCCAACGAGTACGTCGGGCTCCTGGATGTAAATCCAGGTGTCCTTGAGCGGCGAACCGTCGGGCTCGGTGACCGACAGCCGGTCGACGAGCAGTCCGACGGTGATGAAGTCGCGGTACATGAGTCCATCCGCCACGGCCAGAACGTCCTGCGGTACCAGCGTTTGCAGCGCGTGGATCAGTTCGCGGACGGGCATTGTCGAGAAGACGTAATCGGCTTCGAAGGTATGCGACGCCCCGTGGGGATCGACGGCCTGCACCGATGCGATGCGATCACCCTCGACATTCAGGCCCGTCACGCGCCAGCCCATCCGGACTTCGCCGCCTTTTTGCCGGACCAGATCGGCGACGTGCTCCCAAAGTTGGCCGGGTCCAAGCTTTGGATAGAGGAAGCGCTCGATGAGCGAGGTTTCCGTGCCCTTCTGCGCGATGCCTGACGATTTCCTCCGCGAGAAGGTCTTCTTCAGGAAATGCGCGATCGCCGTGCGCAGCGAAAGCCCCTTGATGCGCTGCGCGCCCCACTCGGCACTGATCTGATCGCACGGCACGCCCCAGACTTTTTCCGTGTAGGACTTAAAGAATGTCAGGTACAGCTCGATGCCGAAGCGGTTGATGAGGAAGTCTTCAAGGGTTTTTTCATTGCGGCGCGGGAACAGCTTCGCCCGCAGATAGCCGAGGCCGATCTTCATCATTCGCCATGGCCCGAGCTGGCGAATCGTCCGGCCGTTGAGCGCGATCGGATAGTCGAAGAAGCTGCGCAGGAAGTAGATACGGCTCTTGCGCGGCCGCACCAGCATCACCAGATCGGCATCCGCGGGCGCTTCGCCCGGTGTTCCGGCTGCAACCGTGCGCTGCTTGTTCTGGTAGTGGATGGAGTGGAACCCCGAGCCATCTTCGCTCGCAGCGAGCGGCATCAGCTCCGTCCACCAGTCCATCACACGGTCAGACTTGGAGAAGAACCGGTGTCCGCCGATGTCCATGCGGTTGCCGTTGTGGCGGATCGTGCAGGAGATGCCACCGATGCGCTCGCTGGCTTCGAGGACGATGGGGCGAACGTCGGAGCGGCGCAGGAGTTCAAGAGCAGCCGTCAGCCCGGCAGGGCCGGCGCCAATGATGAGAGCAGTCTTCATGAAACAGGGTTCAGGTTACAGGTTACAGGGGACCGGGTGCAGGAACTCGAGAGAAGCCCCAGGCCGCACCCCTCTGATAACCCGCTCCGTCAAGTCAGACGCGAACTGAGCCGGATTTGGCTACAGGCTCGCTCTTCCTGGCGGGCGCCTCACCCGAGAGCGTCTCCCAGCCGCGGCGGTTCAGATCCCACCAGATGAGGTAGCCGGCGATTGCGGCCGCGATCAGCAGAGCTGCTGCGGTGCCCCACGCGCCGAAGATCAGCTTACCGATGCCGAACAGGCATCCGTAAACGAGGATCACGCCCATGACCGTGTCAAAGGCGTTGGCGGCGAAGTCGCGGACCGGAGGCAGTTCCGGCGCGAGCGCGGCGATGCGATGCCATCCGTGGACCATGGGGTGAACGCGGCGGTAGAAGGCGAGGAGCGTGGCGTCGGGCTCGGCGGCGGTGATGAAGGTGCAGAAAATCCACGCGACCGTCGTGATGCCCGCGGTGATCAAAGTGCTCTTGGCAAAGACGACGGCATCCGATCCCACGAAGTGCACGCGCGAGAGCCCGATGGCCACGGCGGCCGCGACAATCATGGCGGAGATCTCGCTCCAGGCATTGATGCGCCACCAGAACCAGCGCAGGATATAGACGGCTCCGGTGCCTGCACCAAGATTCAGCACGAGCTCCCATCCTGCGCCAATCGACGTGAGCCGCGATGCGACGTAGCCGGAAAAGAGCACGAGGATGACCGTGATCACCTTGCTGATCAACACGTAGTGGCGCTCGCTGCCATCGCGAACCATGAAGCGGCGGTAGAGGTCGGAGACGAGGTACGACGTGCCCCAGTTGAGCTGGGTACCGATGGTCGACATGTACGCGGCGAGGAAGGCCGCGATCATCAGACCGCGCAGCGCAGGCGGAAGAAAGTCGCGCAACACCATGACGTAGCCCTGCTGCGGATTGGCAGCATAGGCGGCCGAAGGGTGCAGGCCGCCGTTGACGGAGTACATCGCCAGTGCGACGAGGCCGGTGACGATCCAGGGCCAGGGGCGCAGAGCGTAGTGGGCGATGTTGAACCAGAGGGTCGCGCCGAGGGAGTGCTTCTCGTTTTTCGCGCTGAACATGCGCTGCGCGACGTAGCCACCGCCGCCCGGCTCGGCTCCCGGATACCAGGCCGCCCACCACTGCACGCCGATATACATGAGGAAGGTGAGGATCGGCAGAGTCCAGAGATTCGGGGTGGTCAGGCCGGCGTGGAAGTCCGGCAGGAACGACAGGACGTTGGATGTGGGATGTCCTGCTGCGCGCGTGGCCTGGCCGACGACCGCGAGCCGCAGGCGGAGCGCGTCCATGCCGCCAAGCTTCACGACGGCGACCCACGCCAGGACGACTATCATCGCCATCTTCAGCACGAACTGGAAGAGGTCCGTGACCAGCACGCCCCAGAGCCCGCCGAGGAACGTGTAAAGGCCGGTGAAAGGAACGAGGATGAAGATGCAGATGAAGAGCGCGGTATGCCTCGGGTCGCCGAGTGTGTACGTCAGCAGCGTGTGGCCGCCGAGCCCGAGAGTGAGAACCCGTCCCTGTGCGATAACCGCTCCCAGCGAGACGGCGATGATGTCGACCATCGCGCGCGTGACCCAGCCGAGGATGAAGCAGTTCATAAAGAGGCCGAGGTAGATGGCCTTGAATCCGCGCAGGAAGGCGGCAGGCTTGCCAGCATAGCGAATCTCGACCAGCTCCACGTCGGTGAGGATCTCCGCACGGCGCCAGTAGCGAGCGAAGAAAAAGACGGTCGTCATACCGGAAAGGCAGAGACTCCACCAGATCCAGTTGCCGGAGATGCCCTGGGTGGCGACCAGTCCGCAGACGAAGAGAGGCGTGTCAGCGGCGAAGGTGGTGGCGACCATCGAGGTGCCGGCGAGCCACCAGGAGACATCGCGCCCGGAGACAAAGAAATCCTCCGTCGATCCGCTGGCCTTCGATCGGTAATAAACGCCAATGGCGAGGTTGAAGAGGAGGTAGGCAGCGATGACGAGCCAGTCGAGATGGGTCAGGGGCATGCGTTGTCCGGGGAGCGGGGATGAAGTCCCAGTATAGACAGGCAAGACAATCCCGCGAGGCCGCGAGCTATAGCGCTTTGGGCGCTGTGACGATGGGGTTGAGTGGAGTCAGCCCACTTCCCGCGCCGAATGCGTGGAACTGGGTTTAAGAAGGCGTCTGTCGCTCTTCGAGTGCGCGCTTCAGGTGGTGACCGCCGACTCTGACTTTCCGTGCGGCGACACATCGATGGAGTGCATGAGTCCGCCGCGGCTAAGGCGATAGCGGCAGCCACGCCACAGCACTGTGCTGCCCGCGTAGCTGGCGACCCAGCAAAGGAAGCCGAGCAGGTCGCGCAGCGGATACAGCACAATCGTGCGCAGCAGATGGCGCTCCTGAACGGCGAGTCCGCCGACGAGCGCGGCGAGGATCATGCGTTGCGCGATGCTGTAGGCGAGCAGCCCAGCTGCCAGTCTCGGTTCATGCAGTCCCACGGCCGCCGCCGAGGCAAAGATTCCAAAGGGAATGCTGAAGGTAAGCGCGGTGCCCAGGTGGCCGAGCGGGCGCGAAAAGCGCGTGGAGCGCATCCAGCGTGTCTGGTGCTGCAGCGATGCGAAAAAGCTCAGATTCAGAATGATGTGATCGATGACGTGATGGGAGAGCACCACGGTCGATCCCTGGGCAGCGACATTGGCCCCGAGCAAAAAGTCATCGGAGCAATAGGGGCCGAGCACTCCGAAGCCGCCCATGGCGCGAACGCATTCGCGGCGCACGGCCATGGTGGGGCCAAGGGCGAATTTCATGCCTTCCAGCAAGCTGGCGGTGAGCACCCCGGAAGTCATCTCCACGGACATGCCGGCCGCTTCCAGGCGCGACCAGAGGCTGCCATTCGGAACTCCTCGATAGAGGCAGGTAACCGCGCCCACTGTGCTCTCGACAAACGGCGCAACCACTTCGCGGATGTAGCCGGTGGTAACGCGAACGTCGCTGTCGCTGATGATGAGGATGTCGTGCTGAGCGTGGGCTTCCATCAGTTCCAGCGACGAGACCTTGGCGTTGATGTACGGCCCCGGTCCGGTGAAGAAGAAGCGCACGGGGACAGAGGGAAAGCGGCCCGCGACGCGCCTCGCGATGGCGATGCCGGCATCATCGGCGCTGCGAGCGCAAAAGAGAATCTCGAAACTGGGGTAGTTCTGCCGAAAGAACGTCTCGAGGTGGGCTTCCAGGTCCTGCTCGGCCCCGTGCAGCGGCTTCAGCAGGCTGACCGGCGGGGCGAAGGAAGGCGTCGGACGCGCCGGCCGCTCCCGCAAAAAGCGCAGCAAACCGCCGATCGTCAGAAGGATGAACGCCGTGGAGGTGATCAGTCCCAGAACACCGATGTCGAGGAGGATGCGCAGCATACTTTTGTACCGGGGGAAGGGCAGCCGGCAGCTCGAGAGGTATCTTCAGAAGATTATCGTAAGCGGGACGACAGAAACCTGACTACCCTGGGACAAAACGGCGTCCTCGCGTGTCTTGTGGAAGCGGCACCTCTGGGTAACAACCAAGTTATCTGTCGGTTACGCGTTGGCTGACGATTGCGATAAAGTTTTCGTTTCACCAATCTTCCTATGGATCCCCGGGGACCGGAAATCGCGGGCTCGATCACCCGTCGGCGGTTGGTGAGCCGCGGAGCCATGGCGGCTGGCTGGCTGCTCGCGCGAGCCCGGATGGACGCGGAATCGGAGACTGTTCCTGAAGAACTGGAGACAGATGGGCGCAGGTTCCGCTGCGAGGACGCTGCGCTCACGCGCCTCTACGCTTCTGCACTCGCCACCCTGCGCCGCAACCTGGTTCAGTTGCCGGGATTTGCCGGGAGTGTGTTGCCGGAAGGCAGCGAGTATCCCGGCATATGGATGGAATGCGGCCCTCAGGAAGGGCTGGTGTACAGAGAGTGCGGCGGCGAGTTGCCTCAGGTCGTCGCGCGCAACAACCATCTGATTTTCTTCGCGTTGCAGCGGGAGGGCGGCGAGCTTCCATACGCAGTCAAGCGGGCAGGCGCTGGTGCGCCGGGCGGACCTGCATGGTCGCAAATTCAAATGGTGGTTCCCATAGCGGCGACAGCATGGGAGATCGCAGAACGAACCAGCGACAGCGAATTGCTGGAGAGGGCGTACGCGGCCTGCGGCCGCTGGGATGCGTGGCTTCGGCGGTACCGGAACACGCGCGGCACCGGATTGTGCGAGGGATTCTGTACCTGGGACACCGGGATGGACAACAGCCCGCGCTGGAGCGGCGAGCCGAACAGCTGCGCGGACGGAGACGCGCGGAAGTGTCCTGCGGGGAAGGGCTTGCCGCGGCTTTGCCCCGATCTTTCGGCGACAGTGTATGGGGGACGAGTCGCGCTGGCGGCGATGGCCAAGGCGCTGGGCCGAAGAAGCGAAGCGGACCACTGGACTGAGGACGCGGAGGCGATCCGCAGACTGATTGTGGAGAAGCTCTACGATCCGAACGACGTCGCGTTCTACGATCTCGACGCCCACGGCCAATTCGTGCGGGTGCGGAGTGCGGCGATGCTGCGCGTGCTCGGCGAGCACGTTCCCGACGCGAAGCTGTTCGAGGTTGTTTGGGAACGGCAGGTACACAATCCGCATGCGTTCTGGGCGCCGTATCCGTTTCCCTCGGTGGCGCTGGATGATCCGGCGTTCGTGCGGCCCATCCCTCGGAACTCGTGGGGTGGAGCGTCGCAGGCGCTCACCGCGCTGCGGGCGCCGCGTTGGATGGAGCACTACGGAAAGTCGGCAGAACTGGCGCACGTAATGGAACGTTGGGTGGAAGCGCTGCGCCGGGCGGGGGAATTCCATCAGCAAGTGGACCCCGTCAGCGGCGACATCACCGCCGATGACGGCGGGTATTCCCCGGCGGCCCTGGTGCTCGTGGATTTTCTGTGGCGCTTGTCGGGCGTGCGCGAGCAGGGCAACGACATCGAGTGGAATCTACGGCCGCCCGCGACGGGCAAATCGCGATTTGCGGCGAAGGTTCGCGGAGTCTCGGCAGAGCTGGCCTATGACGGCGAAGCCGCGACGATGATCCTCAGCGGACAGACCCTGGCGAAAGTGACGGGCGTAGCGCGGGTGATCACGAGCCGATCGGGCGCATTGCGCGAAGCCGTCGGGATTGCCGACGGAACGTCAGCGGTGACGGTGCTGTCGAACGGACGGCGGCAGACGCTCCGGCTCGCAGAAAACTCCCGAATCGCGCTCGGCTGGTAGCAGGCGCCTCCAATTACGTTTTCAGGCAGGGAAGTACGGCAGGGGACCGCCCCCGGAGTCAGGCCGCTTTGGATTCTTCTTTGTCGGGCCGCAGGACTCGCTGGATCATGTGCTCGATTTCGATCGCCTGGAGCCGCAGCTGGATCTTTTTCGCGACGGTTGGGTGAAAAATGCGAGCCATAGCCAGGCCGGCGACGCCACGGCTGATGCCGTGCGCGGCAGATCGCCAACCGGACTCGTCGCTGGACGCCGACGATTCAGCCAGTTCTCGACGGGGAAACTCGTGGACTTCCGCTTGCTGGGTCCGATTCAGAGCGTCTTTTGTTTCGGCCACGCTGTTTTCGCCTCCGTACTTCGGAGGTTGAGATGCAGATTTTTGGGCTGTGGGGCGAAAAATTAGGGGGTAGTCACCCAGTGGGGAAATGGCCTGGTTGGCGGCGGACGCCGAAACCCGGAGGTGGCCGCGATGAGCCTGGCGAAAGAAGCCGGAAACGGAAGGTCGGGAACGGGCTCGGGCCATCTGCCGATCGGCGGCTCCGAGTGCAGAATCTGATAAGGGCCTTCGTTTCACCTTTAGAATGATAGGCTTGCTCGTATTTGCCAATCGACAAACGAGCGTGGCGATCTGCGGCACGAGTGTATCTCTGATTCCGATTTCGACCAGGGCTTCAGTTTTTGAGCCATTATGGCTGGAACGAGGGAAAACAGCCCAACCGAACCGCCTGTTGCTTACGCTGACCAGCTGAGGGAATTGTGGTCCATCGAAGGAGCCTTGCTGAAATAGGGCGGCGCGGGGAGAGGCGGCAGGATCTCCGGCCCGGACTGCGCCGCGCGGGTCTCCATTTCCTGCCAGACGGTGCGCACCCTCAGCACGAGAGCCATCTGTTCTTCCAGCAATTCCGGAGACCGATTCACCTGGGCTGCGATGAGATTTCGACGGACAGAACCGTAGAGAGCGAAGAGCTGCGTTGCCAGTTCTCCGCCCGGCCCACGATGGACCCAGTCTTCGAGGTAACCAATGACCAGCAGGGCGTGACTGATCTCGCGGCAGCGCCGTTCGATCTGGTTCTGGCGCTCTGCATCGGCTGCCCGCCGCAGGTCGCCGGCCAGGGTGTCATAGAGAGCGATAAGAAGACTGAGGCCGTTGCCCGTGGCCGCGGCTGCCGTTTTTCGATATGCGAATTCCACTGTGTTCATTGGTCTGCCCGCCTGTTACCCGTTGCTGGAATTGTTCATGCCCAGTTCTTCGTCGATTTCCTTCATCTGCGTCGGCAACTGCTGGAGCGCGATCTCCGCCTGGCTGTATTCGCTCTGCAGCTGGGTCTGCAAGGGCGCAATCACGTTGGTTTGGAAGTTAGTGACGTCGGTTTGCAGCGTCGATTCCTGGGTGCTCATGCTCTGCAAATCAACGGTGAATGCGCCGTCGGCCGGGCTGGTGAAATTGGTAAGCTGCTGATCGAGCTCGTTCGCGAATCCGTTGAGCGCGGTTCCCTGAAAGAAGGTCTGAACATCGCTGAAGTTGTTGTTGAGGGCATTGCTCAGAGTTGCGGCATCCACGTTGAGGGTTCCGTCCTTGTTCACCGTGATGCCGAGCGAGGACAAGTTGGGCACGCCGGTTGTGCCGTAAGACGGAACGTAGGTGTAATCGAGCACCTGCAGCAACTCACTCTGCAGGTTCCGAACCGTTGGATCCGTGGCGAGGACGCCTTCGCCGGAACCGCTGTCGGCAAACTGCGCGTTGACCGCGTTAATCAGCGTGTTGTAGTCCGTCACAAACTGGTTGATCGCGGTGGAAGCCTGCGAAGTATCGGGGGAGATGCTCAGGCTCACCGGTGTGTTGAGGCTGGCGCTCTGCAGATTAAGGGTCAGTCCCGGCACAACACCGGTGACGTCGTTGGAAGCGCTGGAAATCTGCAGACCATCGACGGTCAGCGACGCGTTCGCGCCGGTCGCGGTCTGCGAAAAGCTGAGGCTGCCGCCCGTGGGCGCGCTGACGGAAAAATTCGCCGCGCTGCCGGACGTGTTGCTGACGATGGCCAGCCGCGCGCCCGTAGCGTCGGTGACCACGGTCGCAGTGACGCCGAGATTGTCGCCGTTGATGGTGCTCGCGACGTCGTTCAGCGTACTCGATCCGGAGCCGGTGGAGATTGTGGTTACCGTGCCATTCGCGCCGGTAATGGTGAAGCTGCCTGCCGCGAGGGGGGTGCTGGCGGTGGCGATTGTGTCGGAAGCCCACGACGCCGTGGTGGCCAAGCTGCTGACCTCGACCACGTGGTTCCCCGATGCGGTACCGGATACAGCTGTTCCGGTGACGATGCTCGAGTTGGACGAGGCAACGGTGGTGGCCGACAGCGGACCCATCAGGTTATTGAGGCTCTGCATGTCGGTGTCGAGCGTGTTGGCGTCGCTCTGGATGGCGTTGAGAGCCGACACCTGATTTTGCAGCGTGGAGTACTGGCTTTCCCACTGCGTCTCGGGCTGCTCCGCCGCGCTGAGAGCGGCGCTGACGGCGCTGTTCACGTCGATGCCTTCGGAGGAGGCGCCCAGGGCTGCTTCGAGGATCTGGCTCAGATTGATGGCCGAATTCGACGAAGAGGAGGAACCGAGGAGCGAATTGAGGGCAGAGATGGAGCTCATAGTTTTTGCCGATCCAGGGCGGGTTTTGTGCAAGCCCTGCGCCGGAGATGACTGGGTGCAGCAATCTATCGACACTTCCGGGCTGCGGTTTCAGGGGTTCAGGCAGAAAAAAGAAAGAGCGCCCCGAGGGGCGCTCTCTCGAGGGAAGCTGCTCCGGTTACTGGAGGAGCTTCAGGACGCTCTGCTGAGCCGAGTTGGACTGCGAAAGGGCAGCCATGCCGGTCTGCTCCAGGACGTTGTACTGGGTCATGTTCGCGACCGTGGTGCCGATGTCCGCGTTGCGAACGTTGTTCTGCGCGCTGGTCAGGTTCGACACTTCGGTGTTTTCGACGTTGGAGTCGGCGGTCAGCTGGTTGACCGAGGCGCCGATCGAGCCGCGGGTTGCCGCAACCGTCGCGATCGCAGCGGTTACATCGGTAAGAGCTGTCTGGGCGGCGGTGGTCGAAGTCAGAGAATCGGAGCTCAGGCTCAGGCTGCTCGCCGACAGAGCGCCGGTCGTGGTTGAGGTAGTCGTGGCGCCGCTGGAGGTGCCGTCGCTGGTGAACACTGTCTGCGCTGTTCCGCTGAACACCGCGACGCCGTTGAAGTTCGTGGTGGAACCGATCTGCGTGATTTCCGACAGGATCGACTGGAATTCCGTGTTGGCCGCCGTCGCCTGGTCGGTCGTCAGACCGCCGTTCGAAGCTTCCGTGGCGATGGTGACTGCCTGGTTCAGCAGGTTGGTGACCTGGGAGAGCGCGCCGTCCGCGGTCTGCAGGAGGCCGACGCCGTTGGACGCGTTCTGGCTGGACTGGGTCAGAGCGGCGATGTTGGCGCCGAGACCGTCGGAAATCGAGATGCCGGCCGGATCCTCAGCGCCCGAGTTGAGCTTGAGGCCGGTGGACAGCTCGGTGAGGGTGCTCTGCAGGTTGGCCTGCGTGGACGAGAGTGCATTTTCCGCGACGAGCGAGGAAACGTTGTTGAGTACGCTGATCATGGTTCATTGCTCCTTGTATCGAATTCCGCCTGCGCCGAACCGTTTCCGTTTGCTTCAAAGGTCCGGAATCGTTACGTGGAGCAGGTGGTTATTACGCGCACTCTATCGGCTTCCTGCGATTGCGATTCTAGGGGCGCTGCAAAATTTCTTTGCGCCGCGGAGATTGATGAAGTTGTGCCACGCGTGGATTCACGCAGGCGCGCAACAACCTTAGCCGCGCGGACGGCGAAAGCTTTTGCAGTGAGGCGCGAGACCGGGGCGATATATGAAACGGGCTCTGTTACGAAAAGTCCACGACAGAGTAACGAAAGAGGCAGAGGCTCCTCCAAGCACGCCACGGTATACTATTCCGAAATTTGCGGAGAATCATGCATAAGTTCCACTATCGAATCCCGCGGTACCGGGTCGACTTTCCCGTCCGGCTGGACATTGGAGGCGCGGCCTTCCATGGGCAATGCCGGGAAATCAGCCAGGAAGGGATGTGCCTGGAGATGCAGGCGGCCCCCGCGACGAACGACCGAGGCAACGCGTCGTTTCGCTACGAATCCGTTTCCATCGAAGTGAGCGTCAGCGTGGCGCGGACGGAATCATGCAGCAGCATCCTGAAATTCGACTTTCGCTCCGATAAGGAACGCACCGACGTGGCGCACCTGGTCACGCTGGTGGCCACGCGCAGCGAACCATCGGGCCCTGCACTTGTGAAATAGATCAGCGGGAATTGTCCTGTTTCACTGCGAGTTGCGCCGGCGGAGTGGCTTGGGCGTGTGTCGAGACATTTGCACCCGCGCCGGGTTTCGACTCGGCGGCAGGCGTTGCAGCGGCCGGAGCCGTGGATGACGGGGCAGGAGGTTGCGTGGCCGCGTTCTGCTCGGTCACGGCGGCCGGCAGCGGCACCTCCGAGTCGTTCTGCACCTGATACTGAACGATCAGTGTGATGCGGCGATTCGACGGGTCGTCCGGATGATCGGGCAGGCGGGGTTGCCGATCCGCAAATCCGCGCACCTGGGAAATCTGATCGGGCCGAATGCCCTCCGCCTGCATGAGCCGGCGCGCTTCGTTGGCGCGGTCTGAGGACAGGTCCCAGTTGTCGTAAGTGCGGGCTCCGGAATACATCATCGAGTCCGTGTGGCCCTCGATGGCCACCTTGTTGGGCAGCCTGGACAGTTGCGCCGAGAGCACGCCCAGCAGGTCGCGGAGCGCCGCCGTGGGCTGAGCGCTGCCCAGTTCGAAGAAGGTTCCCTTGGCCGACT
>Ga0335072_10010836_pt1 | contig 13093 bp, 7 predicted proteins | sample Lox_Sample_21_FD_206725 | JGI IMG/M metagenome (GOLD analysis project Ga0335072, IMG submission 206725) | Soil microbial communities from Loxahatchee National Wildlife Refuge, Florida, United States - Lox_Sample_2.1 | ecosystem: Environmental > Terrestrial > Soil > Wetlands | place: USA: Florida...
ACGTTCTGGATACGGTGCTGGGAAAGCCCGCTCCCGGAGTTGCCGTGCGCCTTGAGAAACAGGATGGCGGGGGATGGATGGAAGTGACACGCAACGAAGGCCGGCCCCCGTGGACCGAACGCGTGGAAGATGCTCCGGACGCATGGAGCGAAATTGCGCGAAGCGCCACTGATTCCGACGGCCGCTGCCGCGATCTGGCGAAGGACCTGCCGGCTGGCGTTTACCGGATCGTATTTCACACCGCATCCTATCTGCGCGGCCAAGGGCGCGTCAGCATCTACCCTGAGGTTGCCATTACGTTCACCTGCGACGGCGAAGCGCATTATCACCTGCCTCTGCTGTTGAGCGACAACAGCTACACAACGTATCGGGGAAGCTAAACAATGGCTACTCTTGGAACAAATCGCTACGGAAAATCACGGGTCAGACTGTCGCGCATCACGCGATTCCCGAGCCATCACGAATTCAACGAGTGGACCGTCTACGTCATGTTGTACGGAGATTTCGAGTCCAGTTATACCCAGGCCGACAACAGCAAAGTTCTGCCCACCGATACCATGAAGAACACCGTGTATTCGGTGGCGCGCGGTTCGCAGGCGGCAACGATAGAGGCCTTTGCGATGGAACTGGGCGACTACTTTCTCGACAATCATCCGCAGATTTCTAAAATCAGCGTGATGGTCGAAGAGAATTCCTGGCAGAGGATGGTCCTGGATGGCAAGCCGGAGTCTACAACGTTCAGGATGGCCGGACCGGAGCTCGACACGGTACTGGCCGTTCGGCCCAGGGGCGGCGCCTGGGAAATCACCTCGGGCATCGACGGACTGACCATCCTGAAGACAACCAACTCGGCCTTCACCGGGTACGTCGTCGACAAGCTGACGACGCTGAAGCCGGCAACCGACCGTATTCTGGGCACGCGAGCGACCGTCGAGTGGGACTACGCCGCGGCCTCCGACTTCGCGCAGGCGCGCGCCCGCATCGTCGCCGCGCTTCTCAAAACATTTGCCGGGCACAACAGCATGAGCGTGCAGCACACGCTTTTCGCCATGGGGAAAGCCGCACTTGAAGCCGCGCCGGAGATTGCCCGCATTCATCTATCGCTGCCCAATCTCCACCACCTGCTGGCCGATCTCACGCCTTTTGGACAGGACAATCCCAACCACATCTTCGTGCCCATCGACGAGCCGCATGGTACCATCGAGGCCACCATCGAACGATAATACGCAAGTGGTGAAAGGTAATTGATTGAGCGGCGCAGCGGGCACATCAGGCGGCGTGTATCCAAGCGCAGCAAACCAATCCAGCCACGGTCTGCGCGCCGATGCTCTTGGACCCATGGAAACGCTGGCGCAGTCGGTCTCCGCGATGGCGCCCAGCACCTCAGCTTCACTCACGATTCCCCTGGTCTTTGCCCTGGCCGGCGATGCCACCTGGTTGGTTTATTTATTGGCCACAGCAGCCACGCTGCTCATTGGCTTTTGCATCAGCCGTTTCGCGCGGCTCAGCGCGTCGCCCGGCTCCCTCTATTCCTATACCGCTGATACGCTCCCTCCGGTTTTCGGAGTGGTGGCCGCATGGGCATTGCTGCTGGCCTATCTCGCCACCGGCGCTTCCGTGGCCGGCGGCGCTCTCTACTACGCGACGGTGCTCTCCCAGCAATTCCTTCACCTTGCGCCTGCCTCACTGGCTACGCTCGCCGTGGTCTGCGCCAGCGCCGGCTATATCGCGTTTCGCGATGTCAAGCTTTCAGCGGAAGTGATGCTCTGGATTGAAGCTGTTTCAGTCACTCTGATTCTTATTGTCCTGTCGCTGCTGCCCTTTCACATTGGGCTGCATCTTGATTCCCGGCAATTCCGGCTCCATGGCGTTTCTTTCTCGTCGATGGGACCGGCGCTGGTTCTTTCCATCTTCAGTTTCGCGGGCTTCGAGAGCGCCACCACGCTGGGTGGCGAAGCGCGCAATCCACTGCGTACGATTCCGCGCACGGTGCTGCAATGCGCTCTGCTCGCCGGGATCTTTTTCATGCTTTGCGCATACTCTGAGGTCCTGGGCTTTCGCGGCGAGCCGGGGGCTCTCAGCGACACCACCAGTCCACTTCACCTCCTGGCCCGCAAGGCGGGCGTTTCGCCGCTGGGCGTGGCGATTGATTGTGGTGCGTTCATCAGCATGTTTGCCTGTGTGCTGGCGTGCGCCACGGCCGCGGCTCGCGTGCTCATGAAAATGGCCCACGATGGCCTCTTACCCTCGGCACTCCAGCGTACCAATCCACGGCATGGAACACCGGGAGCGGCTGTTGCCCTGTCGGTCGCGCTGATGTTCTGTGCCACGGCTGCAATGGCCCTCCGCGGAGATACCGGCTCCACCATGTACGACTTGATGGGGTCGCTCTCGGTTTTTGGCTTCCTTACCGCCTACGCGCTCGTAGCCGTAGCCCTGCCATTCGCGCGCCGCGCACTCGGCCAGCACTCCCTCTTGATCGTGGCCGCCAGCGTCGCCACCGTCGCCGTCATCGTTCTCATCGCCATCTTCGATCTCAACTCCACCGGCGACGCCGTTCATGCCCGGATTCCCTACATTTATCTCGCGTACATTGCCGCCGGGCTGATCTGGTACGGATTGAAGCGGCGAGTGGCTCTAAGCGCTTGATCTGATGTGGAAAACTCGCCGGAGTTAATGCCCGGAAATCCACATTTCCTTAGATGAATTTTATGTAACGGACATTAAGATAGCGTTTAATCCAGAACTCCTCCAATGAGCCCTGCAACGGGGACACGGCCATTCAAAGCAAGTCTTCTCCCGACCGGGGCCCTGGACGATCCACAACGCAGACCTTCTTCGCTTTTCTGAATGCTTTCAACCCTAACCTGTTCGCTGGGAAATCTCATTTCCGAGGCCATCTCCTTGAAACATTTCTCGCGCCTGCTCACTTCTCTTCAGTGGCTGCTGACTGTCGTGGTGGCCGTTGCGCTGTGTCCGAATCTCGCAAACGCACAGCAAACGCTTGGCGGAATTACCGGGGTTGTGACCGACGCTTCGGGCGGCGTCATTCCCAACGTGACGGTTACGGCCTCAGACGAGCAAACCTCGTTGACCCGCACCATCAAAACCAATGGCTCGGGTGTCTATCAGTTTGTCGACCTGCCCATCGGCGAATACACCATCACCTACCAGGCCGAGGGCTACGAGGTCCAGAAAACCCCTCACATCACCGTGCAGGCAGACCGCACAGCCACTGTGAATGCCTCGTTGAAGGTGGGCCAAACCACCACCACGGTCGAAGTCGATGCGGCGCCCCTCATGAATGCCGTGGATACGACGAACGGCTATGTGATGGAAACCACGCAGATTGCCGAGACGCCGTTGCCGACCGGGAGTTTCACCGGGCTGGCAATCCTTTCCACCGGCGTCGACGCGGAGTTGCCCGGAGGCACGGGCGCCAATTCCGGCCTGGGCAATGCACCCATCTGGGCCAATGGGCAGCGCGACACTTCCAACAGTTTCCTGCTGAATGGAGTGGATGCCACCAATCTGTTCAACGGCAAGAGCACCAGCCAGGTCGAATCATCGCGCATCATCAATTCCACGGGAGTGCAAACCATTCCCGGCGGCGGCGGCGGCGTCATCATGTCCGCCGCATCGGTTTATCTCTCCATCGGCAATGCCATTCCCACACCTGCACCGGAAACTCTTGAGGAAGTTCGCGTGAACGCCTCGATGTACGATGCCGACCAGGGCTCGACCTCAGGCGCGCACATCGACATGAGCACCAAGTCCGGAACCAACGAATTTCACGGCTCCCTGTACGGGCATCGCGGCACCAATTGGATTAACGCTGCACCGTTCTTCTTCAACCAGGATCCCGACGTTCCCGCCAACGACAAAGTGCCGCAGTTGCACAGGTACATTGCGGGAGGAACGCTGGGGGGACCGATCGTCAAGGACAAGCTTTTTGGCTTCATCGCCTATCAGCACGTGCACGTCGCCGATGCGGAACTCGGCGATTCTTTCCTCGATGTTCCGGTCGGGCTCACCGACGATCGTTCGGCCAACGGCCTGGCCAATGTGAGCAACAACTCCTTCGGCGCCTCAACCTACCTCGATAACCCCATCTCGGCTTCTCAGATCGACCCGCTGGCGTTGATCTTGTTCAATTCGCCTTCGCTTCCCGGGGAGCCGGGAAAATGGCTCATCCCCAATGATGGCTTGCAGGGTACGCCGCCCACCGTGGCGCATCTCGACAATGCTTTTATCCCCGGGGCGGGGCGGTTCACATCCGATCAGGCCGTCGCGAATCTCGACTACAACGCCACCAGCAAAGATACGCTGGCGCTGAAGTACTACTACCAGCACGATCCCACCATCGCGCCCTACTCCTATTCCAGCGTCCCCGGCTTCACTGAGCACCTCGACTCCGGCGCGCAGGAAGGGGCCATTAACAACACGCTCATCATCAAGACAAATCTGAGCACCACAGAGACGGTCGGCTTTCTGCGCGAGAAGAACTGGGCCGACAACGCCCAGGCATTCGCGCCGAGTTCCATCCCGGGCGGGGGCTATGGCACCGGCTCGATCAACGTGTTCGGGTCCAATTACTTTCCTGGCGTTTCGATCTACGGCGTGCTGGGTCAATATCAGCCCAGCGGGGTCAGCGACGTTTTCCTCAATATCGGTCCCAATGCTGAAGGTCAGGCCACCAATACCGGGGTGTTCCAGAACCGCTATTCTCCTTCGGCCAATGCGATCTGGATGCTCGGCAAGCACAGCGTCAGTTTTGGAGCGATGTACAGCTACACGCAGCTGAATACCATTGACAAGCGCACCGGCGAGGGCACGGTGACCGCGGACGACTTCAGCCAGTTTTTGCAGGGCTATGTGTCGCCGGGCAGTTCCGCCACAGAATTCTATGTGACTTCGTTTCTGCAAGGCAACGCCAATCGCTACTACCGCGCCAACACGCTCGGCATGTACCTCGAAGACAAATTTCAGATGACGCCAACGATTTCGGTCACTGCCGGGGTGCGATACGACTGGGACGGCGGTTTGACTGAGAAATACGGACGCATTTTCAACTTCGATCCTAACCCCAACCCCGATACCTGCAGCACCAAGGATCCCAACGAGTATTGCTACAGCGTCGGTTCCGATCAAATCACCAGTTCCGGCCTCATCATCGCCGGCAACAACGCCAACGGCACCCAGGGCGTGAGCAAGACCACGCTGACCGGGCGCCAGTGGGGAGTCGCTCCCCGTCTGGGGCTGGCCTGGCAGCCCAGCATGTTCCACAGCAAAGTTGTCATCCGCACCGGCGCCGGAATGTATTACGACCGTGGCGAGCTGTTTACCTACTTCTCGCCGGGCTACGCTATCGGAACAGTCACTGGTGGGCCATTCGGGGTCAACCAGCAACTGCCCTTTGTGAACGTCTCGGAATGCCCCACGAGTTCGCGCTCGCTTTATCAGTACTACATTCCCACCTGCGGCGGGAACGACGCCTTCGGTCCGCCTACCGGCCCGCCCACGCCTACCACCGGCGACCTCGAGAATCCTTACGGCACAACTCTGCAATACCCCGCGCCCTCCAACCCTAAGGCCTCTGACCTTGCCAATTTCCTGCCCAATGCCTGCAGTATCGTCAATACGGGACTGGCAGGCGTGCCGGGGCTTTGCACCAACACTCCGAACGGCGGCGAGATTATCAACAACGGCCAGGTGATTTCGCTGGGCGTCTACAACCGCGCCAACAAACTGCCCTACACCTACAACTACACCCTCGATATCCAGTGGCAGCCGCGCAACGACGTGGCCGTCGAGCTGGGTTACGTGGGAAACAACGGGCGTCACCAGGTGATTCCCGTGCCGTTCAACCAGTCCAACATCTATTCGCCGTCGAATCCGGCACTGGGCAGCGGCGCTTATCAGCAGAACTATTCCTACGGCTACACCGTGGAAGGTCCGGTCGGGTGCGCCGCTACGTATTCCTGCGCGCCCAATCCCCTGCCTGACGGCAGCACTTATCTATCGACCTATGAAGGCGGCAACGTGGACCTTCGCGTCCCTTATATCGGCTACGCCGCTGAGTCGATCAGCTACCTCGCCGAAGGCATCGATAACTACAACGCGCTTCAGGCGCACGTCGACAAGCGCATGAGTCACAATTTTCTGGTCGGAGCCTCGTACACCTGGTCGCATGCCATCGACGAACAAAGCGGCCTGGGGTTGTTCTACTGGGGAGACAATGCCACAAACCTGCGCAGCGGCTACGGCTCCTCCGACTTTGATCGCACGCATGTAATCAACTTTAACTACGTCTTCCAGCTGCCGAGTTTCGCAAGCAAGAGTTCCTTGGCGGGCTATTTTGCAAATGGCTGGTCGCTGACTGGTCTCACAGTACTGCAGAGCGGACAGCCTTACAGCATCATCGACTACTCGGGCGCCATTGGCAGCATCTATTACTCGACCGCCGACGGCATCACCAACCCCATCGTTCCGCTCGCTTCCGGCTGCACCCCCAAATCGGCCTTGACCGGCGCCTCCGGCGCCTGGTTCCCGCGCACCGGCGTCTCTGCCCTTAAACCACAGTGCTTCACCCTGCCATCGCTCGCAGCGGGTGGCTTAGGCGGCGCAATCCCACCCGACGATCCTTACGAGACCGGTTATACCACCGGCCAGCGCAATATCTTCCGCCAGGCCTTCCAAAAGCGCGCCGATGCTTCTCTCGTCAAAGTCACAACTTTTGACAAGGAGCGCTTCACCCTCAAGTACACATTCGACGTGTACAACCTGACCAATACCACAAGCTTCGACATCCCCGGCAACCAGGTTTCCCAAAATGCCGGTTACGACGCCTTTCCCTACGCCGGCACTCCGGTTCAGCCGGGCACCTGCAATGCTGCCGGCGTGGGGACGGTAAGCGGCAGTTTCTACTCCTGCCCAAGCGGGTTGGGCATCGTCGGTCACACCATTGGCAGTCCGCGCCAGATCCAAATGTCGCTGCACCTCGACTTCTGATCGAAACGCCAGGACAATGAACCCCAGGCGGCTCCGCTCGGGGCCGCCTTGATTTTTTTGCTGCCTTGCGCCCGCGGTTCCATGCATACGATTCAACCGCATACAATTCCTACATGACCACCTCGCCAGGGGCGATCCATGGGCTGCGCAGTGCGCTCGGCCAGGGAGTGTTGCGCCCCTCGGCGCTCGCTCAGACCGCGCTCGACCACGCCAACCGGAATCAGGAACACAATACCTATCTTTGGCAAAACGCCGCATGGACGCTTGCCGAGGCGGCTCGTGCTGAAGCCATGCCGCCAGCCGGCCGCGGACAATTTGACGATGGCCGGCCCGCCCTGTGGGGCCTGCCGGTTTCCGTCAAAGATTGCTTCGATCTTGCCGGCTCGCCGACCACTTGCGGCGTCCATTTTTATGGCGACCTGAACGGCACGGCAACGTGCGATTCCTGGGTCGTGGAGCAGTTACGCGCCGCCGGCGCGGTCATCGTGGGCAAAACCCATCTCCACGCCATCGCCTACGGCATCACCGGCGAGAATCCCGAGTTCGGCGATTGCATTCAGCCCGGCAATCCCGGCGCGCTGACGGGAGGATCGTCGAGCGGCGCTTGCGCCAGCGTGCTCGAGGGCTCGGCCGTCGCGGCCATCGGCACAGATACCGGCGGATCCATTCGCGTTCCCGCGGCCCTCTGCGGCCTCTCCGGTTATCGCTCGACCCTCGGGCGCGGCGACTGGCGCGGAGGCGCGCACCTGGCCGTCTCTTTCGATACCCTGGGCTGGCTGTTTCGCGATCTCGAGGATGCGCCGATGCTCGCCGCGCCCTTTGCCGCTGACCTGCCTGAAGGCGCCGATCGGCGAGATCGATCTTTCCAACGCTTCGCTTACCTTGCCGACACTTTCCTGCACGATTGCGACGCGCAGGTGGCCGCGGGCTACCATGCAACGATCCGCGACCTTCAGGCAATGGGACTTCAGGGACGGCCCATCGATCCGCCCTGGTGGGCCGAAGCAGTTGAAATCTTCGCGCCCCTTCAGGCTTCTGAAGCGGCACAGCTTCACTCCGGCAATTTCGACCGCTTCGAGCCGGCGATTCGCGACCGGTTGAAGTGGGGCGCCAGCCTGACGGCCGGCGAAATCTCCTCCCTGCGCCGGCGCCACGACGAATTTCGCGCGCGCATCGATGGGCTGTTTCAGGAGCACGAGCTTTTGATGTTGCCCTGCGCCCCCGTCGCACGCCTCAATGCCGGCGCCGACCACAGCCAGACGCGCGCCCGCTTGCTGCGCTATACCGCTCCCTTCAGTCTGGCCGGCGTCCCCGCAATCGCCATCCCCTGCCATTACGGCGGCGTGCAACTGGCCGCAGCACGCAACCAGGATGAGCCTCTGTTGCACTTCGCCCCGCAAATCGCCGCGCAAAGGCGCACCACCGCGCCCGCCTGAAGCGTGGCAGGCGGATTATTGCGTTTCTTCCGGCTTTTCCTGAAGAAATGGCTCGGCTTTGAGCGTTCCGTCACGCTGCTTCACCAGCATCTGAACTTTCCCCTCGGCATCGTCCAGCTCCTGTTTGCACGCCGCCGACAGGCCGACGCCTTCTTCGAACAGTTTGAGCGACTCCTCCAGCGCCAGATCGCCTTTTTCCAGCTTGTCGACGATGCTTTCCAGCTTTTTCAGCGATTCTTCAAACGACGGCATGGCTTTGATTCCATCCTATACGGGTTCTCAGGATAATGGATCGTGCCGCGAGGTAAGGAGCAATATTCCTGCCGAGAATGGGCTCGTCTGCCATCCGCAAGCGCCTCCTTAGGCGTGTTGGCCGCCCGGGAACCGAATGAAATCAGGACACGAATACTGGCATGGTCGCACAAACCCTGCGCAATTTGCCCCTGCACAAAGGTGTCAGGGGGTCAGGCGGCGGACGGCGCGTTGAGCAGCACGCTGGCGATCACTTCGGCAGCGACATCGTAATGCCCGAACGGCGCGCTCACCTGCACGCCCCGGACATAAGGCCGCACAGCGGCGAGCATTTCCTGCGCGATTTTGATTCCCTCGGCGCGCACTGCCTCCGGTGAATCGGCCTGCGCGATGCGCAACATGATCTCTTCGGGCATGGCCACCCGCAGATCGTTCTTCATGTACTCCGCGTTGCGCAGATTGATGAACGGCCAGATTCCCGCGATCACCGGGATCCCATGATCGCGCGTGCGCTCGAGAAAATTCTCGAGAAGGCGCAGGTCGAAAACCGGCTGCGTAACCGCGAACTCAGCTCCCGCTTCCACTTTGTAGGCAAAGCGCCGCAGCTCGTTCTCCATATCGGGCGCGCCGGGATTGGCCGCCACGCCGATCACAAAATTGGTGCTCGCGCCAATCGAGTTCGCGCCGCTGTCCAGGCCACGGTTCAACCGCTCCACGATGTTCACCAAACCGATCGAATCTACGTCAAATACAGCAGTCGCGTCAGGATAGTTTCCCAGCTTGGCGGGCTCTCCGGTTACACACAGAAGATTGTGCAGGCCAATGGACGAGGCTCCCAGCAAATCGGACTGAATCGAAAGCAGATTGCGGTCGCGGCAGGTGTAATGCAGGATAGTGTCGATTCCCGTGTGCTGCTGAAGCTGTACGCAAAGGCTCTGCCCGCTCATGCGGGCCGAAGCCTGCGGGGCATCGTACACATTGATGGCATGCACGCCCATCCGCGCCATTTGCCGCGCGCCCTCAATCTCCCGGGAGCAATCGATCCCTCGCGGCGGCACGATTTCCACGACGGTGATAAATTTGCCGTCCGCGATCAGCGAACCCAGACCGGAACGTTGACTCAAAGGCGCGGGCGGAGTTTCGGTGCTGGCCGCGGGCGCCGCACTGGTCACCTCGATCTTTGCCTGTTCGTCGAGCGACCGGATGGCCGCGCGCATGGCCCGGATATGGTTGGGCGTGGTGCCGCAACAGCCGCCGACAATCTGCGCCCCGGCGGCGATCGCCTTGCGCGCAAAACTCGCCATATACTCCGGCGAGCACAGATAAATGTTGCGGCCCTCCACGGCCCGCGGCAAGCCTGCATTCGGCATCGCGGCGATGGGAACCGTGGTGACTCCGCGCATGGCTTCAATCGCCGTCAACACCGTCGCCGGTCCAGTGGAACAGTTGACGCCAATGGCGTCTGCTCCCCACTCTGTCAGCAGCACCGCCGCCTGGGCCGGCGAGGCGCCGTCAAGGCACTCGCTCTCGTCGTCGACCGTCACCATCACCAGCACAGGAAGATGCGGCGCCACCGATTTTGCCGCTTCTACCGCTTCGCGGGCTTCATTCAACGCCGGCATCGTTTCCAGAATCAGCAGGTCAACCCCGTTTTCGGCCAGCACCGCAATCTGCTCGGCAAAGGCGGCCCGAGCTTCGTCAAGACCGGTCTTGCCAAGCGGCTCCAGACGCACGCCAAGGGGACCAACGGCCCCACCCACCCACGCCTCGCCGGCATGCTTCTCTTTCAGCCTGTTGACGGCTTGACGTGCCAGGTTCACCCCGGCCGCGTTGATCTCCGTCACCTTCCCGGCCAGGCCCCGGCGTCCCAGGCGGAAGCGATTGCCTCCGAAAGTATTGGTTTCAAGAAGCTCCGCGCCCGCCTGCAAGTACTCTTCGTGAACCGAGAGAATCAGCCCCGGTTCCGACAGGTTGAGCTCGTCAATCGAGCGGCTGGTGGCGACGCCGCGCGCATAGAGCAGTGTGCCCATGGCGCCATCGGCGAGCACGGGGCGGTCGGCGAACAGCTCACTCAGGCGGGTCATTCTCTTGTCATGCTATCGCATCGGCAGCCGCTGGGTGTGCACCTTCAGGCTGAATCGAAGCTCCGCCTGGGCACATTTCATTCGGCAATGCGTGGGCGTTTTGCTCAGCGGACCGGGACCTTTCACCGTCGACCGAAGCGCCTTCGCGCCGTGAGCGGACAAGGCCGGAGAGTTACCCTGCTTTGTTATACTTCGAGAGTCATAACCAGGATGGAAACCTGTTCTGGTACGAGCATCTTACGGCCCTCACGCCGGCTCGTATCGCCTTTTTCTTGCTTACTCAGCGGCCTTGGCCGCGCTATCGATCGAGGGTTGGGATTTTGAAGAACAGCAGTCTTTGGATTAGTGCCGGAGCAGCGGTTATTACGGCGGCTGTGCTGGCAGGATGCGGCAGCACAACCTATGTCGACGGACGTAATCTGCCGCCCAGCAGGCTCGTGAATCGTGTTCTCATCGCCATTCAGAACCCCGGCGCCCTGGCCAAAGGGGAGCTTCAGATCGTCGATGCTTATTACGACATCCGCTACGGCTACAACGGCAGACCTGCCTCCTTCTCCATATCCGGCTACAGCGGTGCATTGCCCATCACCATCCAGAACATGCCCGAGGAACAAACCGGGGCTGTGTACGGAGCCGGTGACGGCAGCTTCAACCTCATCAGCTATGCCCAGGAGAAAACCTCCTCACCCGTGGGCGGGTTAAACGGCCTTTCGTCGAGCATCTTTATCACGCGCAACCAGGAATATGCGTTCGCCGCAAGCCAGGGTGCGCATACCTTCACCATTGCGAAGCAGGGCGGCACCGGACCGGCGGGGACCATACTTGGTCTGCCCAATGTCTATCGTGTCAGCGTCAATCCCGGCGGCTCGGTTGCCCTCGCCTTCGCGCAGGACTCCAACTACGCCTACTACCCACGCCAACTTACCACTGCACAATCCAACAGCTACTCCGGCGGGCCCGGCACCTGGCCCAAGGCTGCCGTCGATTGTGAGCCGCAAAATGCGCCCACCTGGTGCCTCTTTCAGATGCAGAGCCCTGACAATGTTGACGCTACCGGAAACTATTACGGTCAGCCGCTGGTCTTCGATCGGCCCATCAAAGCCGTCTTCTCTGCAGATGGCAATACCGCCTACGTCCTGAACTGCGGCCCGGAATGCGGCGGCAATGCTGCTTCGATCTCCATCATTCCCGTGGCTCCGCTGATTTTTCTGCTCGGCCAGCAGTCGGGCCTGTTGCCCTGCAATCTGCCCGCCGACAGCTCCTGCAAATCCGCTGCGATGGTGAATATTCCTGTCCCTGGCGGAGCCAGTAACGCGCTCGTGGATTCTTCAACCATGTATGTTGTCGGCCAGCAGCCGCAAACCAACGACCCGAACCTGTTCGGCGGCAACCTCACCGTAGTCAATCTGGCGACCAATACGGCAGGCAGCCCTGTCGCCATCAGTGACGGGCAGCCCGGCGCTCCAAGTCGCTTGATCGAAGCCGACGACAACACGCTGTGGATCGCCATGACCGGCTGCACCACGGGCGTTCGCTACGCAACAAACCCAGCCGGCGGCTACGGCTGCCTCACCATGTACAACACCGCCACAAACTCCGTCACCTTGATCGAACCCTACCTCGGCGACGCCACCGGGATTGCAGCCGTGACCGGCCTCCACAAGATTTACACTGCCGAGGGCGGCCAGGTGTATATCTACTCAACGGCCGATGGCACTGCCCTCGACAATCAGTACGTCACCGTAACCGGCACAGCTTACGACGTCGCTTATATGGACGCGCTGACCGACGCCGATAATACCGTTTACTAGTTTCATGAAGCCCGCCCACGATTCCGAAGCGCAGGCGGCCGACGTTCTCGCCATCGCAGCGCATCGCGACGATGTGGAGCAAACCTGCGGTGGAACGCTCTTGCGCATGGCGGCGCGCGGCTTGCGCACAGCCATCCTCGATCTCACCCAGGGAGAAACCGGCACCCGCGGCACCGCGGCTGACCGCGCCCGCGAAGCCGAAGAAGCCGCTCGTATCCTCGGCGTGAGCTGGCGCCAGGCACTCGACATGCCCGACGCCGCCATCGCCAACACGCTTGAGAATCGCCTGGCCATCGCGCGCGTGGTTCGCTTGTTGCGCCCGCGCGTCGTGATTCTTCCTTACTGGCGTGCGCGTCATCCCGATCACGCCATCGTCGCGACACTCGGCTATGAAGCGTGTTTTATTGCCGGCCTAAAGAAGATCGCCGCCGCAGGCGAGCCGCACCGCCCGTTCAAGTTGGTGTATGCCAGCCTTTATGCCGACGTCCGTCCCAGCTTC
>Ga0335072_10010837_pt1 | contig 13090 bp, 10 predicted proteins | sample Lox_Sample_21_FD_206725 | JGI IMG/M metagenome (GOLD analysis project Ga0335072, IMG submission 206725) | Soil microbial communities from Loxahatchee National Wildlife Refuge, Florida, United States - Lox_Sample_2.1 | ecosystem: Environmental > Terrestrial > Soil > Wetlands | place: USA...
GACGCGACTGGCCGGGTTGCTCACGCTGCTGGTGCCGATGATGGCGGGGTGAAGCCGAGCGGTCCTAATACATTCGAAAGTTGACTTCGATATTGATCTCCACAGGTACCGGCTTGCCTTTGTACACGGCTGGCGTGAATCGATACTGCTCTACCACCTCCATCGCTTTTTCATCCAGCCCGTGACCGAGCGGCCGAACGATGTGAACGTTGCGTGCTTTCCCGTTCTCATCGACGATGAGGCCCACAATGGCGACGCCCTGAATTTTTGCCGCGCGGGCATCGTCTGAAAACTGCGGATTTGGCGCATAGCGGAGAACTGGGGCCGAAACGCCCCCTCCCAGATGCATCACCGGCCTGGTGTTTGGAAGTTCTCCGATGGCCGCGTCGGCATACACTCTCACCCTGATTTCAACGTCCATACTGACGGCAACCGGCTGCCCCAGGTTGATCGCGGGAGCAAAGCGGAACGCCTTCACCGCGTCGATCACTCGCTGATCGAGGCTCACGCCAAGCGGTTGAGCGATGTGAACTTCGCGCGGCATGCCATTCTCGTCGACGATCAGAGACACGATCTCAGTTCCCTGATACTTCGGATCGCCATTCGGAGTTCCGAAGCTGAGCGTGGGATGGCCGCTCAGCAAAGACGGCTTGTTTGTAACTTTGTCCAGCGCGAATACATGCCCCTTGTAGGGAGCGTCAGCGACCGGGTTGTTCGCGGCGGCTGAGGCTGGCGTTGCCGACGGCGCAGCATCCGCCCTTTGTTCATGCCACTCCGGCACCGGCTCCGCGCTCTTCACCCACGCGGCATCAATCAAATCGCGCAGCATTGACGCGCCGGCCGCCAGGCGCTCCGCGGCGAACTGCTTGCCCTCGGGCGTACCGGTTCCATCGAAGGCGTGCGCTTTGTCGAGCTGGTAAGTCTTCTCGACCAGCGAGCCGGTGTTGTGCAGGTAGGCGAGGTAATCGTCCCACTCGTCGCCGATGGGCTTCAGCGGAGTCATCAGGGGCTGCGCGTCGGACTCATTCACGGCGGCATCGATGAACTCGCTCTCGAACTTCCAGTGAATCTGGTGGTCGGTGGTATAGCCGTTGGGGTTGGGGCCGACCCAGCCGTTGTACTGGATGGTGACGTGCAGCGGCTGCGATCCGTCGCCGACGTAATGGCCGAGCCATCCCGCATAGAAGAGGATGGCCGCTTCCACCGGCTTCGTGTCGGCTCCCGGCTGCGCGGCGAGCGTGCGGTAGTCGCGCATGGCGCTCTTCAGCCGCTCCCAGACTTCTTCGGTAATGTAGGGCTGGAAGCCGACCTTCTCGGGCCGCATCTCCTGGGCCTGATCGGGATGCGCCGCCGCATACGCGTAGAGGGCTGCGATGAAATCGTAGCGCCGACGGGGCAGCACCCCGATGCGGCTGGCATATTCCATGTCGATGAAGTGATCGGGCGCCTGCTCGGCGCTCAGTTCCGGCTCCGCGCGCGAACGCCAGCGGTCCGGCTCCGGCCCCAGGTACTCGATCTCGTTGATCGCGTCGGCCGTCTTCAGAAACGCGGGAACGTCCGCGGGCAAATTTTCCGCCGCGAGCTTATTGATCATCTTGTGGCCCTTGCTCCCCCATCCAAAAGAGGAAGGCGCAGCAACCACGAGCAGACACACCATCAGCAGCAACATTCGAGCCAAACGCTGAGATTTCATGATGAGGGGAGTATACCGGGGAGCGTCGAATGCGAGGATGTGCGCCGGTCAGGCCAGACTCGTGGTGTGCGGCTCTCCGGATGCGCCGAGATACGGATCGACCCATTCGCGGGCTTCGGAACTGTAGAAGATGAGGGGGACGTGGGCGTCGCGGCCGAGATCGAGGCGCGTGGCGGGGAGAATCCAGAGCAGTTTGGTCGGCTCGGCCTCGACCTGCGACCAGGGAATGAGCAGCGGCGGATGGGCGAGGCGAAAGGGTTTGCGCACGGAGAGCACAAGGCCGGCCGGCAGGCAGTCGAGGAGAATGATGCCGCTGTAGTGCGCGCCGTAACGCATGGCGGCATTGCCGAGCACGAGGCGTCCGCGCGTGCCGGGTGCGGCGGCGAACTGTTCCGCGAGAAGGCGCCAACCGCTGAACCAGGCCACGATGGGGAGCAGCATCGCCCACACGGCGAGCACGGCCACCAGGGAACCGGCGACGACAGCGATGATCTCCAGCGCAGGCACTGGAGCCTCCTTAGACCCCGACGGGAAACGGCTTCGGCGATGACTCCTCGAGATTGGTGCCGGAGCGCCAGCGTTCGAAGCGTCCCTGGAACAGCGACAGCAGACCCGTATACCAGTAGCCCACTACAAATAGCACCAAAAAGGGCACGGTGAAATAGTTTTCGTTGGCGATGGCGTACCAGATGCACAGCGCGAAATAGCAGCCGACGAGCAGCTCGGCAAAGGGAATCAGTCCCAGGCGCTTGCGGTACTTCGAAGCCTTCGACTTCTCGCCCTTTTTCTGCACGCGGTACTTTGGGGTGCGCTTGAACGCGCTCTGGATGCCGAAGATCGCCTCCATCACAGCGATGGTGTTGGTGATGGTGAGGCCGATGCCGAGGGACATAAGAAACGGCAGGTAGAGGAAGGTCTTATACCAGCGCCCGGGAAACAGCTCCTTCTGCGAGACGAGGTAGAACGAGGAGATGGAAAACGTGGACGCCATGAACAGCGGGAAGTCGATGTAGAGCATCTCCCACCAACCCTGATAGAAGCGGATGATCATGGCGGGCATGAGGAGGACGCTGAGGACGACCATGAGCGGGTAGCTGATGTTGGCGGTGAGGTGGTACCACGCCTCGATCTTGGCGCGCAGGGGCGCATCGCTGCGGAAGACGCGCGGGAGAATCTTCTTCGAGGTCTGGATCAGTCCTTTGGCCCAGCGCTGCTGCTGGGTCTTGAAGGCCGTCATCTCGATGGGCACTTCGGCGGGGCACTCCACGTCGAGCAGGTATTTGAACTGCCAGCCGCGAATCTGCGCCCGATAGCTGAGGTCGGTGTCTTCGGTCAGGGTGTCGTGCTGCCAGCCTCCGGCGTCGTCGATGGCGCAGCGGCGCCACATGCCGGCGGTGCCGTTGAAGTTGAAGAAGAGCCCGGCGCGGGCGCGCGCTCCGTGCTCGAGCACGAAGTGGCCGTCGAGGAGGATGGCTTCCACCTGAGTGAGGAAGCTGTAGTCGCGGTTCAGGTGGGTCCAGCGGGTTTGCACCATGCCGATCTGCGGCTCGGCAAAGTGGTGGACCACCTTCATGAGCCAATCGGGAGGGGGAACAAAATCGGCGTCGAAGATGGCGACAAATTCGCCCTGGGCCGACTTCAGGCCCTCCTGTAAGGCGCCCGCTTTGAATCCGCTGCGATTGGTGCGGTGCAGGTACACGATGGGGTGCCCCATGGCGCGATAGCGTTCGACGATGGCTTCAGCCACCACCACCGTCTCGTCGGTCGAATCGTCGAGGACCTGGATATCGAGGAGTTCGCGAGGGTAATCGATGCGGCAGACCGCTTCAATCAGGCGGTCGATGACAAACTGCTCGTTGAAGATGGGCAGCTGGATGGTGACGCGGGGCAATTGCCCGAACCGAAGCGGCGGGTCCTTCGTGGCGTTTTTTTTATACCGATAGAACTGCCAGACGAGCTTATAGCGGTGCAGGCCGTAGACGGAGAGCACGATCATGACGACGAAATACGGCGTGAGCAGCAGGGTGTCGAAGGAGAAGAGCTGCCAGTGATAGAGGTCCTGGAAGGTGTGGTCGCCGTAGTGGGTGCGCAGGTAATGCTTCAGGTCGTTCCTGACGAAGAGGAGGCACAGCGTGTGCGCCCAGCTGAGGAGCAGGTGCGCGGTCCAGACGAAGGAGAGGAATAGGCTGTGCATGCAGGCTTGCGCCGGTAAGGACAGAAGAAGTTCCTGCACATTGTACGGGATGAATTCCGTGCAGCCGCGCGGAGGAGAGATGCCCGCCCCCGGTGGGAGGCGGGCGTGGAGCTACTTTCTGCCGAAGCGGTAGACCATGCCCAGGTTCCACCCGGCGTTGTACTGCATGGTGCTGCCGTAGTTGGTGATGAGGTAGTTAGGGGTCAGGCGGAAGGCGAGACCGGGCCCGAGGTTGTAGTCGACGGAGGCCCCGGCGGTAACGTTGAGGACGGTCGCGTCTTCGTAAAGCCCGACCAGCTGCGGCGGCAGACCGTTGGTACCGGTGCCGAAATTGCCGTGGCCCACGCCGGCTTCCACCTGGCCGGTCCAGCCCCAGTGCTGCCCTTTGAAGAAGCGGTACCGCGGGCCGGCCATGATGGAGTACTGGCTGATGCCGGGCTCATAGGCCTGCGCAAGTCCGCTGCCCACATGGGTGCCCGTATAGGCGGTGCCGTAATAGCCGCGGCCTTCCAGGGTGACACCGAGGTCGCCGCGAAGGTAGTCGGTGAGGTCCACGTTCCAGCTGGACTCGCTGTTGTGCTGCAGGGTGTTGCCGGGACGAAAGCGGAGATAGCCGCCGCCGAAATCCAGCTCGTACTTATGGCTGTAGGTATCCGCGATGATCTGCCGGACGCGTATCTTGCGCCGCGCGTTCACGCGCTCCTGCGCCTCGCGCAGCACCTGGGCCCGCTGCCCGGGGGTGCTCTGCGGCTGGGTCTGATCAGGCTGCTGCTGCTGGGTGGTGTCGCCCGGCTGCTGTTGCTGGGCGCGGACCGCGAAAGGAGCAAAAAGGAGAGCTGCAAACAACGGATACAGAGCGTATCCGGAACACTTGCGAAAATGCATGAACCTGGGTGCCTCCACTGCCTTCAAAACGGAAAGTTGGACCGTTCCTTGTATTCAATCATCTGCGGTGGGCTGGAGCAAATAACAGCGGGTACATTCGGGGGTTCTGCGGGTTAGACGCAGCGCTCGCACAAAGGGAGGGACGGATGGCCGCGGGTTCCAGCGGGATCTTTTAAGCGGTTTGGCTCCGGGCTCGGAACCATGCGTTGATTTCCGGCCGGAACATCATCCATGTAAACAGAAGGAAGATGGCCCCGTGCACGATGCCCCGCGTCACCGAGTGGAGCGAGCCCACTGCGACGTGAAAGCCGACCCACGCCACCGCGAGCCATCGCGCCCAGGCGTGGCCGCGCAGCAGGAACACGCCGGACACGAGAATGATCAATTCAAAAAGCGGAACCCCGAAGGCGCTCGCCTGAAGAGGCGGGCGAATTCTGGCCGCCTGGCAGGCGAACTCCACTGCGCCCAGCGCGATCAGCATCCAGCCCAGCAGCGTAACGAGAAGCGGGCGCCGGAGGAGGGGCGACGGGATCGCGGAAGAGTCCATACGTCATCGTCGCATGAGGCAGAAGGCGGAGCCGGCAACGAGCCCATACCCTGGATCGAGACAAAAAGGACCCGTTTCCGACAGCCGGAAACGGGTCCCTTGCATTCGCGAAATCGTTACCATTGCCACCGCGGGCCACAGCCGCGATTCTCAACACCGGTGAGGGCGAGATTGGCTGCCGTGATGGTCCGGTTGTAGCAACCGCCAAACGAGTCGCGATACGTGTAGGTTTGCTGGCTGCTCTGTCCGGTGCTGGGCCCCAGATAGTAGCCGCCGTTGGAAAGGACGAATTCCGTCGAGTCGGTGGTCTTCACTTCGTTGCTCGTACTCGATCCGAAGATCGGGAACGGTCCCACGGCATCCAGTTCGTTGACTCGATACTGCTGGTCGACCGACGTTACCTGGGGAACGTCGCCGCTCGCCAGGAACGTGTCGGAAAGCTGGATTGAGAACGGATAGGAAACGTCCGTTTCCTTCGTGGACACGACAGGGCCGTCCTGTGTGGTCGTCCGCGCATGTACGGTTGAGCTTTGTACCTCGTTCTGAATCTCCTGGTTGCTGGCCGTCAGCGCAATGTAGGTGTTGTTGGTGAAATTCACGTCCTGATGCACGGTCGTGGTCACGCGCCCGTGCGACGTGTTCACGTAGCCGGAGATTGTGAAATCGTGCGTGTTGGACGTGATGACGTTCCCCGATCCCACGCCACTGGCGTTGAACGATACTGTATTCGTCACTGTCGGATTCGGCGCGGTCAGGTTGTTTTGCGTCACCGCGCCCGTCACGGTTGACCGTCCGTGGTCCTGGAAGAGCAGCAGCGCCGCATCGGCGCTGAAGTAGTTGTATGCGTTGTACACGCTCAGCCCGATCGTGTGCGGCTGTCCGTTGCTCAGCTCCGCGGCGAATGGAGTGAGATCGACGCGATACGGCTTGAACTCCAGCGTCTGCAGTCCGGGAATGGGGATCCACAAGTAGGGATCGATGCCGCCCGTGTAGATCCACGGATAGACCGGCGCCACGCCCGCGGGCGTTCCGTCGATGGAAACCTCCACTTCGCGGAAATCCGTGTTCTGGCAGTCGCCCAATTCGGGCGCGAGCGTATTCGGCACGCAGAGGAACCACTGCTCCTCGTAATACTGGCTCTCCGCGTAGACGTCGAGATACGCAGCCTCGACGTTGGTCGGGAAATTAAACGTCGCCGTCAGCTGGGGATTTCCCGTGCTGATTCCGACCGTTCCGCCATTCTGCGGAATCGGCAACACGGCATCGGCCGTACGCTGCGCCGGATTCGCGAAGTTCGCGGGATAGAACTCCAGCTTGAAGGTTCCGAAGATCACCGAATTGAGTCCCGGCTCGATCAGATTGCCGAGACTCGCGAAGCCGGTCTGCGGCGCGGTGAACAGCGCAGAATAGTCGGTGACATCACGCTCCACGTGCCAGTTGTCGGTCTGATTCTGCAGCGGCTCGGCCGTGGTTCCGAAATACAGATCCACATTGTCGAAGAACACTTCGGCGGTCCGGTCGTACTGCACGCCGGCCTGGATGGAGAAGTCGCCGGTAAACACGACCCTGGCCCACGGGCCGGGGCAGTTGGCGGGAGGTGTGAAGGTGAACGGCTTGTTGTTGAAATCCGCGAAGGCCTGATTGTCAAGGAGCGTGACGACGCACGGTTTTGTATGGGGGCGCGCCACCGGCGGATCAGCCGTCGCTACAACCGAGCTGCCCGTTTGATATTGGCTCGGAGATTGTGCCCACGCGGGGCTAAGGGTGGTGGCGAGCAGAGCGGCCAGCAGGCATTGTGCCGGGCAGACGATTCCGTGCTTCATAGCGTCGAATCCTCCTGCAAGTGGTGTTTGTGGGCTTCAGGTTCATCTTTCGACCTGCGAGCGGCACCAAGTCTACACCGTCGGGAAGAGATTCGGTTTTACGCGGCCACTGGCTTCGAAGGCCCGCGGTTCGCGGCCTGGTAACCATTCCACCCGAGCAGAGCCAGCAGCACGGATACGCTACTCGCCCCGCAGGGCCTGCAGCGGATCGACGCTGGCCGCGCGTCGTGCCGGCAAGGCCGACGCCAGCAGCGCCAGGGTGAAGACCGCCAGCGCGGCCAGGCCCATGACCAGCGGATCAAAGGGGCTCACGTGAAACAGGAATGTCCGCAGCAGCTTCGACGCAGCCGCGGCTCCGGCAATCCCGAGGACTGCGCCGATCAGGGCCAGCTTGAGCCCCGATGTCAGAATCAGCCTCATGATGTGCGAGCGCTGCGATCCCAGCGCCATGCGAATTGCCATCTCCTGCACGCGGCTCGCCACGGAGAACGCAATGATGCTGTAGATTCCCAGCACCGCCAGCAGGACCGCCGCGAGCGCAAAGGCCGAAATCACCACGGTGTTGAAGCGCCTCGGCGCTTCGCTCAGCGAGACCACCTCGTCCATCGTCTGCACCTGCGTCAGCGGCAGCTGCGGATCGAGTGCGTGGGCGGTGGTCCGCAGCGCGTTCTCCATTTGTTCCGGCGGCAGAGCCGAGCGCAGCACGATGTAGTTCCCATTGCCGTTCAGATCGGTCGCCTGCGCAAACTGCCCGTCGTCTTTCTCCAGTTGGGCCACCGGCTGGTAAAACTGCTCGCGCGCGTCTTCATCCGGCGAGCCGAGCTTCGCGTCCGCCACTTCGCCGACCACCGTCATCCAGGGTGTGTTCATTTTCGAAGTGCCGATGCGCATGCGCTTCCCGATGGGGTCCTGATGCGGCCAATAGTGTTCGGCAAATTCGCGATTCACGATGACTGCAAGCTGCGCATTCGCATCATCCGCTTCGGTGAAACAGCGCCCGCGCACCAGGGGAATGCCCATCGCTTTGAAGTAGTCGCCGATCACCTGCGATGGCGACGCGGCGCTCTCGACGCCTCCCCGAGGATCGACGTAGCCCTCGGCCACGAACGCTTCAATCCCGCTGCCGGTCATCGGCAGCGTGCTCGTCAGCCCCACGGCTTCCACGCCTGGCATTTGCCTGAGTTGATCCAGCAGCCTGCGATTAAAAGTGTCGATTGACGCCTGCGTCGAATACTCCTTCTGCGGCAAGCCGTAGGCTGCCGTCGCCACATGGTCGGGCCGGAATCCCAGATCGACCTGGCTCATCGCGCTGAAGCTTCGCAGGAGCAGGCCCGATGCCGTCAGCAGCACCAGCGCCACGGCAATCTCCATCACCACCAGCGCCGAGCGCAGCCGCGCGTGGCTGCCGCCTGCGGAACCGCTGCGCCCGCCTTCTTTCAGCGATGCGTTCACGTTGGTGCGCAGCGCGGCAAAGCCGGGCGCCAGGCCGCAAAGGAAGCCCGTCAGCAGCGCCAGGAGCAGCGCAAAACCGACCACTGTCCAGTTGAGGGAGATGCCGGACTCCAGCGGCAGATTCTCGGGCAGGAAGCGGGTTCCGAAGGCGAGGGCCAGGGCAGCCAGGCCTATACCCGCCACGCCGCCGGTCCCGCTGAGCACAAGGCTCTCCAGCATCATCTGCTGCAGAAGGGTTCGTGCCGGCGCGCCGATCGCCAGCCGCACCGCCGTCTCGCGCTGCCGCTGGATCGCCCGCACCAGCAGCAACCCCGCCAGATTCGCGCAGGCAATCAGCAGCACCACCGCGACGGCAAGAAAGAGAATGCGGAGCAGGGGCCGCGCTTGCTGTACGGTGATTTGCCGCAGCGGATACACGACCGGGTGAATATGAAAATTCCGCTCATCGGGCGGAAATTCCGCCATCACCTCCTGCGCCACGCGATTCGCGTCGGCCTCCGCCTGGGCCGGCGTTACCCCGGGTTGCAATCGCCCGACGAGCGAGAGATACCAGCTCGCGCTGGCTTCGGGTGCAAGCTCCTCGGGCAGCAGGCTCATCGGCACCCAAAGCTCTGCGCGGTACAGATGGCCGGCGTAGAGGGGAAACACGAAGCTCTGGGGCATCACGCCGATGATGGTGTAGGGCTTCCGGTCGAGCAGAATCTTCGTGCCCACCACATTGGGATTCCCGTTGAACCGGCTCTTCCACGTCTGGTAGCTCAGCACCGCGACCAGTTGCCTCTGCTCATCTTCCTGTTTCGTGAAGACGCGGCCGAGCAGGGGCGGCACGCCGAGCACGGTGAACACGGACGCGGTCATGCGCGAAGCGGCAATTTGCGCCGGCTGGCCGAGGCCCGATAGTTCGAAGGCCGCCCCGCCGAATCCGCCCAGCGCCGAAAACGCGCGCGTGTCGCGCGGATAGATGACTACCTCGTGCGGCGTCACGGGCCCGGGATCGCTATGGCCCCAGTTCGTTCCGACGACCTGGTCTCCGAGCGTCACCAGTTGCTCGGGATGCGCGAAGGGAAGGGGCCGCAGCAGAATTCCGTCGACGACCGAGAAGATCGCGGTTGTCGCGCCGATGCCGAAAGCCAGCATCAGCACCGCGGTGAGCGTGAATGCAGGAGTCTTCCGCAACTGCCGGAGAACCAGCTTCAGGTCTGAGAACATGCTTGCCACCTCAGCGCGAATGATCGTTAGACGGAGCGCGACGGCAATCGCAGAGCGCTCCCCGCTTAAAGTTACACGATGTAACAGATGTCGAAATTGAAATGAGCCTGTCATGTACGGTGACGCCGTTTGCGCAATCTCCGGCGCCATGCAAGGATGGCCGAGAAACTCATTGCGAACTTTTCCGGTCTGAGGCGTTATCACCTATGCTGAAATTCCTGCTCGGCGTGGTCATTGGATTTCTGCTCATTCCCGTTTGGGCTTACTGCTATCTTCACTTCGGCCATCCGCCCGTGGCGGTCGCCGATGCCGCCTTTCCCTACGAGAAGCAGATTGTTCGGGCGCCGCTGAGTGCGCGGATCGATCGAGAGATGCCGGCCAGCGCGCCCATCCAACCATCGCCCGAGAACCTGAAGGCCGGGGCGCAAATTTATCGCCAGCAGTGTTCCGCCTGCCACGGGCTTTCCGGCCATGCATCGGATTTTGCCAACCACATGTATCCCCACGCTCCGCAGCTCTGGAACAAGCACCGGAATGGCAGCGTCGTGGGCGTGAGCGACGATCCGGTGGGCGAGACGTACTGGAAGGTGTCGAACGGCATTCGGCTCACGGGCATGCCGTCGTACAACAAGGTGCTGACGGATACACAGATGTGGCAGGTCTCGCTGCTGCTGAAGCAGGCGGATCAGCCCTTGCCCGCGGATGTGCAAAGCCTGATTTCAACGCCGTTGCCGGTGTCGACGCCGTCGAAGTAGCAGGCGGGGCACCGCGGCAATACCGGAGTGGATCTGCGGGGCAGATCGGCGAGAATTTCCGGCATCGCGTGCAAGGGCAGGAAACCGGAGTCTGAGGCTGCAGAAAAGACGCCCTCGGAACCGGAGGCCGGGCTGCAGGGCGGTTTTCGACCGAATTGGCCCTGGTTCCCCTGCTGGCACGTTCTTCGGCAAACCCCGCCTGCTGTGTGACCTGAATCACCGCGAAAGTCCTGGAGCGACCGTATTCTTCGCAATATAGGAGCGAAATGGTCGCAATTGCGCTATCATCGATTTTTGGAGCCGAGACAGAGGAGGAACTGGATCTGTCCGGGGCATGGAAGTTGAGTCTTCTGAGCGAATTGCCCATTGGAACCACCGGGGTGGTAGAAAGCCTGGACCTGCCGGGGGAAATCCAGCATCACCTCATGCATATGGGGTTCGTTCCGGAGGCGAGAGTGACGGTGGTACGGCGGGCGCCAGCCGGCGATCCCACGGTTTATGCCATCGATGGGTTTGAGGTTGCGCTCCGGCGGGACACGGCCAGGGCGATCCGGGTTCGCGAGTACGAGGGACAGAACGCGAGAGGCAAATGAGCAGCTGCTGCAGCACGCCCACCATCGACGTACCGATTGAGCCGCGCGCTGCCGGGCGAATCCGGACCGTGGCCCTGGTGGGACCGCCGAACTCGGGCAAATCGACGCTGTTCAATCGCCTGACCGGCTTGCGGCAGAAGGTTGCGAACTATCCCGGCGTCACCGTCGAGCAGCGCGTCGGCCGGCTGAACGGCATCGGCCGCGCGGACCTCACCCTCATCGATCTGCCCGGCATTTACGGGCTCGATACTTATTCTGAAGACGCGCGGGTTGCGGTGGAAGTCCTGCATGGCGAAATGCCGGGAACGCCGGTGCCGGACGCGATCCTCCTGGTTCTCGATTCTCTGCATCTGCGGCGGCAGCTGATGCTGGCCGCGCCGGTGCTCGCGCTTGGCTTGCCGACCCTGGTTCTGCTGAACATGAGCGACCTGATGGAGGCCCGCGGCGGCCACATCGATACGCTGGCGCTGGCGCAGGAACTGGGCGTGCCGGTGGCCAAGATCAGCGCGACGCGGGGCACCGGGCTCGACAGCATCAATCATTTTCTGGATCGGAAGGCGGAGCCCGAGACGACACCGGCAGCGGCGAAGATTGAACTGCCGGTGGTCGGGAATCCGCGATCGTATCGCCAGTGGGCCACGGGCATCAGCACGCGCACGAAATACAAGGCTCCGGTTTCGAACCAGGCGACGAAGCGGATCGACGGCGTGCTGCTGCATCGGATCTGGGGACCGCTGGTTTTCCTCGCGGTCGTCTTCGCGGTGTTCCAGGTGGTCTTTTCGATCGGACAACCGCTCAGCGACGGATTCGGCGAACTGCTCAACCGCGCGGGCGACGGCATCGCTCCGCTGCTGGGTCACGGGTGGCTCGAGTCGCTGGCCATCGACGGTGTGTGGCGCGGCGTGGCATCGGTTCTGGTTTTCCTCCCCCAGATCCTGCTGCTGTTCCTGTTCATCGGCGTGCTTGAGGATTCGGGCTATCTGGCGCGCGCCGCGCTGATTGCCGATCGGGTGATGCGATCGATTGGGCTGAACGGCAAGGCCTTCATCCCGCTGCTTTCGGCCTATGCGTGCGCGGTTCCGGCGATCATGGCCACACGTACGATTGAGAACAAGCGCGACCGGTTTGCGACGATCCTGGTGGCGCCGTTCATGACGTGCTCGGCGCGGCTGCCCATCTACATGCTGATGATCGCGGCGTTCATTCCGAACAAGCCCATTCTGGGCGACTTCTTCGGACTGCGCGCGGCGGTGATGCTTTCGCTCTACGTGCTTGGATTTGTCGCGGCGCTGGCGACGGCGCGGCTGCTGAAGTCGTCGATCCTGAAAGCCTCGTCGGCTCCGTTCATTCTGGAGCTGCCGCAGTATCGGCTGCCTACCTTCCGCTCGCTGAGCCTGCGGCTCGTCGATCGCGGCAAAGTTTTTCTTCGTCAGGCGGGCACGGTGATTCTGGCCGTAACTCTGGTGCTCTGGGTCCTGAGCCACGTGCCGTTCCACACGGATCTGACGACCAGCGTGATTGGACGGCTTGGGCATCTGATCGAGCCGGCGATCCGGCCGCTCGGTTTCAACTGGAAGATCGGCATCGGACTGCTGACCTCGGTGGTGGCGCGCGAAGTGATCGTTGGAACGCTAGGGACGCTGTATGGAGCCGATCCGGCGACGCAGTCGCTGGGATTGCAGGCGGCGCTGCGGCACGATCTGACGCTCGGCGGCGCGATGGCGCTGGTGGTCTTCTTCGCGTTCGCGCTCCAGTGCACCTCGACGCTGGCGATCGTGCGGCGCGAGACGAACAGCTGGAAGTGGCCGGCGCTGCAATTCATTTACATGGGCTGCCTGGCCTATGTGGCGTCGCTGGCGACGAACCAGTTCATCCTGCACTTCATCCGCTAAGACAGCTGAAACTGGGCCGGCAAGCGAGAAGCTGGTGGCCGGGGGCG
>Ga0335072_10010838_pt1 | contig 13090 bp, 11 predicted proteins | sample Lox_Sample_21_FD_206725 | JGI IMG/M metagenome (GOLD analysis project Ga0335072, IMG submission 206725) | Soil microbial communities from Loxahatchee National Wildlife Refuge, Florida, United States - Lox_Sample_2.1 | ecosystem: Environmental > Terrestrial > Soil > Wetlands | place: USA...
GCGTGCTACACGGGCGTTACGACAGCCGCTTCGAAGACCTCGTCGCCGAGCTGGCCGAAGAAGTCACTACCGGGGGCGAACTCGGCGCCGCCATTGCCATCGACATCGACGGTGAGCTCGTCCTCGACATCTGGGGTGGCTATGCCGACAGAGCGAAGACCCGTGAATGGTCGGAAGACACCATCGTCAACGTCTTTTCCAGTACCAAGAACGTGACCGCCCTGGCGGCGCTGATTCTGGTCGAACGCGGCCTGCTCGATCCGTTCGCTCCCGTCGCGCAATACTGGCCCGAGTTCGCCGCCAACGGCAAGCACGACATCGAAGTGCGCCACGTCCTGAGCCACACCTCGGGGGTATCGGGTTGGGAGCCGCCATTCACCCTCGAGGACATCTACGACTGGGAAAAGTCCACGTCGCAACTCGCCGCCCAGGAGCCGTGGTGGCCACCGGGCACCGCCTCTGGTTATCACGTCGTAACCATCGGCCACCTCGTCGGCGAGATCGTCCGCCGGATCACCGGCAAGACGCTGAAACAGTTTGTGCGCCAGGAGATCGCCGAACCGCTGTGCGCCGACCTTCAGATCGGCGCACGACCCGAAGACGAACCCCGCATCGCCGAACTCGTTCCGCCCCCACCGCTGGATGTGCCGCTCGACGCGGTGCCCGACGACCATCCGATGCGCAAGACGTTCGCCGCCATGCCGCCAACTCCGGAATCCGCGTTGGCGGCCGAGACGGCCGCGTGGCGCCGTGCGGATATCGGCTCGGCCAATGGCCACGCCAACGCCCGGTCGCTGGCTCGCGCCCTGTCTCCAATCTCGCTGGGGGGCAAAGTCAACGGAGTGCGGCTACTGAGTCCGGACACCATCGATCTCATCTTCCAAGAGCAAGCCAACGGCACCGACCTGGTGCTCGCTATGCCGGCGCGGTGGGGCATCGGCTTCGCGCTGCCCCATCCCCAGGCGGTGCCGGATATTCCCGACGAGAAGATCTGCTACTGGGGCGGCTGGGGCGGCTCCATGGTGGTCATGAACCCGTACTGCCGCACTACCTTCGCGTATGTGATGAACAAGATGGGACAAGTCACCTCGGCCGGAACCGAGCGCACCCGCAAATACACCCGGCTGATCTACCAGGCCCTGTAGGCGTAGGACGCGCGCACGGCTAGTCTGACGTGTCGTGCGCGTCCTGGTGATCGGCTCCGGTGCCCGTGAACATGCCCTGCTGCTGGCGCTCGGCAGAGACCCGCAGGTCACCGGGCTGGCAATCGCCCCCGGCAACGCCGGCACCGCCCGACTGGCCGAGCAGCACGACGTCGACATTACTTCCGGCGAGGATGTCGTCGCCCTGGCTCGAGAGGTTCGGGCGGACATGGTGGTCATCGGTCCCGAGGTACCGCTGGTGCTGGGGGTGGCCGACGCCGTCCGGGATGCCGGCATCGTCTGCTTCGGGCCCGGTAAGGACGCCGCCCGCATCGAAGGCTCCAAGGCGTTTGCCAAGGAGGTCATGGCGGCTGCCGGTATACGCACCGCCACCAGCGAAATCGTCGACAGCCCCGCGCTTTTGGACGCAGCCCTGGACCGGTTCGGGCCGCCGGCCGGCGACCCGAACTGGGTGGTGAAAGACGACCACCTGGCCGCCGGTAAGGGTGTGGTGGTGACGCCGGATCGCGATGCCGCGCGCGCTCATGCCGCCGGGTTGCTCGAGGCCGGTCACCCTGTACTGCTGGAGTCGTATCTGGACGGCCCCGAGGTGTCGCTGTTCTGCGTCGTCGACGGTCGGACCGTGGTGCCGTTGCTGCCGGCGCAGGACTTCAAACGGGTGGGCGAGGGCGACACCGGACCCAACACCGGCGGTATGGGCGCCTACGCGCCGTTGGCCTGGCTTCCCGACGACATGTACCGAGAGGTGGTCAGCCAGATCGTCGAACCCGTTGCGGCCGAACTAGTTAAGCGTGGCAGCCCATTTTGCGGATTACTGTACGTCGGACTCGCCATCACTGCGAATGGACCGGCGGTGGTCGAATTCAATTGCCGCTTCGGCGATCCGGAGACGCAGGCGGTGTTGGCTCTGCTGGATTCCCCGCTCGGCCAGCTGCTGTATGCAGCGGGCGCCGGCACCCTGGCCGACTTCGGCGAGTTGTGCTGGCGTGAAGGTGCTGCGGTGACGGTGGTGCTGGCGGCCGAAAACTATCCCGGACGTCCTCGGATCGGAGACGTCGTTGTCGGCTCCGAAGCTGAGGGGGTACTGCATGCCGGGACAAACCGACGCGACGACGGTGCAATCGTCTCGTCCGGGGGACGAGTGCTGTCCGTGGTAGGCACCGGCGACGACCTGGCAGCGGCGCGTAGCCGTGCCTACGAAATTCTCGGCTCGATTCGATTGCCCGGCAGTCATTTCCGAAATGACATCGGTCTAGCCGCGGCAGAAGGCGAGATCAGCGTTTAGGCGTGCTCGACCGTGCGGACGTGTTCGCGACGGAAACCGAGCCCCACTGTGCGGCCCAGCAGCCGTTTGACGGGCGCGCAGTGGCTCAGCAGCCATAACATCCACAGCGGCGGATCCGCCTTGCTGATGCGGGCCAGATTCGCCGTCTGTGCACTCTGCAGCCGCTGCGCGATCCTGGTCGGTAGCTGCCTGCGTTTTTGCACTGCACGCAGATCCTCGTCGGAGATCCGCCCATCGCGCAGCGGCTCGGCGAGTGCATTGGCAGCGGCCACCGCGTCGGCGATGGCGTAGTTGACGCCGATCCCGCCAACCGGAGACATCGCGTGTGCGGCGTCCCCGATGCACAGCAACCCCGGCAGCCACCACTGCCGTAATCGGTTGGCACGCACCGACAACAGCTTGACCTGGTCCCAGTCGGTGAACGCGTCGAGGCTGGCGGTCAGAAACGGGGCGGCCGCGGCGACCTTGGATCGGAATGCCGGAAGTCCCTCGGCCCGCACTTTTTCGAATCCGCCCTTGTCGATGATCGTGCCGCACTGCCAGTACTCGCCGCGGTTGATCGCGATGACGATCTGGCCCTCGCCGAGATACCCGAGCGTTTCGGGAGCCGAGTCGGTACGTGGAAGCCGAAACCACAACACGTCGATGGGCATCGGAAATTCCGTGATCGGCAATCCGGAACATTCGCGAATGACCGACCAACGCCCATCGCATCCGACCGTCAGATCGGCACGGATCTCGAGTGGTTCGTCGCCGGATTGTGCGGTGACGCCGGCGACCCGACGCCCGTCCCAAAGCAGACCCGTGACTTCGGTGTTCATCGCGAGGTGAAAGCACGGGTAACGCTTGGCCTTGTCCGCCAGGAAATTCAGAAAATCCCATTGCGGCATGAAGACGACGTACTTGCAGACCGTCGGCAAGCGGCGGAAATCGACCAGATCGAACGTCTGGCCCTTGAAGCCGATGCCCAGCTGTTCCACGGTCTGGTGCGCGACTTCACGCAGGAAGTCATCGAGTAATCCGAGCTCGCGCATCACTTCGGTGGTTGAGGGATGAACGGTATCGCCACGGAAGTCGCGGAGGAAATCGCCGTGTTTCTCCACCAGAATCGTCTGTACTCCGGACCGCGCGAGCAGGTAGGCCAGCATCATGCCGGCCGGACCCCCACCGGCTACCAGGCATCTGGTCCGCCAAACCTCCACGGGCTCTACCGCTTTCCGTCCGACGCAGCACCGGTGCGGTGCAACGCCGCGACCCAACTCTTCACCGCGCGGGCTCCAACACGAGTCAGCGTGTCCGTCGGCACGCCCAGGTACCGCTCGATCGCTTCCAGGTGCGCCCCATGCGTGTTCACCATTTCCTTGACAGTCGACGACGATGGTGGCCGGCGCTGCACGCCGAGCAGGCGCTGGGCCATCGCGTCTTGGAGTGCCTGGACGATGGCGAAGATGATCGGCCCGGCCTGATCGGGATAAGCGGTCACGAACTGGCCCTCGTCGACACCCTGACGGACGATCGCACTTAACAGTGGTGCCAGTCGTCGCGTGCTCTCGCGGTCCACCAGGAGCCTGAATGCGAGGTTGTCGGGCGCGTACCACGCCGGCAGCATCGCCACAAAGAGGTTCTGGCGCTCCGACTTCCAGCGGATGATCTCTCCGAAGAAGGCCCGCAATTTCTCCGTGGCCCCCATCCCGGGATTTTCGACAATGGGCGTCAGCGCCCGCTCGGAGTCGCTGACCAGCCGCGCGGTGAGGGCATCGATCACCGTCGGCTTGGAGTCGAAGTAGTGGTAGAAGGCTCCTTTGGAGATCTGCAAGTCGACGAGTATGTCCTGAACCGTCAGTCGCTCGTAGCCCGCGGACAGGATCAACCGCTGGGCTGCGTCGAGGATTTCATTGCGCCGCGCGGCGTGCTCCGCAGTGTTGACCGTTCTGGCCACCAGAACCTCATTATCAGACCGACGGTTGGTTTATTTATGAAGTATGGCTTGGCGCCCGCGTTAGGTCAAGAGGTTTCACGTTTAGAAGGCTGCGGCTTGGCCGTCCCGACGCGGATCGCTCGCCGCGAAGTACCCGCCATCGAGGCACCAAATCGCTTGGCAGCTACCGAATTGGTTGTAGTCATCCACAGCAACCAAGTCATGGCCACGCCGTCGGAGCTCATCGACCGTTGACGGTGGGAAACCTCTTTCGCAGCTTACCTGCGTCCCGTGCACCCAACGGAACCGTGGGCCGTCACACGCTGCCTGCGGATTTTGGCCGTGGTCGGCAATGCGCACCATCACCTGCACATGGCCCTGCGGCTGCATGGTGCCGCCCATCACTCCGAAGCTCATCACGGGGTGGCCGTCCTTGGTGACAAAGCCCGGGATGATCGTGTGATAGGGACGTTTGTTCGGTCCGACACGATTCGGATGTCCTTGAACCGCGGCGAAATCCGCGCCCCGATTCTGTAGCGAAATCCCAGTGCCCGGCACCACAACGCCGGAGCCGAATCCCATGTAATTGGACTGGACCATCGACACCATCATCCCGGCAGCGTCGGCGGCGGTCAGGTACACGGTGCCGCCCGCCGGGGTGCCGGCGGACGCCGGTTTGGCCTGGCCGCGGTCGATAAGCGCGGCGCGCTGCCGGAGATATTCCTTGTCCAGCAGGCGTTCTGCAGGAAGAGGCATGTGGTCGATGTCGGCGACGTAGGCCTGGGCGTCGGCGAACGCCAGCTTCAGCGCTTCGATTTGCAGGTGCACGCTGTCCGCGGAATCGGCTGGCAATGAGGCAATGTCGAACTTCTCCAGGATTCCCAGAGCGATCAGGGCGACGATGCCCTGTCCGTTGGGTGGTATCTCGTGGACTGTGTATCCACGGTAGGTGGTGTCGATCGTGCCCACCCAGTCGGCGCGGTGAGCGGCGAGGTCGCCGGCATGCATGACACCGCCGTTGGCCGCCGCATGGGACTCGAGTTTGTCGGCTAGGTCCCCGCGGTAGAACGCCTCGCCGTTGGTGGACGCGATCTTCTCCAGCGTGGCCGCATGGTCGGAAAACTTGAATCGCTCACCGGGTTTCGGTGCACGCCCGGCAGGCATGAACGCCTCGGCGAACCCCGGCTGGTCCTTGAAGAGCGGGATCTGCGCAGCCCATTGCTCCGCGATGGTCGGTGAGACCAGAAAGCCGTCTCGGCCGTAGGTGATCGCGGGTTCGAAGAGCTTCTCGAACGGGAGCCTTCCGAACTTGGTGTGTAGTTCGACCCACGCCGATACGGCTCCGGGCACGGTCACCGAATTCCAGCCCAGCGCGGGAACGGCGTTGCCGCCGAAGTACTCCGGCGTCCACGCCGCGGGCGAGCGGCCCGATGCGTTGAGTCCGTGCAGTTGCTTGCCATCCCAGACGATGGTGAAAGCGTCCGACCCGATGCCATTGGACACCGGTTCCACGACGGTCAGGGTGATGGCCGTGGCGACGGCGGCATCCACCGCGCTTCCGCCCTGGGCGAGCATCCGAAGACCCGCCTGGGCGGCAAGCGGTTGTGACGTGCACACGACGTTGGCGGCCAGGATGGGCTTACGCGGCCAGGCGTACGGGAAGCTCCAATCGAACGGAGTGGTCACGTCCGCGAGCGTAACGCTGCCGCGATTTTCGGCTTGATTTTGCGCCGTGGCGTCACGCTCGGCACGCGCGACTACGCCGTCAGCAGCGGTGCCATCCAAGTGAGCTCGGCCGGCAGCTGTGAGCTCCAGAATTCCGGGTTATGGCCGCCGGGAGAGAAACCGCCCGCCGGCGGGTTGGGCAGTTGAGCAATGAACTGCTTGGTCGCGGCGTAGAACGGGTCGCTGTCGCCGCAATCCACCCGGATCGGAATCGATGCCAGCGCCGGCATTCCGAACACCGAGTTCGCCGCGAAGTCGTCCGCGCCGTCGAACGCACCGGGTGCGGTCGCGCCGGAGGACAGCCACAGGGCCGGGCTCACCGCACAGATCGCTGCGGTACGTGCGGGTCCCAGCCGCCCGCCCAGCAGCAAGGCACCGTAGCCACCCATCGACCAGCCCAAGAACGCGACCCGCGAAGTATCCAGACGTTGGTTGCCCAGCATCGGGATCAACTCGTTGAGCACCATCGCCCCGGCGTCTTCGCCGGATGCCCTCTTGTGCCAATAGCCGCCGCCACCGTCGACGGCGACCACCGCGAACGGCGGCAGCCCGGTGTTGACGGCCTGGGCCAGACCCTGCTCGACGCCGCCGGCCATCACGGTGGACGCGTCACTGCCCTTACCGTGCAACGCGATCACCGGGCGCAGCGCCTTGGTTTGACCCGGTGGACGCGCGATCGCCCAATTGGTCGAGATTCCGCCACGCGCCGCCGACACGAACGAACCGGTCGTCATGGTTGGCGCTGCCTCAGCCGGCGGGGTCGGCTCGAGCGGCGGCGCCAGCGGAACCTGAGTGTTGGCCCGCGACACCGTGATGGCTTGAGATGTGCGGGGCTTGAACAGGATGTCGAGCCCGTATGCACCGGCCGCGCCGGCGGCCAGACTGACACCGAGACTCAGTACTGCGCGGCGGCTCAAGTCGGGCATGCGGGCAATCATGCCATGTCCGTTTGGCCAAAATGGCATCGCAGTACCACTTTGACTGGCACCATGACTATTCATGACAGCAGCAGCGGTTACTCCGAAAGGAGAACGCCGGCGGTACGCGCTCGTTAGCGCGGCCGCCGAGCTGCTTGCCGAAGGCGGGTTCGAAGCGGTGCGACACCGAGCGGTCGCTCAGCGGGCCGGCCTGCCATTGGCATCTACCACTTACTACTTCTCGTCTCTCGACGATTTGATCGCCCGCGCGGTCGAACACATCGGGATGATCGAGGTGGCCCAGCTGCGAGCCCGGGTCAACGCTTTGTCCCGGCGGCGTCGTGGGCCCGAGACCACCGCCGAGGTGCTGGCCGAGTTGCTCGTGGAGGACGTGTCCGGTCCCGGACTCGCCGACCAACTGATATCGCGATACGAACGACTTACCGCCTGTACCCGCCTGCCCGCGCTGCGTGAGACCATGTGCCGCAATATGCGGCAGCGCGCCGAGGCCGTCGCCGAAGCCATCGAGCGATCCGGACGATCCGTGCATATCGAGCTAGTCCGCACGCTGCTGTGTGCGGTCGATGGTTCGGTTGTTTCCGCATTGGTCGAGGGACGCGATCCTCGCACGGCCGCTCAGCAGACGGTGGTCGAGCTCATCGAGGTGCTGGCACCCATCGATAACCGACCGGTACCGATCTGACCCGGGCAGCGAAGGCGTCACGATATATCCGGTCGCGAAGTCTCCATACACCGTGACTCCGGCCGGGCAGCGCTGGGCGTACAACGCCACGTAGGCGCAGACGACGGCGTCGACGGGATCCTCGGCGCGACGCAGATCGCACTTGCGTTGTGCGGCGACCACCTGCCGGCGCAGCTCGACCCAGCCCTCATGACCCGTGACACGCAGCGGCACCGCGGTGCGCGCGAGGTTCTCGACGCCGTCCATCAGCAGTAGCAGCTCCGACTTGAGCTGATCGACGCTACGGCCGGGCTTGGCTTTGTACTTCAGCGTCCGCGCCAGCCGGAACAACACCACTGTCGCCGGGTGCGGGTACACCTCGATCGCGCGCCGCGCTGCCGATGAGCGCGGGTCCATATCCAGGCCCAGCGCCGCAGCCAATCGTGCCGCGCGCGGCACATCGGCGAACTCGGGTTTCCCGGTATTGGCCGGGTGCGCGCCGGCTTCGAACCTGCGGAAGTCGCGGTTGAGCGCGGTCTCGGCCGGTCGCTGGCCGGTGCTGTTGGTCACCACCAGCGGGGCATCGAAGCCGACCAGGCAATCGCTGTGCACGTACGGTCGCAACGCGGCCAGGATTTCGTCGTCGTCGCGGACCGCGCCGACGCTTGCCAGGTTGCCGTCGGCGTCGACGACGGCCACGCCGGTCGGATTCCGACCCGCCCAGGCGAGGTCGACGCCGGCGAAGTACATCTGCCCAGGGTATGACCCCCGAGCGCGCGCCACATCCGTCACATTGGTCGTCGCCGCAAGGGATGTTCGTTGTGCCCGCCTCCGAGCGACAACGTGTGACGACAATGTGCGGGATGGTGCCGGGAAATCCCGGCGATGCGCGATTTGTCGCTCGGAGGCGGGCAAATCGGGTGCCCGGCGAGGCGCGCAGCGGTGTCTTCGGGGAGGCCGCCGACCGTAAGCTGTGTGTTTGTGAGCATTCCGAATGTGCTGGCCGCCCGGTACGCCAGCGCCGAGATGGTCGCGATCTGGTCGCCGGAGGCCAAGGTCGTCGCGGAGCGACGGCTCTGGTTGGCCGTGCTACGCGCGCAGACGGAACTGGGTGTTCCGGCGCCCCAGGAGGCGATCGCCGACTACGAGCGAGTGCTCGATGATGTGGACGTGGCTTCGATCGCCGCGCGGGAACGGGTGCTGCGCCACGACGTGAAGGCCCGCATCGAGGAATTCAACGCGCTGGCCGGTCACGAGCACGTGCACAAGGGGATGACCAGTCGTGATCTGACCGAGAACGTGGAACAGCTGCAAACCCGACAGTCGCTGGAATTGGTTTTCTCACATGGTGTGGCGGTGGCAGCGCGGCTCGCTGAGCGGGCGGCGACCTATCGCGATCTGGTGATGGCCGGACGCAGTCACAACGTGGCTGCGCAAGCAACCACGTTGGGCAAGCGGTTTGCCTCCGCGGCGCAAGAGACGCTGATCGCGCTGACTAGGCTGCGGGAGTTGATCGACCGCTACCCGTTGCGTGGCATCAAGGGCCCGATGGGAACCGCGCAGGACATGCTCGACCTGCTGGGCGGCGACACGGCCAAGCTGACCGGGCTCGAGCGTCGTGTCGCCGAATTCTTGGGCTTCACAACGGTTTTGACCAGCGTGGGGCAGGTTTATCCACGTTCGCTGGACCACGATGTGACTTCCGCGCTGGTGCAACTCGGCGCCGGGCCGTCGTCGATGGCCCACACCATCCGGTTGATGGCCGGGCACGAACTCGTCACCGAGGGTTTCGCGCCGGGGCAGGTTGGGTCCTCGGCGATGCCACACAAGATGAACACGCGCAGTTGTGAGCGGGTCAACGGGCTCCAGGTGGTGTTGCGCGGCTACGCATCGATGGCGGCCGAACTGGCGGGTGCGCAGTGGAACGAGGGCGACGTGTTCTGCTCGGTGGTGCGCCGAGTTGCCTTGCCGGACAGTTTCTTTGCGATCGACGGGCAGATCGAGACGTTCCTGACGGTGCTCGACGAGTTCGGTGCCTACCCGGCGGTGATCCAGCGCGAACTGGATCGCTACTTGCCGTTCCTGGCCACCACCAAGGTGTTGATGGCGGCGGTGCGCGCCGGTATGGGGCGCGAGGCCGCGCACCATGCGATTTCCGAACACGCCGTGGCGACGGCGCTGGCGATGCGGGAACGCGGCGCCGAGCCGGACCTGCTGGACCGGCTGGCCGCCGATGAGCGGCTGCCCCTGGACCGCGCGGCGCTGGACGCCGCGCTGGCCGACAAGAAGGCGTTCACCGGTGCGGCCGGCGACCAGGTCGACGATGTCGTCGCGATGGTGGACACACTGGTGGGTCGCTATCCGGACGCGGCCAAATACACCCCGGGCACGATCCTGTGACGTTGGCCGGCGCGCTCTCGGAGATCGACTTCACCGATCTGGACAACTTCGCCAACGGGTTTCCGCACGAGCTGTTCGCGATGCATCGGCGAGAGGCGCCGGTCTACTGGCACCGCCCGACCGACAACACCCCGGACGCAGAGGGCTTTTGGTCGGTCGCCACGCACGCCGAAACACTCGAGGTACTGCGCGATCCGATCACCTACTCGTCGGTCACCGGAGGTTTGCGCCCGTTCGGCGGCACGCTGTTGCAGGACTTGGCCATCGCCGGTCAAGTGCTCAACATGATGGACGACCCGCGACATTCGCAGATTCGGCGGCTCGTCAGCTCCGGGCTGACGCCCTGGATGATCGGTCTGGTCGAGGACGATCTACGGGCCCGGGCGCGCCGGCTGCTGGATGCCGTGGCGCCGGGCGAAGCATTCGACTTCCTGGTCGACATCGCCGCGGAACTGCCGATGCAGATGATCTGCATCCTGCTTGGAGTGCCGGAATCCGAACGGCATTGGCTCTTCGAGGCCATTGAGCCGCAGTTCGACTTCGGTGGCTCGCGCAAAGCGTCGCTTTCCCAGCTGTCGGTAGAAGAGGCCGGGACGCGGATGTACAGCTACGGCCAGGAATTGATCGCGTCCAAGCGCGCCAACCCGACCGATGACATGCTCTCGATCGTCGCCAATGCGTCGCTCGACGACGCGGACGCGCCCGCCCTTTCGGATCTCGAGTTGTACCTGTTCTTCAGTCTGCTGTTCAGCGCCGGTGCGGAGACGACGCGCAACGCGGTCGCCGGCGGGCTGTTGGCGCTGGCCGACCATCCGGAGCAATTACGAGCGTTGCGTGCCGATCTCGACATGCTGCCGACGGCTGTCGAAGAGATGATTCGGTGGACGTCACCGTCGCCATCGAAGCGGCGTACCGCCACACGCGATGTCACGCTCGGCGGACAGTCGATCGAGGCGGGACAGAAGGTGCAGATCTGGGAGGGCTCGGCCAACCGCGACGCCGGCGTGTTCGATCGCGCCGAGGAATTCGACATCGGCCGAAAACCTAACCCGCACCTGGGTTTCGGCCAGGGCGTGCACTATTGCCTGGGCGCAAATCTGGCCAGGCTGGAACTGCGAGTTCTCTACGAGGAACTGCTGTCGCGATTCGGTAGCATCCGCGTTGTGCGGCCGGTCGAATGGACCCGCAGCAATCGTCATACCGGCATCCGGCACCTCGTCGTGGAACTGGCTGAGGAATAGTGAGATTCCGGCTCGCCGATGTCGAGCCGTCACCCGATGTGTTCGCCGCGGTGATGGCGACGGGAATCCTGTCCATCGCCGCGGGTAACCATCATTACCGTCAAATCAGCGAAACGATGGGTGTTCTCGCATCGCTGGGGCTGCTGGTTCTTGTCGCCCTGGTGATCGTCACGCGTCGGCTTTCGCGCTGGGATCTGAAGGATCCCGATGTCACGTTGCGGCTGTTCTCATTTGTCGCGGCGTGTGCGGTGCTGGACAGCCGACTGGCATCTCGGCCTGTGCTGGTGCAGGCGCTGGGTGCGGTGGCGCTGGCGTCGTGGCTGGCGCTGATAGTGCTCAGCGCGCGCAACATGTCGACGTGTACGTGGTCGGGGTTGCGGAACCGTGCGCACGGCGCGTGGGAGCTTGCCAGCGTGGGCACCTCGGGTCTGGCGATCGTGGCCGCCAAGGTGGCCTGGTATACCTCCGAGCACTTGTGGCTGGCGGTGGCCGTGCCGGTTTTGTTGGCGGCGCTGTGCATCTACGGCCTGATGACCTGGCTGATCCTGTGGCGCAGCATCGCGCAGCGACAGGACCGGGACGGGTTCGAGCCCGACACGTGGATCTTGATGGGCGGCTTGGCCATTGCGACATTGGCCGGCGACAACATCCACAGCCTGGCTCCGGCCTGGCTGATCGGGCCGGTGCTCGTCGTCACCGTGGTCACCTGGGTGGCGGCCACGCTGTGGATTCCACCCCTGATCTACTTCGGCCTGCATCGGATCAGCCGCCGCCCCGAAATGTTGCACTTTGTCGGTGTGTGGTGGGCGTTCGTCTTCCCGCTGGGCATGTACTCCGCGGCCAGTTACACCATGGCAGCCGAGATCGGGCAGCGGTCGTTGATCACCGTGTCGCTGGTCTTTTTCTGGGACGCGTTGGCGGCGTGGCTGATAGTCGTCGTCGCGGGCCTACTGCTGTTGTGCCGCAACCTAATTAGCCCGCCCGCATCCTGATCCCCGCTGCGCGCAGTTCCAACGCGGCCAGCCGGTGGATGGTGATGGGATCCTCACGACGCCACCCGTCAACCGGATCCGCGCTGACGGCCGCCAGCTTGGCCGGCGATCGGTTGGCTAACGCCCGCAGCGCCAGCAGCTGCTGACCGGCCGCGGTGGCGGCCAACGCGGTCACGGTCCACTTGCGCCGGAAGAACCGCAGGCGCAGGAACAGCCACGGCATGGTCACCGCAAGGATGGGCGGCGAAGCGACCGCCAGCGCCAGCAGCACCGCGAGCCAGCCCGCCGTGGTATCCAGGCTGTGCCCAGCGCCTGCGATGTCCATGGCCGCATCGCTGGCGGCGGTGAGTGGCTTGCTGACCGCGTCACCCACCAACGGAATGTGCTGCACGTCGTGACCCGCCGACGCCAGGTTGCCGGCTATTCCTTTCGAACCACTTTCCACTTGCCGGCCTGCGTCGGCGATCGTCGAGATGGCGTCCTGTACGGCAATGCCGACGAACACCCATATCAAGGTCCACAGCGAGATGGTGATATCGCTGATCAGTTGACCAAACAGGCGAAGGGGTCTGGTGGAGTAGGGCAAGAACCGCGTCATAGCTTCGATATCAGCACAGCTCGCGGCAGAATGCCTCCGGCGTGCCCGATAGGCTGGCCCGATGCGCCCCGCACTGTCCGACTACCAGCATCTGGCCAGCGGCAAGGTCCGCGAGCTGTACCGCGTCGACGACGAGCACTTGCTGCTGGTCGCGACCGACCGGATCTCT